>Ga0193752_1000414_pt1 | contig 42000 bp, 44 predicted proteins | sample H1c1metaG_FD_144924 | JGI IMG/M metagenome (GOLD analysis project Ga0193752, IMG submission 144924) | Soil microbial communities from a riparian zone of the East river system, Colorado, United States - H1c1 | ecosystem: Environmental > Terrestrial > Soil > Riparian zone | place: USA: East River...
AGGTTGTGGTACGGGCCTTCGAGCGTCATTGTCACGTATGCACCGGGAAACAGGCTGCGAAACTTGGCACGTCCGCGTTCTTCGTCGCTCTGGTTCTCGCCGCCCTGATCGGCCACCTCCAGCGGAGCATAGTCCGGCCCGCTGGTATTGGTCAGTCCGTAACCCGCGATCAGTCCGTTTATCCGTTGGTACAAAGCCGTCTGGCCATTCGCGGCCACCGGCAGATACTGCGCCTCAAAATCATCGACGCTCGAGATCAGCTTTGCGACCTGATTTTCCGTGGTCGTAATACTGCCGTATTTTTCGCGGGCTGAGATAAGGTCAAGTTCCAGCTTGTCGCGTGTCGCTTTATTGCGTTCGAGTTCGCGGTTGGCCGGCAGCGTGATAAAGAAATAGATCGCGATCGCGCCCAACACTGCCATCGAAGCGACCACGGCAACGGCGATCTCGGCCGTGCCCCACATTCCGCCATACACCTTTCGCGGCCTATTCGACGGCGTAATGTTGATCTGCGGCGGCTTTTCGACAATGATCGTCTCGTTTTCGGTCAAAAATACGGTGCGGTTCGGTTCGTCGATCGATACGGCGCCGTCACTTTTATTGACGTTCATTTCAGGAGTGTTGTCGATATTGTTTTCGCTCATCGAACTTCACCTCCCTGCGGCGCCTGTGCAACTTCGCTCGGCGCCGATGTCGAGTAGCCGTACGCCGGCGTATAGATCAATCGCAGCGTGTATTCGGTGTATGTCACGCGTTCGTTCTTTTGCAGGTCCTGCCCGCGAAGCTCGGCCTGAAACAAACCTGAGTTATTCATCGTGCCGATCATTTCCATCACGGCCTGATAATCGCGGCTCAGCACGCCGAATTCGAGTTCGGCCTTTACGCGGTCGCCGTCGCGGTAAACATTCTGCACCGCCAGCCGCGACGCGCTTACGCTGCCGGGCAAGACTGATTCGAGATCGGCAAACAGCCGCGACCAGCCAAAGCTCTTATTCGAAACAAGCTTGTGCGATGCAACGAGCAGTTCACGCTGCTGCGGTGAAAGCTGCTGCTGCACCTTGTCGCCTTCGCCTTTCAAGCGTTTGACCTCGGCTTCCATTTCCTCGACCTGTTTGCGGGCGATCTCGTTCTCTTTCGAGGTCGCGTTCCATTGCGACAGCGCGAGCAAAGCACCGACGGCGCCAAGCGTCAACAGAACGAGCGAAAGCAGATAAGGCGTCGTTTTGTTCCGGAATGGATTTGTAGCTAGATTTAGTTTGGTTATCACGGTAAAACAGGCTGTCTAAACTTTTGGGTTAGATGCGCTCAATCCGAAGTTTAACACGAAAAAATCACCCTGTCTTTCACGAATTGTGTGGTAAAAGGTTGCGAAATTTAATCCTGACGCTGCGGAAGCGGCTTGTTTTTCTCTTCGTCAGGAACCTCGCGATAGGCGCGAACACCGTTGCGGCCCTCGCGTTTTGCCCTATAGAGTGCGGAATCGGCCATTTCGACCAGCTCGATCGGGTCGCTCGAATCGTTGGGAAATCTGGCGACGCCGATACTGATCGTTACATGATGCTTTTCCGCGGGCTTGCCCTGCCGGATCACGCTGAATTCGAATTTTTCTATCTCCGACCGGATACGTTCGGCCGCGACCATCCCTTGCGAAAGCTCGGCATCGAGCAAAAATGCCGAAAATTCCTCGCCTCCGAAACGCGAGGCCGCATCGCCGCTGCGCATTATGTTGATAATGCACTGCCCGATCTCCTCCAGCGTCTTGCTGCCTGTAAGGTGGCCGTATGTGTCGTTTACCAGCTTAAAATGATCGACGTCCATCACCAGCACGCAAAAACCTCGCCCTTCCGATTTCGCCCGCGCCGCTTCACGCCTCAGCTCGGAAAAGAACGAACGGCTCGACAGCAATCCCGTCAGATCGTCGTGCGTGATCAGTCGGTGTATCTGCTGTTGATATTCGCGGTCGATCTCGTCTAGCAGCTCAAACCGCAGGATATGTTCGCCGATCGTGATCTTGTCGCCGTTGCTCAAATTCTCTTTCTCGACCTTTACGCCATTCAGATAAATACCGTTTCGCGATCCCAGATTAGACAGCACATAGTCTGTCTTGCCAGTCGCCCGATCGAGGACCGTATTGATCTTCGCGTGCTGCCGCGAAACCTTTGAATCGTTAACGCGCACGTCCGCCTCTAGCGCACGGCCCAATATCACCTCTTCACGGTCAAGCGGTATCGGAACGGCGATAAGTTCACCGCTCAGGAACACCAGTGCGGGACGAAGATCTCTAAGCTGCCTCTCGGGTTTTTGCATACTAAACGAACGGAGGGAAAGGTCGCGGGAACCTCAACCTTTAGAATATCTTAAACCAGTATGAAATTTCCAGAAAAATCCTTACGTTCTGACGATCAGGTTTTCGGTATATGATAGGCAGGATGGGTTTTCGTTATCCAGTTTTCGACTAATTCCTTAAAATCCTTAGCCTGCTGTAATAATTCGTTCGATTCGGTTTCAGTAACTATTTCGGCACCATCATAGTCTATCGCGTTACGCTTACGCCTGCATGTCTCAAAATAATCTGCGAACGACTCTGCTTTGCTACTTGCCAGGGAAACCCTGACACCTTCGAATGTTTTTTGGTGGTGACCAGCTCCTGTCGGAACACGATAGCCTGAGCAGGCGAGAGCCATTTTAGAGAGTTGCAAAACCGCATTATAGGCGGTCGCAAATCGCCGGTCATCGGACAGTTCATTAATGTCCGCGTCACGCAGATCGCGCTCGATCAAGTCGCGAAGGCCATCGATCTCATTTTTACTGGTTGCGTGAGGCTGTACGGTCCGACTCGCCAACAATTTCGTCCAACTCATTTCCATCTCCTATCAGGAGAATTCTCCTTCCTTTCATAACACTTTTCAAGAAGTGATTCTGCTTCCGTAGTTTTTTTTCAAATTCGGGCAAACTATAGCAGGTCGCGTTTATCTCGCGCCCGAATCGTTTTTCCAGATCGCGCAGCGTTGCTGAGAGATCTGCAAGGCCGATATCACCGACTACAATAACGTCAACGTCACTAAGACTTCTTTCTTCTCCGCGAGCGACGGAACCGTAGATAAAAGCAAAACTAATGCGCGAGGCAAACGGCTGTAAGGCAGAATAAATGCCTTTTTCGATGCCAAGAATTTTTTCTATAAGCTCTCTTAAGGGTTCGAAGATAGGCGAAGTGGTTTCCGCGCTAAAATACACGCGATTACCGTCTCTTTTTGTCTGAAGTATGCCGCTATCCGAAAGTGACTTGAGTTCGCGTTGAAGACTGGATGGACGTGTCTCAATGAACGAGGCCAGTTCACTTAAGAACCACCAGCGTTTTGGCCGCCCATAAAGGGTAGCAAGGATCTTCTGACGAATTTCCGGGAATAATGCTCCTGCCGGATTGCTATTACGCATATTACGTATAATCTTACGCATAATGCATAAGTAGTGCAATACATATATTTCTACAAATGAGTGAGTTGCTTAACCATTTCCCGCCTTTTTCGGTAACATTATTTTAACGTGAAGGTACTTTTCGTAAAGCTTGGTGCGATCGGCGATATTATTCACACGCTTCCGGCTTTGGCGGCGGTGCGTGCGGCAATGCTGGACGCCGAGATAAGTTGGGTGGCCGAGGAAAGATCGGCGGAGATATTGCGCGGCAATCAGATGATCGACCATCTGATCGAGGTGAACACGCGGTCGATAAGGTCACAAAAAACGGTCGATGATCTGCTGGGAGAGATAAAAAAGCAGGCAGGTGAATTGCGTAGTCATCGCTATGACATCGCGCTCGATTTTCAGGGTCTTTTGAAATCGGCGATGATCGCAAAGCTTTCGCGAGCAAAACGGCGATTCGGCTTTGCCCGCAAAGCCTTGCGCGAACCGGCCAGCCGCGTATTTCTGACCGATACCGTCGAGATCCCTGAGCGAACGCACGTCATCGAGAAAAATCTGCTGCTTGCCTCGTCGGCACTCGGTGTCGAAATTGACCGCAGCCGCATTTCGTTTCCGATCCACACTGACGAAAGCCATAGCCGCGAAGCAGACGAGATCGCCGCGCGTGCGAATGGCAAATTTGCGGTACTCAATCCGGCGGGCGGGTGGGTAACAAAGCTCTGGCACGCCGAGAAATACGGACAGCTTGCCGACCGGCTTTGGGAAGAAAAAGGCCTTGCTTCGATCGTCGCGACCGGGCCGAATGAGAACGAACTTGCAGCGGTTGTAATGGCGAATAGTAAAAGCGATAGAACGATCTCCGTTCAGCCAAGTTTGAAAGGCTTTTTCGAACTCATAAAACGCGCCGAGGTTTACGTCGGCGGCGACACCGGCCCGACCCATTTGGCCATCGCCGCAGGCACACCGGTCGTCGGCATTTTCGGCCCGACCGAATGGTGGCGAAACGGCAGCCCGAATGCTGATGACATATGCGTCGAACGCCTCGATATCGATTGCCGCGTTGATTGTCACCGCCGGACGTGTTCAAAATGGATATGTATGGATATTGATGTAGAGACGGTATTTAACGCCGTCGAGAAGCGTATCGAGACAGCTCAGGCCGGAAACTTAACTCTCGCGGAGGCCGTAAGTTAGCCGGGAATGTCTTCAAAATTAACTAGATTTTTACAGCACTATCGTGTCTTTTTCGGATTTGTTTTCGCGGTCGTGTTTCTCGTCTTTTCGCGGCCGGCCGCGGCGTGGATGGCCGGCGGGTTTGCTCTTGCCCTCGTCGGCCTGGCGATACGTATGTGGGCATGCGGACATATCAGAAAGGAAAAGGCTCTCGACACGTCCGGTCCGTATGCCTACACGCGAAACCCGCTCTACTTCGGCAGCTTCATAGTCGCCATCGGCTTCGGCCTGGCATCAGGTTCGTGGTGGCTTGCGGCGCTGACAATTGCCTTCTTCGCAAGCATCTATTTGCCCGTCATAAACGTCGAAGCAGAAGAGCTTGAAGATGTGTTGGGCGAGGAATATACGGAATATGCGTTAAATGTTCCGCTATTTTTTCCGCGTCTGACGGCGTGGAAAAAATCGGGCCGCAAATTTGATTTTCAGTTATACTTGAGGCACGGTGAATTTAATGCAGCCCTCGGCCTGTTAGCTGCAGCCGCAATTCTAGCCCTCAAGGCATATTATTATTTTTAGTTTGATCATGAAGCGCTTTTTAACTTCGGTTTTTGCCTCCGTTTTGTGTGCCGCTGCATTTGCGTCGATGGCAAATGCCCAGCGCGTCAAGCCGCCTTTTGTGGAAGGCGAAACGCTTACCTACGAGGGTAAATTTAACAAGCTGCTAGCCAGCATCAGCGTGGCCGAGCTTACCTTTACGGTAGATCGCATTGACGGCGACGATTTTCTTATCAAGGCCGAGGCCCGATCCAAGAGTACGCTTCTCAAGATATTCCGCTACACGTTTTTGCAAACTATCGAATCGACGATAGATGCCGACCGTTTCCGAGCCATAAAGACCGTGAAGCACGATGTGCAGAAAGACCGCGTCCGCGACAGTGAGGCCCTTTTCGATTATAAGGACAAACGCGTCACCTATACCGAGGTCGACCCGAAAGAGCCGAACAAGGCCCCGCGACGGATAGCCTCCGCGATCGAAGGCACGACGCACGATCTGATCTCCGGCATTTACAGCTTGCGAATGCTGCCGCTCGCCATCGGCAAGACCTTTCAGCTGCAGATCAGCGATTCCGGCCTCGTTTACGATATTCCCGTTAAGGTGACGGCACGCGAACGCATTAAAAGCGAGATCGGCCGTTTCTGGTGCTTTCGCGTCGAGCCGCTCATATTCGGCCCCGGACGTCTGATCGAAAAAGACGGCAAAATGATCATCTGGATCACCGACGACGCCCGCCGCATTCCCGTCCGTTCGCAGGTAAGCGCGCCCATAGGCAAGATCGAAATAAAGATCCGCTCCGCTTCCAATGCAAAGATGGCCGGGATTTAATTGACTCGTGGATGGCACTGTGCCACACTGATTATTGGAGTTATTCTTATGCCGGTAACAGAACACGCATCTCGTTTGAGCATCAGGCTTCCCGCGAATGTTAAGGAACGCATCGAGCAAGCCGCCATGGTTTCCGGCATGTCAGTGACGGATTTTACGATCTCTAACCTTACGGAATCTGCGGATGAAGTGTTGGAACAGCACCATTTCCGCAAATTGTCCGGCCGTGATCGCGACATATTTCTGGCGATGCTTGACGCCGGGAATAAGCCGAATAAGAAGCTGGTCGCCGCCTTAAAAGCGCGAAAAGAACTCATTGCCGAATGAAGCCTCCCTTTAAGGTCGAACCTCTTTCAAAAAACCACGATAGACAAAGCTTTGATTGCGGCGAAGAGAGCCTGGATCTTTTTCTCAAGCGCTTTGCACGGCAAAATGCGGAAAAAGGCTTGGGGCGAACTTTCGTTGCCGTAAAAGGTGACGACCCCAAGATCTACGGCTATTACACGCTTTCCAGCAACTCGTTCGGGTTCGAGATAGTGCCGGACAACCTGCCGCGCTATCCGGTCCCGGTCGTGCATTTAGGCAGACTTGCCGTTGATAGGTCCGCGCAGGGCGAACGTCTGGGGCAAGCACTCCTGTTTCATGCTTTCGAGCGTTCCGCTGAAATTGCCGAACAACTCGGTATATATGCCGTGGAAGTGTATGCCCTGAATGAAAACGCTCGACGCTTTTATCTCAGCTTCGGGCTTACCGAATTAAAGGACGATAAACTGCATTTGTATATCACCATAAAGGATATTAAGAAGGTTTTGGCTTTGGTCTCGGACTGAAACCGTTATAATGGTGTAACCTAACTGGGAAAGTGTATGAGTGAAGTAGAAAAGGAAATTGCGGAGACAGGTTTGTCTCATGTTTCGTCCGGCGAGATGGTTCGCACGGACGAAGATGTTGCGGAAATAACAGCGCGCATTGCTGCCGCGTTGGAAGAAGAACCGGCCGCCGAAGACCCGGAAGAAAATCTCTCGCCTGCATTTAAGGAGCTTCGCGAACCGAAGTTGCCCGTTCTGCCGCGTGAGAATCGAGCCCGCCTGCTGATGCAGACACCTAACCGCGTTTATTTTTACTGGTCGCTCAAGAACAATCCGTTTCAGATACTGCACCGTGCGTTCGGCGAAAACACAGGCAGCTACACGCTGGTCGCAAAGCTCATTAACGAAACCCGCGATACCGAAGATATCCACGCCGTCGATGCCGAAGGGAACTACTGGTTTTCGGTCGATGCCGACAGCACGTACCGCGCCGAGATAGGCTTTTACGCGCCGAATAGGCCTTACTTTCGCGCACTCTATTCGAATACCGTCACGACACCGCGAAAAAGCCCGTCGCACCGCGTTGCGACCGACGCCGATTGGATGGTGACCGCCGATAAATTTGCAATGGTGCTCGATGTTTCCGGCTTCAAGCAGGACGCTTTCGACGTAGCCATCGCCGGCGACAATTTCGAACATTCCAAGACTGCGTCGTATGCCGCGTTCGCCCGCCTGACCGGCCGGCCTGCTGCCGATTTCGACAACTTTGATGCAGACGATATTCGCTACGCACTCACACTGCTCGCCTCCGGTGCCACGCTCGAAGACCTGCGTTTCCGCATCAGCGAACGCCTTTTTGCGGTTCTGCAAAATGCGATCGATATGATCTCGCGTGAAAATGCTCTGGCTGCGCTAAAGACCGAGTTCGACATCGACGAAAGCGACCTGCTCGACGAAGAAGAAGAGACCGGTGCAGCCGTCTTCGGCGCCAGCCTCGTTAATTTTCCAAAACACGTCCGTACCAAACGTCTGAGTAAACTAGAGCCTCTCAGTTCGCATACCGTGACCCGATAGTTCCGTCTATTCGAACAGGATGGATAGGATATTTTGGTAGTGTCCTAATTTGAGTTGTTTGTAGTTTGTTCTTTGATTTCTTTCTTTGATTTCTTTCGTGTCTTTCGTGGTAAAGTCCTTTTTTCCACGAAACACACGAAATAGGAACCGGGAAAAGAAGAAAGAAAAACATCAGATTAAGACACATCGGATATTTTTTTACACCTATGCCGGTTGGTTACTTCAGCCTTATTCTCCACGCTCACCTGCCGTTCGTCAGGCATCCTGAGTATCCGGAATTTCTTGAGGAAGACTGGCTTTACGAAGCGATCACCGAGGTTTACCTTCCGCTTATTTTCATTTTTCAGAATCTGCACGAAGCGGGAGCAAAGCCGCGTCTGGCGATGAACGTCTCGCCGCCGCTGTGCGAGATGCTTGCCGATCAGCTCTTACAGGAACGCTATACGCGGCATCTCGAAAATTTGCTTGAGCTTGCTAAAAAAGAGCTTCACCGTGCGGAAACTGAAGCGTTCGAGTTTCAAGACGTGGCGCGGATGTACGTCGATAATCTGTCGGCGTCCCTCGATCTCTGGAATAACCGCTATGGCCGCAATCTCATAAACGCCTTTCGCGAACTGCAGGACGAAGGTGTGCTCGAGATCATCACCTGCGGAGCAACGCACGGTTTTATGCCGCTGATCTCGACGCCCGAGGCTCGCCGCGCGCAGGTTGAGGTCGCGGTCGCCAATTACAAAAAACATTTCCACCGCCAGCCGCGCGGTATCTGGCTAGCGGAATGCGCTTACGAGCCGGGCATCGAAGTTCTGCTGAAAGACGCGGGCATAGAATATTTCGTCTCGGATACGCACGCTCTTCTTTACGGCGATCCGCGTCCGCGTTACGGCGTGCACGCTCCCGTAGTTTGTTCGAATGGCGTTGCCGTTTTTGCACGCGATGTCGAAACGAGCCAGCAGGTCTGGTCCGCCGAGATCGGCTATCCGGGCAACGATCTTTACCGCGAATTTTATCGCGACATTGGCTTTGACGCGCCGCTCGATTATCTAAAGCCGCACCTTCACGCCGACGGTACGCGCCGCCATCTCGGGCTGAAATATCACCGCATCACCGGCAAAGACGTGCCGCAGATAAAGAAAGGCCCGTACATTCCCGCTCTCGCCCGCGAAAAGGCCGCCGAGAACGCGATGCACTTCATCGGCGAACGCATCAAGCAGGCTTACGTCCTTCGCGAAACTTTTGAGGGCCACGCGCCGCTTGTCGTTTCGCCATACGACGCCGAGCTATACGGCCACTGGTGGTTCGAAGGGCCGCAGTTCATCGACTTCTTTTTTAAGAAACTTCATTTCGACCAGTCCGAGATCCAGGCCATCACGCCCGGGGATTTTCTCGACTCGCAAACGCCCATCCAGATCCAACAGCCCACCGCCTCAAGCTGGGGCGAGGCCGGCTATTACAAGGTTTGGCTAAACGAAGGCAACTCCTGGATGTACCCGTATCAGCACGACGCCGAACGCAGAATGACGGAGTACGCCAACCGCTTCGCAGCAGTCCAAAGTCCAGAGTCCAAAGTCCAAAGCCCTGACGGCGAAAGACCTTGGACCTTGGACTCTGGACTTTGGACTCGTATTTTGAACCAACTCGCCCGCGAACTTCTCCTCGCCCAATCCTCCGACTGGGCGTTCCAGATATACCAGGGCACCACCGTCGAATACTCCTCCCGACGCTTCCAATCCCACATCCACCGCTTCAACCTCCTAGCCGAAATGCTGGACGCGACTGGAGCGGCCAGCGTCTCGCTGGCCAGTGGTTCTCTCACCCAATACCAACTCGACCTCCTCGCCGAGATCGAATCCCGCGACAACATCTTCCAAGAGATCGACTTCCGTACCTATTGCTCGTAAGAGTGGCGGCTTTGCCGTTTGAAAAAAACGACTGGAGCGCTGGCATCTTTGCCTGCAGGTCTTTCATTAAATTGCCTCCAGCTTTAGCTGGAGGTTATTGTTCAGCGAATCGCCGGGCTTTAGCCGAATCTTTGCTTTAAAAAAGCAGCCTCTTTTTGTTTTTGTTTTTTGATTTATTTCGTGTGATTCGTGGATAGAGATTTTAAGAACTATCCACGAAACGCACGAAAGAAGAAACCGGAGCTGCAAAATGAATATAGAACCGTCTGCGGCAGCGGGTGGGGATCTTTTCATCAACGCAAAGACGCAAAGACGCGGAGTCAACCCAACCACTGACAGTCAGGAAGGCGGGTTTACCCCCGTTCTTCCAACCACCGAAACAAGCGGGGGCAAGTCCGCCTTCCCGACTGCGACTGGCAAAGTTGACCCGAACGCCCCACCGTTTCCATTCGCGTCACAGACGGATCAAGAAAATTACGCTCAAGAAACGACAAATCAGTGTTTCGCTTTTAGAATGTAAATATGGACTTGAAGATCGGCGATTCGTTCGCCAAATCCAGACTGGTGACGGACGAACTCATTCGGGCCTTTGCCGAAATATCCGGCGATCGCAATCCGATACACCTTGATGACGAGTTTGCCAGGACAACCCAGTTTGGTAAACGGATCGCTCACGGAATGCTGAGCGGCGCATTTATCTCGGCGGTACTTGGTTACGAATTTGTCGAACGACGGGTCGTTTACCTTTCGCAAACAATGAAATTCGTAGCTCCGGTCTTTATCGACGACACCATTACGACAACCTCGACCGTTACAAAGATCCGCCCGGACAAAGGCATCGTAACGCTCGAAACCGTCTGCACGAACCAAAACGGTGAGCCGACACTAAAAGGCGAAGCCGTGGTTATGATCCTGAAATAGAAAGCTTGAAAATACGGAGCCTTTGCCATAAGACAGCCGTAAAGCTATCATTTCCTTTACTCGGAGAAACTTAAAATGGCTAATAAAGGCGTGGACATTGCTCCCGCAGAAGGAAAACTTGGGATACTTTTGGTCGGTTTGGGTGCCGTCAGCACGACGCTGGTTGCCGGTGTCGAGGCGATAAAACGCGGCATTTCGCAGCCGATCGGAAGCTTGACACAGATGGGTACGATCCGTCTGGGCAAACGCACAGATAATAAGGTGCCGAAGATAAAGGACTTTGTCCCGCTGGCTTCGCTCGACGACATCGTTTTCGGCGCATGGGATATTTTTCACGACAATGCGTTTGAAGCGGCGATGAATGCCGGTGTGCTCGAAAAGGACCTGCTCAATCAGGTTTCCGAGCAGCTCGCATCGCTAAAGCCGATGGCCGCCGTTTTCGAACAGAATTACGTCAAACGCATCACCGGCGAAAACGTAAAAACCGGCAAGAACAAAATGGAACTTGCCGAGCAGTTGATCGAAGACATCGCCAAGTTCAAGCTTGATAACGGCTGCGACCGCCTGGTGATGGTATGGGCCGCATCGACCGAGATCTATATCGAAGAATCTGCCATACATGCATCGCTCGAATCGTTTGAAAAAGCGATGTACGACAACGATCCGTTCATCGCTCCGTCGATGATCTATGCCTACGCCGCGATGAAGGCCGGTGTCCCGTTCGCCAACGGAGCGCCGAATCTGACGGTCGATATTCCGGCGTTGGTCGAGTTGGCTGAAAAAACCGGTATGCCGATCTGCGGCAAGGATTTCAAAACCGGCCAGACGCTGATGAAAACGATCCTCGCTCCGGGATTAAAATCGCGAATGCTCGGCCTCGACGGCTGGTACTCGACCAACATTCTCGGCAACCGCGACGGCGAGGTTTTGGACGACCCCGAGAATTTCAAATCGAAGGAAGTGTCAAAACTTTCCGTTCTCGAACATATTTTTCAGCCCGACGTTTACCCCGATCTTTACGGCGATTTCTCTCACGTAGTTAAGATCAATTACTATCCGCCGCGCGGCGATAATAAGGAAGGCTGGGACAACATCGACATCTTCGGCTGGCTGGGCTATAAGATGCAGATCAAGGTCAATTTCCTGTGCCGCGATTCTATCCTTGCCGCGCCGCTCGCGCTTGACCTGGCGTTATTTATGGACCTCGCACAGCGTGCCGGTATGAAAGGCGTGCAGGAATGGCTCTCGTTCTATTTCAAGGCACCGCAAACCGCTCCGGGCCTTTATCCGGAACACGATATTTTCATCCAGTTGATGAAATTGAAGAATACACTTCGACATCTGATGGATGAAGACCTGATAACGCATCTCGGCCTGGAATATTACGACTAGCTCTTTGGCAATTTTATCCCGCTGATGCGTCTGTCCCTTTGACGGCACGAAAGAATTACGTGCCGGCTATTTTAAGAGCGAAAGGAGACACTTGGTATGAGCGCAAGATGGGCGACGGACAGCACCGGCAAAGCACATTACTTACTGCATCAGGAAATGGATAATTCGTGCGGCCCGGCCTGCGTGGCAATGGTCGAGGAAACGTACAAACAGGCCTGCCTGATCGATCCGGAAGGTAGAGCCAGACAGATCTCACAGGACTTTCCGGGAAGGTTTCAGGCCGACACAGGAACGACCGCCGGAAATCTGGCATACGTTCTGAACGCGATCGGCGTTCCTTGCTACGCCTCGGAATTTGTTCCGCAGGCACGTATGTTCGATTATTTTTGGCAATACGTTTCAGATCGAACTCCGGTCATTGCCAAGATATTGTGGGCAGGCGGTGGCGGCCGGCATTTCTCGGTACTTAAGGAGATCAACAGAACGACCCATAAAATGATCTTTCTCGATCCGTGGTACGACGTAGTAGAGATAAACCGGGCCGACCTGCCGCGTTACAGTGCCGGCGGCGGAGCGAATGGAACGCTCGAAGGTTGGCTGACAATACCGCATCGTTGATAGGTATCGGGCCGTTTTGACTCCCCGTCGAAACGGCATATATTAGTAATGGAGCGGATTTCCGAAATTTTTCTTGAACATTTCGCAATTTCGGTGTAAATAATAGGGAGGGCAATTACCCGTTCGAAGCATCGGAACGGTTTCCCCTCCCGAAAAACTCGAATCCAGCCAACGAAATAATTATTGACATCATCTTTAGTGACGGCGGATCTGCACGAACATATCGAGTGCAAATCCGTACTTGAATTAGCGTCATTTTGTGCAAGAGGGAATTTCCCGTAATTGGTTATTCCGGCAAGGAGCGAACCAGGAAATGAAAAACGAATCGGCGAAGAAAAAGGACAACACGGAAAACGGCATTTTGCTCGACCCTGATCGAAAGAGCCCGCGTGCGGCGGAGTTTGAGGACAAGCTGTCTGCCCGCATCGTCGGCCAGGAACGCGCCGTGCGCCGCGTGACCGGGCTTTTCCAAATATATCTTGCGGGAATGAACAATCCGTCACGTCCATTGGGTACGATGCTTTTTCTCGGGCCGACCGGTTCGGGCAAAACGCGCGTTGTCGAGGCCGCTTCGGAAGTGCTGTTCGCCGACCCGCATTCGGTCGTCAAGATCGACTGTGCCGAATTTCAGCATTCGCACGAGATCGCAAAATTGATCGGTTCGCCTCCCGGATACCTCGGCCATCGCGAAACATCGCCGATGCTGACGCAGGAAAATCTGGACAAGGCCCATACCGATGAAACAAAGCTTACCTTCGTTCTCTTCGACGAGATCGAAAAGGCGTCCGATTCGCTGTGGCAGCTTTTGCTCGGGATTTTGGATAAGGCAACGCTGACGCTTGGTGATAATCGCCGCGTGGATTTTTCAAAAGCTGTCGTTATAATGACGTCGAATCTCGGTGCCCGCGAAATGTCCGAGATGATATCCGGCGGCATCGGCTTTGCCCCGACCAAGGCCGGAACGCCGAAAGAGGATGACGAGATCGACACCAAGATCTATCGCACTGCCCTCGAGGCCGCAAAACGTAAATTCTCGCCGGAATTTATGAACCGCATCGACAAGGTCGTTGTGTTCCGCAGCCTAAAGGTCCATCATCTCCGCCGCATTCTGGATATCGAGCTCCGCGGCGTGCAGGAACGCATAACGGAATCTGCCGGGACCAAGTTTGTCTTTGAATGTACCGATGCGGCTAAAGAATATTTGCTCAGCGAAGGCATCGACCTGAAATACGGGGCACGCCATTTGAAACGATCAATCGAACGATTTCTCGTTTACCCGCTGTCGAACTTGGTTGCTACTGAACAGGTAGAGACCGGCGATTTCGTCAAGGTCGATTGGGACGAAGAGAATAAACGGATGACGTTTACCAAACAGTCCGGCAAAATGATCATCAGCGATTCCACCGAAGACGACAGGGAAGATTCCCTGTTGATGAAATCGGACGCAGTCGGCGTTCCGCTGCCAACCGCATCTGCCGCACCCCAGATGAGCAAATCGAAAGGCGAGAACACGGATGTATAAGTTGTCGTCTTTCTAAGGCAGAGTGGCCGTCTGAAAAGTATCTTTGTTCTGTGTTTTTATGTGTGTTCTGTGGTTTCTGCATCGGGCATTAACCACAGAATACGCGGACTGCACGGAAAACACGGAACAAAGAAAACGGTTTGAATCCTGCTCATCCAATCTTTGTCCCAACAAACAATCATTTACCATCAAGAACTTCGGCAAACTCGCCGTCAATATAATCGGCGATCTGATCGCGAACCTTTTTAAAGGAATTGAAACGCTCCTCAAGGTCACCTTCCGTTTCGGCCGGATCTTCAAAAGCGTGATGGACGAACTTGGTTCGGGCAGGGAAATAAGGACAATTCTCCTTCGCGTTGTCGCAAACCGTCAATACGAAGTCGATCTCAGCATCCGCAAATTCATCGACGGATTTCGAACGGTTCTCCGAAATATTTATGCCGATCTCGGCGAGGACTGCAATTGCCTCGGGGCGAACAATGCTCGGCTGCGTTCCGGCGCTGTCGATCTGAAATCGATCTCCGACACGCCTTTTGAGCAAACCCTCGGCCATCTGGCTACGAGCGGAATTGCCGGTACACAGCACCAGAATTCGCGGTTTATCGGACATCAAAAATTCTCCTCATTAATATCAAGTGCCAACAGCCAGTTAAAAACGATCATAGCCGCTGTGGCTCCGGCAAGCTGTGAAACGATGAACATTGGGACACTCTCCGGAGCGATGCCGGCGAAGGTATTTGAAAGCGAACGTGCTACCGTAACCGCCGGATTCGCGAACGACGTGGAACTTGTGAACCAATATGCCGCCGTTATATAGCATGCGACCATTGCACCGACAAGATTCGGATGAAACTTTACGCCGAGGCGTATCACGCCGATCAGCCCGAACGTGGCGACAAACTCGCCAAGATATTGATCCGGGCCAGTTCGGGTTTTTGTCGATAAATTTATTGCCGGCAAGGCGAACATCAGATTTGCGATCACCACTCCGACAATTGCTCCTAAGAACTGGGACGCAGAGTACAAAATACCGTTTTTCAGGGAAAGGCCTCCGCCAAATACTTCGACAAGCGAAACTGCCGGATTAAAATGAGCTCCCGAAATGCCGCCAAAACCGTATATGAGAAATATCAACCCCGCACCGGTAGCAATTGAATTACCCAACAGAGCGACTGCCGCATTCCCGTCGGCGAGCCGCTCGCCCATTATCCCGGAGCCGACAACCACCGCAAGCAGCGCTGCCGTACCCAGAAATTCCGCCGCAAGCTTTCTCGACAATGTCATCTATTTCTTACAGCAGGAAAAACGCGTGCATTTTGCCAGGTCGCAGAATGTAGCACACGCGCGTATGCCGAGCCTCCGTCTAAACAGAAATCCTAGACAAACGATGGTGCCAATGGCTATGTATATTGAACGCGTCACAATTATCCTAAAGCATTATATATGTCTGTGCATATATCATCAATATGTTCGATCCCGACGGAGATCCGCAGCAATCCTTCTGACACGCCTGCCTTGGCACGTTCTTCAGGTGAAAGGGTCGCATGCGTCATTAAAGCTACCGGCTGGACAAGAGTCTCAACTCCACCGAGCGATGTGGCAAAAGTGCATATTTTTAAGCTATTTACAAATGATTTCGCGGTATCGGCAGTACCAACATCAACTCCCAACATCCCGCCAAATCCAGTCATCTGACGCCTTGCGATCTCGTGATTTTGGTGCGTTTCCAGGCCCGGGTAGAAAACTTCAGCAACCTTTGAATTGTTCAATAACATATTCGCTAAAGCAAATGCGTTAGAATTATGACGCTCCATACGCACTGCCAAAGTCTTGATCCCGCGAAGCACCAGCCACGCAACTTGCGGTGCAATGTTCCCGCCGTAAAACTTCGCAGCCCCGTGTCGGGCTTTATCGACCAGATCTCGACGGCCCGCGATCAAACCAGCTGTCAAATCGCTGTGTCCGCCCAAATACTTGGTAGCGCTATGGATAACAAGATCCGCCCCGAGATCGAGCGGCCTCTGATTGAATGGCGTAGCGAACGTATTATCTACAACCGTAGCGACGCCCGCCTTTTTCCCGATCGCCGACACCTCGGCAATATCGGTGATACGGACCAGCGGATTCGACGGCGATTCGACCCAGAACATTTTAGTGTTCGGCCGGACCGCAGCGGCATGCGCCTCGGCATTGGCCGCGTCGACGAACGTCGTCTCAATGCCAAAGCTGTCCCAGATATGTTTCAGAAAATTGGTCGTCGTGGAATACATCGATTCCGGCGCGACGATGTGGTCGCCGGAACCGGCCAGTGTGAAGGCCGCAGCCGAGACCGCCGCCATTCCGGAAGCAAAGGCGAGAGCGTCTTCGCCATTCTCCAATTCGGCCATCGTCTTTTCGAGAGCATCGACGGTTGGGTTGCCGAGGCGTCCGTAAAAGTAACCTTCCTTCCGGTAATTATGAATAGCGATACCGTCGTCAGCATCCGAGAAAGCAAAGACCGAGGCTGGATATATCGGAACGGAAATAGCGCCGTGATTAGCGGTCCGGTCTTCGCCGGCGTGGACTGCCTGTGTGTAAAACGAACTTTTGCTCATTTGAAAAACTCCCATTTAGCAGCAAGCTTGATTTGTCGCTGCAATGGTAGACGCCTTTTGGCCCGGCGTGCAACATGCGGGCGTGGAAACGTCTTTGGCCGCGACCTTATCTCCGCAGCCGCAAGCCTCAGTCACGGGAGCAGTATTTTCGAGAACGACAAACACTTCCCACTCGTTGCCATCCGGATCGCGAGCCCAGGTCTTGTCCTGCAGGGCATAACAACAATCGACCTTCATTTCATCGACCGTAAGCAGGCCGGATTCGATCCAAATCTCACGGGTTTTCAGGACATCATCGGTCGATTCGACCTGGATGCCGAGATGCGAGAGCGTTCCGCCGATCGAGTAGGGAACTTCGTTAAGGACAAAATTAAGCGGTGGATTCTGAACGTCAAATTTGGCATAGCCAAATCTTGGAGCCTCGCTTTCTTCGCCCAGCTGTTCGCGGACTATGGAATGAGTGGTCGTGTTGCCCTTAATAAACTTCAACGGCTCGATACCAAAAAGCTTTTTGTAAAAGCCGACGCTTGTCTCAACATTCTTTACGTTCAAAGATATATGCGGCTTAAGGGTTTTGATAGTTGTTTGCGACATCTGATTATTGCTCCTTTTCTATTTTCATATACGCTACTCCATATATGTTAAAGCGAATATATTACCCTGAACGCATATTGTCAATAGAAAATTGCAACTTTGTGGTAAAATTTTTATATGAGCGACGTTAAATATCTGAAAGAAATGGAAACCTTGTTCATGGCGCTGGCCGATAAGACGCGGCTTCGGCTTCTGAATCTAATGGCTGAGGACGAAGTTTGCGTTTGTTTCTTTACAGAGGTATTAGGCGACAGCCAGCCAAAGATCTCACGGCATTTAGCTTATCTTCGGAATGCCGATCTGGTTGAGGCAAGGCGAGATGGAAAGTGGATGCACTATAGTATTCGCTGGCCGGAAGACGAGGGTTTGAGGTCTGTGCTGCGTAGCACGATAACGGCGTTGGCTGAAAGCGAAGAAATGCAGCAGGACAAAGCCAAATACGAAAATGTCTGCTGCACGCCGGAGCTTTTGGTACAGATCGCCCGGACGCCGATCGATTTCATATCGCCCAAAGCAGATGTGTTTGAGCCTGTATCAACTACAGCCTGGCAGTCTCATAACGAGATAGATGAATTTTTGCTCTGACCCTTCGCTTCATCGCCGAAATATGGACAATGCCGGCATCCGTTTCCGCAGCAGTAACCGCGGTTCTTAAGAAAATGCTCGGTCAAAACCATTTGGCCGTCGTCAAAATAGAAATCAATGCCCTCTATCAGCCTCGGCGATTCTTCAGTTTCAGGAGTTTCCTTTTCATAGAGAGCCAGAAACTCCTTATTTCCTTCGGCACCGGTTATAGGCGAATTGATCAGCCCTTTAGGAACCAAGCCGTATAACGATGCCGAAGCATTTACTTCTTTGACAACCCTTTCGTGTTTTTTCGGTTCGCGGACAATGCCGCCTTCGCCGACCTCGCCCCTACGAACTTCGAACTGCGGCTTGATCAAAATGACTACGCGACCGTCCGGCTTTAGCAGATCCGAGAGGACGGGCATGATCTTTGACACTGAAATAAACGATACGTCGATCGCGATCAGATCGAACAACTCGCCAAAATCTTCTGGCTTTAGATTCCGGGCATTTGTTTTCTCGCGAACCTCGACCCGCGAATCTTCACGCAGTTTCCAGACAAGCTGGTTTGTTCCGGCATCAACGGCGACCACCCTGGCGGCCCCGTGCTGCAAAAGGCAATCGGTAAAACCGCCTGTCGATGCACCAATATCGAGGCAGGCAAAGCCTACCGGATCGATCTTAAATTCTTGTAACGCCGCCTCGAGTTTCAAGCCGCCGCGGCTGACATATCGCGATTCCGGTGTATCGCCTTTTATTCGTATAGCCGATTCGACCGGAAATTTCTCTGAAGCCTTATCTGCCCGTTTTTCGTCTATGAGAACGACACCGGACATTACTAATGCCTGGGCTCTGGAGAGTGATTCCGCAAGCCCACGGTCTAAAAGCATTTTGTCTATGCGTTCGGTTTTCATTATTCGTCGACCGACTCCGCGAAAAAATCGGCAAGGTCACCGCCGTCAGTTGAATAGGTGATCTGTATAGGGCGGCAGCAGACCTCGCAGTCTTCGATGTAAGTCTGTTGCTCTACCGAAAGGTCGATCACAAACGAGATATCTTCCCAGCAATACGGACACGTAAAAAAATGTTCGATCTCCATTAAGCCGTTCTAATGCAAACTGCGGTTTCAGCACGTCGACCGCCGATGATATTCTACAAATTCAAATCTATCAGAATGAAAACGCAAGCGAAAATGTCGGCCTTTGCAAAGTATGCATGGTTCGCGCTTGCCTACAACGTGCTCGTCATCCTTTGGGGCGTTTTCCTGCGAGCTTCGAAATCGGGCGATGGCTGTGGCGAACATTGGCTGACATGCAACGGCGAGTTGATCCCATCCGCCCCACAGTTCAAGACCATTATCGAATTTTCGCACCGGATGACCACGGCGATCGACGGATTCGTAATGCTGATCCTCGTCGCCTGGGCGATCTGGATCTGGTATAAAAGCCGCAATTTTCAAAGCAGACAAGTCCTTTATGCCGCGATCGGTTCGCTGTTCTTTGTCATTACCGAAGCCGCCGTCGGAGCCGGGTTGGTATTGACCGGCAACACTGCCGAAGCGGTCACCGATATGCGGCCTTTCTGGGCCAGCGGGCATTTGGTCAATACGTTTATCCTGCTCGCATTTCTAACGATGACCGCATGGTTTGCCAGCGGTAACAGGCGTATTTGGTTAAAGGTAGAAATGAAAACCGGATTGCTTTTGCTGCTTGCAGTCGCCGGATTGCTTTTTGTCGGTATGAGCGGTTCGCTGGCCGCGTTGAGTAATATGCTGTTTCCATCGCAATCTATCGTAGAGGGAATTGCAAAAGATTTTGCCCCTACTTCGAACGTGATACTGCGGCTTCGTCTTAGTCATCCGATTTTTTCGATATTGACCAGCGTCTATCTGATCTTTCTTACGGGATGGCTAAAGGCGAGATCGGGCGGCGATACGCGGGTTTCAAAATGGTCGAATGTTGTTTCGATTCTTGTGATATTGCAGGTCGCATTCGGAGCGGCCACGTTGCTAACTTTCGGCCCGATCGTAATGCAGCTTGGCCATCTGTTGTTGGCAGATCTTGTTTGGATCGCATTCGTTTTGATGACTGCCAACTATCTTTCGAGCCGTGATGAATTGCCCGCCTAGCTCGTCCGCCAGTCCTTGCCGTTTTCAACGATCCTATCCAACGCCGTCTGTAGTTCGAGCCGCTTAGACTCGATAAGTGAATCGTCCGCATCCGGATCGACGTAAATAGGTTCGGCAAAAAACACTGATGCTCGGGTGAATGGTTTTGGTATCTGCAAACGATCCCAGCTATTAACTGTCCAAAAACTCTTACATTCGACGACGAACGGCAGCATCGGATGACCCGTTTTTTTCGCCAGCATAACCGGGCCGCTTTTGGCTTCGTAACGTGGGCCGCGAGGACCATCAACCGTGAATGCCATCGGCAAGCCTTGTTTCATAAGTCGGATCATTTCAACAAGACCACGAACGCCGCCACGGCTCGACGAACCACGAACGGTGCCAAATCCGAACCTCGTAAGAAAACGGGCGATGTACTCGCCGTCAAAACTTTTTGAGGTCAAAACGACGATGCCAAGATCACGCAAAAAATATGTTCCGGCAAAGATCCGATCATGCCAAAGAGCGTATATCGGAACCTTGTCCGCATCCGCGATCGCGGCCCGATGCTCTTCGCCTACGACCTCATACCTTAGCGTCATTCCTATCAGCCGAATCATCGCGAAAAAGCCCAGATCGGCAATACGGATCAACATCCGCTGTTTCAGCGGGTATTCGGCCAAGTCGGCACGGCCATAAACTGTCGGAAATCGTTCGGGCATCAATGGAAAGTTCGGACTAAATTAAGGTATTATGTTGCAACTACATTAGTTAATTCAACGTAATCATTTTTGGCACCAAAGTCCGCCTTATGCAGCGACAAATCCTGATTATAGATGACCACGACGATCTTGCTACCTCACTAGAGGAAGTTTTTTCCCATACGGGCCATAACGTCAAAGTCGTTGAAAACAGGATAGATGCTCTTGCGATCGATAATATCGAAGACTATGACCTGGTCGTGACCGATTTGGATGTCAGTCCGAAAGTGACTGGGTCGGGTACAAATGGCAACGCGGCTGTTTGTTTGCCGGAGACAATAATCGCAAAGGTTGATGAACACGTAAAGGCATTCAAGATCTGCGCTTCGAATTTTCGCCGGGATGAGTTTGATGAGGAAGAGCTAAGAAATCTGGTTGCCACTATCCTAGATTACAAGATACGGTTTGTCGACAAGAAAGAGTTTGTGCAGGACCTGCATGAATATATCGAATTCGAACTGCCGAGTGCGATAACGATAATGCATATCGTGCTGGAATATCTGATGAAGCGGGTCGAGAAACTTGGGGTAATAAAGCCGGAACAGTCGAATCTTTTTGTGGCCCTGGACGAGGCGTTCGTAAACGCCGTGAAACACGGCAACAAATTCGATGCGAAAAAACTGGTACGAATAACGGCTGAGGTTTCGAAGCAGGAAGCCCGGTTTACCATCGAAGACGAAGGCGAAGGCTTTGACGTTAACAGCATCCCAGATCCTCTAGACCCCGAAAATCTCTTCAAAACCTCCGGCCGCGGCGTTCTGTTCATCTACAACATCATGGATGAAGTGAAATACAACGAACGCGGCAACCGGCTGACGATGGTCAAAAAAAGCGAGACCTCTGGCGAAGTCAAAGCCTGACGGATTTCCTAACCTGCTCTAATATCCAATTTCTTCCCGCCTTTGATGTGAGTAAGATAATCGACTGGCTTTTCCTATAATAGAACCATGAAGGTAACGATCGGACAGATCAATACAACCAACGGCGACATCGAAGGGAATGTGGCAAAGATAATTGCTGCGATCGAAAAGGCAAGGGCGGACGGTTCGGACCTGATCGTTTTTCCTGAGCTTTGTACTCACGGCTATACTTCGCAGGATTGGTTTCAGGACACGGACATTGTTGCTCATTCGCTCGATCCGCTCGATCAGATAATTCCCGCAACGGTCGGTATCACGGCGGTAGTCGGTACGATCAGGCCAACTGCTGAAACCGACGGACGACGTATTTACAACTGCGGAGCCGTAATACACGATGGCAAGCTGCTTGGATTTGCGGACAAAACCTTGCTGCCTGAGTACGATGTTTTCGACGATCCGCGCTGGTTTGAGCCTTACGATGGACACGACAGAAAGCTGTTCGAGGTCAACGGAGTAAAGCTTGGTGTCGTGGTATGCGAAGATTTCTGGAATGACAAAACGTTTTGGACGGAACGGCTGTACGAGAGCGACCCGACCGACGAAGTGATCGCCATGGGAGCCGATGTTGTCGTTTCGATCAACGCCTCGCCGTATAACAAAGGCAAGATAAAGCTGCGTTGCGATATGGTCGCACACCGTGCAAAGGCCAACAAGGTTCCGATCGTTTTCGTAAATCTGGTCGGCGGAAATGATGGCATTATCTTTGACGGGGCGAGTCTAATTGCCGATGAAGAAGGCGACATTATTCTGCAAGCCGCAGCTTTCGAAGAATTTGTAGAGACCGTCGAACTCGATTGCCGCAAGCCGGATGCCCGCGGAATTACGGGCGGCGAGATCGACGCGATTCACGATGCTCTTGTGTTAGGCATTCGTGATTACGCACGAAAGAATAATTTTAAACAGGTCGTGCTTGGACTTTCAGGTGGCATCGACTCTACTTTGGTTGCCGCCCTCGCGGCCGAGGCGATCGGGCCGGAGAATTTACTTTGCGTAATGATGCCGTCGCCATTTTCGTCCGAAGGCAGCGTTAAGGATTCGGAAGAGCTTATTCGCAATCTTGGATGTGAAAGCCGTATCGAACTGATCTCCGATTCATTCGATGTACTGGTCGACCAATTGAATTTGCGTGTTCCGACGAAAGGCGGGGAATCGCTTGCGGCTGAGAATATTCAAAGTCGCCTGCGCGGCGTCATACTAATGGCGATCTCAAATTCAGAGGGCCGATTGCTGCTCTCGACAGGCAACAAGAGTGAACTCGCGGTTGGATATTGCACGCTTTACGGCGATACGAACGGCGGTCTCGCGGTGCTCGGCGACGTGCTGAAAACCGAGGTCTGGCAGATCGCCCGCGAGATCAATGCGAATGCCGGACGCGAGCTCATTCCAGAAAAAATCATCGACAAAAAGCCCTCGGCCGAACTTGCGCCGAACCAGTTCGACCAGGACAGCCTGCCGCCTTACGAACTGATGGACCCGATTCTTAGAATGTACTTTGAGCAAAAAGCATCGCCCGCCGAGATCATTGCCGCAGGCCACGACCAGGAACGTGTCTATTGGATACTAAATAAGGTCGAGAATCCCGTCAACGAATTCAAACGCCAGCAACTGCCGCCAACACTGATAATCTCGAAGAACGCCATTGGCGTTGGTCGCCGAAGGCCCATAACTCACAAATACAGGCGAGCATCGAATCAGGCCACCTAGGCAACTAACCTGCAAATATCACAACCGGAGGAACCCCAATGAAGTTACTTTTCACCGCTGCGGCGGTATTGTGCTCTTTGACCATTAATTCTCATACGCAGAACAAACCTGAACCGCGTGTTATAGAAGTGTCAGGATCGGCAGAGAGGCTTATTACGCCGGATGAATTCACATTCAAGATCACGCTGCTTGAGCGGATCGAAAAGAAGGAAAAACTGATGATCGAACAGCAGGAAGTATCACTCCGGGATGAGCTTACTAAGCTCGGCGTCGATGTCGCGAAGGATCTATCAATCTACGATATTTCTTCGAGCTATTTTCGGCAGAAAAAGATCAAAGATGTCTTAGGAACAAAGGATTACCGTCTAAAGATTCGTGACCTTAAGAAGATCTCGCAGCTACAGGAGATTGCGGACCGACTAAATATTGCCAAACTCGACCTTATTGATACCGAACATTCGGAAATGACACGTCTTCGCCGAGAGACGAAAATGGATGCGATAAAGGCGGCAAAAGAGAAGGCAAGTTATTTGCTCGGAGCGATAGGGGAACGTGTCGGAAAGCCGGTGTATGTGAAAGAGGTTGAAGAGGAAACACCGCGATATATTTCAGGTGGTGTTATGAGTAACTCCAACTCGAACAATACTCTCGCATATAGTCGTGGCACCGCAGCAGATAACGAGTCCGACCTTTCTTTTTCCCAAATCAAAATACGATATGTGATCCAGGCAAGATTCGAGATCGAATAAATCTCACAATTTTCGCAAGTAAGCATCGAAACCCCGTTCAATATAACAACAGCGATTGCTGAGGTTATTTTGAGCGGAGTTTTTATATGGCAAATTTTGATAGCCCGTTGAAGAATTTGAAGATTGCGAGTCCTTGCCCGGCGGATTGGGATGCGATGAGCGGCGATGAGCGAAAGCGGTTTTGCGGCGACTGTAAACTGAATGTTTACAATCTCTCTGGCATGACCAAATACGATGCAGAAAATCTGCTTAGAAACTCGGAAGGAAGGATCTGTGTCCGATATTTTCAGCGACCGGACGGCACTATTTTGACACAAGACTGCCCGGTCGGTTGGGCAAAGGCGCGGCAGCGAATGGCGATCTTTGCGACCGCGGCTTGTGCTCTTGTGATCAGCTTTTTCGCCAGCATGTTCGCCTTATCTATGTTCGGCAAAAAGATCGACATTGGAAGTCGGTTGCCGACCCCATTTGCAACGCCTACTCCGTTGCCGCTTATGGGAGCCATCGAAATGCCATCGCCGACGCCTAAAAAGCAACCGTCACCCAACCCGATTCCTAAAAGCGGAACGATGGAATGGAAAGGCGAGGTCGAACGGGTAGATGCGGATGAAAAGCTCCGGCGCGAAATAAGAAAAGCAGCCGGTGTATAAATAGCGTAACTGAAATAGGAAAGCCGCGAATCGAACTTCGCGGCTTTTTTATTGAATTCGACCAGACCTAATTCTTTACGTAGTATCCTTGTCTCGCCCGCAAACGGTTTGATGCGGCAAGCTGCAGCTTAACATCCAGCTTTACAAAGCGGCCTTCGGGATATTCCGTTTCGGAATAATACTGAACCAAATATTGGGCTCGCAGTTCGTTGGCGAGCTGTTTGAATATCTGCTCAAGCGTGGCCGCATTTTTCTTCATATTCCCGGAGTTGGCCAGTTCGTCTTTAGTGTCGATAGGAAGAAACTTTGGCAAAAATGCGGTTCCTCCAGTCTCTTGTGAAAACCTTTGCATATTCTCTTGTCCAAATACGCTGATCTTGTTCAGCGTATATGAACTGCCTGCGGGATTTATCGAATAATGAACAACATCTGCGTCTTGTAGCCCTTTTAGTACCTTCGCCCTTTCACTGTTCTTCGCAGTATCTTGTGCGCGCATAATGAGTTGATTTAGCCGTTTATACTCAGGATCAGGTGTGTTGTCAACGACCTTTCTTTCAGCGTTTCTTTGGGCACGCTGGATGCCCTCGCTGAAATTATCTTCTCCATCAGAGATCACAACAATAACCCGACGGCTTCCCTGAGGGGCATTAATTCGCAGAAAATCCGCTGCAGTTCTAACTGAGTCAAAGAACGCCGTTGCTCCTTTCGTCGGAGTTACATTTCTAACCGCGTCCATTGCTTTAGCGGCTTCCTCCCTGCCTTGTACTAGTATCGGCTTCTGCCCGATTGTAAAAATTGTTGCCCGGTCAATCGGTTTCATTACGTCCTGCAAGAATTTAGCCGCAGTTTCCTGCTGAAATTTGAACATCGCATCAGTGCTGGCCGATACGTCAAACAGCAGCGCTATCTCAAGCGGCACGGTGTCCGCATTGCCGACATTGTCCACTTCCTGCCGCTTGCCCTCTTCTGAAACCGCGAAATCTTTTTTCGTTAGTCCAAGAACCGGATTGCCATTAGCATCCGTGACCGCGACAGGAACAACCACCAGACGCGATTCGATCTTTATCTCGTCGTCCTCACCGGCTTGTTTTGCCGGCGTCGGTGTTGCCGTTTGAGCCGATGAAATAGCCGAAATCAGTCCGGTTAGAATCCCGAAACTTACAAGAATTTTTAAGGGAAGTGCTTTCATGGTGGTAAGGTGAGCGGGGAAATTATAAAGCCTATTAATACACAAAGAGAGTGAATCATTTTGATGTCGATTCACTCTCTTTGATTCTGTAAGGAGCAAACTAGTTGCCGTTATCCGTGCTTTCCGCAGTCGGGCGAACCTCTACGTTCTGGTTCACTCCGCGGCTGACGAGAAGCTTGACCTCGACGCGTCGGTTCTGTTCACGGCCTTCGCGGGTGGTGTTGTCAGCGATTGCCTGCAACTCACCAAAGCCATAAGACTGGCCGATGCGGCGAAGCGGTACATTGTGCGTTTCAACCAAGTAATTGATAACAGCCGTTGCACGACGTTGGCTCAGAGCCTTGTTCTTTGCCGTGCCGCCTTCTGCCGAAGCAAAACCGGTGATCTCGATCACATAACCTTTCAGCGTCATTGCCGAAGTAGCAACCGCGTCCAATCTCGATTTTGCGTCAGGTGATAGAACCGCACTATTGACCTTGAAATTAACTGTTTCGGTGGTCTGAACGACATAATCGTCAAGAGCCGAAATTCGCTCGTTGGTAGCATTTACACCCGCAACAGCGGCGTCTGCCGTATCCTGAGCAGCCTTCGCACCACCGCGAGCGGCGTTTGAAATAGCCATCAACTCATCGATCTGTCCGGAAACACGCTGAGCATTCTGCTCTGATGCCGTGAGGCGTGCTTCTGCCGGCGTCATGCGGCTGTCGATCGACTGTGCGACCTTGAAATCGTCTTTATCGAATCGAACCTTGGTTGCCGTAAGGCCGCCGGAGCCATCGCCGCGTCCTTCGACTTCCATATAAAGACCGCGTGTGATCTGGTTGCTGGCGATCTTGTCGCCGCCGCCAAAAAATCCGCCTTTTGTCTTAATGCTCGATTCCGGAGCAACGAGAACCTTTGTATCGACACCGGTTGTGTCGCGAATGATGAACGAACTGTCGTCATCTTTTGCAACAACGACGCCTTTGATCTTATATTTTTGACCGGACGTCAACGAACGCAACTGGGCGTCCGGTGCGGTTGCGGTTGTAGTATCCTGAGCGATAATGCCCATTGCTCCGATCAAAACTGCCAAAAACAAACCCGATAGCTTCTTAAACATAGTTTGAACTCCTCGCGAAATATGCATTATAAAATCCGAAATCGCACCGTTTTACGTTTGACTTGAATGTCCGAATCAATTTCCGGCTTCCTTTTCAAACTAACGCGAACTTCTTCTGCCAATTGTCTTAACAAATCTTGTGCCAAGGTCTTAATTACGGTTCGGATTTCCCCCAAGCTTTTTAGAATCAATAGTTTCGGCAAGTGCCGAAAAATTCTGTTCTATTCGCATTTCGTCTCTTTTCTATACAGTTCTGGTTAATTGATTGAGTTTTGTTCGATTTCGATACGAATATCGAACATTTTTAGAAAGGCTGAATGTGAAAAGCTCAAGTACTAGATGAGATAATACATAAAACCGCTAACAATTAAAAGACTTTTCTTTGATGGCGGTATTAGAGACTGAAAGCTGCCGATTCCAGATATTCCTTCATAGACGATAGAAACTTCTCACCATCAGAACCATCAACGATCCGGTGATCGTACGTTAGGGCAAAATACGCCATATGCCGGATGGCTATGTAATCGTCACCTTCGGGTGAGGTGAAGACCTTGGGCCGTTTTTCGATAGTTCCAACGCAAAGTATGGCTACCTGCGGCTGATTTATGATCGGTGTTCCAAACAGGCCGCCGAACACGCCGGGGTTTGTGATGGTGAACGTGCCGCCGGTAACCTCATCAGGGTTGAGCTTTTTGGTTCGTGAGCGGTCCGCAAGGTCGTTTGCCGCGAGCGCAAGGCCTGACAGCGAGAGCGTATCCGCCTTTTTGATAACTGGAACTATCAATCCCCAATCGAGAGCCACTGCCATACCCAGATTGATGTCGCCTTTATAGATGATGTTCTCGCCATCGACTTGAGCATTAACGACCGGGATCTGACGGATCGCATTTGTCACGGCCTGAAAGATGAACGGCATATACGTCAGCTTTGTGCCGTAACGCGACTGAAACTCTGCCTTGTTCTGATCACGAAACTTGGCGACGTTCGTCATGTCGATCTCATAGACGCTTGTAACGTGAGCCGACGTTTGTTTTGAGAACGTCATGTGCTCGGCGATCTTCTTGCGCATCACAGACATTTTCTCGACGCGATCACCGACTGCGGCCGCCACCGGTGCAGGCGTATAGGTCGCTTTGGCAGCAGGTTGTGCCGCGCCTTTGACGAGGAGATCCTGCGGACGAAGGGCGGCTCCGGTTTCGAGGAACGATAGTATGTCGTCTTTTGTAACGCGGCCGCTCATGCCCGAGCCGGGAATACGCGAAATATCGACGCCGTGCTCTTTGGCAATATTGCGGACCAGCGGACTCGATTTTGTTCGGCGAAGATCTTCGACGGTGACATTTCCGTTTCCGCCGTTTGATGACGATACGGCGGCAACGGCCTTCGCCACGGGTTCCGCTTTCGGTGTTTCAACAGCAACAGGGGCCGCTTCCGGCTTACTACTTGCTGGCGACGGCTGGCTTGCTGCTGCTCCTTCGGCACCGACCAGGGCCAGCACCGATCCGACCTCGACGGTTTCGCCTTCCTTCACATTTATCGCAAGCAGTTTCCCAGCCGCAGGCGACGGAACTTCGGCATCGACCTTGTCGGTGGATATTTCGAGCAGCGGTTCGTCCTTGTCGATGGAATCGCCGACGGCTTTGAGCCACTTGGAAACGGTGCCTTCGGTTATGGACTCGCCCATCTGCGGCATTACAACCTCTGTCGATTGGGAAGATGCGACCGCAGGTTGCGGAATTTCGCTTTTCTGAACTTCAGCAGAAACTGCATTTGTCAGAAATTCAGGAGCGGGAACTTCTTCCACCGGTGTTGTTGAAACTGGGGCAGATTCTTTTTGAACCGGGGCTTCGGCCTTTGGACTCGGGGCCGCAGAAGCTACTTCACCCTCTGCTCCGATCACCGCCAATACCGTTCCTACCTCTACCGTTTCACCTTCATTATGGCGTATTTCCAGAAGCGTGCCGGCACCGGGACTCGGAACCTCGGCATCGACCTTGTCGGTCGAAATTTCGAGGATCGGTTCGTCCTTTTCGATCTTTTCACCGACGGCCTTTAGCCATTTGGATACGGTACCTTCGGTGATCGATTCACCCATTTGCGGCATTACGACTTCTACGCTCATAAATTCTCCGTTATCATGACAGCCCTGAAATAAACAGAATACCGAAAGACGGGGCAAAGTCCAAAGTCCAAAGTCCAGGGTCTAAAGTAGGTGTCCCGTGTCCCGCTGTCCCAGTGTCCCAAAGTGTCCCACAAATGCGGCTGGGACAGCTAAGTTGTTGAAAACATTAGGTACGTTACATTCTGTCCCATGTCCCAAGCTCTCACTACCACTTTTGATATGTAAAGCTAATTCAGGACAAGTGGCTTTGTTCTGTGTTTTCTGTGCCTTCCGTGGTTGGCTTTAAAAGCAGAACCACGGAATTCACAGAAGGCACAGAATAGGACAGAAATCGATCTGGGAAAAGCATCCCATTTGTGTGAGAGTACACGAATGGGACAATTTATTGCTCTAAGCCATTGATTTTACAATACTTAACCCGTTCCAAACTGTTCCATTTCTTTGCTGCCCGGTATTTCGGCTTTTGCTGCGATCGAGATGGACAGTCGCCGCGTTGAGCCCTTACTGACGTGCGGGCTACTGACACGTACACCGGCATATTCGCGTTCTGTGAGTTCTGTGTGTTCCGTGGATGTTTTTTAAGATAACCACCGAAAGCACAGAAAACACGGAAGGAACACGGAACAAGATCACCGTTTTCTATTGTCCTTTTTCAATTGTCTGCCGGATTAGTTATCAAAGAACAGGGCGAAGAATCGCCGACCTTTCGATTTTAGAATGCGTTGCGTCAATAGTCAATTGTTTTATAGATGCGACGGTTCAATGCGCGATTGAATGATGTCGTTTATTTGATCGAGGTGTGAGAGCGATCTGCCGAGGGTCACGGTTTCGCCGTCGTGTTTTGTGATGAGGAGAGATCGGTCAGTTGTGAATTCGGCGGATTTAATATCGGCCCACGACAACGAAAATCGGCGCGAGGCAAGGCCGCGTTCGAAGAGTTCGACCGTGTTTCGGCGCTGCATCCACCAGCCGATCAGTGTAAAGATGTGAACGATAAGAAATGCGGTCGAGAGCAGGAAATAGCCGAAATGCTGGCGCAGGTAAAAAGCGATCAGCATCGCAAAAAAGAAAACGAATGACAAGACAGCGACGATCGCTGCCCGCTGAAGGTAGGCAGGCGACGTTCCGTGGACGGAGATCAATCTTCCAAGGGATGGTTCGGTCAATGGTTTTGAGTATCCAAGACCCGCCTAATGGCGGGACTTAGAACGAGAGTTAGCCAGGGTTAACCACGCTCGTTCACACTCGCGTTTCCGCCCGAAGAGACCAGCTAAAGCTGGACTCCGAACTTTCTATCCGGCCCGAGTTGGGTCTATCATTGCGCGGACCTCGGAAATCCTGTTGGCGGGAAAGCCGCTTTCGCGGGCGTGTTCCGCGATCAGATCTTCGCTCGGCGCGGTGTAAACACAATAGAGCTTGTCGTCGGTGACATAGCTATGTATCCACTGAATTTCGGCCCCCAACTTGTCCAGCACGCTGCAAGACTTTTGCGAAGCGGCCATCAGGTCGTTCGCCGACATCTTTCCCGCACCGGGAATGTCGCGTTCTATTACGAATTTCGGCATATCTCACCTCTCACAAAAATTTAGAAACCCGGTCAAAAATCCACATAACCGAATTACGCTTTTCTTAACGAATATCAGATAATAACAGAAGTTCGCTTACCTTTAACTTCTTTGCAAGCCTCAAGAGGCATTTATATAAATATGAGATCAATTCGCGTTTTTGTTTCGTGTTTTCTCCTGTTCATTTCGCTCTCCGCATCCGTTCTGGCACAGGTTACTGCCGACGATTATGCCCGTGCGGAAAAGATGCTGGCTTATAATACGGCCCCGCTTGTTGACCGCAGCAATGTGCGGCCGACGTTCCTGCCTGACGGCAAATTTTGGTACATGGTGCTGACGCCGACCGGTCGTGAGTATGTTCTTGTAAATCCGGCCGACGGCACGAAGCAGACTGGCGACAGCCTTGCGAAGATCGGCGTCACGCCTGCCGCAGGAGCGGGCGGGCCTGGACGTTTCGCAGGCGGTGGTCCCGGCGGGGTCAAATCTCCGGACGGAAAAAAGGAAGTTTTTATTAAGGACTGGAATCTCTTCGTCCGCGACATAGAGACAAAGAAAGAAACACAGCTGACGACAGACGGTGTAAAAGATTTCGGCTATGCGACCGACAATGCCGGCTGGACGCACAGCGACCGTGCCATCGTGCTTTGGTCGCCGGATTCGAAAAAGGTTGCGACCTTTCAGCAGGATCAACGCAATGTCAGCGATATGTATCTGGCGACGACAAATGTCGGAGCGCCGAAGCTGGAAGCGTGGAAATATCCGCTGCCGACGGACAAAGAGATCATCAAGATCCACCGAGTGATAATCGACGTAGATGCGGCAAAGGTCACGCGATTAATGATCGGGCCTGACGACCGCCGCGGAACGCTGTGCGACGACATTTCATGTTCCGGCGCGTTTGACGATAACGAATGGAGCCCTGACTCGACGACGCTTGCTTTTGTTTCAAGCAACCGCGACCACAAGGAAGCAAAGTTCCGGATCGCCAATACGGCGACTGGCGATGTCCGCGAGGTGTTTGAAGAAAAGGTTGCGACGCAGTATGAATCAGGCCAGGGCGCGATCAACTGGAAATATTTGCCCGCTACGAATGAAGCGATCTGGTATTCGGAACGCGACGATTGGGGACATCTTTATCTTTACGACCTTGCGACAGGCAAGCAGAAAAGCCAGATAACGAAAGGTAATTTTGTCGTGACTCGGCTGGTGAAAATGGATGCGGCGACCCGTGTTCTGTATTTCGAGGCCAACGGACGCGAAGCCGGACGCGATCCGTATTTCAGCCATTTTTACCGCATCGATTTTGACGGCAAGAACCTCAAACTTCTAACGCCGGAGGACGGCAATCATCAGGTGACGCTGTCGCCGGACGGGAAATATTTCGTCGATAATTTTTCAAAGCCTGATGTGCCGACAGTTTCCGTGCTTCGCGATATGACGGGCAAACTGGTCGCTGATCTGGAGAAGGCAAGCGTGTCGCGCCTTGTCGCGGCAGGCTGGAAACCGCCGACACCGATAACTGTAAAATCACGCGACGGCAAATGGGACCTGTACGGATTGATGTTTACGCCGACAAACCTCGACAAAGCGAAAAAATATCCGGTGATCAATTACATCTATCCCGGCCCACAGGGCGGCGGCGTCGGCACCCGTAATTTTGGGCCGAGCCGTAACGATAATCAGGCGTTGGCCGAGCTGGGATTTGTGGTGGTTGTTATCGACGGAACCTGCAACCCGGATCGCTCAAAGACGTTCCACGATCTTTGCTACGGCAACATGGCGGACAACACGCTGGAAGACCAGATCGCCGGTTTGAAAGAATTGGCGGCAAAGAACACGTATATGGACCTGACTCGCGTAGGCGTGTGGGGACATTCGGGCGGCGGATATGCGACGGCGGCGGCGATGTTCCGCTATCCGGATTTTTATAAGGTCGGCATCTCGGAATCTGGTAACCACGAGAACCGTAATTACGAAGATGATTGGGGCGAACGATATATCGGCCTAATGGTCGGCCCGGACGGTAAGCAGACTACCGAGACCGATGACTCGAAACTCAAATCAAATTACACCGACCAGGCGAATCAGAATTTTGCCAAGAACCTAAAAGGCAAGCTGATGCTGGCACACGGCGCGATGGACAATAATGTTCCACCGTACAACACCTATTTGGTCGTCGATGCGTTAGTAAAAGCAAACAAGGATTTCGACCTGATAATCTTCCCGAATGCACGGCACGGCTACGGAGCGGACAGCCTCTACATGATGCGTCGGCGTTGGGATTATTTTGTGAAGAATTTGCTGGGTGTCGAACCGCCGAAGGAATATAAATTAGTTTCGAAACCTGATCCGAGAATGGCGACAGGGCGATGAACCGAGAGTTTGGAGTTCCTGCTTTAGCAGGCTAAAGAGGCCAACTAAAGTTGGAACTCCAAACGATCAATACGAAGCTAACTTTCTCGCCGCATCAATTATCTCGTTCAAACTCGGTAGGTAGTAATCTTCCATTTGCGGGGCAAAGGGAACGGGCGAGTCGATGGAGGCGACGCGGATGACGGGAGCGTCGAGCCATTCGAAGGCTTCCTCGGCGAGGATGGCGGAGATCTCGCCGCCGATGCCGCCGGTCAGGCTGGCTTCGTGCAAGATCATTGCTCGGTTCGTCTTTTTGACGGTGGCGAGGATAGCATCTTTATCGAGCGGCGAAAGCGTACGCAGATCGATGACCTCCACGCTCAGGCCGTCCGATTTTTCCAATTCGTCGGCCGCATCCAGAGCATTCAAAACCATCGCGCCAAAGGTGATTATCGAAAGGTCTTTTCCTTCGCGTGCGGTGCGGGCCTTTCCGATCTCGACTATGTAATCTTCCTCGGGCAATTCTTCGCGAAGACGCGGCAATCTGTAAAGCTTTTTGTGTTCGAAAAAAAGGACCGGATCGGGGTCGCGGATGGCGGCTTTGATCAGGCCTTTTGCGTCGTATGCGGTCGATGGCTCGACGATCTTCAAGCCGGCCGTGTTCATAAACAAAGCCTCGGCATTGATGGAGTGAAACGGCCCGCCGCGAACTCCGCCGCCGCACGGCCCGCGAAACACCGCCTGAATGCCGCCGCAGCCGCGATAGCGAGATTTGGCCGCGTAATTCGTCAGCATATCAAAGCCGCACGAGATAAAGTCGATGAACTGAAACTCGGCGACCGGCTTCATTCCCATCAACGCCGCTCCGCACGCCGCGCCGACTATCGCCGCCTCGGAGATAGGCGTGTCGATCAGACGCTCACCGCCGAAATGATCGATAAACCCCTCGGTCAATTTAAACGCGCCGCCGTATGTGCCGATGTCTTCGCCAATGACGAAAACCGACTCGTCCGCCGACATCTCTTCCCACAACCCGGCCCGTATCGCCTCAAGCATCGACACGGCTTTTGTTCCTGTTTTTGGTGCTGTTGCCATTCTATTCAATTTCGTTAGCTTGTTTATAGATCGCCGCCTTAATATCTTCGGAAATGTACAAGCCCGCAGCCTCAAGCTTCTCGAGTTCAGGCCTGACAGCCGGAATTAGATCCTTGTTTTTCGCCATCACGAGAAGACCGGCTGTTCCAATAGTGCGTATTCCGTAAGTCTCGGCGCATCGTCTCGCGGCTCGATCATCGATAAGAGCTAAATAATCCGATTTTCTCGTTAGGACGAAACTCAAGACCTCCGACTCGCCGTCTCCAAGATTCCAAAGCTCTATCTCGCGCTCTATCGAAACAGGAACACGCCTTAACCAAGAGTTTTGAAAGTCGCCAATAAGTTTCGAGGCTAGATCATTTCCTTTTTCGATCTCGTTCAAAACCGAATCAGGCATTAGGATCTCTGAGAATAATTGCGGGAGCAGATCGACCAGCCCGCATTTACTTAAGAGGATAAACGGAGAGGCATTTATAACGACTTTACCCGACATTCTCTAATTCGCGCGCCAGTTCCCCGGCGTCTATTTGTATAGGCGAGACCTTAAACCGTGATAATGCGTCGATAAAGGCCGACCGGGTCAAGCCAGCTACCTCGGCCGCTTTGCCTTGAGAAAGCCGTCCAAGTTCATACCATTTAACTGCGGCTGCAATACGCATCTCGTTGACGAATTCGTCCGGAGATTCGCCTAGCGCGGCAAAGGTTGTGATCGGGATCTCAACTGAAACTGTCTGCATATGAACTACCTCCGACCAATTATATCTCACTCCGATCTCAATGGCTTAGTTTCTTCTTCCGTCTCGTCTTCAAACAATTTGCTTACGGGTGTTTGCGGCGGCGGGAGCGATTCCTGATGGCCCTGCATATCCTTCTGGATCTGGGCGACGGCGTTTTGGCCGCGTTCCCAATCGTCGCGGGTGAGCTTGAGCGACACCTTGCCGTTGTTGTGGGGAAGTGCCGCAAGGGCGGCGAAGGTGAGGGTGCGAAACTCTATCTTTGCACCGCGTTTGAAAATTCCTTTACGAAACTTTACGTCGAGCAGTTCGCCGAGAGGCACGCGGACCTCTTTGACGCCGCCGGGCAAAATGCCGAACAGCTTGGATTCAAATTCGAGCACGATCCCCGCGGACGAAAATTTTGCCACGCCGTTGATGGACGAGAGTCCGTGAGCGGTTTCGGTCTTGAAAGGAACGCTTGTGAAATTCTGCATTAATTAATTAGGCGCGAAAAGGTGTATTCATTTTTTGTGCATTTTACCTTTCCAGTACTTTTCGCTTAAACGCCGGCGGCACGACCGAATTATCGTAAACATCATATGCTGCCGATTCCGGTGCCGGATCTGGTTGCGAGTCGGCCCAGTCGGCCTCAGTGTCCAGAACGGTTTTGATCCCTTTCGCCATTTCGTCCATCTCGCCGGGCGACATGATGCCGCTATCAGCCAGATACTTTTCGTAACGCTTTACGGGATCGTTATGTTCGGCCCACCAGACGATCTCGCCATCGGGTACGTAAGACTGGTTGTCGTGTTCGGCGTGGCCTTTGCGGCGGTATGTGTGGGCCTCGACAAGAACCGAGCCATTGCCCGAACGCGCGTGTTCCACGGCCTGCTTCATCGTTTCGTAACAGGCGATCACGTCATTGCCGTCAACCGAAAGGCCTTTTATACCGTAGCCGACGGCCTTGGCGACAAACTCGCCGCACGCAGCCTGATTCCGCGTCGGCGTCGAATAGGCGTAGCCGTTGTTTTCGATGACGGTGATGAGCGGCAGTTTTTGGACGGCGGCAAAATTGACGCCTTCGTGAAAGGCACCGGTCGAACTTGCGCCTTCGCCGATGTAGGCGACGGCGACGCGGTTCTCTTTTTTCATTCGCGACGCAAGCAGTACGCCGGTCATCACCGGGATCATATCGCCGAGATGCGAGATCGGCCCGATAAAGCCTTTTTCCATGTCGGCAAAATGAAACTGTACGTCGGTCGCACGGCTCGGGGCGGCGGCCTTGCCGAAATACTGTAGAAAGATCGTGCGCGGCTCGATGCCCTTAACAAAACACGCGCCGATGTCGCGGATGAGCGGCGCGATGAAATCCTGCGGTTCCAGAGCGAACGACGTTCCCACAGCCGTCGCTTCCTGCCCGAGCGATGTGAAAACACCGCCGGTCAATTTAGACTGCCGCTTTAACGCAACCGTCTTTTCATCGAACATCCGTGTCAGTTTGAGATAACGGTAAAGCTCGATCTTCTTTTCCTTTGAAAGGGAAGTCTCGGTCGTGCAGGAAAGAGGTTTTTCGGGTGCGGGTTTTATCGACATGATGCGCGGAATTTTCTATTTGATCTTCGAACAAATAGACTATCGAAACCTATCGAAAAATCAAATTGATGCCAAGCTCAGCTAAAATCCTTACATCCGGCAACATCGACCTTTGACGTAAATACCAGGCCGAATCTGTAACCGATATATACGCTATCTATATTTACCTTAGCTATTTTATCGTTTGAGGTATGTAGAATACTTTGCCAATCACCGGCAAGACCGCTCAGGGTAATGGCGGCGATCTTCTTATTTTTGAATGAGGCCGAGTCGGCGCTTGCTCCGGGAATCTCAACATCGGTAAATTTAAGGCCGCCTTCCTTACCTATTTCCTTGGCCAGATCCAGAAGTTTTGACGACGACACTGAGCGCAGCGACATCGGTGCCGCCTGGCCAAAGCTGTCGAAGTTGATCATCGAACAGGTCTTACCGATCTGCTCCGGCGTCATCGCTTTTACCATCTGGCCGGAACCGCGAAGCCCGTCTTCTTCCTTATCAAATGCGACAAAGATATAGGATTTATTGGTCGTCATCGGTGCAAGCACTTTATAGATCTGGGTCATCACGATAATTCCGGTCCAGTTATCGACCACGCCGCAGCCCGAATCAGACCGGTCGTAGTGCGCACCGATTATTACGGTCTCGTCGGTGTTTCCTTTTTTATGGACGACCACGTTCGAGATCTTGTCTTTATCGAATTTCTCGACCTTGATGTCTTCCGCCTTTGCACCCGCGACCAGAAATTGGTTTTTGACGCCTTCGAGCCGTTCCTCAACTTTGCAGGGTACGGCATTTACGGCAGCCGCGATGTCCTCTTTGGTGGCGTATTTCACGCCTTGTGCGTTAACAAGAAGTGGCGTTACTAAAAGAGGTATAAGAAGAAGCTTAAAAACTTTTGAAAGATGCATGATCTAATTTGTCCACCTAACTACGAGTCCTTTTTGTCCTACTGCCCAAACCGCTTTCCTGCCTTTGGCTTGAACGGCATTTAGATCTTCGCTGCCGGCTTTTTTCCATGTCGCGCCTCGGTCGGCGGAGATGTCGGTTCCGTTCGTGCCGACCGCGATCATGGTTTTGTCGTCAACGTAAGCAACACCTGAGCGATAGCCGCTCAAGCCTTTGCCTGCCGTCCAGGTCTTACCGCCGTCACTGGTGAAAGCAATATTGTTGACGGTATCGGCAGGCTTTTCGTAGTTGCCGCCGACTATCACGCCTCGTTTTGTGTCGTGCATTCCTATCGAGAAAATACCGCTGCCGGGAGTTCCTTTTACGATCGGCGTATTGGCGACTGACCATGTTAGACCGCGATCGTTCGAACGAAAAACGCGGGCGTCGTCTCCGCCGGAGACGAGAAATGCTCCGGTTTTGCCGTGAGTTATCAGACACGTTCCGCTCGCGGCAAATGCTGCTTCGCCATCTTTGGCGGCGGGCATTTGGTTGCTGACGATGGGTTTCCAGGTTTCGCCATCGGTGGTCGAGATCAGCAGATAATGTCCATCGACCGGGTCGCTCATGGCGATGCAGTTCTTAGCGTCCCAGCAAGCGATGGCGTCAAAAAATGCCTTTTCGTTCTTGTTAGTAAATTGCTGTTTCCACGTCTCGCCGCCGTCGACGGTCTTGTAGATCCGCGAACTCTCGCCGTTTCCGATGCTCAAGATATAAGCCGTATTGGCGTCGAATGCTTCGATGTCGCGAAAGTCGAGCTTCTCGGCCTCGGGCACGACGATCACTTTCCAAGTTGCGCCGCCATCAATCGTCCTGATAACCGTGCCGCCCGTGCCGCTGGCCCAGACGACCTTTTCATTTACGACCGACAGGCCCCGAAAGCTGGCGGTTGTGTTGACGGTTTGTTTACGCCATTGGGCATGAGCGCCAACGCATGTAAGAAGAAGCAGAAGTAAAACAATTAACGAAGTTCGCATAATTAGTTTTCGGCTCGCCAATGCCGACACAGGTCGAGTGAGGCATCCTTCCATTCTGAAAATTCAAACTCAAAGCCTGAGTCGACCAAACGCGTTGGAACAACTCTGCGGCTTTTTAAAATAAGTTCCGTCTCGGTACGCATCAGGACGGCTGCGACAGCGAGCATCCATTCCGTGGCCGGAAGTCCGATCCGTGTTCCCCAAGCCTCGCGAAATATCTGCATAAATTCGCGGTTAGGCAGCGGATTCGGCGACGACAGATTTACCGGCCCTTCCAACTCGTTGTGCTCTATCAGCCAGTAAACAGATCGAACGAAATCCTGACCGTGGATCCATGAAATAAATTGTCTGCCGCTGCCCGCTGTGCCGCCCAACCCTTTGCGAACCAACCCCAGCATTACATCGAAAATACCGCCGCGGTCTGGGCTTAATATTACCGCTGACCGCATCAATACTTTGCGTGTATGCGGCGTGTCCGCATCATTTGTTGCTTTTTCCCATGCCGTCGCAACGTCGATGCTAAACTTCCAGGATGCCGGTGCGTCATGCTCAGAGCCGCCGATAATCCCGGTGATATCGTCATTTGCAGTGTCGTATCGGTGCGAATAGATCGTCGCCGTGCTGGTTTGAAGCCACACTTTTGGAGGGCTTGCGGCTTTGGTGATCGCCTCGCCCACCACGCGCGCCGAATCGACACGTGAGTCCATTATCGAGCGCCGGTTTTCCGGTGTGTAACGGCAATTTACGTTGCGGCCGGCGAGGTTGATCACCACATCCGCTCCGTCTAATTCAGACGCCCAATCGCCGAGCGTTCTGCCATCCCAAACGACGGTTCGCCATGGGGCCGATGCCGGTGAGCGGCTTAAGACAACAGCCTCATGGCCATCGGCCTGAAATGTGCGGGCCAGCAATGCACCGACCTGTCCGGAACCGCCTGGTATCACTATTTTCATTTATCTATTTTGAAGCCAGTTATTTGCGCTGAAACTCCGGTGAGCCGAGCGCAAGCGCAACGAGTTGGCCGGACAATACTTTAGCCGGGTCTTGCGGTTTCGGGGCGGCGGCCCAACTTGTGGCGGATGCGGGTATCGGCACCGGAGCAACGGGTTGCGACAACGAGTGCTCGGTATCGGCCGCGAGTTTTTCCAGAGCCTTTCTCGTCTGCGCGGATGCCTGATCGAACAAAATGCTTTTCTCAATCTGTTTGGTCGCCGTCGCGCGGTCGCCGGCATTCGTCATAAATTTATCGGCGGCAACGGTCGTGCCTTTTATGTTGTTCAGCGCGAAAGCCGAGGCGAAATTGAACCGGGCGAGCAGGTCGTTATTCGACAACCATTCGGTCGTGAGATCGGGATAGCCGTCAGGCGTGATGCGTCCGTAAACGGGCTGCCCCATTTTTCCTATCCAGTCGAGCACGGGCCGGTTCGCGTCCGTTTCCGCACCTGTAATGCGAAGCGCCGAGGCGACGAACTCGAACGGCGATTTAACCTTTATACGGAAATTTGATTCGTTGAAAAACGCCGGAGAAGAAATGATGCTTCGCAAGGTTTCAGTGATCGAGCCGTCGGTAGCGAGAAATGTTTTCGCGGCGCGATCGACGACAGCGGCGGGCGGGTTGTCGCCCATAAACCGGCGGGCCATTTTGGTTGCGACGAACTTTGCCGTGGCCGGGTTTTTGGCGAGTATATCGAGCACGCGTTCGCCATCGGCAATGCCGCCGTCGGCCGGGATCTTTACGCCGAGAACGATTTTTTCGCCGTTGTCGTGCATTGCCGGATTATAGACAAAGATGCCTTCTTCATTCGGTTTGCGGATCGTCCAACCGGTAAAGCATCTTGCGACTTCCTGCACATCTTTTTGCGTATAGCCGCCGTCCACGCCCAGCGTGTGCAGTTCCATCAGCTCACGGGCGTAGTTTTCGTTGATGCCGCCCGATTTGCGCGCCGGCTTGTCTTTGGTCGCCGGATATTCGCGCAAGAGACTCGACTGCCAGTTATCAAGGTAGTAAAGCATCGCAGGCGATTTCGCCGTTGAGCCTAGCAGGTCGCGGAAACGCCCGAGCGTGTAAGGCCTTACGGAATCGCGGTCGAATGAGGTTAGCAGCCAGCGATTGGCATCCTTATTCGCATAGATACTGAAATGATTTTCCCAAAAATCGACCATCACCTCGTAAAGCTGACGTTCGCTGTAAACGGCGCGAAGCAGCTTGGCACGTTGAAGTTCAATCACGACCTGCTGCGGGTTTTTTGGTGTCGGAGTGGGTTTGGGCGCGGGTGTCGGCGACGGCTTTGCATCGATAATGCCTGTGTCCGGCAGCGCTTTTGCTACGTCAGTCTTAACATCGGCGACCGCGATATTCGCAGGTGCGGCCACAGGTGTCGGCGTCGGTTTTGGTTTGGGCGGATTATATTGCTCGGCGATTATCGGCGTCGATAGATTGAGCGTCGGCAATTTATTGAGTCGCTTTGAGAGTGCAGAATCGTCGATGTTGTCCGGCGCAAGCTGTTCGTCGATGAAGGCTTTAACGCCGATCTTTGTCACACGCTCGACCTCGCCGGGTTTGGCCCCAAAGGTGAGCCGCGACAAGGTTTGCAAAACCTGCTGTTCCTTTGCAAGGGCAGCTTTTTCAGGTGCGGCGGACGCGGCGATCGACGCCTGCGGCAAAATTACGAAAGAAAACAACAGAGATAAAGCGGTGAAAAAACGCACGGCCGGAAAAACTCTCATTTCGATCAACCCCCTGTTTTTGTAATGCCCGGACATCAATAGATCATACGTGTCTTGATCGTTCCTTTGATGTCCTTTAATATTTCGAACGCCTCTTTAGATATTTTAGTATCAACGTCAAGGATAACGTAACCAATATCGTCGTTGGTCTTTAAATATTGTCCCGTGATATTGATACCGCGTTTCGATAAACGCGAGTTTATCTCGCCGAGGACGCCGGGAATATTCTTGTGAATATGCAAAATGCGGTGTGTTCCGGCCTGCGGCGGCAGGCTGACCGGCGGCACAGTATGCGAGCCTTCCGAGGTGCCGAGTTCGAGATATTTGATCAGCTTTGCGGTAACATCCAGCCCGATATTCGCCTGTGCTTCTTCGGTCGAACCGCCGATGTGCGGCGTCAATATTACGTTGGGCAGATTTTGAAGCACGGTCGAAAACGCATCGCCGTTCTTTTCCGGTTCCTCGGGAAAAACGTCAATGGCCGCGCCGGAGAGTTTGCCCGATTTCAGAGCCTTCTTTAAGGCATCGAGATCGACAACATCACCGCGGCTGTGGTTGATCAGAATGCTGCCTTTCCGCATGGACTTGATCGTATCCGCATTGATCATATTCCGCGTTGTCGAATCGGATGGAACGTGGAGCGTGACGATATTAGAATGTTTCAAAAGCTCTTTAATATCGCGGATCTGTTTTGCGTTGCCGTGCGGCAGCTTGGTCGCGACATCGTAATAGAGCACGTGCATCCCAAGCGCCTCGGCCA
>Ga0193752_1000415_pt1 | contig 41942 bp, 31 predicted proteins | sample H1c1metaG_FD_144924 | JGI IMG/M metagenome (GOLD analysis project Ga0193752, IMG submission 144924) | Soil microbial communities from a riparian zone of the East river system, Colorado, United States - H1c1 | ecosystem: Environmental > Terrestrial > Soil > Riparian zone | place: USA: East River...
TGATTTGGCTTTGCGCTTCGTAGAATATTTAATTCCGAGTCATCGGAGCACTGCGGCTCAGTCGCGGGTGCTTCGCCGCTAAAGCGTCGATATCGAATGAGCATAAACTTGATCACTAAATTCCCATTCAACGTCGCGTGCACTTACACTTCGGATGCAACGCATCGGTTGTCGACGCTTCGGCGGCGAAGCAATCACCTTGAGCCGCAGTGCTCCGAGGACTCTGCATGTAGACTTCCTACGAAGAACAGCCCATTCATGACTTTATCCGAAGTGCAATACTTAAGATCAGCCTGCGGGCCGATTGCCCAAAATTCCGTGAGACTCCGTGTATCCTGGATTTCTTCGCGGCGGGCCTGCATATCATTCAACAACCACCCTTCACCTGACTTACAACCTGTGTTCGGCAAACTGATGGACAAACTGACTACCAAAAAATATTGCTCCCATCAAACACTCTCACGATGGATCGTCGATACCCGGCATTCGTCATTCGTTTCCCGTTAGCCATCATCGCTCCGGACGCCGGTCATACACTACTCGCTGATCGCTTATACGTGTCCGCCGCGTTTCAAAAGCGAACACCATATAACATGCGCGCGAAATTATAGAGTCGCTAAAATTGCGGCAAGAAAAAAGCAATCGTTTCAAATTAGCAAATGATGCCTTTCATTCAGTAACTTCAGCTACAGTACGAAGTATTTGAGCAGGGGATCGCCGTTGTGTCCAAGTATCCCATTTTGCGGTATGTGCGTAATCTCGAAACGTCCATTTATATACTTTAACAATTAACTCTTGCCTTATGAAAAGAAAACTACTCTCTGCATTGTGTTTAATCACGGTGTCTGCAAGTCTTTCGCTCATTCCAGGGCGAACGCATGCGCAATCCAGTTTGTCCAGTCAATCGGGGGATTCACCGCCGAAAACTGACGGAATGCCATTGGCTTATCATGTGCCAGCGACCAAACGAACCGTTCATGCGTACGATGATGCTGTTACGATCTCCGGAAAAGTCAGTGACGACGCTGGAGAGGTCATACCAGGCGTCAACATTCTCGTAAAGGGGACATCATTGGGAACGACGACGGATTCCAACGGTGACTACACGCTTAGTGCGCCCGATGGGTCGGCGACTTTGGTGTTCTCATTTATCGGTTACGAGACACAGGAGGTGGCGATAGACAATCGCACCGTTGTGAACATAACGATGAAGTCGGATATTGTTTCGCTTTCCGAAGTGGTGGTCACTGGCTATAGCTCGCAGTCCAAGCGGGATATAACGGGGGCTGTTTCCACTATCGACAGCAAGCAGTTGCTGTCGACTCCCTCAACTAACGTGGGCCAGGCACTGCAAGGAAAGGTAGCCGGGGTTACCGTGGGGAATGAAAACAGTCCGGGTGGCGGTGTTATGGTGCGGATCCGCGGCTTTGGTACCATCAATGATAACTCTCCGCTCTACGTTATTGATGGGGTACCCACTAAGGGAAATCTAAATACCATTAATCAAAATGACATCGAATCGGTGCAGATACTGAAAGATGCATCGTCGGCCTCCATTTACGGTTCCCGAGCCGGCAATGGTGTCGTGATCATCACGACAAAAAAAGGTAAAATGGGCAAACCGATGTTCACGTATGACATGTACGTCGGTACGCAGCGTCCGGGGAAATTCCTGGACCTGTTGAATACCCAGGAATATGCACAGCTTACCTGGGAGTCGCGTATTAACGCGGGAGCCGTCGGTACGGATGGCAACCCGGTGCATGCTCAATTTGGCAACGGACCTACGCCGACCATTCCGGATTATATCTTTCCGGCAGGAGCCATGGAAGGTGACCCCCGGGTAGCGCAGGATGCTAGCGGCAAATACATCAACTATAGCGACAACATCGACGCCGCAGACTTCAACAAGACCAAATGGTTGATTACGAAGGCCAACAAGACCGGTACGGACTGGCTGGACGAGATCTATAACTCAGCACCGATACAGAATCATCAGATTGGTATTTCCGGCGGCACTGAAGCCGGGCGCTATGGCGTTTCATTGAATTATTTTGATCAGGAAGGCATCATGATTTATACCAACTTCAAACGCTATTCGCTACGCGCAAACACTGAATTCAATATTAACAAGAGAATTCGCGTGGGAGAGAATTTTCAGGTGGGATACAGCGAGCGCGTGAATCAGCCCAACGGTAATAGCCAGGAAAGTAATCCGACCTCTTTTGCCTTCCGGATTCAGCCCATTGTACCCGTCTTCGATGTTACCGGGACAAGGCATGCCGGAACACGCGGTACTGACCTGGACAATTCACGGAATCCGGTTGCCGATCTCTGGCGCAATAAGGACAACATTCAAAAGGAACTTAGATTATTTGGAAACGCCTATGCAGAAGTGGATATACTTGAAGACCTGACGGCCAAGACCAGCTTCGGGGTTGACTATACCACTTTTAACTTCCGTGACTATACTATTCGCGATATTGAATCGGCCGAATCGCGGGGCTCCAACTCTCTCAAAACAACCAACAACTACGAGTTTACGTGGACGTGGTTCAACACGCTGACGTATAACAAAACCTTCGGCGATAACCACCGGATCAACTTCCTCATCGGTGTCGAATCCATAAAAGACTATTATGAAACGTTCGATGCGTCAAGGACAAACTTTGCTTCCGACGACCTCGACAACCGTTACCTGAGTGGCGGTACGGGTGTACAAACTAATAACGGCGGAGCATCCAACTGGAAACTCGCGTCTGAATTTGCCAAGCTGAATTATAGCTTCATGGACAAGTATCTGTTAGAAGGTACCGTACGTCGTGACCGTTCATCGCGCTTCTCGGCAGACAACCTTGTTGCCTATTTTCCGGCCGTCAGTGGAGGCTGGGTAATTTCCGAAGAAGGATTTGCTGAAGGTCTTAAGCCATGGCTCGATCGGGCGAAGTTTCGCGTTGGATGGGGACAGACGGGTAACCAGGAAATTGGTTACTATAACCCCTATACGATTTACTCCACCAACCCCATCAATTCGTTCTATGATCTGAGTGGAACCCGTACTTCGGCAATCCCCGGATATGAACTGACGCAGTTCGGAAATGCCGATGCCAAGTGGGAGACGACTACTTCCACCAACGTCGGCCTCGATCTTACCGTATTCGGCGGAAAATTTGATTTTTCCGTCGATTGGTATAATCGGATTACCAGCGATATGCTCTTTCCAGTTTCAGCGCCAGGTACCGCAGGGGTGGCCACCGTGCCCTTCCAGAATATCGGCGAGATGCGTAATCGCGGGATTGACCTTGCGCTGGGATACCACGGCCAGTCTGCAGGCGGCGATCTTACGTACAGTGTGGATGGGAACTTCAGCACCTATAAGAACGAGGTCACCAAAACAACCGGCGATGCCAACACGCAATACTTTGGAATCAACGATGAACGTATCCAGAACTTTGTAGTCACCCAGCAGAACTATCCAATATCTTCGTTCTTCGGTTACACGATCGATGGCATCTTCCAAACGGATGATGAGGCCGCCGGTGCTCCTGTAAACAACCTGGGCACGAATCAAAACAAAGCCGGGCGGTTTATATATAGAGACGTAAGCGGACCCAATGGGGTGCCCGATGGCGTCATCAATACGAGAGACCTTTCCATCATTGGAAATCCGCACCCGGACTTTACTTATGGAGTCACAGTCAATGTCAACTACAAGGCCTTTGGTTTTACCATCTTTGGTCAGGGTGTACAAGGAAACGAGATCTTCAACTACGTTAAGTACTGGACCGACTTCCCCACTTTTGCCGGTAACAGAAGTACCCGCATGCTGTACGATTCATGGAGACCTGGCAAGACCGATGCGGTCCTGCCTCAACTAACGTCCAGCGATCAGGTGAGCATACTTCCCTCGACCTATTACCTCGAGTCGGGTTCTTACTTCCGCATCAAGAACATACAGTTGACCTACACGCTTCCCAAAGCGCTGATCTCGAAGGCAGGCCTTACCTCTGTTCGCATTTATGTGCAGGGACAAAACCTGGTGACATTCACCAATTATTCGGGAATGGATCCTGAAATTAACCTGAGAAACTATGTGGCGGGCAACGACCGTGTTGCTGGCTCATTTACGTACACCTCTGGAGGCGATCGTCAGCTCGGTGTTGACGGCGGTGCATATCCCGCCTCCAAGCAATACCTGGTCGGCTTAAACCTCATGTTCTAACGCCTGGGCTATGCATTTCACAACATTAAAATTTACACAGATGAAAAAACTCACATTCATATTTGGAACTATTCTTCTTAGTGTGTTGGGTTCCTGCTCCGATTCATTTCTGGAAGTTAAACCCAAGGCGGCGCTCAGCAATTCAACTTTGCAAAATGGCAAAGGGGTGAATTCGTTGCTGGTAGGTGCATACTCTTTACTGGACGGTTGGGCTACCCCCGAAGGCGCTTATCGCTCTTATCAGGCTAGCGCTGACAACTGGGTGTATGGCAGCGTGGCTTCAGACGACGCTTACAAAGGCACCATCGCGGGCGACCAGCCACCCATTTCATTGATTGAACAAGCCAACATCGCGTCCGATAATATCTATTTCCGGGGGAAGTGGCGTGGCATGTACGATGGTATTGCGCGGACGAACGACGTGATGCAAATTCTGCCCGATGTGCTTGACATCACCGAAGCGGAGCGTGCGCAGATCGTTGCCGAAGCCAGGTTCCTGAGAGGTCATTATCATTTTGAGTTGAAGAAAATGTACAACAACGTGCCCTACATCGACGAGAACATTTATGATCCGAACGATCTCGAAAGCACGAAGATCCCGAACACGGAGAACATCTGGCCTAAAATTGAAGCCGATCTTAAAGCTGCCTACGATATACTGCCCGTTAAACAAACGCAGCCAGGACGTGCCAGCAAGTGGGCTGCCGCGGCAACTTTAGCAAAGGCATACTTGTTCCAGAAGAAGTTTGCTGACGCCAAGGTGCTGCTCGATGCCATCGTAGCCAGCGCACAGTTCAAGTTGATGGACAATTATCACGACAACTTTAAAGCCGTCTCGAACAACAATACTGAATCCATTTTTGAAATTCAATATTCTGTGAACGACGGAGCCCCAGGTGGCGAGAACGGCAATATCGGTGCAACGCTCAATTACCCCTATGGCGGCGGTGGAGTTACTACGTGCTGCGGCTTCTTTCAGCCGTCACAAAATCTGGTCAATGCCTTCAAAACCGACGCGACTACTGGTTTGCCGCTGTTGGATACTTTTAATAGCACTGACGTTACCAGCGATCAGGGTATTGAGGCGACCGCGCCGTTTACGCCCTATGCAGGTCCCGTTGATCCACGTCTTGACTGGACAGTAGGTAGGAGGGGCATTCCTTTTCTCGACTGGGGAGTGCATCCCGGCAAGACTTACGTGCGTGATCAGGCGTATGGCGGACCCTATTCTCCCAAGAAGCACGTGATGTACCGCTCCGATGTGGGTACCAATACATTCGCGGGCAACCCGCGCTTGAATGCCAACAATTACCGAATGATTCGCTATTCGCATGTGTTGCTGTGGCTCGCTGAAATTGCGGTAGAACAGGATGATCTCGAGGCAGCCCGTGTATACGTGAATCAAATCAGAGCGAGGGCCGCCAAACCCGCCGGTTTTGTGAAGAAGGCCGATGGAACACCTGCCGCGAATTATGTTATCGCCGAATATCTGACGCCGTTTGCAGATAAGGCTACTGCGATGAAAGCAGTGCGGTTTGAAGAACGCCTTGAGTTTGCCATGGAAGGTCACCGCCGATTTGATCTGGTCAGATGGGAAATTGCTGAAGAGACACTCAACGCGTATTATGCAGTGGAGGGAACGAAAAGATCATACCTCAACAACGTGCGTTTTGTTGCCGGTAAACACGAATACTTCCCGATACCCGTGCAGGAAATATTGAATAGCCAGGTTGCAGGACAACAAACACTCCAGCAGAATCCAGGCTACTAGTAAGGGCTGGGAAAAATAGCCGTACATGCCGTTTTCAAGTAATTATTCACTACGGCTATTTTTGTGATGGCGCATTAGACCTACCGTTTGAAGTATATGAAAAGGCCGCCTCACAGGGCGGTCTTTTTGCTGTATATTGTCGGAATCGTTGCCGACCCAACGTCGGTCAAGAAAGTTCTGGCACATGCGTGATAATGTTCTCGACACCGGCGTTATGAACGATAAGGTTATATACCTTGCATCGAAGGTAACACGATCTGAAATTCTAATTTGTAGTTGACATGTTTCGTAATTTTCTGACAATTAAACAATCTTAACATGAGCAAGATCACAGTAAAAGATGGCACCGAAATTTACTATAAGGACTGGGGTACAGGGCAGCCACTTGTCTTTCATCACGGTTGGCCGCTGTCCGGTGATGATTGGGATAATCAGATGATGTTCTTTCTGCAAAAAGGTTTCCGGGTTATTGCCCATGACCGGCGGGGACATGGTAGATCTTCACAGACACCCGACGGACATGAGATGGACACCTATGCAGCAGACGTGGGCGAACTTACGAAAGCACTTGATCTGAAAAATGCCGTGCACATTGGACACTCCACGGGCGGCGGCGAGGTTATTCGTTATGTGGCAAAGCACGGTAAGGGTCGCGTGGCAAAAGCCATACTGATCAGTGCCGTTACACCCTTGATGGTGCAGACAAAAAGCAACCCGGATGGTGTTCCAATTTCTGTTTTCGATGGAATACGGGAAAGCACAGCTACCAACCGCGCGCAGTTCTTTCAGGATTTCACCATGCCCTTTTACGGCTATAATCGCGAAGGGGCACAGGTCTCTCAGGGTGTGAGAGACAACTGGTGGCGTCAGGGAATGATGGGGGCCGTGAAGGCACACTACGATTGTATCAAGGCCTTTTCGGAGACTGATTTCACAGAAGATCTTAAGGCCGTTGACGTGCCCGTACTCATCATGCATGGAGAAGATGATCAGATCGTCCCTTTCCCGATCACGGGCGCAAAGGCAGTGAAGCTGTTGAGGAACGGAAAACTCATTTCCTATCCTGGCTTTCCTCATGGTATGCCCACAACGGAAGCGGCCACGATAAATCAGGACTTGCTGGCTTTTATCCAGGCGTGACCTTCAAAGAATTGGCGTGACCAACGAATTTTCCCTTGATCTCGCGGGAATATTCTGCTACGTCTGTAACTCAATGAAGTTCGATACAGTTCGTTAACATCGCGCTTATTTCAAGGGCATTCGTGACCCGTCAATTCGCATATTTAGGATCATGGAAGAATCATTAGTGGATGTTTTGACGACAGTAGCCGAGTTGAAATCGGTGCCAAGGGTGCACCTTGAATGGCTGGCCGGGAAAGGCGAAATAATTGATTGGAAAGATGGCGATAGGGCGTTTTCTCCGGGCGATCCCGTAGACGATATGCGCATCATCCTAAAAGGGCAGATTAAGGTGTACATGGAGCAGGCCGGGGGACTTCGTTACTTTGACGCCATCGAGACGCTCGAGATAACAGGTCTGCTGCCATATTCGCGGATGAAAGGCGCTGCCGTTCACGGCATCATCTCGGGCGACACGACAGCCCTTTCTATTAACAAGCGCTACTTTCCTGAAATGATACGCGAGCACCACGAGCTGACTGAAGCCTTGGTACATTCCATGACGGACCGCGTCAGGTACGGAATGAAACAAGAACAGATCAATGACAAAATGGTGTCGTTGGGAAAGTTGTCCGCAGGCATAGCCCATGAGTTGAACAATCCTTCTGCTGCCGTCGTGCGAGGCGCCCATGAATTAAAGAAGCACCTGCGGAACGTGCCGGAGCGATTCAAGGCTGTAATCAGTATCAAAGCCACGGCCAAGGAAGTAGATGAGGTCAATGACTTACTGTTTCGAAAGATTGCCGCGACCTCATCAGCAAAGCGCTCGCTCCAGGAGAAGATGACGTGCGAGGATGAACTTACCGCGTGGCTTGAGGAACACCATGTCGCACAAGCCTACACCATGGCCGAGACCTTTGCAGACTACGATTTTTCCGTTGACGATCTGGAGCACCTTACTACGCTGTCGCGCCCGGAGGATTTACCGGCGATCGTCATGTGGCTTTGGCAGATGCTCACAACGGAACGCCTGGTGAGCGACATAGAGGAGGCATCGAAGAGAATTAATGCGCTGGTCACCTCAGTAAAGACCTATACACACATGGACCGGGGTGTGGACAAGGAACGCGCTGACGTGGTGGATGGCATTCGGAATACGCTAACGTTGCTAGGCCACAAACTTAAGAGTGCTGGCGTGAAAGTGGTCGAGGATTTCCAAAGCGATCTTCCAAAGCCCCACATGTTTGTCAGTATGATGAATCAGGTTTGGACGAATATCATTGACAACGCGGTCGATGCCATGGAGGGCCGATCCGGCAACCTCCTGGAGATTCACGCGCACCAGGACCGGGAGTTTGTTATTGTCAGACTCATTGATAACGGTCCGGGAATTCCGAAAGATATACAGGACAAAATATTCGATTCGTTCTTTACGACGAAGCCGGTGGGAAAGGGAACCGGACTGGGCCTTGAAATGGTGCGTCAAATTGTACATCAACAACACAACGGTAAAGTGGAAGTCCGTTCGGAACCGGGACGGACAGAATTTAGAGTGTGTATTCCCATATGATGTTTAACCTGTTTTTCAGGAAGTAAAAGCTGATGAAAAAACCGATACTATTTGCGATAGACGACGACATACAGGTTTTGCGTGCGATTGTACGAGACCTGCGCTCCGCTTACGGCAAAGATTACAGAATAGTAAGTACCACATCTGCCGGCGAAGCGCTTGAGTTTTTGAAGGACCTGAAAAACAAAGGGGAGGCAGTAGCCTTGTTCCTTGCCGATCAGCGGATGCCCGAAATGTTGGGCGTTGATTTTCTCAGCCAGGCACGCACCTTTTTTCCGGACGCGCGACGCATGTTGATCACCGCGTACTCCGACACCGAGGCGGCGATTCGCGCGATCAACGATGTGCAACTGGACTACTACCTGATGAAGCCATGGGATCCACCCGAGGAAAAGTTGTATCCTGTATTAAATGACCAGTTGGACGAATGGCACAGCAGTTATGTACCGCTGTTTCAAGGTATTCGCATCGTAGGGTTTCAATGGTCACCCCGCTCTCACGAGATCAAGGATTTCCTTAGCGGAAACATGATACCCTATCAATGGCTCGATGTGGAAGAGCATGAAGAGGCAACGGAACTCCTGCGGGTGAACAGGCTCGACGTTAAAGACCTTCCCGTTGTTTTCTTCGAGGACGGTGCCTTTGTGTCCAATCCCGATATCCGTACCGTTGGCGAGAAGACCGGCATGCGTTCGAAGGCCACAAAGCCGATGTATGACGTCGCGATCATTGGCGCAGGTCCTTCCGGACTGGCGGCAGCGGTATATGGTGGCTCTGAGGGACTCAACACCGCGCTGGTGGAAAAACGTGCCCCGGGAGGTCAGGCCGGTACCAGCTCGCGCATAGAGAACTACCTCGGCTTTCCCAACGGGTTGAGTGGTGCTGAGTTGTCGCGGCGCGCGATCAGTCAGGTGTCTCGCTTCGGCGTGGAGTTCCTCTCTCCACAGGAAGTAGTCAGCATTTCATTGAGTAACAACTATAAGATCATTCAGCTGGCAGACGGAACGACGCTCAACGCCAGAAGCATAATCATTTCCACGGGAGTCGATTATCGTACGCTGGAGGCGGATAACGTTGAACAGTTTACCGGCGCTGGAGTTTACTACGGCGCCGCGATGACAGAAGCCTATGCGTGCTCCTCCAAGGACATCTACATGATTGGCGGCGGCAACTCCGCGGGCCAGGGCGCTATGTACCTGTCGCACTATGCGAGGAAAGTATACATCGTTATTCGCAAGGAAGACCTCAGTTCTACCATGTCGCAATATCTGATCGATCAGATCAAAAAGACACCCAACATCGAAATCCTTCCATTCAGCGCAGTGACCAAAGCGTTCGGGAATGGAAAGCTCGAAGCGTTGGAGATCGCCGATTTGAAAACCAAAGACGCCCGCCGCGTGAATACATCGGCGCTTTTCATTTTTATCGGCGCCCGTCCCGTTACGAACTGGATAGGCCTCGATATCATTAAGGACGACAAGGGGTTTGTGGAAACGGGTCGTGACCTCATGAAGTACGATGCTTTCCAGAAAATCTGGAAGCTGAAAAGGGAGCCGTTCCTCCTCGAGACATGCTGCCCCGGTGTATTCGCTGCCGGAGATGTTCGCGCTGGAGCGATGAACCGTGTGGCGTCTGCCGTTGGAGAGGGAGCCATGGCGATTAAGTTCGTACATGAATACCTGGCCGAAAACTGACCTAAAGTATATAACATGCAAGACCCAGCGGAAGACGTATGCCAGCACATCGGTGCATTAAAAACGCTGTTGACGCCCCAGTCACTTCAATGCGATGAATGCGTGAAGATCAAAAGCAGGTGGGTTCATCTTCGTACGTGCCAGACTTGTGGGGTTACCCTCTGTTGTGATTCGTCGCCTCACAAGCATGCCACGCAGCACTTTCAGCAGACTGGACATCCGGTGGTTATTTCAGCAGAGAGAGGCGAGCGATGGATGTGGTGCTATGCGGACGAGCAATTTGTAGAGTATTGAGCCACCGTACGCTCCGCAAAAACGTTAAGAGACTTGCATTCGGCCGATACGCAATGTGGTGATCCAGGTTGCTTGAAAGAATGGTCTGTGTGGTTACGACCGCGGGCGAAAGTACTTCGGAATAACCAGCCGTTGAACGATTTCGAAAAAGAGTTCAACCAGTATCGCCAGGGCAGCGGCAGGTAAGGCGCCTGTTAGAATGAGTTCATAGTTATTCAAGGCAAGGCCCGTAACGATAAATTCACCGAGTCCGCCAGCACCGATAAAGGCGGCAAGTGTTGCCGTACCAATATTGATCACGGCAGCGGTGCGGATACCGGAGAGGATAGCCGGTGCCGCCAAAGGAAGTTCCACGTACCGAAGCTTTTGCCACTGCGTCATGCCGATGCCGTCAGCTAGCTTCTTCAGTGATGGATCGATGGTTCTCAGGCCCGTGACCGTGTTGCGCAGAATGGGCAGAAGCCCGTACAGAAAGAGCGCGATAACGGCAGGAAGTGCGCCGATGCCAGTGATGGGAATCAGCACGGCCAGCAGCGCTATGGAGGGTATTGTCTGCAACAAGCCGGTCGCGTATATTACCGCGGGCGCCACCTTTCCATACCAGTAGACGAATACCGACAACGGAATGGCTACTGCAACCGAAAGGAGCAGGGCAATGAAAGTCAGCTTGAGATGGGTGAGCGTCTTGTGAAGAATATCCAGAGAGGGTGACGACTGCTCGCTGGTATCAATCAACTTCTTGTGCAACAGAAATTCCTTAGCGACCTCTTCAAATGAACGCTTGTTGAACAACACCTCAGCGTTTAAGCCCTGTATTTCTGTTTCGCTGATCCTGCCCACGAGTTTGTGTGCCGCCTGAATAGCGCGGGCAGGTATTTCCTTTCGATATAAGGAAACCGCCTGATAGTCGGGGAAATATTGTTTGTCGTCCGCCAGCACTACCAGATCGTAAAAGCTGATTTCCCCATCGGTTGAATAGGCGTCGGTTACATCCATTCGCTCCTGCTGTAACGCCGCGTAAGCGAGTCCATGCTCCAGCCCGAAGGTTGACTGCCGAAGTCCGTAGGCACTAGCCAGACTTTCCCAACCATCCTGCCTTTTGAGAAACTCATAACTTAGTCCCATGCGCAACGTTGGATGCGAGGTTAGATCACTGATCTTATGAATGCTGAGTTGCGTGGCTTGCTTGCGGGTCATTACCAACGCATAGGTGTTCTCAAAACCATAGGATCCCGACATGCCCAGTGTTTGCTGCGCCAGTATCTTGGTCAATGAATCCATGGCGATGTTGCCGGGCAGCTTAAATATTTCCGCGAATATCGTGCCCGTGTATTCAGGATAGAGGTCTATTTCTCCTTGTTCCAATGCGCTGAAGCAGACCATGGTGCCCCCCAGGTGAAAACGACGCTCCACTGCGAAGCCCTCTTGTTCGATGAGCAGCGCGATCATTTCGCTCAGTAAATACCCCTCGGTGAAATGTTTGGAACCCACGCGTATGGGCGAATTGTTAACAGCATTCTGGCAGGCGCTATTCAACGCGACTAGCAGCAGGAAAAAACATACGCGCTTCATGGCCGGGTGGATTTTGGTTTCATCTGCGTCGCGTACGCAAACAGTTTCTGCACGTGCTCGTTCGGCGACGACCGAACTTCCTGTAGTGAACCAAAGGCTTGCACACTTCCATCATTGAGCACCAACAGTTGGTCTCCGAGTCGCAGTGCTTCCTGCATATCGTGGGTTACCAATACCACCGTGCAATGCTCGTGTTCCTGCAGTGCCAGCAGCTGGCCTTGAACTTCAACCCGTGTTATCGCGTCCAGGGAACTCAGCGACTCGTCCATCAACAGCACGGGCGGCCTGGCATAAAGAGCCATACAGATCGCGGCGCGTTGTTGCTCGCCACCCGATAGCTGATAGGGGTGCCGTTGCCGGTAAGAACGGGGTAATCCCATTTGCTCCATCAAATCATTGATTCTTTCTTCAGAAACGGGTTCGTGCATGATGCGTGAAGCAATGCCGATATTTTTTTCTATGGTGAGGTGAGGAAAGAGTCCGGCACCCTGCACCATATAACCGACCTTTCGCCGCAGATCCTGCAACCGTGTATAATCTATGGGGTGGCCGAGAACGCTAACGCTACCCTTCTCCGGCCTGACCATACCATTGATCAGTTGCAGCAGGGTTGACTTCCCGCTTCCGCTGAGTCCAACAACGGCAGTCACCTGACCGTCGGCAAGCGCTACATTCAGCCGCAATGGCTGTGACTGCGGATGGTACCGAAAGACGACGTCTTCGAATAGTATAGCGTGACTCATGGTTTCAGGGCGAGAAAGTAGCGATTATCTTGCTTACTACAAGTTCGGGTGGCCGATCGACAGCCGATGAAAGCCGTTAACGGATTCACCACCATCGAACAATCGTGTTCGCTTTTGAACGTGCAGGCATTTTAACGTGAGGCAAAACAGAGGATTTGAGGCCATCTGGCCGGACTTGTGCCGTCATAAAACGTTGGCCTGATTTTAGTATTCCTGCAATCCGAAAATACTCAGGGATGAAAAAGTATCAGGTAGGAGAGTTCGAAGAAATAGTCATGTTGACTATATGTATCCTGCAATCACAGGCCTATGGCGTGTCAATACAAAAGGAGATTGAAATGCGTTTGCAACGCGAGGCCAGCATGGGCGCCCTGCACAGTGCATTGATCAGGCTCGAAGAGAAAGGATTCCTGAAATCGAAAGGTGGCGAAAGCTCGGAAGGGCGGGAGGGGCGTCCGAGGAGGTACTACGAGGTTACTGCGCTCGGAAGGAAGGCGCTGGACTACATCCGGAAAAACCGCGAGCAGTTATGGAGCGCCATTCCAAATGTCGCAGTTAAAGCCAAGTTCACTTCGTTCTAACCAAACCCTCATGAAGAAACCCTCGCCGCCCCGAATATTCCACGCTTTCTTTCGCTGGTACTGCAAACCTTCGGTGATGTCGAACATTGAGGGCGACCTGCTGGAATGGTATTCCGTGCGTGTCGGCGCGCTTGGAAAACGAAAGGCAGACCTGAAGTTTATCCTTGATGTGGTACGGTTGTTCCGGCCGTCTGTGATTCGAAGTTTCCGACCAGGTTATAATCCCTCTTTTGCTATGTATCGCAATCACCTCACTACGGCCTGGAGAAATCTCCAGCGAAACAAGGGCTTTTCAACCATCAACGTGGCCGGCCTTACGCTGGGTCTTGTGTGCGCCATGCTCATTGGCCTTTGGGTTAATGACGAGGAGCAGATGAACCAGTTTCATCTCGATGTTGACCGGTTGTTTGTTGTTACAAGCGTAGAATATTCCGGCGATGAGGTAAATGGCGGCTACGATACGCCCGGGCTATTGGGCGAAGAACTTCCCAACGTTTTTCCCGAAGTGGAATATGCCGCCAACTACGGCTGGACACAGCATCACACGTTCGCTGTTGGAGAGAAGAAGCTGCGAATACCGGGCAACTTCGCCGGGAAAGACTTCTTCAAAATCTTCAGTCATCCAGTGATCGTGGGGAACCGCCTTAACCTGCTGAATACGCCGGAGAGCATCGTAATTTCTCGGAAGATGGCGATTTCCTTCTTTGGGTCTCCCGAAGAAGCTCTCGACAAGACCCTGAAGTTTGAAGTGTACAAGGACCTCAAGATTACGGGCGTGTTTGAGGACATTACCAGCCATTCGTCAGAGCAGTTTGAGTACATCATTAACTGGCAGCTGATGGTTGAACGAAATTCCTGGATGAAAGATTGGGGTAATAGTGGGCCTACTACCTTCCTGAAGCTTAGAGAAGGCGCTGATTGGACCTATGTGGATGAGAAGATGAGGGCGTTTCTCAAGTCCTATTCGGAAGATTACTCCGAACTAGATCGCCTTGAGCTGGGCCTTCAGCCTTACGGCGACATGTATCTTCACAGCAACTTCAAGAATGGAAAAATTTCGGGCGGAAGGATAGAGTATGTGAACCTGTTCAGGCTGGTGGCGATTTTTGTACTGGTGCTTGCTTGTGTGAATTTCATGAATCTGAGCACCGCGCGTTCGATGAAACGCGCCAAGGAGATCGGTGTGAGGAAATCAGTCGGCGCCTTGCGCACAACGCTGATCGTGCAGTTTATGATGGAGGCGTTGATGTTCACTTTGATTGCCGTCGTGCTGGCTTTGTTGCTCTTAAACATAGTGCTTCCATCGTTCAATTTATTGACTGAAAAGAGCATTCAATCGCCGATGCGCGAGCCCACGTTCTGGCTATACGTCGCCATCGTGACCTCGCTAACCGCCCTTGTCTCGGGCCTATACCCGGCCGTCGTCATCTCGTCGTTCAGACCAGCCGTTGTTTTGAAGAAGGCAACCAGCTCACTGAGATCTTCGTCGGTCGTCGTTCGCAAATCGCTTGTGGTGTTTCAGTTTGCCCTGTCGATGATCTTTGTCGTGGGGATGATTGTCATCTCGCAGCAGGTGGAATATTTATACACGAAGAATGTGGGCTATATGAAAGATAACCTGGTGTATTTGCCGATCACGGGAACTGTGGGTTCGCGATTCGATACGTACAAACAACTGTTGAAGCAACAGCCGGGCATACTGGAGGTCACAAAGATGTCGCATAGACCCATGGGTATCGGCAATTCCACGGGCTCTGTTGAGTGGGAAGGTAAGGATCCTCACACCCGACCGACATTCACTCAGGTAGAGGTAGGCATGGATTTTATAAAGACCACCAAAGCTGAAATTTTGCTGGGTCGCGATTTCATTGAATCCAAAAGTGACTCCAGTAACTTTATTATCAATGAGACGGCGATGAAGGTGATGGGCTACACAGATCCTATCGGAATGCCTCTAAAGCTTTGGGACATTGAAGGCAAAGTTGTCGGTGTAGTGAAGGATTTTCACTTCAACTCGCTGCATGTTGCCATCGCGCCGCTCATCATACGCGTGGGTAAGGGAACAATGTGGGGTTGGACGCTCGTTAGGGTCGACCCTGGCCAACTGCCGGAGGCACTGAAAGCCATGGAGAACATGCAGACTACGTTCTCACCTGAGACACCGTTTACCCATCAGTTTGCGGACGAAGAATATGGTGCGCTGTACAAGAGTGAGCAGTTAGTACGCCAACTTTCGAGGTACTTCGCCGGTTTGGCCATCTTTATTTCGTGCCTGGGACTTTTAGGCTCCGTGATCTTTTCTGCGGAACAGCGCACAAAAGAATTGAGCATTCGAAAAGTACTTGGCGCCAGCGCCGTGCAGATCGTCTCTTTGCTATCAAACGACTTTCTCAAACTCGTCGTGTTGGCGAGCCTCATTTCGTTTCCCATCGGCTACTTTGCTGTCGAGCAATGGCTAGGCCTTTTTAAGTATCGCATCGATATCAGTATATGGGTCTTTCTCTACACTGGCGTCGCGTCGATGGTCATTGCCCTGGCGACAGTATTCTTTCATGCGTTGAGGGCCGCAATTGCCAACCCTGTCGACGCATTGAGAGCGGAATAGTGAAGTGCGCTACTTTTTGAATGTATTGTCGTCGGCCGAAGGACCGTAAATCGAGGGAACAAGAATTTCGTTCAAACGCATATAGACGGTGAGTTGTCCGCGGTGATGCACCCAATGATTGATGGTGCTCGTCAGGCTATCAAGCCTGGAAGTTTTATCCAAAAGCTGCGGACCGGCAACCAGAGAAAAGGGAAGGTCGAGTCGATCTTCCTTCAGCCCTTTAAAGGCCGTCACGGCGCCAGCGAGGTTATTGTCCAAATACGCCACCATCGCCTCCGTTGTAGCCGGGCGTTCACTCTTAAAGGTGGCCAGGTCAATCTGATCATGATCAATCATCGCGGTAATCCATCGGGGGATGTCACTAACCAGGTACACCAGATAGCCCATAACCATGGACTTGGGATGTGGTTTGTATTCATAAGCAGACACAGGTACTCTCTCGATGCACTTCCGCGTGGCGGCGTGCTCAGATTCCAAAGACTTTAGCAGATTGCTGATGACGGTTGCCATAACTTGTTGGTTTGTTTAAGGATAAAGTTTCAGACGCTCTCTCAAAGACAATGCCATGCATTTTCCGCGACGCATCAGGCAGCATCGTGCTGATGATGTTGAGGAAGATCCACATTCAGCGCGCGGTTTGCATCCGTTGGACGTCACGTCGATATGCTACGCGACAACTTCCCAGCGACCATCGCTACCCTTAGTGTACAACAATCCATTGCTCATCTGGCATGCTTCGCGACCATCCGCCAGGGTGATGCGCCCTTTCTCATAAACCCGAATTCCGCCGTTCTCGTAAGTCAGCAAGTTGATCAACGCGTGCATGGTGGGCGGAATTTCGGACAGCGACTGCTCGTCTCCTTCCCGCACAAATGCCTGGCTCATAACTTTTATTGGTGAGTTAACTTATGCGAAGATACGCAATTAGGGAAGCCGTAGGTTTCGCGCCAGTCGCCGGACTTTTGGCACGTTTTGTTTTAAAGTCGTTGCCGCTTTGTTTAATTAGCAAAAAAATAGATCCATGAAACATTTCCGATCATCGGCGAGCGCCTGGTGCTGCCTCGGTTTAGGAATCTTCCTGTTTGCCTGCGCGGGCGATAAGAAGCAAGGCGAAGCGCCCGGAGAGGATGCATTCAGCATTCCGGCAGATTATTACAAACTCGGAAACGGTCTGAAGGTGGTGCTTTCACAAGACAAAACGACCCCTACAGTGACCGTTGCGGTATACTACAACATCGGGTTTCGGATTGAGCCCCGTAATCGCACCGGATTTGCCCACCTGTTCGAGCATATGATGTTCCAGGGTTCCGCCAACCTGGGCAAAATGGAGTTTGTACGACTCGTACAGCAAAATGGGGGAGTGTTGAACGGTTCTACCCGTTTTGACTTTACCAATTATTTCGAAGTAATGCCCGCTCACAAGTTGGAGACAGCCTTGTGGGCCGAGGCCGATCGGATGAAGGGTCTGGAAATCACACAGGACAATCTGACCAACCAACAGGGTGTTGTAAAGAACGAAGTGAAAGTGAATGTACTGAATCAGCCCTATGGCGGTTTTCCGTGGCTGGATATGCCTCAGTTCGCGAACGAAAATTGGTATAACGCGCACAACTTTTACGGAGACCTCGCCGACCTCGATTCGGCCAAGCTGGAAGACGTCGACAACTTTTTCAAGACTTACTACAGTCCCAATAATGCTGCGCTTGTAGTGGTGGGCGATTTTGAAATCGCGGATGCCAGGAAATGGATCACGCAATATTTTGATTCTATTCCGCCCGTGACCCTGCCCCCTAAACCGGACCTGGCTGAACCCAAACAGGAAAAAGAAAAACGCAAGGTTAAAGAAGACAAACTGGCAAACAAACCAGCCCTGGCAGTGGCATACAAGATGCCAGAACGCAATACACCGGAGTACTATGCTATGGGCGTTATTGATCAGATATTGCTCCAGGGTCAGGATAGTAAGTTGAATACGAAACTGGTCCAGGAAAAAGGCTACACGAGCAACGTGAGCGGGGGTATCAACTACCTCGGCAACATGTTCAACTACAATGGCCCGATGGTCTGGATGGCCGATCTCGTTTATGATCAGACAGTATCTGCCGATTCGATTATTAGCGTGTTCGACGAAGCCGTTGCAGAGCTTTCAGCCGTAACGCAGGAAGACACCGATCTCGCTATCATCAAGCTGCGCTCCGACTTCTACAACACAATTGGTGGCAATGGTGTCGGACGTGCTGATCTCCTTGCCGTCTTCGCGCTGTTCGACGATGACCCTTCACGTATTAACAAACTCGAAGCGGAGTTTCGCAAGGTGACACCAGACCTCATCAAAAAAACTGCGGCCGTGTATCTTCTTCCTGCCAATCGTTCGATTCTCATTGTTGATCCCAAGGCACCTCAATAATATTTAAAGCTTCCAATCATGAAAATGCGCTCTATACTAATTGCCTGTTCGCTCTCATGGGGTATCCTCAACGCCGCGTTCGCACAAAAGCAGACACCGCCGGCCGGTGGACAGCCAAAAGATTTTGTATTGCCTGCGAAGAAAGCCGACCAACTGAAGAATGGGCTGCGCTCCACACTCGTTCAATACGGGTCGATTCCCAAGGTCAGTATCAATATTATCGTGAAGACCGGCAACGTGCATGAGGCAGCCAATGAAGTTTGGCTCGCCGACCTGACCGGTAATCTGATGCAGGAAGGAACGAAGACGATGGACTTTAAAACGATCTCGCGAAAGGTCGCAGCGATGGGAGGGGACATCAACATTGGCGTGGGCCCGGATCAGACCGTTATCTCTGGATCGGTGCTGTCGGAGTTTGCCCCTGACCTGATAAGGATTCTTTCGGATGTCCTGATCAACCCCGCGTTTCCTGCATCGGAAATTGAACGACTTAAGAATGACCTGAAGCGTCAACTCAGCGTGCAGAAAACCCAGCCTCAGTCGCTGGCGCTGGAGAAATTCAACAGCATCCTTTATAAGGATCATCCTTACGGTCGCGTATTCCCCACACAGGAAATGCTCAGCGCTTACACGATTGATATGGTGAAGGGCTTTTACGATAGGAACTTTGGAGCACGTCGCACAGTCGTTTATGTCGTCGGCAAGTTCGATCAGGCTGCTGTGGAGAAGGCGATAAACGATTCATTCAGTGCGTGGAAGGAAGGTCCGGAGGTTAGCTATCCCCCTGTCACGGCGACAAAGTCGGGCGAGATTGCCACGATCGACCGTCCCGGGGCTCCACAGACAACCATCATGCTGGGTCTCCCCACGCTCACGCCAAAGAGTCCTGACTATGTGGCTTTGCAGGTAACGAACTCTCTGCTCGGTGGTTCCTTTGCCTCACGCATCACGACGAATATCCGCGAAGACAAGGGCTATACGTATTCACCTCATAGCTCGATTCAGGATCGCAAGAACACATCGTTGTGGGTGGAGGAAGCGGACGTAACGACGGAGCATACCGGCGCATCCCTGCAGGAGATCGCGAAAGAAGTGAAGCGTCTGCAGAATGAAGCACCGGCAAAACAGGAATTGGAAGGCATTCAGAATTATATGGCCGGAATTTTTGTCTTGCAAAATTCCACGCCTGGCGGCATCATTAACCAGCTGAACTTTATTGACAACCACGGACTCAATGATAGCTATCTGACCAATCGGGTAAAGAACATTTACGCCATTACACCTGAAAAAGTAACGCAGATCACCAAAGACAATTTCAAATACGAAGATATGACGCTGGTGATGGTGGGTGACAAGAAGCTGTTGGAAAAACAACGCAAACAATTTGAGGAATCACGAAAGGTTAAATAGCGGCGTGCTGCATTTCTTACTGGTGCTCAAAACCTGTTGTCTGTTTTCTGATACGTGGGATATAAGCAGTCATATAAAGAGGTCATTGAAATAGAAGTGCAAATGAGTACCTTGTTGGGAGACAATTTCAACGGAAATTCGTGAGTAGTATTGATGCACAACCCGCTATTTTATGGAAAGCTATACACCCGTTCCCTATGAATTCAGGGACGTTCTTGATGAACAAATTGCAAAAGGGATAACAGGAAAGGTATTCTTTTGGTCGGCCGATGATAAAGTTGACGAAGAAGTTGGGAAGATTGTGCGTGTGGAGGAACGTCAGGGCGATGGGATGTTTGCCATTTTTGATCAGGGACCACAAGTCAGGATAGACCGGATAATCACGCTGTTTGGCAAACCAGGTCCTGGCTTTGAGGCATATGACGCTTTTGCCAATCAATGCCTGGCTTGTACCGCAGGCGTGCCGTTATAGACAGACTTCGCGATTCGCCCTAATTGAAATCACATTCAATAGTCGTGAGTACCAGTCAACCTGGGTAAGTTTCGATGAGGCCCGCAATGACAACTATTCTCTCAACATTTGTTAATCCTGGATGGCATGATTGAAGATCTGAAGAACTTTGGCATTCTCTTCGGCATTGCGATTGTCGTTTACCTGGTGAGCTTTCTCATCATCACGATAGTCGCGATGTTAATTCAGAAAATTACAGGTTCTTCGCGAGGACTCGTCAAAGAGAAATTGGGAATATCCATCCGATTTCTGATGGCTACCATTGCGCTTAACATAGCGGAGCGGTACACACATTTTGAACAGTTTGACGGCTATGTGATAGGGAAGATCATATTCCTGTTGTTGCTCGCTGCGTTCGCCATACTGCTGATAAAACTGTCGGCATTTGTACGCGAGTTGCTGTATGAACGTTTCGATGTGAAGGATAAAAACAATCTGAACAACCGCAAGGTGCGGACTCAGATCGACTTCTTGCAGAAGATATTCTCGGCGTTCATAGTATTCCTCGCGATATCCATTTCACTGATGAGCTTTGAACGGGTTCGCGAAATGGGGACCAGCCTCATAGCCTCTGCGGGTATCGCAAGCGTTATCGTTGGGTTTGCGGCCCAGAAGTCTATCGCGAATCTCTTCGCAGGATTTCAAATTGCCTTTACCCAACCCCTCAGGCTCGACGATGTGGTGGTCGTGGAAGGAGAGTGGGGAAGGATTGAGGAAATAACGCTGACGTATGTGGTGGTGAACATCTGGGATCAGCGTCGCCTCATCATTCCTATTGGTTATTTTTTGGAAAAACCCTTTTATAACTGGACACGAAACTCATCAGACCTACTAGGATACGTGTTCCTCTATCTGGATTATAGTTTTCCCGTGGACTTCGTGAGGCAAGAGCTAAAAAGGGTGCTGGATTCAGAGGAGGGACGTCTCTTGTGGGATGGCCGGTCGTCGTCGGTCCAGGTTACAGACATTACCGATCGTGTGATGCAGGTGCGCGTGTTGGTAAGTGCCGCCAGTTCGGGTGCCGCATTCGACCTTCGCTGTTTACTACGGGAAAGGCTGTTGGAAGCTATCAGCAAAGCCTATCCGGCAAGTTTGCCGAAAGCACGGTTCGAGGGAGGCGACGCCTTGTCCGCAGCCTTTCACGACAATGCTCAGGATGAAGGAAATGTTGGGTAGTGCAGGCGTGATGGCCCTTCTTACCATATCTTGGCTTTACTATCAAAGCCGTTTTAAGGCCACTCAAATCCGCACTTTGCGCAAATCTGCAGCGAATTTTTTCTAATATTTAGCCTGTGAAATCGTGTGAAATGGATGCATCACCTGTAGGAACGGGATAATCAGCCCCTTGCACGGAACAACCTCTACTATGAAACCTATCGTACAAATATCCCTGGACCTGACGAACATAGACGAAGCGCTCAAGACCGCGGCCATGGCCATGCGAGCCGGTGTTGACTGGCTGGAAGCCGGCACTCCCTTGATATTGGCGGAAGGACTTCATGGCGTGAAAATGTTGCGACAGGCCTTTCCTGGTGTTCCCATTGTTGCCGATCTGAAAACGATGGACGGTGGATACCTGGAGGCGGAAATGATGGCAAAGGCTGGCGCGACCCACGTAGTCGTGATGGCCCGGGCCCACGAAGAGACGATTCGGTGCGTGGTAAAGGCCGGCAAAGACTGTGGTATCGCCGTCATGGGAGACAATCTCGGGTGTCCGGACATGGTAGCAGGAGCCAGGCAACTCGAGGATCTTGGGTGTGACTTTGTTATTCACCACATTGGCTACGACGAGCGTCGGGGTATTGCGGCACGTGGACTGCGTATGCCGAGTCCGTTGGATCAATTGCGGGAAGTAGTGGCTGCCGTCGGTGTGCCTGTGCAGGCGGTTGGCGGGTTGTCGCTCGAGCAGGCGATTCAATGCCCTTCGTTTGGCGCACCCCTGGTCGTACTAGGTGCTCCACTCACCATTGATGCCGACGCTTTCAAGACGGCCGACGGCAATCTCGAAGATTCTTTGCGCTTGATCTGTCAGGCTATACACGGCCATGGCGATGTCGCTATCGGAGCACGTTCTTAAATCTATATATTGAATTAACAATCATACAAAGATCAAATATGAAATCAGCGGCAGTTGTCAACTTCGCGCCAGAAAAAGGTTCGGTGGAAGTAAGAGAGATCCCGGTACCTGAAATTGGTGATGAAGACATTTTGCTTGAAGTAGCGAACGTCGGCGTCTGTGGAAGTGATCTCCACCAGTGGACAGCCGATCACAGTTGGCCGGTCAACTACCCGGTGGTCCTGGGACATGAATTTGGCGGACATATTGCCGCTGTGGGTGCGCGCGTGAAGGGTTGGAAGGTGGGTGATCGCGTGGTAAGCGAAACCGCCGCAGTGATTGATACCGACAATCCCATGTCGCGCATGGGCCTGTACAACCTGGACCCTACACGCAAGGGATTTGGATACGGAGTGAACGGTGCCATGACGCGGTTTGTGCGGGTACCGGCACGCTGCTTGCATCGCGTGCCAGATACGCTGCCTTTTGAGCAGGCGTGCCTCACAGAGCCGTGTTGCGTCGCCTTCAATTCGGTGGTCAACAACGCACGTATCATTCCCGGCGACAGAGTCGTGGTGCTTGGTCCAGGTACGATAGGCATACTCTGCGCGGCAGTCGCAAAACTTTGTGGCGGCGAAGTGGCCGTTGTAGGTCTGGAGAACGATCGCGGTCGCCTGGAAATTGCCCGGCGCTATGGTTGTGAGGTGATTATCGGCGATGCTACCGCGTGGTCGAAGGAGCGAGACGGGCTGGGCGCCGATTGTGTGATTGACGCAGCCGGTGTAAGTGCAACTTTGCGGATAGCCCTTCAGTTGGTTCGTCCCAATGGACAGATCGTCAAAGTGGGATGGGGACCGCAGCCTTTGAATTTTTCTCTTGATCAACTCGTTCAAAAAAACGTTCGCCTGCATGGCAGTTTCAGTCATAATTGGCCGGTATGGGAGCGCGTCATTGCGCTGTTGACCAGCGGACAACTTGACGTCAGACCTATTATTGGCGGAGTGTGGCCGATAACGTCCTGGCACGAAGCATTTGAAAAAATGCATCACGGTGAAGTGGTGAAGAGCGTACTCAAACCTGTGTGACGGTGCGGCTGGCAGGAAAAGTGATCATTGTCACGGGAAGCACCACCGGTATAGGCAAGGCCATTGCACAGGCCTGTGTGCGCGAAGGCGCGCGCGTGATTATCCACGGACTCGAAGCCGACTGGGGCGCCGAAGTGGTGGCCTTGCTCGGCGCTGAGCACGCCGCGCTTCACATTGAAGATATTGCTGAGCCGGGTTGCGCAGAGCGATTGGTAAACGTTGCCCTGACGAAATTCGGACGACTGGATGGTGTCGTAAACAACGCAGCAGCCGTCGTGTCTTCAAGCCTGGAAACCACCGACCTGGCATTCTTCCGTCGTGTGCTTGAAATCAATACCCTCGCGCCATTCAGCCTGATCAAAGCGGCGCTTCCCCATCTGCGTCAGGTGCGCGGATGCGTTCTCAACATCGGTTCTGTAAATGCCTACAGCGGCGAGCCGAACCTGTTTGCGTACAGCGTTTCAAAAGGCGCGTTGATGACCTTGACCCGTAACCTCGGCGACACCTTGCACCGGGAGGATGGCGTTCGCGTGAATCAAATCAACCCGGGTTGGGTGTTGACAGAAACGGAAGAGGTGCGCAAGAAGCAACATGGGCTGGCGCCAGATTGGTATACCAAGGTACCCAAAGTTTACGCGCCTGCAGGGAGGATACTTTGGCCCAGGGAAATAGCGGCTGCCGCGATATACTGGCTGGCCGACGAGTGTGGACCCATCAGTGGTCAGGTAGTGGATCTTGAACAGCATCCGTTCATCGGTCGCAATCCACCCAAGGATCAATCCACCATCCCTAACCAGTAGCGCCAGGGTTGCACCTATTCGTGCGCCAGGCGAACTGATTCTTCTTAACGGTATTTTTGTCTCATTTTATTCTTCGTATTCATGCCCAGACTAGCAGCATTCCCGAAAGCATTTATGACCGCGCTCTGTAAAGATGGCTCGATGAAGGTATCCGAATGGATTGACCTGGCCTGCGCATTGGAGATCGATGGCCTTGAATGGTATGCCGGATTTCTGGAGATGCAGGATCGCGCGAATTGGACGCAGTTCAGACAACAGGTGGAAGACCGCGGCAAAAAAATTCCTATGATGTGCTGCTCGCCCGACTTTACGCATCCGGACGCTGCCTTTCGCGCACGGGAAATTGAAAAGCAAAAGCACTGGATTGATATGACCCAGGCTCTGGGCGGAAGTTATTGCCGCGTTCTTTCGGGACAACGACGTCCGGAACTTTCCATTGACGACGGTGTCAGGCTTGCCGCAGAATGCATCAAGGCGTGTATCCCGTATGCGAAGTCGCGCAGCATCACGCTGATTCTGGAAAATCACTACAAGGATGATTTTTGGGAATATCCGGAATTCGCACAGAAGCAGGCCGTGTTTTGTCAGTTGGTGGAAAGCATCACCGATTCGAACTTCGGGGTCAACTACGATCCCAGCAACGCGTTTCTCGCAGGCGAAGACCCGCTCGAACTGCTATATAAAGTTTCGTCGCGCGTTGTTACCATGCATGCGAGCGACCGCTTTCTCATCGAGGGGACTATTGAAGACCTGCGCAACGAAGAGTTGGGAGCAATAGGCTATGCCAAGCGCTTGAGCCACGGTGAAATTGGAAAGGGGTTGAATGATTATGACGCCATATTCAGCGAGCTCAAGCGTGTGGGCTTCGATGGGTGGATCAGCATTGAGGACGGCGTAGAGGGGATGGATCAGTTGAGAAGGAGCGTGAGGTTCCTGAGAGAAAAGATAGCGAAGTACTGGAGGTGAAAGGCGGCGAAGGGAGCAAAGGGCCTACGGCCGGAAGACTTAACCGCAAAGGCGCAAAAACGCCAAGGACCGCTGAGATTTTATTTTACGCACGGTGTCCAATACTGTGTTTTGAAAACATTATTATAATCTGTGGTCGGGAATACAACGGCGCTTGCGCATAGGGCCATCGTTGCACAAAAATTAATAACAGGCGACCGTTAAAATATCTTAGCGGTCCTTGGCGTTTTTGCGGCTTTGCGGTAAAGCCTTCAGCCGTAGGCCCTTTGCTCCCTTCGCTGCCTTTAAAATCCCAAACGATTGCACTGCCCCAACGACCCCCAGCCACCTCCAAATCCCTACATTCTCTTATCCCTTTTCGTCTCTGAAATGTCTCCTCTCGTCTCATGTACACGATTGTGGAACAATTTTGAAGCGCACAACGCGTTAAGTTGCCGAGTAGTAATTAATTTTGTCACTGGAACAATACGCTATCGCAATGACACACAGACTTTTTATCGTAGCCGTGATGCTTCTTTCAACTGTATCTGCCTTGCGCGCACAGGAGTTGAAGAGTGAACAGACCATGATTGTTTTTGATCCCCTGTTTTGGAAAGATCAGCTTAAACTGAAAGACAGTCAATGTTTACGCATCCGTGAAATCAACAGCCTGTTTTACAAAAAACTGACAGACGTCGCGAACGAATCCAACCACCAAATGGTCAGGGCCAAGGCTGCACAAAGCTTGCTAGAACGCAGCGAAGAAATCTGGGAAACGTTCCATCCCAAGCAACGCCGTAAGTGGAAGAAGATCGCGCACGAAACGGCGATATAGTCCCCGCAGCAGATTGACTTCCGTAAACAGTTTGCTTAAGTAACGCAGTTGCACCAGGCGGACCATTATGGCCGTCAGTCGTCTTCCAGCATTTCCAGGATCGGGGCGAGCGTATCGTACGTCTTTAGTCCAGGACTCAACTCATCGCTTCCCTGCAGCGCCATCCCGCTCACGCCAGAATCGTCAAGCACACGTTTCGCATCCTCCAGACTTGAAACCCGAACGATGCGCGGTACTTCGAAGGACCGGGTGTCACCGGCATCCACCAACGCATACGCTGGAGCAACGCGCACATGATCGAATGACTCACCAGGCTTCACGCGGACAATCACAGGCAGCGATACGGTTTCCGCCAGGAGAAGCTCGGCAATCCCCAGTTCAAGATAGTCCGGACGATAAGCCTCGATGATCGACTCAATTTCCTGGATGCTTTGCACGCCGTGTACCTCGGCTACGATGGAAGGTCCGGCGATCCATCCGCGAATCTCCTGGAACCGGGCGGGCGAAAGGTAGTTGGGAAGGCCTGTCACGGCCTGAACCCCCAGCAGTTGGACGTCCATTCCTGCACAATATCGCGCATCACTCAGGTTAGTCAGCGAACCAACCTTTACTAAGGTCTTCAGTGGCATAGCATTAGTCAGGATTTAGAAATAACTTTGCCCATTCGGCGTTTACTATTGCGGTGCCGGCTCTGTGAAAATGCATATTCTAACGCGTCGTGGGCTTTCTTTTGTAGCAATGATGGCCACAATATTCGCGCTTTCGTGCGACTCTGAAAACAACAATGTTGTGGTTGCGGACAAACCCACCGATTATTTCCCGCTGAGAAAGGGCGTATACCAGATATACGACGTGCACGAAGTGGTGTATACGCTGGGTGTAGCCGCCGAGAAAACCTACCAGCTCAAAACGGTGCTGGTCGACTCAATCGATCAGGAGGACGGCTCATATGCATACGTTCAATATCATTACAACCGACCAACGAACGACAAAGACTGGGTGTATGTAAGCACCTGGGCGATAGAGGCCGACGATCTGGAATTGATCGCAAACGAGGCAAACACCGTATATCTTAAGTACCGTTTTCCACCTGGTCAAGGCTACCGCTGGAATGGCAACCTCTACAACAGCATGGATGAAGACGAATACGTGCTGGAAGAGGCCAAGATCAGTCAGACCGTGGCCGGTGTTAACTACCATGACTGCCTCATTATAAATCAGCACGATAGCCAGGACTTTGTTGTGTTTCTTGATCAACGGAAGGAGATCTATGCGCGGAATGTCGGACTGGTGTCGAAAGATGTGCGGCAACTCCATTATTGCACGACGACCGAATCGGGGTGTCTGGGTCAACAGGTCGTGGACGAAGGCGTGGAGTACACGCAAACGCTAACTATGCATGGCCAGGAATAGTGCCATCCTACTTTCATTTGCCTTCTGCCTGATCAGCTTCTGCGTTCAGGGTCAGGTGAATCGCTACGTTGTGTTCTTCAAAGACAAGCTGAATACGCCGTATATCATCAACGATCCATTGGCTTTTTTGTCTAAGCGTGCTGTTGATCGACGAGAGGAGCAGGGCATCGGCGTTACAGAGCAAGACCTCCCGGTAGTTCCGGCGTATATAGTTGGCGTTGCTTCCGCCGGGGCGAAAACCTTTTTCAGCTCGCGTTGGCTGAATGCTCTTCTGATAGAGTGTGATGCCTCGTTGGTCGGCGACATTTCCCAGCTGGCGTATGTTGACCATTTGGAATACGTGGCGCCCGGCGCACGCCTGGCAGCCGGCGGGCGCAAACGTCAGTTATCGCGATCCAAAACGCACGTGGAAGGAACGCGTACCGAAGCCCAGCTCTCCATGATCGGACTGGATGCCATGCAGGACGCCGGATACCGTGGCGAAAACATTCTTATCGCGCTGTTCGACGGCGGATTTTCGGGCGTCGACCAGGCATCGCCTTTTCAACACATTTTCCAGGAAGGCCGGCTCGATGAAGATGCTTGTCTGGACCTCGTGGCGAATTCCGGCGATGTGTTCCAGTACGACGATCATGGTACCGCTGTATTTTCGATTATCGCCGCCTATCAGGAAGGGAATTACGTGGGAGGATCCTATGAAGCTACGTATCAGCTATACGTCACGGAAGACGGATCAAGCGAATATCGCGTGGAAGAATTTAACTGGCTGTTTGCTGCGGAAAAAGCGGATAGCGCAGGCGTTGACATAATCAGTTCGTCACTCGGCTATTACGACTTTGACGATGCGGGCATGAATTACGCCAAAAGCCAACTCGATGGCAAGACCACCGTCGTATCGCGCGCAGCACAGTGGGCCGCGGACCGTGGAATCGTTGTCGTATGTAGTGCCGGAAACGAAGGCAGCAACGCATGGCAGAAAATTACGGCACCAGCCGATGCCCGGGATGTACTCAGTGTTGCCAGCGTGGCAAGTTCCGGCCAGCGTTCTCCTTCAAGTTCGAAAGGCCCCTCCGCCGACGGCAGAGTAAAACCCGACGTGGCAGCGATGGGTGTGGGCACGGCAATCATCAGGCCCGACGGCAGCACAGGAAATCTGAATGGTACGAGTCTCGCCGCTCCGCTCATCACCAGCCTTGCAGCAGGTATCTGGCAACGCTATCCGCATCTCAGCAACCGATCGGTCATCGAGGCAATTCGAAATTCCGCTTCTCAGGCCTCGTCGCCTGATTCGCTCATTGGCTTTGGTATTCCGAACTTCCGCGCCGTGGTCAATTACATCGAAAGTCATCCTCAGGAAGAAGTCTTTGCCGTTTATCCGAATCCTGTCGCTGCCGACACCCTCGTCATCAAACCATCCGATCCCAACGCGGTAAGCACATGCCGCATCGAATTGATCTCGGCTGATGGAAAACTGTTGACGAGTCAGGACGTTTCCTTCTCCTGGCTTAATCGCGAACACAAGGCCGATCTGTCGTCCTTTCGGGCCGGCCTCTATTTTGTTCGCGTGATCTGGCAGGATCGCCGTTACGTTTATCGAATAGTCAAAGTCTAGGCGTCTTTGCGTGGGGATGTACCGGGGTGCCTGTAAGTCAAGGCAAAAATTGTCCTTTAAGATTAGCTAAAAACAGGCAAATCGTTTGGTGCGACCGGTTCATTTGAAGGCACGAATATTTTGCTACGACGTACTAGCAACTTTTTCTTTACTTTGCCGCACGAAAATTCGCTATGGCATCTCCACTGATCGCTCCATCTGTACTTGCTGCCGACTTTGGCAACCTCCAGCGCGACGTTGAAATGATTGATCAGAGCGTGGCTGACTGGGTCCATGTTGACATCATGGACGGAACTTTTGTGCCCAACTTTTCCATGGGCATTCCTGTTGTCCAGGTCATTCGCCGACACACGTCTAAGCCGCTCGACGTTCACCTCATGATCGTGAAACCTGAGCATCATGTCGAAGCATTCCGGAAAGCGGGCGCCGATCGGATTTGTGTGCACGTTGAAGTTTGTGACAACCTCCATCGCAATATTCAGCAGATAAAAGCCCTTGGCTGTGCAGCAGGAGTGGCCATCAATCCGCACACACCGCTCATATCGCTCGAAAATGTTCTCGTTGACGTGGACCACGTGTGCGTCATGTCCGTGAATCCCGGTTTTGGTGGCCAATCCTTTATCGCGAATACCTATGCCAAGGTGAAGCGACTGAGAAAGATGATCACCGACTCTGGATCCGCGGCGTTGATCGAGATCGACGGTGGCGTGAGCATGCACAATGCTGCGCAGCTGCTCGCGGCCGGCGCCGATGTTTTGGTGGCCGGGAATTTTGTTTTCAGCGCGCCGGACCCAAAGGCCGCTATTCTTGGATTGAAATCGCTGTGATTTGACTCATTACCGTTTGCAAGATGCGGACAATGTCCTGCCACCTTCGTCGTTTTGCTGGTGCCGTCCGTCGAGCATGCGAGCTGTTCGCGGCGCGGAAACGAAAGCGATCGCCATTCGATGGGAGAATCGCGCCCAATCGCCTAAGAGGAATAGGATGAACGACGAAATTGGCTTAAATTGGCCGTTTAAAGGCCACATTATTAGTGGCTTATATTTTTTAACTGTAGGAGATAACCCCGATTTTTTCTGAAGCGCCAGTTTCTGATAGCGTCCTTGTTACTCTGCGGTCTTCTCCTGTTGTCGGAAACCACCCTGGCGCAGTATGAGACCGAGCAGGACGCGAGCGTTCCGCTGGAATACTTCTATATCAAACGCGAGGGCGTTGGTCTGTTCCGCCGCGTTTTCAGCAAGGTTACTTTTGGTCTGAGTACGGGTTACGGAAGTACGGCGTTCAAGCACGACCTGAAGGGTTATGGCATTATTCAAAACGGCGGAAACACAAAGCCGCTGATATTCGCCTCTTCCAGCACAACAGCCACCTACGGCAACTGGGTTAATGAATTCATCAGCTCAAGCACAACCGCACAGCCGACAGCGTTCCTGGTAAATAGCGATACGGCATCTATCGGGTTCAAGAGCAAATCGTTTAATATTCCCCTTCGGGCAACCCTTCATGTAGATTTTGACAAAGTGAGAGTTGGTGGCGGATTCTCGTTCGAATACACGCATATGGGACCTTTCAATCCCATCAGCTATGGCGATCGCATCAACAGCTTTAACACCGACTTTTCCTCATTTTTTCTCAAGAAATATTTCGCCATCATAGGAGGAACGGTTTATCGCTACGAAGACTACCTGGTGGTGGTCGATGTAAATCTGGGCGGCTATAGCCTGGGCCAACACTTCGAAAAGAGCCAGATTCAAAAGGGGATGTTCGTTAACCTGGGCGTGTCGCTCGAACGCGAAATGTCAGAATACTTCAGAATATTTGTCCGGCCGTCATACGAGCTCAAAAGCTATAAGCTGGCGTTTCCTGAAAGCAGTTTGAGTGTAACGCACAAACTCAACGCCTTTTATGTAAATGTGGGCGTGACCTATCGCATTCCGGAATTGCGCCGCTGCTTCCTGAAGAGTTGCAAGGCACAAATGAATCACGCACACGGTAATCGCGAGTATCGAAGCCGCGTTCACCCGATTTATAAGAAGCAGAATCCACACTATGGTGAAAACCACCCCAACCTGATCAAATACAAGGGCAAGAACAAGCGCAGACTCAACCCGTATTGAGTTTGGTTTTAGATTGTATTTTCTGCCGCGTCTTTGTTCCCGCACAAACGGTTTATCGCCCCTAAAAAACCTATAAACTTATTGCGCCACTAAAGCCCGAACGGGTTGAATTTTACTATCTTGCACAGCTTGAAAAAGAGCTTCGAAACAGCAAGTAACAACGACGTTTAAATGGCAGAAGAAAGTGGCGGCATGCCTCCTGCAAGGCAGAATATAATCCCGATTAATATTGAAGACGAAATGCGTGGTGCGTACATCGATTATTCGATGTCCGTTATCATTTCCCGCGCATTACCCGACGTACGAGATGGATTGAAACCGGTGCATAGACGGGTTCTCTTCGGAATGCAAGAGTTGGGCGTTAATTACAACAAGCCCTATAAGAAATCGGCCAGAATCGTGGGGGAGGTCCTCGGTAAGTACCATCCACATGGCGACTCTTCGGTGTACGACACAATGGTGCGCATGGCGCAGGATTGGTCGCTGCGCTATACACTCGTTGACGGGCAGGGAAACTTTGGTAGTATTGACGGCGATATGCCGGCGGCCATGCGATATACCGAGGCGAGACTTCGGCGCATAGCGGAAGAGTTGCTGGCCGACATCAACAAAGATACCGTCGATCTCCAGCCGAACTTTGACGACTCATTGACTGAGCCCACGGTATTGCCTGGCAAACTTCCGAACCTCCTGATAAATGGATCGTCGGGTATTGCCGTCGGGATGGCCACCAACATGGCGCCACACAATCTTACGGAAGTGGTGAACGGCATCATCGCCTACATCGAGAATCCGGAGATAACGGTGCCTGAATTGATGAAATACATCACCGCCCCCGACTTCCCAACCGGCGGACTCATCTTTGGACATTCTGGAATACAAGAGGCATTCATGACCGGTCGCGGCCGTATCGTGGTGCGTTCGAAAGCTGAAATTGTGACTAATGCCAACGGCAAGGACCAGATTGTCGTAACGGAGATCCCTTACATGGTCAACAAAGCGCTGATGATCGAGAAGACGGCCGCGCTCATCAATGAAAAGAGGATAGAGGGGATTTCCGACATCCGCGACGAGTCCGATCGCGAAGGCTACAGAATTGTGTACGACCTGAAGAAGGATGCGATTCCCAATATCGTATTGAACAACCTGTTCAAGTTTACGCAGTTGCAGTCGTCGTTCAACGTAAACAACGTTGCGTTGGTGAAGGGTCGCCCGATGACTCTCAACCTGAGGGATCTCGTCAAGTACTATGTTGAGCATCGCCACGAAGTGGTGGTGCGCAGAACAAAGTTTGAGTTAGCGGAGGCCGAACGGCGCGCCCACATTCTTGAGGGATACATGATTGCGCTGGATCACCTCGACGAAGTGATTGCGTTGATCAGGAGTTCGCGCGATCCGGAAACGGCCAAGGATGGGCTGATGACCAAGTTCGGACTTAGTGAAATTCAGTCGAAAGCGATCCTGGACATGCGCCTCCAGCGCCTTACCGGTCTGGAACGCGATAAGATTCAGCAGGAATACAACGAAGTAAAAGCCCTCATTGACAGGCTGAAGTATATTCTCGAGAATGAACCCGTACGGATGCAGATCATCCGGGATGAATTAACTGACATCCGTGAACGATTTGGCGATGAGCGCCGAACGACGGTTGTGTTAAACGAAGACGACATCTCTTTCGAAGACATGATTCCGAACGAGGAGATGTTGATCACCATATCAAACCAGGGCTACATCAAGCGAACCTCCCTGTCTGAGTATCGGACCCAGGGACGTGGTGGAGTGGGTTCACGGGGTGTGTCAACGAAAGACGACGACTTCACTGAGCACCTTTTTGTTGCGCAGGCGCACAACTATCTGCTGATCTTCACCAATCTGGGCAAAGTCTACTGGAAAAAGGTGTATGAAATTCCCGAAGGCACCAAGATTTCGAAGGGGCGGGCCATCCAGAACCTGATCAATATTGAACCAGGCGATGGCGTGAGGGCCTTTATCAACGTGAAGAATCTCACGGACGAACAATACATCAACAACAACTTCGTGATCCTTTGTACTGAAAAGGGCACGATCAAAAAGACGTCTCTGGAAGCGTATTCAAGGCCGAGACAAGGGGGTATTACGTCGATTTCCATACACGAAGGAGACCGGCTCATAAACGCCTCATTGACAAATGGTAATAACCATATCATTATTGCCAAAAGTGAAGGTAAGGCCGTTCATTTTAACGAGCAGGACGTGCGCCCCATGGGCCGTACGGCTGCGGGGGTTAGGGCGGTGACGCTGGACTCCGAATCGGATAAAGTGATAGGGATGGTTTGCATAAGCCGTGAAGATGCTAACTTGCTTGTGGTGTCGGAAAACGGGTACGGCAAGCGCTCGCTGATCGATGACTACCGCATCACCAAACGCGGCGGGATGGGGGTGAAGACCCTTGCGATCACTGATAAAACTGGCAAGCTTGTTGCCATCAAGGAAGTCGTCGATGAAGACGAACTGATGATCATCAACCGATCCGGGATTACCATCCGCATCAAGGTAAGTGAATTGCGCGTCATGGGGCGTGCAACGCAGGGAGTCAGGCTAATCAAGCTGAATGATGACGACCGGATTTCTTCTGTTGAGAAGATTCAGAAGATCGACAAGATTGATGAAGAACCTAAAATTTAACTCCAACCCTTTATAAACCTAGTAAAATGAAAAAGTATACACTCTTGCTGTTGCTGCTGGTGACGGTCGCAGCGTACGCACAGAAGGCGGCCAAGCCGAGCCTTAACAAAGCCTTACAGCTCTGGACGGAGAATAAGCTCGACGAAGCGAAGACCATGATCGATGCGGCGACTACCTACGAAAAGACCATGAACGATGCGAAGACGTATTACTACAAGGGTCTTATCTATGCGTCGTTGGATACGACATCCAACGAACAGTTCAAAGCACTCGCGCCGGATGCTTTCGATGTTGCCCTGGCAGCCTTTAAGAAAGGCGACGAAATGCAAGTGGGAAAAGAGCACTTTACGCAGGATGCCGCCGGGCTGCCTATCCTCAAATCGCAGCAGATTGCTTACTGGCACGGTCAGTATATAAACAAAGGAGCGGCGGCTTATCAGGAAGAAGACCTGGAAGGGGCGTTGAAGGATTTTGAGAAAGCGCAAAAGATACTTCCCAGCGATACACTGGGCTATTTCTATGCAGGCTTTGTTGCCAACGGTATGGAGAACTACGACAAAGCCATCGAGTCTTTCCAGAAGTACCTTGATCTCGGCGGTAAGTCGGTCGATGCTTATCTCAGCATTATAAACATTTACAGCGGTCCGAAAGATAATAAGGAAGAGGCGCTGAAGATTGTTCGTGAGGCCAAGGCCAAGTTTCCGTCAGATCCTCAACTTCCAAAAGTTGAAATCGGTTTGCTGATCGATTTGAAACGCATCGACGAAGCGAAGAAAGGTTTGGAAGCAGCGGTCGTAGCAGAGCCGGGTAACAAGATTCTCCATTTTTACCTGGGCTATGCAAATGCAAACTTAAACCTTAACGACGAGGCAAAGAAGAATTACGAAGCTGCCCTCAAGATTGACCCTAACTATTTTGAGGCGCAATTGTACCTGGCCAAGCTGATGTACAATGATGCAGCGGTTATTAAAAAGGAGATGTCCTCGTTGGGAATTTCGGCCGCAGACAAGAAAAAGAAATTTGACCTGGACAAGGTATTGGTGGAAAAGCTGAAGATCGCACAGCCTTACTGGGAAAAGGCAGAGCAGCTGAATCAGAAGGATCAGGAAGTCGTTGATATTCTGTTTTCCATCTACCAGGATCTGGGTAATGATCCGGGCATGAAACGCCTTGAAAAGAAATACAAGGAAATGGGCGTAGATAACTAGCACGCCTTAGCAGAAAGCAAAAAAAGAGGTTGGCATCGTCCAACCTCTTTTATTTGCATCCTGCTTCTGTGAAACGCCGCGAGACAGATTGACGACGTTCCGAATTCTGGATATCTTGTGGACGGAACGCTACGCTTGAAATGAACAAGCGCTTGATTGACGCTGCCCTTCTGGAATAGCGAGGCAGTAAAAATTTTTTAGACTACATTTGAGCGTCCGTCCAAGGACGACCCGCGAGAACATAACAAATGGCTGGCACTAGGAGCTTTACACGCTATGCAATAAGGGTCCTTTCCCGTTGGTATTTTTTTATCCTGGCAACTTTACTGGCCCTATCGGCGGCAGTTATTTATCTTCATTTGGTGCCCCGCAAATACGAGGTACGCGCGTCTCTTATGGTGACCGGACCCGCCGGAAAATCGGAATCGGAACCCCATGCGGCTACGCCTGAGGCGTCGTCCAGGGGCATCGTTGACGATCAGGTTGGAATACTCACATCGAACTCCCTCATTGAAAAGACGCTGCGCGAGCTGGACTTTGGAGTGGCCTACTATGTGGAGAATCAGTTCGCCGTACGGGAGGAGTACGAGAACAGTTATTTCAAAATACAACTGGATTCGGGCGTGAACCAGGCTATAAATGTGCCTGTGTATGTTCGGCGTATCTCCTCCACGCGATATCACGTTAAGGTATCCGCGCGCGATGTTGAGCTGTACAACTGCTACACCAACCAGGTCGAGAGCTCACTGGAGGAGCTTGAAATCGATGAAGAGGTGCCTCTTGATAAGGCCCTGGGAAATAAGCATCTGAACTTCCGGATTGTTTTCAACGACAAGTATAAAGTGGAGGGCGGCGATGCGATGTTTTTTGTCATTCATCCGCTGCATGAATTAGGAGAAAAATATCAGCGTAATCTTTCTGTAGAACCTATTTCATTGGATTCGCGAATTGTGTCGCTTGCCGTGAATGGCGAAGTGCCCGGGAAAGAGCAGTTGTTTCTGAACACACTCATCAAGCAATACCTCGACGTTTCAACTGCCTCAGAACATGGGATGACGCTTCAGACACTGAAGTTTATAGAAGATCAGCTCAACAGTGAATCGGATACCTTGAGTGAAAAGATGCGCGCTTACCTGCTCGACAAACGCGTAGAGACACGCATGGCATTGGCGTCTGTCGTTACGGATAAGACCGTTGTGGACAAGCCTTACACAGCGATGGGCGGAGAGCCCGTCTCACCACTGCCCGAAGTAGTATATGGCTTAGCCATCGCCGCCGCATTCCTTTCGGTTATTTTGATAACGGTATTGAAAGATGTTTGGCGGGATACCCTCATCACGGCCGAAGACGTTGAGGCCACGACCAAGATACCCTTGATAGGTACCATCAGTCATGCCAAGAAGCGAGAGCAGAATGCGATCGTTGCCCATGCGCGTTCCGCTGTAGGAGAGTCGTTCCGTTCCCTGCGGGTGAACTTGCAATACCTCACACTAAATGCCAATGCCAGCGTTATTGGAATCACGTCGTCAAGAGAGAGCGAAGGAAAGACTTTTTGCTCGGTCAACCTTGCTGCTGTGATGGCGTACTCAGGTCGCAGAACGGTGTTGATCGACACCGACATGCGTCGCCCAAGAGTCGCTTCGTATTTTCAGATTGAAAACAGAAAAGGACTTTCAAACTTTCTCGTTGGCGATGGCTCTATCAAAGAAATCATTAACAACACGGAGCACAAGGGTTTTGATGTGATTGGTTCAGGTCCGATTCCACCCAATCCCATCGATCTGATTGGCAATCCGAGAATGGAGGAACTGATTCAATCCTTAAAGCAGTCTTACAGCACAATCATTATAGACTCGCCTCCGCTTGGGTATGTTTCGGAATACATCATCCTGATGAAGTATACCGACGCGAACCTGTACGTTGTCCGGTCTGATTATACCAATCGAAAGAGCTTGAAGAGAATTAATAAACTTCTCGATCGCGAGAAAATTGGCAACTTCAGTATTCTGTTGAACGACGTGCAACCGTCGAAGGAATCGGGCAACTATTACGCTTACGGATACGGCTATGGCTACAAGTACTAGTACGACGTAGCAAATAGAGGGTAGATATATGGCCTTTCTGTAAAGGCATACCAGCTGTTAAAACGGCGTAAAAACTCCAAAAAGCCCCTTTTTGCGCGACATGATTACAATCATTCTGTTTTCCAACCGCCGTCATTAACCGTGTCTGATAATCGGGCTACTTTTAAACATTGGATGGCGTTTCCCCGGTCGTTCAGTTGGAAATATCAACACTTATCGAGTGTATGGATTGTTACCTTCTGCAAACTGACAGGATGAACTCAACAAAATGTAGTGGCTTTTTTTAACACCCAATTAACATGAATCATCACCCGACACAAGGCAAGTGCAGATTCTGCCAAGCCCCCCTCGAACAGACTTTTGTCGACCTTGGAATGTCACCGTTGTGCCAAGATCACGTCAAGCCGGAAGAACTGAACCGAATGGAACCGTTCTATCCTTTGCATGCTTATGTATGCGGCTCATGCTTCCTGGTTCAGCTCGAGGAATTTGTAGCCCCGGCCGAAATCTTCAACGATTATGCTTATTTCTCTTCCTACTCCGATTCGTGGCTGAAACATGCCAAAGCGTACGTTGACAAGATTACGGAAAGACTCCAGTTACAGTCTGGCAGTCTCGTGGCGGAGTTGGCGAGTAACGATGGTTATTTGTTGCAGTATTTCCTGGAAAAGAATGTTCCTGTGTTAGGTATTGAGCCAGCGTCGAATGTGGCTGAGTTTGCCATCTCGAAGCGAGGCATCCGCACGGAGAATAAGTTCTTCGGTTTGAATACCGCGACCGAACTTACGGCCAAATACGGCAAGCCAGATCTGCTCATTGGTAACAATGTGCTGGCCCACGTTCCAGATATCAACGATTTCGTATCGGGCATGAAGGCGTTCCTGGGTGCTCAGGGTGTGATTACGATGGAATTTCCTCACCTGCTTCGTTTGGTGGAGAGAAATCAGTTTGATACGATCTATCACGAGCACTTCTCGTATTTATCGTTCACAACGGTTGATAAGATTTTCAAGTATCACGGTCTTTCAATCTTCGACGTGGAAGAGCTCAGTACACACGGGGGATCGATCCGCATTTATGCGAAACATCGCGAAGATAGCAGCAGGACCATACTGCCTTCGGTTGCCTCTATGCTGATGCAGGAGTTGAATGCCGGAATGCTTGAAATGAGTTTCTATACCAGCTTCGAAAAGAATGTGCGTCTTACCAAGATGAGAATTCTCGAGTTCTTGATAGAAGCAAAAAACAACGGCAAGACCATTGTCGGTTATGGTGCCCCGGGCAAGGGAAATACACTGCTCAACTATTGTGGGGTACGAACAGATTTTATTGATTATACAGTAGATCGCAATCCGAAGAAACAAGGAAACTTCCTTCCCGGAACGCTCATTCCTATCTATGAACCAGCGATGATTCGCGAGACGAAACCTGATTATGTGTTCATCTTGCCCTGGAACCTGAAGGATGAAATCATGGAGAGCATGTCGTTCATCCATGAGTGGGGAGGAAAGTTTGTCGTCCCAATACCTGAATTGAAAGTTCTGGATTCGCGCTGGTTGTCGCGCTACAAACACGCGAGCTAGTTCGCTTTCCTCAGTCAAAGGATAAGGCCCTTCCTTATCCTTTTTTTATTTCCCTTTATTTGCAGTTCGACACGATATCATATTCTCCATGGATAAAGAAGTCGCGGTGAGCCAAAGCCGGGGTCTGGAAATGCACGAGCTTAGCACCAGGCTGTTTCCGATTTGCAGAAGCATTACCGGGAATGGCGTGCGCGAGACTTTACGTATCCTTTCGGAGATAATTCCACTCGGCGTGAAGGAAATCCCCACCGGGACGAAGGTATTCGACTGGGATGTTCCCCGCGAGTGGAACATTACTGACGCTTACATAAAGGACGCTGATGGAAGAAGGGTAATTGACTTTGCGCGTTCCAATCTCCATGTGCTGAATTACAGCGTGCCCATTCACCAACAGGTGAGCCTGGAAGAACTCCGCAAGCATCTTTACTACCTGGAAGATCATCCGGACTGGATACCCTATCGCACTTCCTATTATAAGGAGGATTGGGGGTTCTGCGTTACGCACAATCAGTATAAACAACTAAATGATCCTGCCTACGAAGTATGCATAGCCTCTACGTTGGAGCCGGGATCATTGACTTACGGCGAATATTTTATTCCGGGAGAAGTAGAGGATGAAGTACTAATTTCGGCCCATGTCTGTCATCCTTCGCTGGCGAACGACAACCTGGCGGGTCTTGCCGTGGTCAGCTCGCTGGCAGAGACACTCAGCAAAAGGAAAAATTATTACTCCTATCGCTTCCTGTTTATACCCGGAACGATTGGCGCTATCGCCTGGCTTGCTCAAAATGAAGAACGTGTGCATCGAATTCAATTTGGGTTGGTTGCCTCGCTGCTGGGTGATCCGGGACCATTCACATACAAGAGGTCGCGCAGAGGCAATACGGAAATTGACAGGATCGCCGAGTACGTATTAGCAAAACACGGGGAACGCAATAAGGTTATTGACTTCTTCCCGTATGGTTACGACGAGCGACAGTTTTGTTCGCCAGGGTTTAATCTGGCTGTCGGGTGCTTGTCGCGTACACCGTTCGGGCAATATCCACAATACCATACATCGGCCGATGATCTTGATTTCATCACGCCTGAGTCGATGGAGGAATCCTATGACGTATATCTTGAAATTCTTTCCATCCTGGATCAGAATCGCTTCTATATAAACACCAATCCCAAATGCGAACCCCAGCTTGGAAAGCGAGGTTTATATAGTTTGAAGGGAGGGAATAATGACGCAAAGGCATTCCAAATGGCTTTGCTTTGGACGCTTAATCTTGCTAGTGGGGAATATTCGCTATTAGACATTGCCCAGCGATCTAATACCGATTTCAGTGTGATCAGAGAAGCTGCCTCGCGTTTGGAGGAAAGCGGCTTGTTAAAGCCGGCGGGCAGATGATTGCAAAGTGCTCGCCTCGGAGCACGCGTTACCTTTTACGTCCATTCAGGTACTGAGCAACCTAGCCATACAACGTGCTGGAGGTGAGTCGACTTGAGCGCATGCTGAGGTGAGCCCGGCGCAAACCATTGCTGTAGATTTCATACTGACTTAGTATGATTTCAATCTGCGAAACGAATGATTACAGTCATGATGCAGCCTTTAGAAAATGGGCTTTTTTGTGAAACTACTTTACAATAAAAAAGGATCAATACAATACCCCTATGAAAGCAGTAATTTTTGCCGGTGGATTTGGTACCCGGATAAGCGAAGAAAGCGGCGTCCGTCCCAAGCCGATGGTTGAGGTTGGCAACAAACCAATTTTGTGGCACATTCTCAAAATCTACTCACACTACGGCATCAATGATTTTATCATTTGTTGTGGCTACAAGTCGTACGTTATCAAAGAATATTTCGCAAACCTGTTCCTGCACACGTCCGATGTGACATTTGATCTGGTGAGCAACAAGATGCAAGTGCACAATACTAAAGCGGAACCGTGGAAGATAACGCTTGTTGAAACCGGTGAAGATACCATGACCGGTGGTCGCCTCAAACGGGTAAAAGAGTATATCGGAAACGAGACGTTCTGTCTCACATACGGTGATGGTGTTAGCGACGTTAACATTACTGAACTCATCAAGTTTCACAAAGAACAGAATGTAAAAGCTACGCTGACTGCCGTACAACAGCCAGGCCGTTTTGGAGCCTTTACACTCAATTCTTCGGATGTCAGGATCAACAACTTCAAAGAGAAACCGCTGACGGGTGAAACGCCATGGATTAACGGTGGCTACTTCGTTTGCGAGCCGTCGGTTATTGATCTTATCGAGGATGATAAGACCACGTGGGAACGCGAGCCGTTGGAAGAATTGGCGAATTCTGGTAACCTGGCAGCTTATAAACACGCAGGCTTCTGGCAGGCTATGGACACGCTTCGTGACCGGCACTTCCTGGAGGACCTTTGGAAGTCGGGTAAAGCGCCGTGGAAGATCTGGAAATAACCTAAAAAATCATTCTGTATAATTGACTATAATTGTAATACGTGCATATGAAAATCGTCATTTTTGGTAACATGGGCTATGTCGGCCCTGGAGTTGTCTCGAGACTTCGGGAAACATACCCTAAGGCTACTCTCATCGGATACGACACGGGATTCTTTGCCAGTTGTCTCACCGACGTTGATTTCCTTCCTGAGCGCAAACTGGATCATCAATATTTTGGTGACATCCGAAATGTTCCTGACTTCGTGCTGGAAGGTGCTGACGTGGTAGTCAACCTGGCCGCTATCTCGAACGATCCTATGGGAACTAAGTTTGAAGAAGTGACGCTTGATGTGAATCACAAATCGGGTATCGCGTTGGCAAAGCGCGCGAAAGAACTCGGTGTGAAGTCGTTCGTTTTTGCTTCGAGCTGTAGCATGTATGGCGCGGCGAGCGAAGCCGCAAAAACGGAAGACTCTACACTTAATCCACTCACAGCATACGCCCGTTCTAAGGTATTTACCGAGCAGGACCTGCAGCCTTTGGCTGATGACAAGTTTATGATCACCTGTCTTCGGTTCGCTACGGCGTGTGGCATGAGTCAGCGCTTGCGCCTTGACTTGGAT
>Ga0193752_1000416_pt1 | contig 41913 bp, 48 predicted proteins | sample H1c1metaG_FD_144924 | JGI IMG/M metagenome (GOLD analysis project Ga0193752, IMG submission 144924) | Soil microbial communities from a riparian zone of the East river system, Colorado, United States - H1c1 | ecosystem: Environmental > Terrestrial > Soil > Riparian zone | place: USA: East River...
TTTAGCAGCACTTTCTGGGGGTGCGGCAATAGCTGGAGGTGCATTAATTACTGTAGCAAAACGAGGTTTTGAGTTCCAACAAGTAATGGAAACTACTAAAATCTCTATTGCTACGCTTATTACACAATTTAAAGACCTGTATGACGCACAAGGTACTCAAATCGGTGCGTTTAAAGAACTATCTGACAGCCAGATAAAAGCAATGTCCGCAACTGAGCGTGATACATACAGCAAACAACAAGCTGTGTCTATTAATGAACAGCTAACCGCATCTATTGGTATTGCTTCAAGGGCATTTAATACACTAACAGCAGAAGCTGCACAGTCACCTTTTACTACACAAGATTTAGCGAAAGGTTTTCAGGCTGTTGTAGCTAGTTTAGGGCAATATAATATAAACTCAGACCAAGCCGCAAAGCTGACCGTTACACTTGGACGTGTTTCGGCTGTTGCTGGTGTTAGTGCAGCAAACATGGCTTCGCAGTTTACTCTGTTTTTAACAGGTGCGGGCCGTATTACTTCACCACTTAGTCGTTTTGCCTCATCGGTGGGCTTAACTAAGCAGAAAATGGCTGAACTTCGTGAGGAATTTCGCAAAGCAAAAGATGACCCTGAAAAAACTGCAGCTGTCTTAGCTGTTCTAACTACTAGACTTGCAGCATTTGATATTGCTGGTTTACGAGTTGCACAAAGTTGGGCTGGTATTATGTCCAACATGGAAGAATCATTTGACCTGTTCGCAGGTGCTGTGACAAAGGGACTCTTCGAAAAGGTTCGAAATGCATTTATCCAAACAATTCCAGTCCTAAATGAAACTGGACAAAAGATGGTCAACGTATTTGATGAATCTGGAAAATTAATTGAAACCAAAGTCGAAGGTACTGGAGAGCACATCAAAGGTACTATTGAACAAGTTAAAACTAAAACAACTGGCATTATTGCTCAAATCTTTGAGTTCGATGAAAATGGTAAGTTCGCTCATGCTGGCGGAGAACTAGCAACTTTATTTACTGCACCATTCAAAAAACTTATAGGAAGTCTTCAAGGATTGTTCGATATTATTGGCACCGATATTGCTTACGCTCTAGAGGTTATTGTAGCTAAAGTGACTGAGTGGGCAGATTGGGCAGGAGACAATAAGCAGACAATTATTGATACGTATATTAATATTAAACAGGTTCTTATTTCTATTGGTAATATCGTTGTAGCTTCGAGCAAATTTTTCGGTGTTTCAGAGGATATTAACACTAATTTCGAAAATCTTAATACGATTCTTAGTAAAACTGTAGACCTTATTAATCAGCTGTCAAACGCTTTCAGTGGAATTGATTATATTAAGCAGAAAGCTGAATTGATGCAACTTGAGGCTCAAAGAAAAACTAATAATGCAGATGAGTATCTACCTTCATGGTTAGGCGGTGGTGACCAGAGTAAGGAAAACGCTCAACTTGATAAAGATATTACAACTAAGAAGCGTATTATTGCCCAAATGGAAGAAAACGCCAGTAATGAAGCTGATAGACAGGATAGGGCAAAAGACCCTCTTAAATACTATCAAAATCGTGTAGATGCGGCTAAAACAAAAGGTCTAAGTGGTTATAAAGCTACTCAAAGCTTTATACCAGAATTCTTTGCTGGTAAGACAGATACAGAGGTAATGAATCTTATCAAGGAAGCTGACGCCAGAGAAAAAGGTTTTGTTCCATATCAGCCAACTGCTACAACTGAAAAGCCAACCAATCGACCCGGTGAGGATGGTGCGGGTGGTGGTGGCGGAGCTGGTGCTAAAACTAGAAGTCCGAGATTAAAGTCTTTATTTGCAGACCGAAAAGCTCTTGCGGAAGCTGAATTAGACATAGAAAAAACTAAAGAAAGTAATGCCTATGATTTACTTAAAGAATCTTTGTCTCGTCAAGCAGATGCGTTGAAACAATCTCTTGAAGATTTTGAAATAGATTATACTGAGTACTATGACCAACTAAAGGTCTTACGTGGTCAGGAATTAGCTTCTGAAATACAGCACCAAGATAATTTGCAGCATATTGCGGAACAAAATGGTGTGTTTGCACAAGACGCTATCAAACAGGAACGTATAGATGCACAGGCAAACTATGATGACTCTGAAAAGAAGGCAGGAGACTTAGCTAAATTAACTAGGGAACTTCAAAGTCTTGACATTAAAGAAAACGTTGAAAAACTTAAAACTCAACGAGATTTGCTTGATGTGGAAGCAAAACGTGTTGCTTTGATGGAGAAACAGAAGCAAATATTACGTGAAATTTCTATTGAATATAGAAAAGCAGTATCTGCGGACAGAGCTTCGCGTAGAGAAGTAGATTCTATACTTGATGGTTTAACTGGTTCAGATACTCAAGGTGAGAGAGAGCGAGCACAACAACGTGTATTTGTAAGTAATGCAGAACTTTATCAAAAAATAGAATCAGGTCGTAGAAGTACATTAGGTCTTGCTGGGCAAGAACTAGAGATAGCTGAAAAGAATAATGTTTTAGTTGACGAGTATTTGTCTAAGCTTGCAGATATTGTACTTATTCAAACAGAGCGTATAGATACACAATTTGCTTTAAATCAATTAAATAAAGAAGAAGAGAAACATCAAAACATTATAAGTGAATTGGAACTTCTAAAAAGTTTAGGGTATAAAGGAAGTCTAGCTGTCACTAAAGAAATAGTAGAAGAAAATAGAAGATATGCTAAAGTTTTAGAAATTCAAATAGGGCTTTTAGCAGAAAAAGAAGCTCTTGCTCTTAGTAAAGGTGAGATAGAAAGGGCTCGTGAGTTACGACAAACAATAATTGAAACCAGTAGACAGATAGTAATTCTTAATACAGTTACGGAAGAAAAACTATTTGCTGCTGTCGAAGAATCTCGTTCTGGTTTAACAACTTTCTTCCAAGACATACAAGCCGATATAACCGATGTAGGAGGAGCATTTACACGGTTAGGTCAGAGTATACTTGGTACGGTGCAAAAATTACTTGCAGACGCAGCAGTTAAAAAATTCATGGGGTTCTTCTTAGGGGACGAAGGCCAGACCGGAGGAACAAAACAAGGATTTTTTGCTTCTGTACTTAGAAAAATGGGTCTTGACCCAAACTCTAAGAAAGCTGAAGAGAACGAGAAGTTACGTAAAAAGATAGAAGAAAATCCTGTAACAGTTGGAACTGAAACTAAAAAAGTATTAGATAAATTAAAAGAAACTGCTACAGATATTACTGCAGCAGATGTTAAAATCAATGCTGCTAATGTAATTGTAAACGGAAATCAACTAGGAGCTTTACCTAAAAGCTTTAAGAACATTAAAGTTGACGAGAAAACAGGTCAAACTTCTATAACAGGTAATAACGGTGTAGTTAACCCTACTGGAAATATGTTAGGAGGTACAGGGCCAGATGGTTCTGTAGGATTAGCTAATCAAGGCTACACCTTTATGCCTATCCTTCCAACTGGAACAACTGGTAGTGGTACAGAGGGACAGGTTGAACTTATAATGGTTCCTAAAGGGACTGTAAATACCGCTTATAGTGAGCTAAGTCAAAAACTTGGAGGTCTTTCTACCCCTCCGTTTGCTGGCGGAGACCCTTTGGCAGGTACAACTTCTCCATCCGCACCCGTACCAGTAACAGTAGTTGAAAATCCTAATAGCGTAGGAAGCTTAAGCGGAGGAGAAACTTTAGAGAATAAAGCAGTAAATACATCAGTTGAAGGGTTAGCTCCTGTTCTTACCGCACTCCAAGAAATTAATTTACTTCTTCAAAGTATAAATCAAGGTGGAATTAATTTATTTCAAGAGGTTACTCAACTTGCACTTAAAATTGATTTACCAATAAGTGTAGCTGTGTTTAGAATAGAACAAGCTATCCAAAAAGCGACTATGGAAATAGTATCAGCTCTATCGTCTTTAGGAGGGGAAGGAGACAGTCTTACATCCGCAATAAGTTCAGGAGGAGAGGGATTATTTAGTGGAATATCTAAATTCTTCTCTAATTTATTTGGAGGAGGTACGGCCAGTGTTATTCCCGGAGGCGGGGCTACAGTGATAAGACGAGGCACTGGAGGAAAAATCTCAGGGCCGGGCGGGCCAAAAGATGATAAAATACCTGCTTGGCTGTCCAACGGGGAGTTTGTAATACAGGCATCTGCTGCAAAAGCACTAGGAGCTAAAAAACTTTGGGAATTAAATAATGCTCATAAAGACGCTCCTAAATTTGCAAACGGTGGACTTCTTGATTTAGCTAAAAAATTGTCTGGAAGTGGAAAAAGTGGTGGTATAAAAGGAGCTCTGAAAGGAGGAGCCATAAGTGCTGCTATTTCTATCGGTTTAGCTTTGCTTGGTCGTTTATTCGCTAAAAAACAGCCTAAGAGTGACCCTAACCGTGTAAAAGACCCTTATGGTTTAAATCCTGATACATTAACATTTTATAAGAATCCTATAATAAGTGGTGCTCGTAATTATCTTGCAAGCGGCGGATTCCCGACCAGCAGCCGTACTTTAATGGGGAATATGCCTAAATTTAATTCAGGAGGAGCGGTACAACTTGACAATATGGACTCTATTCTGTCACAATTACAGGGTAGTAAAGGAAATGATTCCTTTAATATCAAGCAAAATATTAACATCACAACTCCTGATGTGCACAGCTTCCGCAACAGTCGTGCTCAAGTTGAGCGTGAGTTATCCAGAGTTACTCAAAGAGGTTTAAAACGTAAAGCACCTAATTATTAAGGAGTGCTGAATTCAGTCAGAGGTTTATTTTGATTGCAGTATTTACAAATTTTACTCATAAAATTATTATGATATTTATTAGGAGTTGTGTCAAATGAGCCTGGACAATGTAGTTTTTCCTTTAATGTTAGAAGCAGGAACAAGTATTCCTGAATTTAGTACCACTATTATCCCAACAGGTAGTGGTGCAGAGCAGCGTATTGGAAACTGGTTAGACTCTCGCGTTACCTTTAATGCTGCTATGGGAGTCAGAAGTAAAAAAGATTTACAAACTCTAGTCAATTTTTTTCGTGCAAGAAAAGGAAGGCTTCGTGCTTTTCTTGTTAAAGACCTGCTAGATTTTCAGGCATCAGGAGATATATTTGCACTAGGAGATGGTGTAACTAAAGACTTTCAGTTGCAACGAGTTTATACAGATATGGCTACTAGTGCAGCTTATGGTGTACAAGGTAATGTAGACAATAGACCAATATTTAAACCGGTGCCTTCTACAGTTGATGTGTATGGAGGAATTGCAGGTGTAACTTTATTAACAGAGGGAGGGTTTGGAGCAACTGCTTCAGCCACAGTTTCAGGAGGTATAATTACGGCTATTACAATTACTAATGGTGGCTCAGGTTACACAACTGCCCCTACGGTACTCATAACAGGAGGCGGAGGTTCAGGAGCGTCCGCAACGTCTACAATAGCCACTGGTGCGGTGACCGGAACAACGAGTTTAGTAGGAGGGACTGGTTTTACATCTATACCAACTATTACACTTGTAAATACAAACAACAACTACTCTATAAATTATAAAACAGGAATTATATCTTTTGTTACCGCTCCTACCTCTGGGCACATTTTAAACTGGTTCGGTGAATTCTACATTCCTTGCAGATTTATAGATGATAGACTTCCTGCCGATGAGATATTTTATGACATGGTAGAGCAAAAAGGAGCAGGTAATATTCCTGATATAGGTCTTGTAGAGACCCGGGATTTCGAATAAATATGGCATATTGAATTTATGAAAATTAAAAAATGTGCAAAATGTGGGGTAGAAAAAGAATTAGAATCTAATTTTAGATTTAGAACATCAAGAAATACTTACTATACTCAATGTGATGAGTGTGTTAGACAGAGAAACTTACTGTATAATAAAAGTCAACGTGGACAAGAAAGTTTGAAAAATGCTAAAAAGACGTTCAAAGAAAAAATTAAAGCTGGTACTAACTTAATCGAAATAGACTCTAGAGTTTGTACTAAATGCTGTAAAGAAAAAACTATAACATCTTTTCATAAGTCTTTAGATAATAAAACAGGACGTTCTGCAATTTGTATTATATGTTGGAGGGATAAATCCTATAAATATGAACAAACCTCTGCGGGGCGACTGAGTAGGTTAAAAACTATTGAAAAGTATAAAAATTCTCCTAAAAGCAAGTATAATAACAGAAAGAAAGTTTTAAGTAAATTTAACATTACTCCTGAAGAGTACGATGAAATTTTAATTTTTCAAAACAAAAATTGTGCCGTTTGTGGCAATAACAATAAAAAACACAGCCTGGCTGTAGACCATTCACATATTACTGGAAAGAATAGAGGTCTTTTGTGTAATGTTTGTAATTATACTATATCAAGAATAGAGAATGATTTGTCTTTATTAGATAAAATTAAAGATTATCTTGAAAATCCTCCATTTGAACGGCTAATAAAAATTCGTGATTTCGAATAAGCAGACAAATCCCGGAATCCGGGAACTTTAATTTTATGAAAACAGCAAGAAATTACACAGCTCCTTATATAAGCTCTTCTTTAAAAGACTACATGCAAGGTGCAAGTTTAACTTTAGCAACGTGCTGGAGATTAGTAGCTAAAAATGGAAATACAGTAGCTGCTACATCACACACTCGAGATTTAGACTTGACAGCTTATCCTTCTATCACCTTTTTAAGCACTCAAGGCGTAGTACCGTCTGCAGTTGATTCTGAAGCAGGTTTAACTTCAGCTGGTTTAGAAGTGGACGGGCTTTTTAAAGTCACAGTAATAGACGAGGAAAGTATAGCATACGGAGATTGGGATGCCGCTTATTTTGAGGTGTTTATTATAAACTATGAAGCTCCTGAAATGGGAGAACTTGTTATGTTTGCAGGTTACATAGGAAATGTAAAAACATATGGACAACGATTTAGAGCAGAAGGAAGACCTCTAACCAGTAAAGCTACACAAGAAATAGGTGCACTGTTCACTCCTAAGTGTACAGTACGAAATTTAGGAGATAATAAATGTAAGGTAAATTTAGCTTCTCCTGCAGGCGGAGATGGAGCACCTATAACTGTGACTGGAACTGTAACAAGTGGAGGTTCAAACATAGAATTTGAAGACTCAAGCAGAACAGAAACTACCTCCTATTTTGATTACGGAGTTATACAGTTTACATCAGGTATATTAAATGGTAAACTATCTGAAGTTAGAAGTTATTTAGGGACAACAGTTACAACTGTAGTCCGCATACCGTCAAACAATACATGGAAAGTGTCAGCTTCAAACCCTGCGGGATGGGAGACAGCAGGTTATAATGACAGTGGGTGGTCTAACGCTGTTATGCAAGGAGCTATGGGAGCTCTTCCTTGGGGAACCACTCCAAATTTCCCAACGGCTTAACCTCACAATGGATTTGGAATCAAGATACTCGTAATAGGTCTAATATAGCTGGAAACATGTATTTTAGAAAAACTTTTACTCCTAACGTAGCCTCTGGTGTGCTAACAATAGCAGTAGATAACAGTTATACAGTATATTTAAACGGAGTCTCAATAGGTACAGGTAGTAATTATCAAGTTTCACAAACTTATGCTTTATCTCTCAATATAGGAGTACCGAATGTTATAGCAATTGCAGCGGTAAATCAAACTGTGCCAATAACAGTTATTAATCCAGCAGGTGTTTTAGTAGATATAAAACTTGCTCCGTATGCCCCAGTAGGAGGAGGTGGTACATTTAGACTTCAAACTCCTATGTCCCGTATAATACCAGCAGGTACAACTTATACTGCAATACGAGGTTGTGATAGAACTTGGCAGACCTGTAAAGGGACTTATAATAATTTGATTAACTTTAGAGGGTTTCCATTTGTTCCCGGAATCGAGAAGGCCTATAAAATCAACCGATAATATAATATGACAATAACAAGACAGCAAGTACAAAACGCAGCACGTAAGCTTATAGGAGCTGAATGGCATCATCAAGGGAGAAATGTTGGTGCTGGCATAGACTGTATAGGTGGCATTATTTATATAGGTCTTGATGTTGGTTATTTTACAGAAGAGGAAGTTGCTAATTTTGACAGTATAGATTACGGAAGAAATCCTACAGCATATAATTTATTAATTGTTCGTATGCGGGAATATCTTGATGAAATACCAATAAATGAAGCCCGTGAGGGAGATATACTTGCTTTTAGGATGGCTGGAGAGCAAGTAACAAGTCATGTAGGAACTATAACAAAAGGTGACAGAGAATACATGGTAATACATTCTTTAGAGAATAAAACGACGATTGAAGAGCCGCTAAGAAGATGGGGTAAGTATATAACCCATGCCTTCAGGTTAAGAGGAATAGAGGATTAATGGCAGGTGTAGGTGAAATATTAATAGGATTGGCAATATCGACTGCAACGTCGGTAATTACCTCCATGCTGGCTCCTAAACAAAAATTACTTCCAGTTGATAAAGGACGTTTTGATGATATAAGGGTACAAGGTTCTGAATATGGAACTTCTATACCTATGATATATGGTCGAGCTAGACTTGCAGGTAATATTATATTCTCTGATGGCGTACAGCCTTGGGTTACGACTACGCCCGGTCGTTCCGGTGGTAAAGGACTCGGCGGAGGTAGACCTGCTGAACCTCCTACAAATAATTACACTTACACAACTAATATAGCAGTGGCTATTTGTGAAGGCCCAGTACTTGGAGGTCTGAAACGTATTTGGGAAAACACTAAAGTTACTCAAAACATGGATGCCAGCCCTCTTCCTTCTGGTACACAGGTAGAAGCTGAACTAACTACCAATACTTTTGCTGGTGGTGCAGTCATAGTTCGTGATTTATCAGCATCTGCAGAATATAAAGTATTTTTACCTAATAATGGTTCAGAAGTTCTTATTAACAATATAATAGTTAACGAAGCTGGGCTAATGGACATAAAAGTTTTGTACATGGGGTTAGGGGCAAAACAATGTGAGGTTTTTGTAGACGGAGTAACTAAAGGTCAAATATCTTTTTCATCTACAGGCGGAGATAGTGTAGGCAGTACAAAAATAATACAGCACACTTTTACTGCAGGTGTTCACACAATAAAATTCAAAAAATCCACTGGCAGCCCTGCTCCTTATATAGATGCAGTAGGAGTATATGGTGCAGTTGCTACTGCTACTGCAGCTGTTAGTGGAGGTTTGGTTACATCTATAACTGTAGGTTCAGGAGGCGGAGGATATAATAGCCCACCTCGTATATCTTTTGTAGGAGATGGTCAGGGAGCTACTGCTACTGCGTCTGTATCAGTCGGTGCGGTAACTTCTATAACAGTTAATAGTGGAGGTACAGGTTATACAACAGCTCCTAGTGTGATAATATCCCCTAGTGTGAGTACAACACCAGTTACAGTAACTGGTATAGTTGACCCTGACGGATACTACCCTTCCAACTTAGATAATCCTTCAGATTACTATAATGCACGTTTCATCCCTGATGATATTACTGGAACCGCTATTGGTAAACAATATAATCCAAGTTTAAGTGAAGATGATAATCCTGATGACCCTACGGAGAATCCTCCGCCGGGCACGCCCGGCACTGGCGGTAGTGGAACATCCGCTTTTACTTTCTATAACGGAAGTGAAACCCAAACTACTGACCCGATGATGGAGTCCATAGATGTAGGACAAGTACCTGCCTATCGTGGCGTATCTTATGTAACATTCAAGAATTATCAAATACCTGATGGTCAAATGCCTAATTTTACTTTCGAAGTAGACGAGGGAACTCATGACCTTGCAGATATAGTATCCTCACTTTGGAAACGTGTAGGATTAGAGGATTCTCAATTAAATGTAGTAGATTTGGAAGGAACTTTCGTAGAAGGTTTAGTTATACAGAGTAGAACTGCTCTTACTGATATACTTGATACTTTATCTATTGCGTTTGCTTTTGATTTCGTAGATTTAGATGGAAAAATTACTGCTGTAAAAAGAGGAAAGGACTCTATTGTTACTATAACAGAAGCAGAAATGCGTGCTCATGAAGACGGCTCTGAACCTCCTATATCTGCACTTGAAGGTTCATATACTAACATTGAAGAGCTTCCACGTCAAATTGACGTGTCTTACATTGACCGTGCAAAAGAGTATCATCAAAATGTACAGCCTGCCTTAAAACAAATTGGATTTGCTGAAGAGCCTCAAACTCTTACGCTTCCTATTGTTTTATCTGCAAACCAAGCTCAAGAAATAGGTTTGCGTGTGTTACACACTATCCATTTACAGAGAGCTGTATTTGGATTTAGCTTGCCTCCAAAATTTAGTTATTTAAGTCCAACTGATATAGTAACCGTACAAGTTCAAAGTGGTGGGTCTAATTCACTGCAAACATTTAATTATGGGTTATCAAATCTTGGGACAGTAGCTACTGCTAGTTCTTCACATGTGTCTGGAAATTTTCCTGTCTCATCAGTAATTGAAGGTAATAGAAGAGCCACTCTTTGGGGAGCTTCTCCTGCAGATTCACAAAATGGGTGGAATAGTGCGTCTAACCCTACAATTGGAGCTCCAGATTGGGTAGAACTAAACTTTGGTCAGGCAAGAAAAATAAATGAAATAAATATTTTTTCTGTTGCCACTACTGCTACAGAACCTCATGCTAATACATTAGCCGAGACATCTTCTAATACACTACAAGACTTTGATGTACAATATTGGAATGGTTCAATTTGGGTTGATATAGCTAATGTAACAGGAAATGATAGAACATGGAGACAATTTAAATTTTCTGATATAACTACACAACATATTAGAGTCTATATTACAGCTGCGTTGGATGGATTTGCTCGTATAGCTGAAATTGAAGCAATAGGAAATTTGGAGCCAAGCATAGGGATTGTTACCCATAAATTAAGAATACTGCAATTTCAGACCGGAATGCCCGGCATGTGTAAGGTTCAAGCCGTAGCTGATTCTCCTTCTCTTTATGAAAATATTTTACAAGGAGATACAGGTTCAGGTTCTGAGACCCCTATTATTTCTTTTCCATCTAACTCAGAATTAACTTTGATGGATATAGCACCTTTATTTCCAGAACATACAGGATTTGGTTTTTACGCAGCTGCCTGCGGACGAGGAGCTGGAGACTGGTATGGAGCCCATTTATATAGAGAAGAAATACTAGATTCAGGGACTTATGCTCGTATAGGAGGTTTTGAAGTACCTGCTACAATGGGTGACATACCCACAAATTTGAGTAACTCTCCGTCTTATACAGATATAGGTGGAGGTAACATGATAGACACTACGAGCTCTATCACTGTTCGTTTATTTTTCGGAACGCTAGAGTCTTTTACTAACGCAGAGCTATTTGCAAATCCATCTCTTAATTTGGCTTATATAGGGGGGGAAGTAGTTCAATTTGCAACGGCTACATCAGTACAGTCTGATGTTAACCCATATTTACGTCAATACACTCTATCTAATTTCAGAAGAGGCTTAAACGGGACAACCGCAAAAATAGGTACACATTCTTCTGGAGAAAGATTTGTACTGTTTAATAATGCAGTTAAGTTTATGAGAGAACAGTCGTCTCAATTGTATCTTAACTCTCGTTATAAAGCAGTCTCTATTGGGCAGCCGTTAAATGGAGCAAATACTGTTGTATTTAATACAGGGGCAGGCAGTGCTCCACCTTTAGCAAGTAACCTTATATTAAGCCAAGTAGATAGAACATCTCCTGAAGGTATCGCTTTTATTGCTATACGAGGAACGTTTGATTTTGGATATTATGTAGGAGGTCAAAAAGCTAAAGTTCTACTTATTAGACCGTCTACAGGCGGCGTATATCATAATACCGGTATACTTGTATCTCCGGATGCAAATAATACAGGTTCATTTGAGGTTCCTGCGGCAGTTAATGGTACATACACTATTAAAATAGTGCCAATCTCTCCTTATGACCACCAACAACCAGAACCTCCTAATACACATGAAGCGGCTTCAATAGCTATAACTGCAGATAATCCGACGCCTGCTACTCCTAGTACTCCTGTACCAGATTTTGATGGTCAGATGGTTACTTGGAGATGGACAGCAACTACAGATTCCAGACATTCTTATTATCAAGTTTATGATGGTAATACTAATACAGTTTTACCAGATGCTACTCGTGTAGATGGAAACCAGTATGTAGAATATCCTGTAGACGGGATACAAAGAAAGGTTAGGGCGGTCAGCAATCAAGGAACACCTTCTATTCTTTCTGCAGCAGGAACATTTAACATTCCTGCACCTAGTATCCCTGTAGGATACACTATGGTTTTTGATGGTACATCTATAATACATGCTTGGACTCCTGAACCAGCCTATTCTTACGATATAGGTAATGTTTCGTTTGCAGTCATAGGCTCCTCACGTACAGGACAATGGATAGAAACATCCCCACCTTCATCTCGAAGTATAGTTCGATATATTCGTTCAAATCAGTATGGAGCAGTATCAGCTTGGGAGCCTGTTGGAGGTCTTACTTTAAGTATACCAGCACCTCCTTCTCCAACTTCTGTAACTTTTGATACAGCTTCTGCTACTCCTTTTGATATAAATGTTCTTATACAAAAACCAGCAGGCATAACGGATAGACGTTTTATCAGATACACTGTAGTAGAAGTTCTAAAAAATTCAGATTTATCCACTGTATATACAATGACTTTTGAAGGTCTTGCGGAAAGTGCTTTAATATCTGGACGGTTTTCATCTGCTGGTTTAAGCACTATTAAAGTTAAAGCTCATTATGTAGATTTTGTAGGGGCTGGTTCGACTACAACTTCATCTGCCTCTTATACTTTTCCAACTCTCGTCGGAACTGATTTAGGAAACGCTATATTAGACACCTCACATTTTGCTTCTACTATACGTCCAGTACAGATTTATAGTGCAAGTACAACTGTATTACCTACATTGCCTAATTCTCTTTACCCTACTGGTTCATATTTGTACTGGACAAATCCAACTAATCCTTTGAATAAACATCTTTGGAGAGTTGACGCAGCTGGTACGTCTTGGGTAACTGCTATTGATGCAGTTGATATAGTAGCTAACTCTATAACTGCAGGTCAGATAGCAGCTGGTGCAATAGGTGCCGACCAAATTGCAGCACGTTCTATTCGTGCTGATAAATTAGCAGTTGGTGTTTTACAAGATAATTTAATTGTAAATTCATCTTTTGAAAGTTTTTCTCCTGTACCATATAATGCTTCTACTTCTAGACCTACAGGTTGGGCTATGGTAGAAAATTCATCCGGTACTCCTGACTGGAATGTATCTACTACTCAATTTGCAGAAGGTAGTTATTCTCTCCGTATGCAAGGAGCAGCTGCTAATTTTAACATAGCTTCAACTGCTATACCTGTCAGTGGTGGTCAAAAATATGTAATTAGAGCAAAATTTAAAAGCTCTGCTTCATCAGGTAATTTTGGTTTATATCTAAATGAATACAATACAGCTTTAGCAGACGGACTTCGTTATATCGGTAACATGACTTCAGGAGATATAATAAGTAGAACCTCCGCCACCACTCCTACTGATACAAACGGTGCTGCATTGTATAATATACCTCTTAGCGGTCTGGGTGCGGATTTTGTGACTAAAGAAATTGTTTATACTGTACCTTCAGGAGTTCAGTATGTAAGTTTAGCTGTATTCTTTAATAGCGGAAACGCTCCTCTTTATATAGATGCAGTAGATTTTAGAAAAGAAATAACAGGTGTATTAATCGAAAATGGTACTATAACTGCTCAAAATCTAGTGATAGGAGGAATGACAGATAATTTATTATCCAATTCATCATTCGAACAACTAGATGAAAATGGTTATCCAGCAACTTGGGGTTATTATGCTGCGGTGGGGTCGACTTCGTATACAATTCCGGGTACTGTGTCACGAGCAATCTCTATAAATTCAGGGCAAGGGACTACTAGTAGAGTTATACCGGTTGTTCCCGGTCAGCTTATCGCGGTTCGATGGGCTCAGTGGTCTCCTAACGCTGGTTCTACACAAATTAACGCTTTATTTAGAACCACTATGCCATCTACTGGTACTGAAAGAATACGCAATTACATAGGTAATGGAAGTGATGGTGCCTCTGCATACAACCAATTTATAGCTTTAGGAACTCCATCTCTAACCACAAGTCCAACATATCATGAAGGTACTTTTACTGTACCTTCTAACAGATACTTCTTGGCTTTTAGTCCTACAACCAGTGCCAGCTCTACTTACATAGATGATATTTCTATTAAACAGCGTGTAGGTCAAGCATTTATTACTGACTTGCGGGCAGACCAAATTGTTGCAAATGTAGGTCAATTTGGATTAGTATTTGCCGACCAAATCAGACAATCTAGTTATACCCCTTATCAATTAGGAAGTGTACACAGTCCTCAAAATGCATGGGACTATACATTAGGAACTACTACAACATATGATTTAGGAACAGATACAATAGAGTGGACTGGTTCTACTGCTTGGGACACTACTTCTACAGTTGTGACTCAAGCTTGGCAAAAAATCGAAACTGGAACAAACGGATATTTTGAATTTACAATAACAGAATTAAATTCAAATCACTCGTTTATGGCAGGTTTAACAGGTAACTTTAATCCAGCTACCTATGGTTCTGGAAATTATCATCAAATTAATGATTATTGTTGGTTCTATAATGGTTCAACAGGAAGTATTTATGTAAGAGAATACACTACTTCTGTATTTGATGCCGGTATTCCAAATGCTGGGGACGTATATCGTGTAGGAATAGAGGATGGAAATGTTAAATTCAGAAAGAATGGAAAATTAATATATACTAGTCCTCGTAAACCAACAATCGGAACATTACGCACAACTGCGGTCACTCCTGTTAATGCAGATTATAGAGGACTCATAATTTTCGCATCTTTAGGAGGAACTCCTACTATTAAACTTCTTGCACCAAAACTGGTTCAGGAAGGTTTTGGACAAGGATGGAGGTTGAACCCTCTTACTGGTTCTTCTATATTTAGTGATGAGCCTATTTGGGATACAGCTTATGACGCTGGTACTATATCTAGTGACTTAAATATAGGAAGTATGGTGCAAAAAAGTGGAGGAGGTGCTTCTGCTTTTGACACAAGTGTAGTTACAGAACAAACAATAGCAGCAGGGGATGGGTGGTTCCAAGCAGCCGTCACCAACGACTCAAAAAGACTATTTTTTGGTATAACCTCTAACGCTTCTTGGATTAATCCTGCAATTAGCACAGTATCTTTTGCTATACAAGCTTTATCAAATATAGTTAAAGTTTTTGAGTCCGGCTCAGATATGGGTACTATGACTACTTCTGCAGTAGGAGATGTGTTTAGAGTATCAATAGAAGGCAATATAGTTAAATACCGAAAAAACGGGGCTGTGTTCTATGAAAGTACGGTTACACCGATAACATACCCTCTTCGCGGTAAGGTCTGCTTATACGAACCAGATACGCTTGTAAATGGGCTTTTATTTACGGCTTCTTCGTCTGGTGCAGGAGAATTTAACTCAGGTATAACAGTTCGTGGACAAAGACTGGAAGATACGGTTAAATTAGCTACGCAGGCAGTTCGTCAAGACAACCGGTATAGAGGAAACGACTATACAGTGCCATCTAATCAGATAACCAGCATTTCATCTGATACGTACTTCACTGTTTGGGAAGATGATATGTCTTTTATGACATTATCAGTAACTGTATCTGATTATAAGAGCAATGCTACTAAGAACATGGACTCTTTACGCAGTGCTCGTGTCCGTGTATATAATAAATTCGGAGAAGTTGTAAAACAGGTAGACTCTCCTTGGGCAGGTAGAGGTAACATATTCTCAGGATTTATTCCTAGAGCACATACTGATTTACAGCAAGAAGCTGTTTTCAGTCTTGAGTTTGAAAATTTATATGGGTATTCTCGTCCAGTTTGGTACTCTGAAGCAGGTTGGATGGATAAAGGAGGGAGCACATGGATTGAAGCTCCTCAAAGCCCAAATATTTCATATTCTCAGCCTGAATGGTTTAGTGTGTTTGATATCCCTACAAAATGTACTGCGATACCTTTAACTACTGATTCTGTACGTGTTAGTTGGATTAACGCTGCTAATTACCCGTCTGCTGCTCATCAAGTTTATTATAGACTTTATAAAGCTGATGGTTACGAAGGATACTATACTGCGTATGTGGAAAATATGACAGGCACAGGTGGAACTCGTACTTTAACAGTTAATGGACAAACAACTAGTGCTTTAAATCATAATGCGTCTAAAGCAACTGTTATAACAGCATTAGAAGCTTTATCAAGTGTAGACGTAGGAGAGATAAGTGTATCAGGTGTGGACACATCTGGAGATTATACTTACACGTTTAACGGAAATTTGATTAACACTCATACTTCTATGAGTGTTACCCCTGCTTCTTTAACAGGAGGCACGTCAGTTTTAACAGAATATTTAGGCGGCTGGATTCCATTTGGGTCAACTGTTACAACTGGTACAAAAGATGTCACAGGATTACAGTCTAATGTTAGATATGAGTTTATGGCTCAATCTACATCTGTAATATATGGTTGGAGTAATTATGCTTACTGTAGGACTTTCTTACTTGTTCCAACTGTGAGTATTTATGGAGCTCCTAGCACACTATCTGGTGCGTCTGTATCTACATCACAAATTAACCTTTCTTGGGTTAAAAATGACGGTGCAGGGTACACAAAAACTGAAATATTTTATGTAGTAGGTGTTGGTACTCCTACTGATACAGATACTCAACTAGGGTCTGGTTTTACAGGGACAAGCACTAATCATACAAGTTTAGCTACAAACACTACATATTCATATAGAGCACGTAATAATTATAATGCTGGGGCGAATTACTCTGATTGGTCGAATACTATTACAGTAACAACTCAAGCTTCTAGTCCTCCTACTACTGTTCCAACAAATGTGGGTGTTACAGCTGTAGGATATTACGCAATTCGTGTAAATTGGACAGCAAATGGAGGAGCAACTACTCATCGTGTGCAATTAGCTAATTACTATGACACTACTTTTAGTAGCCCAATACATAATGCAAATACTGCAGACGGGTCTGGAGGAAAACCTAGAGTTATAGGAGGTTTGTTAAGTGGTGCAGATTATAGAGCTAGAGTTAGCGGAGATAATGGGGCTAACTGGTCAGTAGTTGCCTTTGGTTCAACTAATCAATATGATGAAAATGACACCTGCATACTAGAAACTGAAACAGTTATTTCGATAAACCCTCAAGAAGACATCGTAGAAACTGACGCACTTGATGTGAAAATAGGGGACAGATTGTTGGGTACTGATACCCTTACCGGTAAAACTGCCTACGGTTCGGTTAAACATATAATAAAAGCAAAGACCTCTATGCTTTATCATGTTATAACTACTAATGGAAATAGTTTATACTGTTCAAGGTCACACAAATTAATTACTAATTGGAGCGATTATAAAGGCACTTCTGCTTACCGTTTAAATATAGGTGATGGTATACTAACATATGATAAAATAAACAATAAAATTGTACAAGACACTATATCTGAAATTACATATGAAGTGGGAGTGTATAATGTTATAACCTTCCATTTAGAGTCCGAAGACCATACATATATTGCAAGAGGTATTCTGTCACATAACAGAAAAGCTGATTAATAATGGATAAATTAAATACTGAACTAACAACTAAACCTGATAATATTGATGAGTATGATTTAATAGCTATATTAGGGGTCTATGACATCCCACAGATAGAATTAGATTTTATAAACCCTCCTTTCAGTAAATCAGAAATTGCTTTCAATGAGTCTTCTCAGAAAGTACAAGTTTATGTAACATCAAAAACTGAAGATGGAATAGATAAATTTATAGAGGCTTATCCTGACTCTGATATTAAAGAAGACTCGACTTTAGAGAATCCTGATGATTGGAAGGTCATAGCTTATCCTTCGGAGTCTATGCCTGATGAAAGTACGGCTTTAGATAATTATTTTCAAGTTCGCGGACGAGAATATATAACTAAAAAGATAAAAGAATTAAATAATTCAAGAGGAATATAACATAATGATTAATGTAGAAGTTAGATGTATTAGAAAAACACAAGATTTTGTAAATGATGTAATAGTATCTGAAATTACTTTTCAGCCAATTATTAATCAGACAATTACACCACAATTTGCCGTAGGAGCGGCGATAGGTACTCCTAATACAATAGGTAAACCAACACTAGAAAAAGACGACTTGACAGAACCAGTACAAATAAAATATAATTTAAATGGTGCTCTCACTTTCAATGTATACGATTCAGAAGAAGCCTCACGATATGAGATTGGACAGATTTATCATTTAAGTTTAGATGTTTTATCTATCACAGAAGCAAGAGCAAAACCTATTAAGGAGAAATAATATATGGCATTTACAAAAAAGCAAAAAGCGGCTGTTAAAGCCATAGTTTCTTGTCACGAAACTGGAAAACCTGTAGGAAATTATTCTGCTCTTGTAGTATTAAGTGACGATGCTGGTATCACTTTCGGTTCTCACCAATCTACTCATAAATCTGGCTCTCTGTATAAGATAGTTAAGATGTACTGTGACATATCTAATTCTAATGTATCAAAAGAGTTAGAAAAATATTTATCCGGCTTAAAAACCCCTGCTCAACGTCATAAATACGCAAAAGACGCTAATTTAAAGAAACTTTTAAAAGAGTCAGGTAATGACCCTTCTATGAGATTTGCACAAGACAAAGTATTCGAAGTTAATTATTTTGAGCCAGCTGTGCATGCGGTCGAAGGCTCTGGATGGGTTAGCCCACTGTCTTTAGCGGTAGTCTATGATTCTATGATACAAGGTGGTTGGACAACGGTACGTGATAGAGTATCCGCAGCTAGTGAAAAAGAATGGATTAAAAAATATGTTGCTGCTCGTAGACGGTGGCTATCAGGCAGTTCACGGCAAGTTGTTAGAAATTCAGTTTATCGAATGAAAACGTTCGAAGATTTAATAGCTAAAAATAATTGGGATTTAAATACTCCTATGATTGTTCATGGAGTTACTATAACTGATTCTCATTTGTCTGTTTGGATGACCGGTGAAAACTCTAGTAAACCTGTTACTGAAATAGGTGAAGTGGAAAGTGTTGATATATCCGCACCTATACAAAATTTCTTTTTAGGAAATACAGAAGGAATTGCGGATGAGAATACAGCAGGAGGAAGTTGGGAGGAGGGTGATAGCATAGAAGTTATAGAAGATACTGATGAAGCTGGTCTTACTGAGTTTGTTCCTCTTGTTCCTGAAGAAACTGTACCAGATAATAAAGTCACAGGAGACCCTCCAAAAGCAGGTGAACCAGTGCCGGACAAGGCAGCAGAAGAAGGAGAGGCTATTGTAGGAGGAAGACCTCAAGACCCTCCTGTTATAATAGAGCCAAAGCAGCCTGAAGTTACTAGCGGATGGAGTACTTGGAAGACTACAATAGCTGGATTTTTTGGTACGATAGGAGTTTCTGCAGCGTCAGCTGGTACGTGGTTATGGGGAGCTATACAGGACCCGGGTTCGGCAAGATTTTTCCTAGTCTTTGCAATGGCTGCCGTTATTCTAGCCGGTATAATTGGAATAGTTTACTTGATAATTAGAGCTGTAGATAAAAGTAGACGTGAAAACCATGCTTATCAGATTACAGTTAAAGAACTTGAATTAAAAAGTATGCCAGACAGATATAATGTGAAAGTGGATAGAAGAGCTGAATCGAGAGAGGAATCAGATAAATAATAAATTATGTATACTGTAGCACATGAGTTTACTTTTGAAATAAATCAAGACGGGAGACTTCTAAAGTTTGTAGGACAGCTTATATTTAAAAATAGTAAATTGAATGATATAGGAAGTTTAAATAATGACGATGATATGGATAAGTTCGGTGTAATCCTAAATCAACAACTTCATCTTCCTAATTACTGGACATTAGAGATACTGGCACAAACTCTGTTTGAAAAAATAAGACCTATATACAGTACTTTATTTGCATTAAATATTTATTTATCGAGTAGCCCATCGAGAGTGGCTGAGTACAGTTTAGAGTCTAATTTAAATTATAACGGTTTTGAAGATATATTAGAATTAGAAAATATAATAGGATAATTATGGGTAAGTTAAGATTGGAAGGAATTTCGGATTCAATAGAAGAATTACAGTATAATACTAGTGGAGAATTATATGTAAAATTTTATGAGAACGATTTAATATACAAATATAAAAATATTGAAATAGATAAATTTGCTGATATTCAAAGAAGCTACGATATTCTTACTAAAAGACGAATCAAAGGAACGTTGGATGATAACGTAAAACAGAAGTGGTCAATAGGAAAATTCTTTAACAAAGAAATCAAAAATAAGAAGGAGTATACATGGAAGGATTAAAACGATTTTTTTCATCTTTGCCTTTACCTGTTTGGATTGTATCTGCACTAGTCATTATAATAATTTTCTGGTGGGTAAGTGACGATATAGGCTCGTGGTGGGAGGGCAGACAGCGTACCAAATTTGACTCTGCGATAGCGGAACAACAAATAAAAATAGATAGTTTAGCTAAAGAACGAGATGACTTACTTCAAAGAGCGGTTTTAGCAGAGACACGAGAGCAGGGTAAAATATTAGAGGCGGATTTATTACGACAAGAAGCTGCAAAACGCGGAGTAAATATACAAGCTGCACAAGATAAAATAGATGGAGCCATTAAAGAATATTCTGAAAATCTTGAAATTATTGAGAAAGTTAAAACAGGTGAAATTTCTAAATTAGAGTTATGTCAATTTCAGTGTCAAGAAAGTGCAGCACAAGGCTATCCATGCAGAGTTAATTATTGTGCCAAGTTCAAGGAGTAAGTATGAAAAAATATTTATTGAGTATATTTGCGGTCTTAATGTTTTGTACAATTAATGTATCAGCCCAAACAGATGACGAGTTCGATTTAATACAAAGAGCTCAAATGATAGCTGAAATTAAAAAATTACGTACTGAAAATACAGCAAAAGATACAATTATAGCAGAACAAAAATCTACTATTGAGGTCTATAAAAAATTAGATGGAGTTCAAGAGTCTCGTATTCTAGATTTAAAAGAAGCTTTAAAGTTTAGAACTGAAGCCGGAAATATAGATGTTAAAATTGAAACTATGTATAAAGACCAAATATTTGACTATAAAGCTGAAGTTAATAGATTACGTACTGAAAACGATAAACTAAGAAAATCTCGGGATAGACGTAGTTTGATTATGGGGATAGTAGGAGCTGCTGCAGGAGCATTAATATTTTAATGAGTAATACTAGTTGGATAGAATGGTTTTGGTACTGGATGAGTCAAACAGGGGATGACTGGCATACAATTGCATGGGCAGTTGACAATAATCCTCTTGTTATAGCTCTCATTATAGGTTCTGGAGCTGTACTTTCTATTTCTTTTTTTGTAATAGCTGTTTTAACTGCCTATGGTGCAAAAACTCAGGGGTTTTTTTCAACAGGTCATAAAAGAGTGGTAATTTGGTTCATACTTTTTCTAACACTTTGCGGAGTATTGTTTGCTGCTAAAATAGGTTTATTTTTTATCCCTTTGTTTTGGGTCTATGGAGCGATTAAACTTATAACTGCATCTAGCATGCTAGGTACAGTTATAATGTATATTCGATACTTCAAAGATATAATGAATGTACCTACTCGATTAGAATGGGATAAAGTTCTTAGAGATAAGGCAGAAGCTGAGAGAAAGATTACTTTACTTACTGACCATTTAGATATATGGACTGATGAGGTTAATAACCATATAGAGATTCTTAAACAACAGCATGACGAGCTGGCCACTACTCTTTCGGATAAAGGAATTCCTGTATCGACAATAGAAGATTCAGAGATTCATAGAACGTCTGATACAAACAGACAACAAGCCCTTAATTCACTAGAAAAAATAAGAAGAGAGCTTAAAGTTTTAGCTGAAAATATAACTGACTTAGAGAAAATGTAATGATGTATATACTTACCATATTTTTGCTTCAAGCGACTAATACCGCACAGTGGCCTTCTGGACTACCTTCTGGGTGGACAATAATAGGGTGGGTAGTAGCTGTACTTGTAGCTCTCATGTACTTCTTTTCTGGTTATCTACAAAATATATCAAGTGGACGAAAAGATTTACTAGAAGTAAATGAAAAAAAATTAGTTGAAATAATCAAAGAAAAAGATGAGTCTCAATTTCTAAATAAAGAACTGCAAAAACAGTTAGAAAAACTAGAAAAAGATAAAAATGATGTAGAGAAAGATAAAACTATGCTTATGAGAGAGCATCATCAACTTCTTGAAATATCAGTTGCAGATTTACACACACTTAAGAACAACGCTAAACTAATAGAGGCTTTAGAGGAAGAAGTTAATCGTTATAGGGAAGATAAAGGCCTATCTCCTAAAGCAAAATCAAAATTTAATATAAGAGCGGACGAATAATAATGTTCCATAAAGATGAGATTGAAGGTACGCCTTGCTCTGAATATAGACCAAAGGTGTTATTAGCACAATCCAATAAAGATGATTTAGAAAAAATAGCACACTGTGCAGAAGCATGTGATAAGTATAATTTTGTTTTAGCTAGTACAGGAACAGATATAATAAACAAAATAAATTCGGAATATTTTGATGCAGTCGTATTAGGATTAAAATTCCCAGACATAACTGGCTCAACAATAGCTTATTTAATACATGAATTTGACCCTCTTATTTCTATAATCTTCCTCAGCTCTTATAATAGTAATATTCTTATATCCGTAGTCGAAGCTATTGGATGTAAATTTTTAGATAAAGCAGAAGCGATGGAGAATTTACCAGAGTTATGTGAATTTATATATCAGACCTCTATGGAAACTTCTTGTGAGAATGATAAACTTATCAGCAAAGAATTTGTAAATGACAGACGAAACACATATAAGCAATATGAAAAGCTTAGTCTGCCAAAAAGTATAGCGGAGGTTGTAAGTTTAAGGAGAAATGTAAGTTATGCCGGAAGTAAATAAATCAAATTCAAATAAATTAGTAGTTGCGGTTTTACTGTTTTTAGTAGTAGGGTTTTTAATGAGTACATTTACAAGCTACACTCAAAACTCAGACTTACAAACAGGTCTTGAATCTCGAAAAACAGTAGGAGATGAAATTCTTAGGTTAACTCAAGAACATTCGGAAGAATTAAAAGTTTTAAAAGACGAAATGCAAAAATTAAAAAATAATTGCAGTAATACTGGAAATAACTCTAGATAAGTGCTATTATACAGGTATCTTTTGCAAAAGGAGAATAATTATGGCAAGAAATAAAGCAGTTAAAGCTACACCTCAATACAAGTCAACTAAACTATCTTCCACTGGAGGAAGTGCGTTAGTATCTGACCATAGTGTTGCTAGAGACGGAAGAAAGCAGATTGAAGGTATTTCAACTGCACGTCATCATACAGTTAAACCATCGTCCAGTAGTGGTACAATCGGTAAAGGGCAGCCTCTTAAGACCGCAAGTGGTGTAAGAGAGCATCAAACAAGCGATAAACCGCTTGGTAAGGTGTATCGTAGAAGCTCACCAAAAAATTAACTAACTTTAGGGCAGAAGAAATTCTGCCCTAAACTATCTCACCTTATTTAAACTATTCCCATCTAAACTGTTGTAATCTATATGAATGAATTAAAAACTGTCACAGTAGACATTGATTCAATATTTCAAGACCCTGAAAACGCTCGAACCCATTCCGACGAACAGCTAGAATATATAGCCGCTAGTTTGAAGAGATTTGGACAACAAAAACCTTTAATTGTAAGTAAAGATAACGTAATAGTAGCAGGCAATGGAACCCATTTAGCTGCTCGTGACATACTGAGTTGGGACTCAATATCAATAATTACAACAGATTTATCCGTTGAAGAGGCACGTGCATACGGAATTGCCGACAATCAGATAGCGAGTAAATCAGATTGGGACTTATCAACTCTTACCCGACACATAAAAGACATGGCTCAGTGGAACCCACTCCAAGACTGGAAAGCCATAGGCTTTTCTAATGACATAATAGACCCGCTTGTACAAGAAGAACCTGACAGCTCCACAGCACTTACGGATTTTCTTGAAGGAAATAACTCTAAATCAGTAGAAGATGAAAAACCTGTCATGGCTCCTCCTATAAAAGTTACTGAAGAGCAGCGTGATATAATTAATCAAGCCGTAAATATAGTTCGACTTACAGAAGGTGATTATACTATGAGTGAAGGTAGAGCGATTGAACTTATCTCAGGTGATTTCTTGGGAGGCTTTTCTCATACTGAAGAAGTTGAAACTGTCTAAAAACATTTAACTTGATTGTTTTCTTATATTTATGATATACTATAAAAGATAAGATTCAAAAACAAGGAATTTATTTATGTTAGAAATTTTTGTATCAGATATTCACTTCCCTTAGAGTTGATGAGGACATATACCTATTCTATGTTTTGCAAAATTACAGTTCATACATAGGATTTGTATATCATCTCTTTTATGTTTAAGTAACTTGCTGTACGTATTGTTACGAAACGAAGTTTTTCTTTCTACATTACCATCGTTATTAATATGGTCTACAGTAAGAAAAGCTGGATTAGATTCTTGGCAACACTTACAACTTGTTCCGTACATTTCAAGAACTTGTTTAAATAGTTTCCAATTATACTTTGCAAAGTAGCCTTTCTCAAACATTTTAATTTGAGACTGAGTAAGAAGATTTATATGAGTCTTACAATAAACATCAGTAATAGCAGGTTCGTTACACTCTCTACAAGATTTAGAGATTTTGCGAGATTCTCTAAGTTTTTCTCTACAGTCTTTTTGCTTAATGTAGCAAGGTTCGCAGAAATTAAAGGAGTTATAGTTAGGTCTACATCCGCAGTTAGTGCATAGACCTTTTACTTTCATTTGTTTACGCCATTCTTTTCGATATTCATTTCTAGTCATACAGACAGTATAAACTGGAAAGTGAACAAACGCAAGTTATACGAATTATTATGTTAGAAATTTTTATAAGTGATGTGCATCTACCATTTCAAGATAAAGCTGGGTGGGGGTTAACCTTAGAGGTAATAAAACAACTTAAACCTGATTTAGTTTTTCTTGGAGGCGACATACTCGATTGTGTCACCCCAGACACTAAAATTTTAACCTCAACTGGAAAATGGATTCCAGCGGGAGAGGTCGTTATCGGGCAAAACCTTATAGGTTTTGATGAATTCGGAGTTGGTGCAACCTCTATGGGGCGTAATCAGCCTAGAAAACTTAGAAACTCTACAATCACAAATTTGGGAAGAGCTTTGCAGCCGGTTTACAAACTCTATATGGATGATGGAACCGAGTTAAAAAGCTCTGCTGGGCATAAATGGTTAGGGTGGGGCGGTAATAAGAGCCGTGGAGTTCTTAAATGGTTCACTACACAAGAAATTGCGGAACGTATAAACTCCAATAAACATCAACCTGTTTTACTGTGCAAACCTTGTGATGTATGGGAGCAGTCCCATGATTATGAGTCAGGCTATATTGCTGCCGCATTTGACGGAGAAGGGCATATTACTTTCAATAAACAGCAAAATAATTTTGGACACATAGCATTTTCTCAAAAATCTAATGCATTTATGGATAATGTTAGTAATTATCTACTAAATAAAGGATTTTCTATCTACACTACCCAAAATGAACACAGAACAGTTCAGCAATTAAATATAAAGGGCGGATTTTGGGATTATCTAAAGTTTCTAGGCATGTTTAATATCCCTCGATTCACGGAAAAATGGGTTTCTGATGCCCCAATTGACGGATACCGAGGCTTAGATAAACAAAGGGCTAGTGTTATGAAAGTAGAGTATTTAGGAGTTGAAGAGATTGTAATGATTGAAACATCCTCTAAAACTTATATAGCTGAAGGTTTTGCTTCTCATAATTGCTATGCCGTCTCAAAATATGACCGAGACCCCTCACGTAAACTAACTCTTCAGCAAGACTTGAATTACGCTCATGAGGAGCTTGCTAAAATAAGAAAAGCCGTGCCAAAAGCGGAAATAGTGCTGTTGGAAGGTAATCATGAGCAACGTCTTACCAAGTATTTACATTCTAAGGCAGAAGAACTTTCTTGTTTGGAAGCTTTAGAGTTGAAAAGTTTGCTTAAGTTAGACTCATTAAAAATTAAATGGATACCTAACGGAACCCGAACTAAAATAGGAAAATTATGGCATCTACACGGAAATGAGATAGCTGGAGGTGGTACAAATATAGCTAAATCTAAGTTTGATAGGCTAGGTACGAATGTAATATTTGGACATCATCACAAACTTCAGAGTTATACAAAACGAAATTACGAAGGAGAGGTGTGTGGTGCATGGGCAAACCCCTGTATGAGTGATTTACAGCCAGATTACGCTCATTTTACTGATTGGGTTTTAGGGTTCTCTATAATTGAATACGGTAAAAATGGAATATTCAACGTAGAGCAAATACCTGTAATCAAACAAACTATTAATTCTAGTAAAGCTTCTTGTTTTGTTAGAGGCACAGAATATGAATTTGAGTCCGGAGAAGATACTAATAAAAACGCACCTTACTCTGAAAAACATTCGGTAATTTATAGAGGTTTAATAGAGTCGGAGGACAAATAATGGATTTTAAAATAATGCTTCCAAACAAATCTTCAATAATTATTGAAGCAGATGGATATGAAATAGACAGATTATTACGCAAATATCACTAACTTCTTGAAATTAGTATAAAAGATTTATCTGCACATAAAAAATTAAAATCAGATAGATTTTTTAAATGGTATGAAAGAAGATTCATCTCAACTGGAATAAATAAAATAACACAAGATAAAGGATACCAAATTTGGTATCCTTTATTTTTATTCAGGTATAATTTTTATACCGTGCTCTTTTCTATAAGTCTCTAATTCTTTACTATCATCTGGATATTCATTCATTTGTTTTTCAAAGACAGGTGCAACTTTTTCCCATGCCTGTATGATAGCAACTTCATCCTCGTCATCTATATCTATACCATCTATTACATCATCTGGTAAATCTTCTTCTTTCATATATTAACTTCTTCTGCTCCTTCTTAATCTAGCTCGTTCTGCTGTCGTTGACCTATCTCCTTTAAAACGTAAAGGACTGATTAGATTTCTACTTCGGAAATATGCGTCAAGTACTCGTACTTGAGGAGAGTTTCTTTGTAGGTTAAATGTCCCACTAAAATCATTACCGTTAGCTTTCCACCAAGCTGCTCCGCCGCTTAAAGAGTGGAGTTCATTGAGGGTACGAGCTTTACTTAAATTAGAAGGTAAACTTGCTCGTTGTCCTATTGTTAAATTTGCATTATATCCTAGTTTTGCCCAAGTAGTGTACCCATTAAAAGTCCTGCTACGTGGGTCACCAGCAGCACTAACTTTAATATTACTGACTCCTAACTCTCGTGCTTGTGATACTTGTGCTGCAAATATACGAGAACCTGTACCTTTAGGAGCAGATGTATTTGTCCTAAAATAAGCGTTATATATAGACACACTTCCGTCAGAGTCTTTTCTAATAACCCTTTCCTGAGCGGAAATATACGGGTGATTTGTTCGAGTACTGACTGTGCCATTTGGGCCAATAGAAATACTGACACTAGAACCATCAGGTGCTCCTATCATGCGTGTTATATCTTTATGAGATACAGTTCTTCCTAAAATAGAGCTAATTTCAGATTCATTTAATGAGCCAGAAGATACTCTAACATCTCCTGTAAATGTAACCTCTCCGCCTCCACCCGTTCCACGTTCTACAGGTCGTCTTGCTGGTACAGGAGTAATAGCACGTCTGACTGCAGGTCTTTGTGACGCTTGTTGAAATCTTGCTCTAACCGTTCTTCGTAATGCGTAACTTCCTCTTCCGCCCATAAAACTGTTCTCCTAATTATTTTTCTTTTTAGTTTTAGTGGTACGTTTACGTTCTGCAGCCCATGCTCTAGCTAAAACTTTTTCATCTTTTGCTGACAGAACTGGAGGCTCTTCTCCGATTTTGCGTTTTGTTTTTGCAGTTGATTTTTTCTTTGTCATATTTAAATAATAAAGCAAAATATCTTATTAGTCAACGACAAATATTTAATTTTCAAGAATAAAGAAGAGTCACTCCTCTTCTTCTATAATGTAAAGAATTTTGTTTTTACTGAATTTATATACAATGTTTTGCTCTACTACATGATAATATTCAATGCATTCCATTGTACCTTCAACTCCTGTAATAACTATTAACTCCTCTGTATCTAATTTTACAGAAACTTTCATTTAGTTCCATTCGGTTATTACTTTTTCTATTGTTTCTTTACTGACTACTCCTACTATTCTCTCTACCTCTTCTCCGTCTTTCATAAAAATAATAGTAGGGACTCATCGAATGTTATACTTTTCGGAAAGAGTTGGGTCATTGTCTATATCTATTGATTCAACTTTTTTACTTAGTCCATTTAAATTCTTTTGCAAAACCTTACAAGGAGCACACCAAGAAGCTGAAAACTTTAATATAACTAAATCTTTAACCATTATTTACCTCTACAAATCTTCTCTAATCCCAACAAATTTACCCATAAGTGGGATTCCATAATCAGTATACGCTAGAAAACGTATAGTTGCTTGTTTACCAATGTATAGATGTTTATTCTTAAGCATCTCTGCTCCTTCCGCATGTGTTAAATCTTTTGTACCTGTGCCAAACGTCTCACTCATCTTACCGTTACGGTCAAGATAAGGTGCTTTTGCTTTCATTACAAACGTTCCTACTATATCTCCACGTTTTTCAGGGAGAATATCGAACAATTCATACTCTTCATCTAAGAAAAATTTGAATTTACATAGCTGCCAATCTCGTTTGTTAGCATAAGGAGTGTCTAAAGTACGAATCATAAGACCTTCATTTCCTTCATCCAGAAATTGTCTCATTTTTAGTAAAATATTTTCATCCGTTGCAACAATTTCATAAGAAGGTATCAACTGTATAGGACAAGCATCATTTTTATGTCCAAAAATACTGTTTATAAATTTATATCTTTCTCCGTATCCTGCAGAGGACATCGTGTCATATACATGAAACTTAACATATTTAAGTTTGTTTATATGCTCTTCAGTTTTCTTCTGTTTGCGGAGAGTTCCACTTATCTCAGAGAAGGTGATTTCCGTTGAGTAGAGTTCTCCGTCGAATTCATACTCTCCTGTAAGATTAAATATGTCGTACTTCGTTCTAAACTCTGCTTCAATATGTGGAATAGGCTCAAAAGCATCCCCACCTCGTGTACGCAATTTAACTTCTGTTTCATTAACAGTGGCAATACAACGTAAACCATCAAGTTTAGGCTGAACATGGATTACATCATATTCAATTCCCATTTTAGTTAATGTTTTGCTACCTGATTCAGCTCCTTCAGGGTGATATTTTTGAGCAAGCATAGGAGCACGACCACCTCGTAACTCTCCTTTACTTGCATCTGATATATCTAATCTATACTCTCCGCGTAACTTATGTTCAGCCGAAGAAGTAGCGTCCATAATAGCTTGTTCAAAGTAAGTTGTAGCGTTGGATTTTCCAATATTCTTACCTTCATAAAAATCAATAATTGTTTCAACCTTCTTGCCGTCTTGTAGTCCAGCGGTCGTAATAATAGATGCATGGGTGTCTTTATCTACTACCGTAATAAACCATTCCCGAATTTTCCCCTTCGAATCGACTTTGTAAAGCTTCGTATTAATCATATATAAGAGTATACCACTAAAATTATCTTTTGTCAAGACATTTATACAAATGTGTTAAGTTTATCACTCCACATTAAGTCCTTACTACGAGGATAATCAAACGAGTCTGCACAATATTGATGTAATTCAAGAAAGTTGAGCAGGTTATCTGTCTCTCCTTGTTCTCCACGTTCTCTACGTTTCGTGCATTCTATGTAATGAGTTTCCATATCAAAGAGTTAGATAAAATTTATACAAATCTTATCTTATTTACTAGAAAGAGGTACTCTGGAATCCTCTCCTACAACAAAATACCCAGTAGGATTCCAATAAAACCCTTTACCTAGATTTTTCCGTTGTATACGAAATGACATTTCGATTTCTGGTAATTCTATTTCGTGATTTTTTGCAGCGTTTAAATCCGCATCAATCATAACTTTACAACTATTACAGTTATAAATTTTACCAGTTCGATTTGCCTTTCGCACTAAACCACAATTGCTACACCTTTGACTTCGATAAGCACTACTTTGCTCAGTTACAAGAACCTCTTGTTCCTCAGCTTTTCGTTTTATATTATCTCGTATCAACGTGTTACAGAAGTGGCTTAAATATCTCGATTTGCTTTTCTTAAATCCGATATTGAAAAGTTTTTCGAGTTTAATTTCTTTGATATTTGAAAAATTGATTTTGTTTATAAACCAATTTATATGGTTTTTTCTATGCTCTTGTTTGCGTCTAAACGCTTTTGAACCTTTTCTCTTTCTACTTAATTGTTTTGTGATTGAGTCTAAAGAGTGTAAATGATTGTCAACTAAATTATTTGTACTTTCATTAGAAAAAGTTACAATAGTTTTTATTCCTGTGTCTGCTCCAACAATCTCTCCTTCAGATTTTAATGAGTTAGGTACATCGAACCGTAGTGAAATATATGTCTTAGATAGGGATACGGAAGTCATTAAAGTCCCACTTGACCATTTATCTGAAATTTTAGTACCTTTTAACGGAATTTTAATAATAGGAAACCCTGTTGATTTTAATTTTATAAAGTAACTAAAGGTTTTTGTATCTTGTTGAATGTCAATACATTTAGAACTTAATTCTGGATTAAAACTAACTACAGGTTTTGAAACTTTTTGACCTAAGTATAATTTTTTACAGACAGCTCGAATTGTACCACTAACTTGAGTAACTAAACTGCTCAAAGCTCTAGCACTAAGTTTTGTATCAAGTTTAAAATGACTGTAATCTAAAAATTTAGGTAAGATATACTGTTCTTTTTGAATAGAAAAGTCTTGATAGCCGTTTTCCCAAATATCATTTAAGATTATCTGTCCAACGCGGGAGTATTCACTCAAAAATTCTTGATAAATTTTTAGTTTTCTCTTGTTAGCAAATTTGATACTGTGTTTGGAGTTTCTAATCATTTATTTCTTGTTTTATTTTAGTTGCTTTATGTTGTCCACGTCTTAGACCGTATAACTTACAGCAAAATGAAGTTACAACAGAGACTAAATCTTTAACTAAATCGTCTTTATCATTTTCGTCTCTGTTCATGACAATTAATTCGCAACCAAGTTTAGGTAACAGTTTGTCAAAGTAATTAAATCCAAATCGTGTTAATCGGTCTTTATGTTCTACTAAAATTCTCGTTGGATTTTCATCAATAAGTTTAAATAATTTTTTTCGGCTATCGTTCATTCCAGATGCTATTTCTTTAGTGACCGACATTATTTCGTATCCACGAGCATTTGCAAAAATAGTACAACGTTCTGCCTGACGTTCAAGGTCGTTCTTTTTATCAGGCGAAGAAACTTGGCAATAAATCCAAACTTTGTTTGAAGAAGAAACTTGATTTTCAGGGTTTATGATGATTGTGCCGCTAGGCATACGAACGCCATCAATATCACCATTACAGAACCATCTGTAGGCTGTAATGTAGGAAACACCTTTTGATTTTGCGTATTCACTTAACTTCATTTAATAAAATGTAAACTGAAATTAAATGTTTGTCAAGTAAAATACAAAATCATTTGCTAAAATAAGATTAAACATGATAAGATTTCTTATGAAGTTAAGTAAGACTATTTAGCATATCATTAGGTTTAGATGACATTGTATATATTGTTAAAAACGAGTCATTAGGACAATTGAATACTTCTATCGGGGTCTCTAGAGGTCTCGAAGATTCAAGAGCTAAATCTCTTCTAAGTAAAGACATTATCTGCCTTTTATTTTCAACACTTACAATTAAACCTACTCTTCTTTTAGGGAGTACTAATTCTTTATAAAGTTTATCATATGCAAAATCATTACTAAACATTCTATTTCTCCTTATTAAGTCTTATTAAATTTTTTTCGTTGTTCCAAATAAACAATTTCTCTATTGTAGATTTGTGTTCAGTAAATCCGTGATGTATTCCTGATTTATGCTCTTTTTCCCAGACCGGTATAAAATCTTCTGGGGAGTTATATTCAGATGTATATACATAATTTACTTTAGACTGATTCCGCACCCACTCCCAAAATAAATTATGGTCAAATTCGGATTTATATTTTGTTCCAGTTGAGTAAGGAGGGTCTAAATACACTGAATTTCCTTCCCCTAATTTAGCATCTTCATAATTTGAAACTTGAATTTTTATACCTTGAAGTTTAGGACGCATTTTAACAAGATTACGAGAGGATTCAGATGAATGGTTTCGTATTTTACCTCCAGAGATTCCTCCTCGTGCAAAACCAGCAAACCACTTCCCTCCAAAACTACACCCATAACCTGCAAAACCTATCTCTTCATCAGAAAATTCAAGGTCATTTTTTCCTGTGAGACTGTCTTTTATCATTTGATACTTAAGCTCACTACAAAAATCAGGAGTCCAACCATCTCTAACTGCTTTCATTAAAGCTATAATATACTTATCCTTGTCATAAGCTATACGATTAGGATAATTTATATTACTAATCATACCAAACGCACCTGCAAACGGCTCTATATACCAATTCTCCCCATTCAGGTGTTCTGTTAATATAGGTGCAAGATATTTAGATATTCTACTTTTGTTGCCCAAGTATCTGATATATTTATCCTCCAAATCTTATTATTTTTAATAAGTCCAATAGTTTGTGGAACTAAAAATAAATTTCCTATTTCCGCTTGAGTTAGTTTTCTTTTGATAAGTAAATTACGAATCTCGTTAACCTTATCCCAAGTCAGGTTCGGTTTACTTCGGTTAGGTGCTCCCTGTGCCACACATTTTCCTTTCCTTATGTTCAAATCCTTCCTGATAATTATAACTTGCTTCATTTTAACGGCCTATAATTTCATAATTATTCAACAGTTTTATCAAATCTTTCAAGTAGTTCTTCTGCCGTACAAAAATCATTAAGAACGTAATCAAAAGTAAACCCATTCAAACAAAGCTCACCTGTGATTTGAAGTGCTTCATTAACTAGTTTATCCTGCTCTAGACTTAAAGCAACAGCTTTCTCTCGAATATTTTCAAGTTGTTTTACTTTATTCATTTTATTTTTTAAGTTTAGCTTTAAAGTCAGATTTAGACACAACTAATTCTTCTTTGGCATTATGCTTTTCTGCATATGTTTTTAAAATTTCGGATACATTATTTACTGACATTGCGGACGAATTACGAATACTTCCTGTTAAAGAGGCTGCCGCTGAGTAAGTACTTCCATACGAGCCTACACCTCTAGCAGTCCCTTCGAAAGCATAAGAGCTGTTTGCTTTTATACCCATGTTCATACCTTCAGAGATAGCATCAATACCAGCTCCTAAAAACACAAAAGTCCAATTACCTTTAGATTCTCTATCTTTGATTAATTCGGCAACTTTATCTTTAGTGTATTTTGTACCCCACTGAGTTTCTTCACCGTCTGTTTGAACAACCATTACAATTTTTGTTTCGGTTGAATCATCTCCCATAAATGCGGTAAGTGCTGTACCTGTAAATGGATTTTTAGATTCAACTTCGTCTAATGATTCTATTGTTTTTGTAATAGCTTCAAGAAGAGGAGTTCCTCCGCTCGGATTATATGCAGATTTTGGAACAATTTCAACTTCAGTAATATCACTGAGATTGTAAATCATCTTTACATTCTCGTGATTCTTACCGTATCCTGAATTAAAAGTAATAAAACTTAAATAAATTTTCCCTTTTTCTGGAGAAGTCTTATATTCATTTTTTAATGTTTGAATATACTCATTAACTGCATTAAGAGCCAATTCTTTATTTCCTGTCATGCTTCCAGATTCGTCTAATAAAAGAGCGACAACTAACTTCTGTTTGTTCATAATAATTTTAAATCTCCTGTTATCGGGTCAATTTTTTCATTAGATGCAGGCCCAATAGCTGCACACGTAATAGTTGGGACTCCGTGAAACTCAGTTTTACCGGCATCGCATATAACTGCAGTAATTAAACCAGCATCGGAGGCTTTCTTTACTACTTTTTCTAACTCTTCAAGACTATCAACACTAACTGCAATTTTTGACATACCAGATGCTAACCACATTCTTACATCATAATCTGATAAATTCTCAATAAGTGCTTTTGTAGAAGCATGAGCACCTTGTGCAATAAGTTTTCCTTTTCGACAGTTAAGGTCTTTTCTCATTACTAACATTTGTTTCATGTTTCCTCTCCTAAATATTTGTCCTCGTACTCAAAAGCTAATTCAGACGCTTCTTGCACATCACACCGTTGAATTAAAGCTTTTATAATTTTTTCTGCGTCTATAAGCCTATAAGTCTGTACTGCATAGAGACAAGAACTACAAATCAAGTCTTCAGAATGATAATCTGTAGATGATATTCCTACATCACATTTTTTACATATTTCACTCATTTTTACCTAACTCCAGTTGAGCCAAATCCTCCATCTGCTCTAATTGTTTCGTCTAAATCTATCACTTCTTGTACTTCAGGATGAGAGATAGTTTCTATTATTAATTGAGCTATTCTATCACCTTTATAAGAAGTAAAATTTGAGTCACTTGTGTTAAGAAGTATTACTTTAATCTCGCCCCTGTAATCCTCATCAATTACACCTGCCAATACATCCAACCCATTTTTGAATGCGAGGCCTGAGCGGGGAGCTATACGTCCGTAATGGCCTATTGGAATAGCTAATGCAATACCTGTACCAATCGCTTTTCGTTCTCCGGCAGACAATATAAAATTTTCATTAGAACATAAATCATACCCTGCTGCTTTTTCACTCCCTTTAATCGGAAGAATTGCGGAGTTATCTAATTTTTTAACTTTTATATAGTTCATTAAACCTCTCTAAATAACGCAATTTTGCGGTCTTAGGAGACCATCCTCTAATTCGTATACCTTTTATACGGGGCAGAGTGTCGGTAAATTCTGGATGTATAGTATTAAATAATGAATGTTTCTCATTTGTAATTATACGACCATCAAATTCTTTTATTATTGCAGGCTCATCGTCTGATAAACCGAATTTATTATATATGACTTTACTATTTAAGTGTTCTACCTCACGAAATTTTTTTAATTCTACTGAATATTTAAAAGGTCTTGGTATATCACTCATATAAGCTTCTGATGCGTCGTGTAACAGTCCTTTTAATGCAAGTTCAGGAGGGACTACATGACTTATTATCCAGCAGTGTTCCGCAACTGAGTAAAATTTTTTAATATGTCCATTATATCTGCAGAGAAAAGAAAGAGAATGAGCTATATCTTCTATTTCTACATCTTCTGGTCTAGGGTCAAGAGGAAAATATTTTTTTGATAAAAAAGTCTGAATCCAATTCCCTCTTCGAGTTTCCTCACTTTCAGTCTCGAAAGTAAGCGTAGCACTATTAACTGCTCTTATCATAATCAACTTCGTGTATTGTATTGCATGTTATACAAAAAATATTCTTCACAAAAAGAGAATGCGAAGTATTAGTATTGCATATATAACATCTTAAAGTCTGACCGTCACAAGAATAAAGAGGTTGACCGTTATTCAGTTTCATCTTTATAATTGCATCAAACTTTTGACGGTCTATAACTAGACCGTCAGGTTTAGCTTGTATATCAATTAAGCTAGGCTGCGAATAAACTCCTTTTTCAGGTTTTGCTTCTCTTCTAGCCATTTAACCACTCTTGAAAAGGAGCTGTATAAATCTCATGATGTAATTGCTCATCTATTTGTTCTTCTATTTGTCTGATTTCGGCACTACAATTTTATTTTGGAGTGTGTAATTTAGTTTGTATCCAAATAGCTATATGTGATGGAATGTCATGTAAAAGTATATTATGGTTACATTCACTACACTTAACAAAATACTGCCAATCTGCGACAAAAAAATAAGGCTGCCTTAAATCTTCAAAACGTACATCTGAGGCTTGTATCGTAAATCTATGTTTACAATAAGGGCAGATTTTTATTGTTGACCATTGTTGTGTTTCCATGTGAATTTATCTTTTAATCTTTGCCAAATATTTTCAAATATAGTTTCTCTACGATACGAGGGGAGTAGTTTATTTAAAGTAAGTAAATTAATTTCTTCTTTGGTTAAATTTACTTTGGTAACTTTTAAAACAGAGTCTGATTCAGATATTATCTCATCTCCCATCTGCCCCCATTCCGTAAATTTCTTAAAAATAATATGCAAATTCCTAACAGGTAAAGAGTTTACGTGAGTATAATAGCCTTTCTTATAAGTTTGAGAGTTTTCATAGTTTATAAACTCAAATTCACCTATGGATAAATCTAAGTTTGGATAAATGTGAACAATTATAGTTCTATCTGTTTCTCTAGGAGGGAACGGTTTGGAGATAAATTTAACAGAAACTACTTCATCTCTAGTATCTACAAAATCTCCATAATCTCCACTAAAATAGTTGAACTCCAGTTCTGATTTTATGTAAGTAGGGAATGGAAATAACAACTTTGTAATTTCAAAAGCCTGTTCAGGTGTTAAGTCTTTAATAGTCATTCGTCAATATTTATGATTTATGATTGGTAGCCGCACTTAGACTCGAACTAAGACCCGTCAAATTATGAGTTTGTTGCTCCACCTTTAAGCTATACGGCTATATTTATTAATACTATTTATTAATCCTTCGTGTACTTCGGAACGGAAATTATGGTGCAGTAAAATACCTTTTTCTTTTAGTTTATCCATAAATTATGGTAGTGAGCGAGGGACTCGAACCCGTCTCCAAACAGTAATCTGCTGCTAAAGAGTGTATAAAACTCTTGGTCACCCTGTGATACCCACCATATCTTTATTGTACAAAAACTTTTCCAAGTTGTCAATTAAATTATATGCTTTAGCTCTGATTTGGGGCTAAAGCATATGTTCTTAAAATCGAAATTTCCAAGTAAGTCCTAGCTTGTTAGTGTTTTTAACAAGTACACCTACATCTCTCTGATACAAATAAAACATGTCAACAGATAGACTCTTATTTATAACTCTATTAACCCCAAAAAATAACCTTTTTCTGTTATTACTTGTGTCATTTTTTCGCCTATCCGAATAGAATTCACCTGTAAAATATGCTTTATGTTTTTTATCTAGTTTACGTTCGACCGTAACTGTCGGAACAAATCTAAAATCATTCTTAGCAGGTCTAATTCTGTACTCCGTTCTAAATCTTGGAGTAATTGTCCAAGATTTACCATATGTGAATTTGCGACCTACAGTGATAACTGGTCTATGTTCCCAATAATTACCAGCGAGTTCAACTGCAATATAACTTCCTTGAAAAGTCCAGTTTCTTTGTTTTACAAGAACGCCTCCGTAATAACGTTGTTCTTGAATTTCTTTGTTATTCTTGCGAGTCTCAATTTTAGCTCCGCCGAATATATCTACTTTCTTATTTACACTATGTGTAATTTGCACATCGTTCCAAAGACCAAAGTCACCGCTTTGTGCAAACGTACCTACCGATAAAAGTAAAATCAAAAATACTAACTTCATTTAATCTCCATTAAGAATCCCATAGGGTAAGCCGACTCATAATCAAAGAACATTTCTGCCTTTGATTCTTCCTTTACCGAGTTAATGATATTCAAACCGCTCACAAAATTCTTGTCCGCAATGCTATAAGAATTTTGAAGTGCTGCATATCGGTTGGTTCCTGATTTTTCAATTGCAGCCCAAATAACATAACCATGTTTTCGGTTTGCAGGAGGAATTTGTTTAGCTAAGTTTGCCGATTCAGTTATAATTTCAGAATCGGGTTTTCCTGACTGATAGTATTTAGTTCCGGGCAGTGCTAGTGTCTTAACCACTCCGCCCTCGTACCATGACAATCTACAAATAGTAGGTGTAACATCTAACAGGAAAGAATCTCCTCTATACTGCGGAGGAATAGCTACTGAAATAGCATAACGACCTTCTAATTCTTTAGTTGTCTGCGTCACCACTACGTAACCTTTAAGTGCTTCAACAATGGTTTTTACTTTTGGGTCATTTAAGGCAGTAGAAGAGACAATAAATTGAATATTATTTTTACTACAACCGGCATCATACATAGCAGTTATGTATTCTCCTATTGTCTTTTTAATATCTTCAGTTGAAACTACACCTTCATACACCAACTCTTTTTTCAGTTTCTTAGAAACCAGTGTAGAAGTTTGCCCATCTGTGTCCACTATATACAGATAAACTCCGCTTGGCCCTAACATAGCCACTCCTTTTCGAACAGGGTTCGTAGGCAAGGCAGGAGGGGACACACTGACTACTGTTGTGCTGTTAGTTTCTAACACTATTGGTGCGGATGTTACAGTTGTATTTGTAGCCGGTTTTGTTGAGTCCGAAGTAATTATAGTTTGTGCAGTCCCTGAATAAACATCTGCCACACTCCAACCAAATTGTTTTAGTGCTAGTACTGATAACCCTAATACCACCGCACCTATAATTAGGAAGAAGCCTTTCTTAAATCCTTTTTTATTTGCTCCGTTTTGCATTTAATTCTCCTTTTTTCTAATATATCGTACAATAAAGTTACGACATTGATAAGAGTGTAGCATTTTTAACTATATTTGTCAATACTTATTTTATGGTTTAACAAGAAACAAATTTTTGAAACTCGTATGCTCCTTGATGTATGCTAATGGTATAGTTGCAGTATCTCCATTTCTATGTTTAGTTATAATAAGTTCTGCTAAACCAGCATTTTCTGGTGTTTTACCGTATACTTCTTCTCTATATATGAATGCTACTATATCCGCATCTTGCTCAATGGAACCAGATTCTCTTAAATCAGATGTCTGAGGTCTATGACCATTCGATGAGCGTGTTTCAGGAGCACGAGATAACTGAGATAAAGCAATTACAGGCACATGAAACTCTTTAGCCAGTCCTTTGAGTTCTTTAGATATTTGAGTGACTTCTTGCTGTCTATTTTCGGTTTTTTTATCCGAGTTCATGAGTTGTAAATAGTCTACTATAACTAAATCAATCTTTTTCTCTTTTATTAAATGTTTTTTAAAAGTCGCACGTAATTTTAAAGGAGTTAAGTTTACTGTATCATCTATTATGATTCGACCAGAGTCAATCTTCTCTTTTGCATACACTAGTCTAGCCCATTCATGTCCAGTCAAATAACCAGTCTTTAATTTTTGCATGTTAATTCGGGATTGACCTGCTAACATACGCATATAAAGTTGAGTTTGAGACATTTCAATACTGAACACAAGACAGACACTTTTTCTCTTGATTGCAGAGAATTGTGCTATGTTCATAGACATAGCGGTCTTCCCCTGACCGGGACGGGCGGCAAGAATAACTAAATCATCCGGCTGTAATCCACTAGTAAGTAAATCAAAATCTAGTATTCCAGTTGCAAGACCTGTTATAGGACTAGAAGCTATTCCGCGTGTATAAATTTTGATTTACTTAGCATCAGAAAAATCTGATGTGTGTGCAGCTCCTAAAGTTTTATCATGCGTTGTTAAATCAAAGAGTCTACTTTCAAATTCGAGTGCAGCTTCACCATCTCCCCTCATTAATGCAGCTTGAATCTGCTCAGTAGTTTTGATTTTTTGACGTTCTATTGAACGCTCTCTCAGTATTTTTACATAATAATCAAGTTTCTTTGGTTTAGGTAAACCTTTTTTAAGACCGGTGAGTAAATTTACTACGTCTTGTATGGTTCCAATTGTCTCCAGTAAATGTAAATTTTTAAGAGTCTCAACTACCGATATTTCATTAATTTCTTCTCCGCGTTGAGCCAAAAATTCCATAGCTGCATAAAAAGGTTTATGAGAATGGGTATAAAAGTCATCTGGGTGTAAATCTCCTAGACACTGAATTATTAATTCGTTATCTAGGAGAATTCCACCCAAAATGAAACGCTCTACTTGTTCGTTATTAGGCAGGGATTTACTTTCATTCATTATTTATTATCAAATAAAGCACGAGCATTTGCAATAAAGGAGGCGATATTTTCATTTTCTTTTTTCATTTTAATAAACAAGTCACCTTGTCCTAAAGCGTCTTGGATTGCTTCATGAGTGTGCCTTCGTTTGCTTTTCCAGCGGTTAGGAAAGTTTTTCTTTGTACTCTCTTTAAAACCACATCCAAGCATAGCCATACCATAAGTTTTAATGTCTAAAGCGTTAAATGAAAAAATACTGAATCCTACAAAATGTATCAAATACCAGTAAATAAAAGTGAAATCGAAAGCTGCGGGATAAGCAACAAAAACAGGTATTCCATTATTCTCGTTGCATATTAGTTTTACCCAATCAGAAAACTCTTGCATAGCGATTTTTGGCTCAACTAAATTTTTTCTACAGAGCTCCCAAGCTTCTGGTTGTGTTTTCCACCAGTCCATAGTAGAAGGGTCTTGTTTTGCACCTTCTAAAGTCTCAAGATTTCTTTCAAATACGTCTAACTGGTCTCCATCAGAGGTCATTGCCACTGCTCCAAAAGACAGCATGGAAAAAGTAGACGGTATTGGGCCGTCAGACTCAATATCTAGGGAGAAATATATTTCCTGTTTGTCATTTTTCATAATAATTTTAATTTTTTAAGTTTCTTTATCTGTATCTGTATCTTTATCTGTATCTTTAAAAACCCCTAACAGTCCGTAGCCTGCTATATCGTTATAAGGACTTTCTGAAAATGCATCTTTATTGTTAGCTATTCTCATCATTTTATCAAAAATACGTACTACTAAAAGTGCATCTGTATATTGACTAGGTTGAATGCCTTTAGGATAAAGCAGTGATAGAAAATCTCCACATTTGGAGAAAGCATTTCCGTAAGCTTGATTCTTTGAATCTACAAGCTTACCTAACTCTTGACCGAGTTTTTCAAATTTCATATATTTTGTATTGGGAGTGTTAGTCAGGATATAACTTATTAATGATTTATGCAATCTTAGGCTCAATTTACTACTTAAAATGGTCGCGACAGAAAGAATCGAACTTTCACCAAGAGGATATGAGTCTCTTACTCTACCGTTAAGCTATGCCGCGTTATTGTGAGGGTAAATCCGTGTTACCGAATGCATTAATTTAAGATTTTTCTAATTCTGCTTCATCTAACCAACGCTCTATTCTGTCTTTTATCCACTCTCTTCGAGAAAGAGTTTGATTAGAGCCTTTTACCAAATCTGTAAGATGAGCATGCTCTATCTCTTCCTGATATGCTTCGACAGCGGCTATTTTCAGTGCCCTGTTTACTAAGTCAAGCTGGTTATCTGATTTTTTCATGATTAATTATCTTTATCTTCTTTTTCGACAATCACTTCATCCCAATGGACATCGGACTCTTCATCTGTTTCGATAACTTTAATTAAATTACTTGCTATACCGAATTTTACTTGTTTGGGCATACCTTGAAAATCCATCTCTTTATCACTACACCTTAAATGTAAGAATTCTTCAGCTGCCTCTTCGTCCCCTTGCTTAATTTCTTTTATTAAGTCCCACTCTGTATTGGAAACATCTTTAGTGGAAAACTCAACAGGCTCTCCTAACTGTTCAAAACCAGAAAATTCAGACTCAGGATTAAAAACAGCTTTTTTAATTAAATGCATTGCCCAAAAAAGAGTTTCAGCAATAAAGAA
>Ga0193752_1000417_pt1 | contig 41800 bp, 40 predicted proteins | sample H1c1metaG_FD_144924 | JGI IMG/M metagenome (GOLD analysis project Ga0193752, IMG submission 144924) | Soil microbial communities from a riparian zone of the East river system, Colorado, United States - H1c1 | ecosystem: Environmental > Terrestrial > Soil > Riparian zone | place: USA: East River...
GAAACGCCGGTGAGAAGTGCAACTGCCAACAAGCTTGCACTGCGATTCGTGCCAGAACAGATGGAGAAAGCCAACTTTCGCTCCCGAATGGAAAACGACATCGCGTAGCCTCCGCAGATAGGGTTTGGCTCGAGCTATCAACAGGCCGTCGCGGCCGCGGCACGGTTCGGTGACAAGACGCGCGCACCGCGTGAGCACGAGCACTGAACCGATCGCCGCTCGTAGCTGCGGACAGTAGATGACCTCGAGCGGAGCGAACTGCACCGCACGCAGATTGCGCGTGTGACGCCGCGGCTTTACATCTGCTGCAACATTTTCATCGTTTCAGACCCCTGACTTGACGTTATCGCGACTGGATGTATGGAGTTCCCCCGAGAAGATTAGTATGCGGCGCATTACTGCGAAGAACGTTCCTGGAATCAGTCAGTCATCACTTGCCGTCTCGAGCGAAGCTCGCAATCGCGCAGCACCTGCGAGTAGTACGGACAAACGCGCAAGCAGTATCGCGGACGGTGCGCGGATGCGGGCGCACTCGCACGAGTCGAGCGAGTCCGCTCCACTGCGAAGTCGCTTGCAATTCCGCAACGATGTGCTTGCGGGTTTGCGCGCGAGGCCGCGCCGCCTGCAATCCGTGTACTTCTACGACGACGTGGGCAGCGCCCTGTTCGAAGAGATCACGCGCTTGCCTGAGTACTATCTGACGCGCACCGAGCACGCGATCCTGAGCCAGCACGCCGAACGCATCGTCAGCCCGGTGTTGGGACAGCCCTCGTGTGTGGTCGATCTGGGCGCGGGCGATGGTCACAAGACGCGGCTGCTGCTCGAGAAGCTGCACCAGCTCGGCGGCGACGTTCGGTATGCGCCGGTCGATGTCTCGGCCGCGGCGTTGTGGGATTCGGAGCAACGCATTCAGAGCGAGCTTCCGTGGTTGCGCGTCGACCCAGTGCACGACGACTACATCGCGGGCTTGGCGCGCGTGCGCGAGGCACAGTCCGGTCGCAAGTTGCTCGTGTTGTGGCTCGGTTCGAGCATCGGCAACTTCACGCTCTCGCAAGCGACGACGATGTTGAGCGGCCTCGCGAGCGCGTGTGAGCCATCGGATACGCTCGTAGTCGGTTTCGATCTGCTGAAAGATCCTTCGCGGCTCGTCGCTGCGTACGCGGATAGCGCCGGCGTCACGGCGCAGTTCAATTTCAATCTGTTGACGCGGATCAATCGCGAGCTCGGCGGCGACTTCGACCCGAAAGAGTTCGTGCATCACGCGACCTTCGTTCCCGATCGAAGTGCGATGGAGAGCTACTTGCTGAGCCGCCGCAAGCAGACGGTCACGGTCGCGGGTGAGCGCTTCGACCTCGAGGCCTGGGAGCCGATCCACACCGAAACGTCGTACAAGTACTCGGAGCGGCAGATCGACGGGCTGCTGGCTGCATCGGGGTTGACGCGGACCGCGACCTATCGAGACTCTGAGGGATGGTTCGCGGACGTCGCGTGTCGCCCCCTGCGCGGGTCGGCTCCATGACCCCTCCCGCAGCGGATAGCGGCGAGCTTTCGCACGCAGATTCGACTGCGGATGTGACGGGAGAACTGCTCGCGCGGTATCGCAGCGTGCGCGCGTTCACGGAACGCCTCTGCGCGCCACTTCACCCGGAAGACTACGTCGTGCAGTCGATGCCCGATACGAGCCCGGCGAAGTGGCACCTCGCGCACACGAGTTGGTTTTTCGAGACGTTCGTGTTGCAGCCGCGTGTGCCGGGCTACGCGCCGCACCATCCGCAGTTCGCGGTGCTGTTCAATTCCTATTACGAGGCGGTCGGTCCGCGGCATCCGCGCCCGGAGCGCGGGATGTTGTCGCGGCCGAGTGTCGACGAGGTGTACGCGTACCGGCGAGCGGTCGACGTGGCGCTTCTCGCGTGGCTTGCGAGCGCAGAGGTCTCAGCTGAGCTTCGTTACGTTCTCGAGCTCGGGTTGTCGCACGAAGAGCAGCATCAGGAGCTGCTGCTTACCGATCTGCAACACATGTTGTCGAAAAACCCGATCGCGCCGGTGTACACGCCGCACCTGCCTCCTGCAGCCAATGGCGGCGCTGGGCAGCTCGGAGCTGCGGGCTACGATCGCTTTTCCGGCGGGCTCGCGGAGATCGGACACGCCGGGGAGGCATTCGCGTTCGACAACGAGCGGCCTCGTCATCGCGTGTTGACCGAGCCGTACGAGGTCGCGCAGCGTTTGGTAACGGCGGGGGAGTATCTCACGTTCATGCGCGACGGCGGCTACACGCGGCCGGACCTGTGGCTTTCGGATGGGTGGCAGTTCATCCACGAGCACGGCATTCAGATGCCGCTTTACTGGGAAGAGCACGACGGCGTGTACTCGCGGTTTTCACTGCACGGTATGGTGCCGGTCGATCCCGCGCAGCCGGTGTGTCACGTGAGCTTTTACGAGGCAGACGCCTATGCGCGCTGGGCCGGCGCGCGCTTGCCGACTGAGCCGGAGTGGGAGCTTGCGTACGCATCGAAGCCCGTCGCGGGTCAGTTTGCTGGGCAGGCGCAAACGTCGCTCTTACCCGCGCACAGCGGTTCGCCGTTTGGTTCGGCCTGGGTGTGGACTGCAAGCCCGTACGTCGCGTATCCGGGCTTCAAACCGGAACCGGGCGCGCTCGGCGAATACAACGGCAAGTTCATGTGCAATCAGATGGTGCTGCGCGGCGGCTCGTGTTTTACGCCAGCGAACCATCTGCGCGCGACCTATCGCAACTTCTTTCCACCGACGGCGCGCTGGCAGGTCACGGGAATTCGGCTCGCGCGGTAGCCCGTTACTGCGCGCTACTTCGACAGGCTCGACATGCGCGATTCGACGTCGAACAGCTTCAAGCTCTCGCCCCGCACTTGAAGCTCGGCGCGCGGCTGGAGCTTCTTCATCAGGCTGGGAAACTCGCGCTGCAGAATGTCTTCTGTCGCATCCTTCCCGTCGCGCAGCAGCAAGTGCGTGATGCCGAGTTGCAGGATTTGCGCGCGTTCGGCATTGAACTGGCCGCGGACGTAGAAGTTCTTGTAGGGCGTTCCGAGCACGATCCCCGGGCTGGGGAAACCCACGACCGTTGCATCGCGCGCGCCGATCTCCTGCTGGAGCCGCGCAGCCCCGTCGCGCACCGTGTACTCGGGCCTGCGCAGAGACACGAAGTTACCGTACGCGCTCCACGCCACTGCAGCTGCCAGCGGCAACGCGATCAGCGCGCGTTGGGCCGTCCAGACCGTGCCGCGCTCCCGCATCCACTCCCGCGCGCGTTCGAGACCGAGCCCCGCGACGAGCGCAGCCGGCGGGACGGCGATGGTCCAGAATCGCAGCGCAGACTTCGCGAGCACTTCCATCGCAAACAGCGCGCTCGCAAACCACCCGAGCAGCACGAACGCGCGATAGCTCGGCCAGCGCCGCGTGCGAACTGCCTGGACCCCGTACGCGAGCAACGTCGCGACCGCGATCGGGCCGCTCACCGGAATACTCGAAAAGAAGTGCGCGTAGCGTTCGCGATCGCGCAAGCGGAAGAGCAGCGTCTTCAGACCGCGGTACTGATTGCGCGGAGGGGCGTCCGAGCCAAGGATGACGTGATTCACGTTGTGCAGCACGGCGCGGACGTAGTCGCTCGTCGCGATGTACAGCCCCGACAACACCAGCAAGAGCACCGCAGCAGCGATCACGAGCTTCGCTTGTTTGCGATCTTCGTCCGAAGCCTGAAACGCGAGCAGCAAGCGATAGCCGCTCGCGAACGCGATGAACGGAAGTGCGTAGACCGCGGCCTGTTTACTGAAAAATGCAAACACGAACGCCACGTGCGCGACGATCAGCCAGCGCAGGTTCCGTTCGGCATGGAGCAGCGCGAGCGCCGCAAGTGTCACCCAGGTCCCCACCGCAGGCTCGATGAAGCCGACGCGCGCCGTGTGGAAATACACGGCGTCGATCGCGAGCGCGAGCCCGACGAACACGAATGCGCCGCCCGAGCTGACTTGGTGTGCGATCGCGAGCAACAGCGCGAAGCCGAGAGCGGCGTAGAGTGTGCTGAAGATCCGCAGTTGCGGGTAGTCCGTGCCGAACACGTGAAAAAATCCGGCGAGCGGATACACCCACGCGGGGCTTTGGGCGCGCCAAAATTGATAGTCGTCCGCGCGGCTCAGCTGAAACGCACCAAACAGCGCGAAGTTGCGCGCTTCGTGGGACTTGGCGGGCGGCTCGGCGTAGAGCTCGCGTGACTCGCGTCCATTGATGGAGCTGGGCGGATCCGCGTCGAGCTGCAGGCACCGGAGCGCGACGAACAAGAACGTGAGCGCCGCTATCAGCAGCGAGCCCGGTCGACTCGGAGTGGATACTGACAAAGTGCAAGCTCGCGGTGAGACGCGCGCACAGTGTTACCGACAATCGGCGGTGCGCGCTCGATTTTCGTGCCGCGCGGCCCCGCCGGTGGGGCTTTCCCTCCGGGTGAGAACTCGCCATACTGTCCGGCTCAGGAGTGGGCCGTCACTCGCCCGAATTTCTTTGCGCGCGTTCAGACTCCGTAAGAAGGACAAACGCCGGCTGTTGATCGGCGGGTCGATTGCGTTTGTCGTAGTCGGGGTTCTGGTTTTCGCGGTTCCCCAGCTAGTGAAGGGGCGCGTCGAAAGCGCAGTTCACGACCGCACAGGCCTGACCGTCAGTATCAGTCACGCCGGGCTCGGCTTGTCGTCGGTGACGCTGAAGGGCGTTGCGGTTCGCTCGGCCGACGGGCACAGCGTCTCGGTCGACGTCGAGGAAGCCGAGGTCGAAGTCGGAGTCTTCGCGGCGCTGTTCGAGGGCGCCGCTGCGGTGAAAAACGCGCGGGTGAAGGGGGTCGAAGGCGAGGTCGACGTGGCGTCGTCCGACTTCGCGGCCTTGCGCGAAAAGCTGAGCGCGCGCGAGTCCACTGCGGACCCGGCGACTCCGCGGACCCATCGCGAGTTCAAGCTCGAACAGTTTCACTTGAGCGTGAAGCAAGGCAGTGACGAGATCCTCGCTGCCGAAGGCGGCGAAGTCGTAGCCGGGCAGACGGAGCTCAACGCGAGCCTGACGCACGTGCGGTTGACTCAGCCGCGGCTCGCAGTCGCGGAAGCGCGTGACGTGGACTTGGTCTTCGATCGCACCGGGTCGCTGCGCCTGCGTTCGGCCACGGTCGCGGACGCGCTGGTGTCGATTACACCGGATGGTTTGCGACGCGTTCGCGGGCGGGATCGGGCGGCCGAAGACAAAGAGGACGACGATTCGAATCCAGATCCGAACGTGCCGGCTGCGAACGCCGCGACGAGCGAGAAGGGTGGCCGCAGCCAATCGCTGCAGGCGCTGCTGGCAAAGCTCGCACCGGGTGCCGAGATCTCGCTCGGGCGTGCGACGTTCGAGCAGGTCGATGGGGCTGCCCGCACGCCGGTGTTGAAAGACGTCGAGGCGAAGATTCGGCTCGAGGCGGACGACGCGATTCGCGTGACGGGCCGCGGCGATGCCGATGGCGGCGGCCGGCTCGACGGGGATATCCGCGTCTGGCCGAAGGACTTGCGAGCCGATGGCAAGATCACGCTGTCGTCGCTGCCGCTCACGTTGTTCGTGCCGCTCTTGCCTTCGGTACCGTGGTTCGAGCCGCAGAACAGCCGGATCGACGCGGCGCTCACGATTCGCGCGGAGAGCCCGGCGCGCGTCTCGCTGGAAGGCAAAGCTGCGCTGCACAACGTCGGGTTGTCACACGAGCGCATCGCGGTCACGCCCGTGCGCGGGATCGAGCTCAGCATCGAAGGCCACGGTCACTGGTTGCCGATCGCGCGAAGGCTCGAGATCGATAGTGGTGGATTCGGCTTGGGCAAAGCACTTGCGACCGTGAAAGGTGCGGTCGAGCTCGACGCCGATCACTACGCATTCGACATCGATGCGGTGCTGCCGCAGACGCAATGCACGGATGCGGTTCGGTCGATCCCGAAGGACTTGCTCGGCGACATGGCGCTCGCGCAGTGGGATGGGACGATCGGCGCGAAGTTCCGCTTTCAGACCGACTCGCGCGATCTCGACAAGACCGTGCTCGACGTCGACATCAAAGATCGCTGTAACTGGCTCGTGGTGCCGGTGATCGCGGACTTGAGCAGGTTCTCGGGGCCGTTCACGCACACGGTGACCGAGCCGGACGGCAAAGTTTTCGAGCTGGAGACGGGGCCGAGCACGGCGGCGTGGACGCCGATCGAAGCGATGAGCCCATATTTCGTGCACGCGGTGCTCGTGCATGAGGACCCGCAGTTCTTCTCCCACCACGGGTTTTCGCTGATCAACATTCGGAACGCGGTCGTGCGCGATCTGAAGGAGCGGCGGTATGCGGTCGGTGCGAGCACGATCACGATGCAGCTCGTGAAGAACGTGTTTTTGCACCGCGAAAAGACGCTCGCACGCAAGATTCAGGAAGTGTTGCTGACGTGGTGGACCGAGCGCGTGATGGAGAAGAAGGACATCATCGAGCTCTATTTCAACGTGATCGAATACGGGCCGAGCATCTACGGCATCCGGCAAGCCGCGCAGCACTACTGGAACCGGCTGCCTTCCGAGTTGTCACCGGCGGAGGCGGTTTTTCTTGCTACGATTTTGCCGAATCCGAAGCGCTACCATTCGTATTACGAGAAGAATGCGCTCACTTCGGGTTGGGCTTCGAACATGCGCAGCATGATGCGGCGCATGGGTGAGCGTGGGGCGTACGATCCGAAGGCGACCGAATACGGCATGTCGGAGATCGATCACTTCAAGTTTGCCAAGGACGGATCGGCGGCGCCTCCGCGCGTGATTCCTGGTACGACGGCGGCGTTGCCGTACATGCAAGCTGGACCGGCCGATACCGGCACCGACCTCGATTGAAGCTCGACGAAGCTCGATGAAGCGATAGACAAGGAGTTGGCCCGATGCACTACGCGCTGTTGATCTATCTTCCGGAAGACGTCGAGAAGCGCGTCACGCCTGCGCAAGACCAGGCGGTGATGGAAAAATGCGTCGCTCTCGCGCAGGAGACGCGCAAGGCTGGGACGTACAAAGGTTCAGCGCGCCTCGAGCCGACGCGGACGGCAGTCTGCGTGCGGAATCGCGAGGGTGGCCGGCAGATGATTACGGATGGGCCCTTCGCGGAGACGAAGGAGCACATGGTCGGGTTCTACTTGATCGATGTCGCCGATCTCGATGCCGCCAAAGCGTACGCGCAGAAGCTACCGACGGCCGAGCTGGGGGCGACGATCGAGATTCGTCCGATTCTGTGGCAGGACCCGGCGATGACGTTGAGTACGCCTCTACCGCCTGAGCTTTGAACAGCACGGCTCGGTTCGCGACGGTTTGCGCTCTGAGCGACCGTGGTTCACTCGATGCCCTTGCGCTTGCGGTGCTGTTCGAGCGGGCTCGTGGTGCTTTGCTCGATCGTTCCTACTCCCGCGAGTCCTGACAGCGTCGTGAACGACTTGCCGCCGTCCGTCGACTCGAGTGCGAGCATGTCGGAACGATCGCGCGCCGTCAGCACGATGCGCTGCGCGTCGGCGGCGAGCACGGGCGTACCGCACATGCCGCTCGGGGGCTCGAAGCAGGCAGACGGTGCGAGCGGCGGCGCGACCGGATTGCCGTGCAGATCGAGGCGTAGGACGCGGACTTGGTCGGCTGGATTGCCAAGTGCGAGAACACTGCCGGTCGGCGTGTTCAGCACGGAAACGCTGCTGACCGCTCTTGCGAGGCGGAGTGGCGCGCTGCAGCCATCCGCTGCGCAGACGCTGGTCCAGAGCTCGAGCGGCCCCGTGATCCAGAAGACTTGAGCGCCGTCGTCGCGACAGGTGAGACGAACGCGATCGAGCCGCACGTCTTCACTGTGGATCGCGCCAGGCAGCGGGACGTCGAGGGAGAGCAGCTCCTGCACCGGACTCGCTGGACCGGTGCGCGCGGCGGTCGCGGCTGCGGACCCGGGACCTCCAGCCGTCGTAGCCGCCGTGGGCGGCGTCGCGGGCACGCCGGTCCCGAGCTTCGCCGTCGAACCGTCGACACTCGCCGGTAATGCGACCAGTCTCAACTGCTGGTCCGAACCGTAGGCGAGCGTCAGCCCGGTTGGACCGGCACAACCGACCGTCCATGGATGTTCGCCTGTCACGGTTGGCAACGCCACCGTTCCGCGCTTCGCATCCGCCCACACCACCGCCGCCGTCAGCTGCGTCGCGTCTGCTGAATTCGTCCTTGCGACTAGCGCGGCTGCCGGCTCCGCACCGGTCACCAAGCTCGCATCGACGCTGTCCGTCGCCGTGCTCACTTCGAATCGGTCGACCGGATCGAACGAATGCGACGTACCCTCACTCGCGAGCCGCGGGGGCTCCTTCGGAATTTCGAACCGGAGCAGCGCCGCACCACCTTCGGGCGCAGCCCGCGCCAGCATCCACACGTTGCCTGTTGCCGCCGACAGCTGCAAGACGCGGTCGACCCGACCGGCCGGATGCCCGCCGACCTTCCACACCGGATCGCGCAGCGCCGCCGCACCCTTGTCGTACGGCGCGAGCCCAGTCGGACGCCCGGCGCAGCGATCCTCGCGCTCATCGCACCGCGCATCCGGCATCGCCCACACCAGGAACGCATCGCCACCACTGCGCAGCGCCCCCCGCACGAAGCTCGTGCGACGCACTCGCTCGCGATCGACTTTCCCGTCCGCGACGCGCAGATACGAAACTCCGCGCCCATCGAGCGCGAGCACCTCGAGCGCCGTACCCGTGCTGTACAAGCTGAGCGTCGCCTCGTCTGAAGCCATCAGCGGCAACCGCGCCGGGGCCGCGAGCCGCGCCGGCTTGTCGAACCCGATCGCATCGTTGTCGAGCCCGGTGTCTGCTCCACCAGCCCGCGAGAGCAACACCGTTGCCGCCTGAACGCGGCGCAACGCCTGCAACACTCGCTCCGGCACGCGATTGAGCCCGGCTTTCCGCCGCTTGTCCAAGCTCGAGAGCTCGCTATCCGTGAGCTCCACGGCCGCGCGTAGATCCGCCCCGGCTTGTTTCACCGACGGCCACAAAAAGATCGCCGGCTCGGGCGCCATCCGCTGCAGCGCAGGGCGGCAGACGAGCGGCCAGTCCGGCCCCGCCAGCATGACTTTGCCGGCGAAGTGGTCGCGATCACCCTGTGGCAGCGACAACCCTGGCTCCTTCGTAACCTCGCCGCCCATCAGGCAACGGCTGAGATCCGCGAAGTTCCGCCGAACCGTGTGTGCCTGCGACCGACCGCGCAGGTACGGGATACCGAGCAACAGCAACGCCATCACGGCGTTCGCGACCACAGTCACGAACAGTGGTTTGCGATTCGGCCGGAACGTACTCGCGATGCGATCGGCATCGACGTCACTAACATCTGCCATCGTTCATTCGTCTTCGTTCGCGCGCAGCTTGGCCATCACGCTGATGTCTTCGAGCGTCGTCATGTCGCCGCTAGTTTCGTTTCCTTGAGCAACGTCGCGAAGCAGCCGCCGCATGATCTTGCCGCTGCGGGTCTTTGGAACCGCATCCGCAAAGCGAATGCTCTTCGGCCGAGCAAACTTGCCGATCTCGTTTGCGACGTGATCCATCAGCGCGCGGTTGAGCTCCTTGCTCGGCTTTTGATCGCCCTTGAGCGTGACAAACGTGACGATCGCTTGGCCCGTGACAGGGTCGGGCACGCCGACCGCTGCCGCTTCCGCCACCGCAGGATGTGCAACGAGCGCGCTCTCGATCTCCGCCGTACCCAACCGATGTCCCGACACGTTCACGACGTCGTCGATGCGGCCCATCACCCAAAAAAAACCGTCCGCGTCGCGTCGCGCGCCGTCGCCCGTGAAGTACTTCCCCGGGAAGCGCGAGAAGTACTGCTCCTTGTAGCGTTCGTCGTCGCCCCAGACCGTGCGCAGCATCGAAGGCCACGGTTTGTCGATCACGAGCAAACCACCTTCGTTTACGCCCGCTTCGGTTCCGTCGTTACGCAGCACCTTCGGTGAGATGCCGAAGAACGGCAACGAGCACGACCCAGGTTTACTCGGGATCGCGCCGGGGATCGGCGTCATCACGATCGAGCCAGTTTCGGTTTGCCAATACGTATCGACGATCGGGCAGTTTTCTCCGCCGATCACGCGCCGATACCACATCCACGCTTCCGGATTGATCGGCTCGCCGACCGAACCCATCAGCCGCAATGACGACAAGTCGTGTCTGCCCGGGTAATGATCACCCCACTTCACGAACGTGCGAATCGCAGTTGGCGCCGTGTAGAACACGGAGACTTTGTGCTTCTCGACGATCTGCCACAGCCGGCTCGGATCCGGTTGATTCGGAGCGCCCTCGTACATCAGCACGGTCGCGCCGTTGCTGAGCGGCCCGTACACGATGTAGCTGTGCCCGGTCACCCAGCCGATGTCGGCCGTGCACCAGTACACGTCGTCATCGCGCAGATCGAACACGTACTTGCAGGTCAGATACGCGCCGAGCAGATACCCGCCCGTCGTATGCATCACGCCTTTGGGCTTACCCGTGGTGCCCGACGTGTAGAGGATGAACAGCGGGTGCTCTGCCGGTAGCGCCGGCGCAGTGTGCTTGTCGCTGGCCTTCGCCATCAGGTCCGACCACTTGTGATCGCGACCGGCTTTCCACTCGACCTCGTTTTTCGTCCGCTCGAGAACGATCACGTGCTCGACGCTCGGGCACTGGTCGACCGCTTTGTCGACTTGCGGCTTCAGCGGCATCACGGTTCCGCGCCGCCACGCGCCGTCTTGCGTGATCACGGCTTTGGCTTGCGCGTCGTTCATGCGATCGCGCACGGCCTCCGCCGCAAAACCTCCGAACACCACGCTGTGGATCGCACCGATACGCGCGCACGCGAGCATCGCGATCGCGGCTTCGGGCACCATGCCCATGTAGATGCCGACGCGATCGCCCGACTTGATCCCGAGCCCTTCGAGCACGTTCGCGAACTTGCTGACTTCGCCGAGCAGCTCGCGATACGTGAGCTTTCGAACCTCGCCCGGCTCACCTTCCCAGATGATCGCGGTCTTGTCCGCACGCGCACTTGCGACGTGCCGATCGAGACAGTTGTCGGCGAGGTTCAACGTGCCATCGGCGAACCACTTCACGAACGGAGGGTTCCACTCCAGGATCTGCGTCGGCTCTTTCGACCAGTGGAGCTCCTTCGCTTGCTCGCGAAAGAAGCCTTCCGGATCGTCGATGCTGCGCTTGTACATCGCCGCGTAGGCCTCGTAGGACGACACGCGCGCCGCCTTCGCGAATGCTTCGGGCGGGGGAAACACACGCTGTTCTTGCGACACGCTTTCAATGGTGTGATCGGGCATGTGGTTCCTCCGGGTTGGGGGCCATACCATACCCTTTCACCGGCCCTGGCAAACGCACATGAGACAACCTCCGACGCCGCAGGTTCTGCAGGGCCTCGTAGATAAATACGAGCGACTGTTGCGGTTGCGCACGGAGCCGACCGAGGTTGCACCGCGGGACGAGCTTCGCAGCCTGGCGCGACAGTTTCCGGGAGCACTGCGCGAGCTCGACAGCCTTGCGCTCGAGACGATCGAGATACGCCTGCGTGCGTTACGCGGCGTGCTCGCGAATGCCACAGAGCCTGAAAATTGGATGTGTCTGCAAGCGAGCTACCACGGGTACATGCGCGCCACGCTCCGCATCAAACGCTGGTCGCGGGGGTGGCCGCAGGAACCTGCCGCAGCGCTGCTCGCGTTCACGGCCAAATACGTGCCGGCTCCAGACGAGCCTGGCCTCGCGTATTTCGATGAAGAGCTGCTCGTGAAGATCCGGAAACCACCGGCGGGTCGGCTGAACCCACTCGTGCTCGAAGCCGTGGCGCGCGTACATGAGACTACAGCGGACGCGGTCGCAGAAGCGCTGTGTACCCAGGCTAGGGATGCGAACAGCTCTAGGGCACAGCGTGAATAGGCGGCTCTGATGTGGCCAGAACGAGGGGCTACTGCCGTTGCCTCGTGCAGGGGCCACTGTTAGCGTCCAAGTGTGCGGGAGGCAGGAGCAGCCATTGGCGTCATGATGGTGATGCTTCTGGTCTATCCACTCAGTTCCACCCACGCGCAGGTCAGTCGGCGCGATACGCGGCTCGCGAGCTTGGTGGCGATCGCACCACCACCTGCCGCTGAGAGCGGCGACGACCGCGACGAGCAACTGTTGCTCACGTTGCGTCCAGCACCCGGGCTCGAGCTCCTCGCCCAACGCGTGGCGCGCGTGCTGTCACTGCGGTTCGGGGCTGGAACCATTCGTGTCGGTGGGCCGCCACCCCCTGGATTGATCGAAGCCGTCCCGGCCGGTCATCTCGCGCTCGCACGCGAAGCAGACCGCGTGCACCTCGTGCTCGGTGCCACGTTCGGTGCGTTCTTCGAAGCCAGCCTTCCGCTCGGCAAGACTGCGAGCGAGCCGGATGTGCGATCGCTCGCACTCGCCGTCGAAGCGCTGCGCGATCGCGTGCTCGAAGCGGCCGAACGCTCGAACGAGCCGCAATCGGCTCCGCAGCTCACGGCTGCAGCCAATTCGCGCTCGGGCCAAGCGAGCGATGGTTCGCAACGCGATCACGGCTCGATGCCTTCGCTCCCGACCGGCAGCGACTCGGGACGCGAAGTGAAGCCGATGTTTTTCGTGCGCATGTACAGCGGCGCTTCGAACGAGAGCAACGGTCCGCGCATGGGCATCGCGACGGGCGGTGGCATGTGTGTGCAGGGGTATTGTTTGGTGATCGGATTCGAGTCGCCGCTGCCGTACGTGCTGGAAGCGAGCGCGACCGACGTGCGCTATCGCTACCCGACGATCACCTCTAGTTTCTACAGCCGACCCTGGCAGTTCGGGATTTTCGCGCCTGCTGCGAGCATCGGGTTCTTGTCTCGCGTGGGCTACTTCCGGCGCGACATGGGCATTTCCGAGAACGCCGGCGGACTCGATACCGATTTGGGCGTGCGAGGTGCGCTGGAAGGTTCATTTGCGCTCGGTGGCGCGTTCGAGCTCACAAGCGAGCTTGGCCTCGACTACGCGCTCGATCGCTGGCAGCTCGGCAGCGGTGAGACCGTCATGCGCCGGAACGATCGCGCGACCGTGTGGGCCCAGGCAGGGATCCGATTGCGTCCATATTGAGAGTGCCCAGCAGGGGACAGTAACGATCCTGAAAAACTGGCGGACTGCAGACGACATACACCCGAGGACCCTTGGCGTTGAACCCCAAGCCAACACAACCGAGACTGATGTCGGGCGATGACCGCAAGAAGGCGGCCGGCCCGGACGAGGACCGTGTGCTCCTCGAACGGGCAGCGGCAGGCGACGAACAAGCGGTGCGCGCGCTCTATCGCACGCACGTCGCGAAGCTGCAGCGGCAAGCCGCGCGGGTGCTCGGCGCGAACGATCCGGATGTCGAAGACGTCGTTCAGCAATCATTTCTCGCCGCGCTCGATGGCGCAGTGAAGTTCGATGGAAGATCCAGCGTGCAGACTTGGCTCTTCGGCATCGTCACGCGGCGCGCACTCGATGCCGCACGCGCGCGTTATCGCCGGCAGCGCTTCTCGCGTTTCGTCGGCGCGCTCGGGTTTCAAACCGAAGTGTCGGCGCCGCCTGACTCCGCCTATCACGCTGGGGTCGAGGCCGAGCGCCTCCTTGCGATGCTCTCACCGCTGCAGCGGACCGTGTTCGTGCTGCACGATGTCGAGGGCTACACCTTCGCGGAGATCTCGGGTTTGCTCGACGTCGGTATCTCGACTTTGCACGGCCGGTTGATCGCAGCGCGCAAGCGCTTGGACGCACTGTCGGGCGGCGAGGTGGACGATGCATAGGCCTACGCCGAGTGGCGGCGTGCCGAACCTGCGGCATGCCGCGGGTCAGCAGTCGTCGGCGTCGAGTCAGCTCGCGGAGGCGTTGCGGCAAACGCCGGTGCAGCTCCCCGAGATGCATCGCGCGCGTCTCGAACGGAACCTCGTCGAGGCGTGGCGTGCGCGCGGCGCGCATGCGGTGCCACTGCCGCGAGCGCGGCTGGGTTTGTCGCGTGCGGTCTGGGTCGGTTCGATCGCAGCTTCGGCCGCGCTCGGTGTCGCGCTCGGGTTCGCGGTGTTGCGCCATCCCGAAGCTTCGGCGCCGGCGCAGGCTGCCCAGGCAGCTGGCAATGTGGCGCACTTCGATCTGGTGATCGGCGACGGCGCCGTTCAGAGCGGCACGTTGGTCGCGGGCCAAGTGCTCGAGAGCGGCAAACACGGTCACATCGAAGTCAGCCTCGCACTGAGTCGCGTCGACATCGCGCCGGATAGCCGCGTGCGGTTCGAGAAGCTGGATAACGACGAGCTGCGATTGTCGCTCGTACAAGGTCGCGTCGACGTCGCGTTCCATCCGGAACACAAAGGCCAACAACGCTTGTCGGTGGAGACGAGCGCGGCGCGCGTGGTCGTCGTCGGCACTCAGTTCGCGGTCGAGACTACGGCCAATCGCGAGACGCGCGTCAGCGTGAGCGAAGGTGTAGTGCGAGTCGAGCCGCGGCGCGGCGGGCAAGCGCTGCTCGTGCATGCCGGCGAGCAAACGACCGTCGGTGCGGAGCGCGAGCAGCAACTGTCGCAACTGTCTAAGGCGCCGCACGCGACGATCGAACCGTCGCAGCTCGCGGCACCGCGTTCGTTACCGATCGCGCGCGAGGTTTCCGAGAAGGCTCGGTCCGGGCGCGCGCGCGGGCGCAAAGCCAAGGTCGAAGACCGGGCCGGATCGGACTACGACACGAAGCTCGAGAACGCCCGCCAGTTGTTGCTTCAGGGAAAACACGCGGCTGCGCGCGAGAAGCTGCAGCGCATGACCGAAGGTTCGGTTCCGGCGAGCACGCGCGTCGAGGCTCTCGTGTTGACCGCGGAGTCGTACACGGCGCAAGGCCAAGTGCCGCGGGCAGCTGCAGCCTATCGGCAAGCCGTGGAAGCTGCGCCGCGCGAGCCCGCGGGACACAACGCCCTGTTCGCGCTCGCACGTCTGCTCGACAGGTATACGGAAGACAACGAGAGTGCGGCATCCGCCTACCGCGAGTACCTAGCCAAAGCACCTCATGGGGCGCTCGCTCGGCAAGCTCGCGACGCATTGTGTCGCCTGACCCCTTGTCAGTGACATGCATGCCGATAGCCGGCGGTTTTGGCCCTGTGGTCAATGACAGGCATGATCATTAAAGGACCAACAAAGTTGCCTCGCTGTGGGCTTACGACACAGCGGACGGAGCTGAAAGACCGGTAGTCGTGGGTGCCGCTCGCGGCATGTGGCTTGCAGAGCTGCGTGACCATGAGCACTCCGGCCGAGAACGCATCGCTGCCCGAGTTGGTCCGAACACTGGCCGACGACGCACGCGAGCTCGTGCGTGCTGAGGTTGGCCTCGCGAAAGACGAGGTCAGCAAGAGCGCGAAGGCTTTGCTCGTCGTGATCGCCGGCGCGACGTCGGTGACGATCACGGCGGTGCTCGCGCTCTGCACGTTCGTTGCGGCGGTCGTGCTCGCACTTGGAGGCAGTGCCGCTGCTGCGCTGTTCGCGGCAGCAGGTTGGGGGACGCTACTGGTGGTGATCGCGCTCGCCGTCAGCGTGCGGCTCCTGTCGAAGAACAAGACCGCGAAAGTGGAGACCGCGCCGCAACCAGAGCTGCACGCGGCCGAACCAGGCTTATCCACCAACCAAAGTGAGGTCCTGAGATGAGCACTGAATTGAAAGCCACACCCCTCGAGCAGCAAGCTATCGAGGCGGCGTCGGAGTCGAGTGCATCGGGCGGGTTGGGCGCGTTGGGCGCGTTGGCAAAGGCGCCGAGCGAAGCGGAGCGTCGGGTGCAGCTCGCGAAGCAGCGTTTGCAACATCACTTGGCGGTGCTCGATCATCGCGCGCGCAATCTGGCGAAGCAGAGCGCGTGGATCGCCGGCATGGTGTTGCTCGGCTTGGTCGGTGCGGCTGCGGCAGCCTCGGCATTTCGTCCGAAGAAGCGGCGCTCGCACTACTACGCGGAGCCGAGCGGCCGGCCACTTGGGCCTGCGCTGATGCTCGCGGCATTTGGTCTCTTGGCGCGCGGTGCGCGCTCGCTCGCATCGCGTCGCACCTAGAGGAACTACACGAGTGCAATCCCAATCGCTGCAGCGGTTGGCGTAACCCACAGCAAAACGGCGGACCCATGGCAACTCAGATTCAGGAACTCGTAAAGTCAGAAACAGTTTCACAGGCGCGCGAGAAGTTGGCGCGTGCGAGCGGTGAGCTGGAGCACCTGGACCAGCGTGTCCGCGAGTTGGTTCGCGAGCGGCCCGTGGCTACGCTGCTGGCAGCGGCGTTCGTCGGGCACTTGATCGGGCGATTGTTTTCTTCAGCAACACGATAGGGGCCGAGCATGGAAACGACGACTAAATCAACGACGAGCAATCGCAATAGCGGCGAGAAGTCGGAACGTAGCAGCAAGGCTGCCGAGCCCGGCGCCGATATCCAGAAAGCCTGGGGCGAAGCTTCGAGCGCGCTCGAAACGCTTTACTCGGAAGCATCACATCAACTGCAGACGGTCGTGCAGGAGCGCCCGTACGTCGCGCTCGCCGCGGCTGCAGGTCTTGGATTCGTACTCGGGGGCGGGCTTCGGTCCGTCACCGGTCGCTACCTGCTGCGAACCACTGCGCAGTTGGTCGTACCAGGTGTCCTCGCCGCGCTGAAGGGCGCCGAGGATTGAGCGAGAAGCACGAACACGAAACCCGAACGAGGAGCTGAATCCATGTTGGACGAATTCATCAAAACGAGATCGCGTGCACTGCGCGACTTCAGCAGCGACGACATCCTGAGTGCGCTCGGTTTGGAGCGTAGATCGACTGCGGTCGAAGCCGCGATTCCAACTGCGTTGGCGTTTGTTGCTGGTCTTGCGGCCGGTGCCGGCGTTGCGCTGTTGCTCGCGCCGAAGAGTGGCCGTGAAGTGCGGCAGGACATTTCGAACCGAGCGTCAGAGCTCACGAGCAAGGCTTCAGAGCTGACGGGCCGTTTGGCGTCCTCTGCGAACGAGCTCGCAACGGACGTCCGAAATGCGCTTCCGATTGGCGAGAGCGCGCCGAAGAATGCGGATACGACCCGTACACTCGGGACCAACCGCACTTCGTAGCCCACAGCGGTAAGTGATCACCGGCGCGCCGCGACGCTCGATCCGAGTCGGATCGAGCATCGCGCCGCGCCGGCGGCGTTTAGGACGTTTGTTTCGGCTCGAGACGAATTGCGTTGGAGTTTTGTACGTGGCGATACTGCCGCCATGCGATGGTTTTTAGCCTTCTTGATCGGGTGGACTACTTCGAGTGCTGTCGCACAGCCGAGTCCTCCTCCACCGACACTCGCTAATCCCGCTGCCTACGCTGCGATTCGCGACAAAGCGATGTCGAGTGACTGGGCTTTCAGCCGACTTGCTGATCTGACCGATCTCATCGGACCCCGCATGTCCGGCTCGGCACAAGCGCAAGCTGCGATCGACCAAGTTGCCGCCGTCATGCGCGCGGACCAACTCAAAGTCACCCTTCAACCCATGAAAGCTCCGCATTGGGTTCGCGGCGCCGAATCTGCGGAGCTCGTCGAATACGCACAACGACCCAAAGGCATCACCCAGGCGCTTCAGCTCACCGCGCTGGGCGGTTCAGTCGCGACTCCTGCCGAAGGGATCGTCGCACCCGTCCTGGTCGTACGCAGCTTTGCCGAGCTCACGGCTCGCGCCAAGGAAGCGCGTGGACGCATCGTGTTGTTCGACATTCCGTTCGACCAAGACCTCGCCGATAACGGGCAAGCCGGGCCCGCCTACGGATACACGAGCGCGTATCGGCGCGGCGGTGCATCCGCTGCTGCAAAAGTCGGTGCCGTTGCAGCACTCGTTCGCGCAATCGGCGGCGCCAACTACCGACTGACACATACCGGTCAAATGACGTACGAAGAGGGCGTCGCAAAAATTCCAACCGCCGCACTGACGGCGGAAGACGCCGGGCTCGTCTCACGGCTGGCCAAGCGCGGTAGTGTGAGCATGAAGCTCGTGCTCACGCCGCAAACACTCCCCGACGTCGATAGCTTCAACGTTCTCGGCGACCTCATCGGAAGTGAAAAGCCCGACGAGATTGTGCTGATCTCCGGTCACCTCGACTCCTGGGATCTCGCGACGGGCGCAATCGATGACGGCGCCGGCGTAGTCGCAGCGATGGGCGTCGCGCACGTCTTGAAAGAGCTCAAGCTCCGCCCAAAGCGCACGTTGCGCGTCGTCGCGTGGATGAGCGAAGAGCAGGGCATCATCGGTGGCAGGGCGTATTACGACCAGCTCAAGTCGACCGTCGCGAAACACGCCGCCGTGATCGAGAGTGACTTCGGCGCAGGCAAACCGCTCGGGCTCGAAGCCTACGCGACCCCGTCCGGCATGAATCAACTGCAAGCTCTGCGCGACGTGCTGCTTCCGATTGGGGCAACCGCACTTCGCCGCTCGGAGCGGCCGGTGGGTTCCGACATCGGCGCGTGGCAAGCAGCCGGAGTGCCCGGCTTCGAAGCGATGCTCGATGGCCGGCACTACTTCGACTATCACCATTCGCCAGCGGACACGCTCGACAAGGTCGATCCAAAGAACCTCCAGCGCATGGTCGCGACGCTCGGCGTACTCGCCTATTACCTCGCCGACGCACCGCAGCTGGTCGAGCGCGTCCCATCGCTACCGGAGTAGGGCGCAGTCAGGATCGCTACGCAGGTTCCGCCGTAGGACGCTGATGCCCGCTGATCCATTCGGGTCAGTCAAGCGGGATTCTGCCGCCATGCGCTGCAGCGACCGGCAGACTTCATCGACCTCGGAGGTGCAGCGCGGCACAGTGGTCGTCAGCCTCGCATGCCTACGATTCGATTCAATTTGGTCGCGAACTCGCTCGCAATCATGACTTGCTTCGCGTGCGCGGAAGGCGCAACCGAGGGCAGCGTCGACCCGGCGAAAACGCCCGATGCGGACGTCGCAGATGGCAACGCGGACTCTCCGGATCTCGCCGCGATGTGGCGCGATCAGCCCATGTTTCAGAGCGGCCAGCGGCTGCGCGCGCGCGTGCTCGATGGCGGCGGAGGTGCGGCTGCATTCATCGGGTTTCGCGCGCGCGCAGCCGCTCGCGACTGCGAGTTCGCGATCGCAGCCGATGGTGAGCGCCGCTGCTTGCCGGTGGCGCGCGATGGATCGATCTATTACTTGGACTCCGCGTGCACGCAGCCGGTGTATCGCCAGAGCACGGGCACGGAGTGCAAAGATTCGGTCGCTCCGTACGTCATACACGTCAGCGCGTCCGCCGCGTGCGCTCGCGATCAGCGCACGCGCGTGTACAGCGTCGGAGGGCAACGAGCCGGAGCAGTCGCCTATGCAGCTGTCAGCGGCGGGTGCGAGCCGGTGGGCCTCGTCGACTGTCTGCATACCGTCGCGGAAGAAGCGCCGGGTCAGTTCGCACGCGCAACGATTGCGACCGAGGCCGTGGGCACGGGCTTCGCGATTGAATGGGCCGAATCGGAGGATGGCGCCCGCGCGATCTCGGCGCTGCGAGACACGGTTCACGACGTGTTGTGCAGCTTGCAATCCGAGATTCGGTCCGACACGTGTCTGCCGCTGAGCGCGGCGCAGGTGAGAGGCGGCGCTGCCGAAGCCAGTGGCAGCTTGTTCGGCGATGTTGCCTGTAGCGAGCCGAGAGCCGTGCTCGACATCGGCCGCGACGCGTGCACGCCCGCTTCGATCGCGGTAGTGCGCGAGCAAAACGAGTGCGGCGCGTCACAGGCGACGGCGTACGAGCTCGGCTCCGCCATCGACGCTGCGTACGCGAAGAACGGTTCCGGTTGTTTGAGGTTCTCACCGCCGGCAGGGCAGAAGGTGTACGCGCTCGCTGATCCGCTCCAGCTCGACACGCGGCCGGCGTTGCAGCTCGCGCGCGGCGGCACGGAGCGATTGGCCGTGCGCTATTACGCGACGGCGAGCGGCACCCCCGTGCAGTACGACGCGTTGCAGTTCTATGATTCGAAGCTCTCTCGCGTCTGCGAGCGTCGAGCGATGGCGGATGGTACACGGCGGTGCGTGCCGGTCGGTGGCAGCGCAGCGATCGAGCCCGCAGGGCCGTTTCGCGACGCCGACTGCACTGAGCCGCTCGTCGCCGTGCCGCAGGCGAACGTTGCAGGCGTGTGCAGCCCTGCACCCGAATACGCGCAACGTACTGACGCGTCGAATCTGTTGGTTGCGGTGTACGACCTCGAATCGAAACTTCGAGAACCACCTGCAACCGTGTACTTCGTCAGCGACGGTGAGTGCACCGGTCGCAATCCGAAACCATCCGTCGGCTATCACCCGCTCGGCGGCCGGCTCGACCTCGCGGTGTTGCGCGAGCAACTCTACTGATCGCAGCGCTTCAACCGTTAGTCGGAGGCCTCGGACTGGAGCAACGTCGGCGCGAAACCACCTGAGATCCCGATTTGGATCGTGTGAATCACTCGATCGAACCAGATGTTGTAGTAGTCGTGACCGATGTAGTAGCCGAGGTAGACTCCCAGATCGATGCCTGGAACGGTCATCGAATACGAGAGCGACAGCGGAAAGCGCTCGAGCGCTCGCAACGCGGCCGTCTTCGAGACCTGCATGAAGTCATCGAGGATCGCGCTGATCCTCAAGCTGACTTGCCCGTGTAGCGGAAGGTCCGCCACGACCGTCGTCGCAAAGTTCAGACGCACCAACCCGTAGCGGCCCTTCAACTCCGGATCTTGATTGAAGCCGGGATGCCACTGCAGCGATACGCTGCTCCAACCGAGAAATCGCCCGGTGAAGCCGGTTCCGTAGACGGCGAAGTCGAGGTAGTTCGTCGAGAAGCTTCCGTCTTCGTGGTTGATCGAACCGTCGTCAGCAAAAAACGGTCCGGTTTGCCCATTCGAGTGATGGCTGAGCGTCACGCTTCCGTAGAACGTCGGCGAGCCGCGCACGCGCTGCTGAAACCACAGGAACACCGAAATGCGCGGCATGAAGCTCGGCGACCGCACCGGCGACGATTCCTCGTTGAACATGCGCAACACGACCTTCGGCGTCAGCACGAACGCGAACGGCCACTTTTCCATGTGCACGAAGAAGTGAGGCGCGAGGCTGCACTCGAAGATCACCGGCGGAAGGCCGTGAAGGCTGTACGGATACGCGATGTAGCTCGCCTCGAGATTCGCGCGAACCACGTCCGCAGTCGCGATGTCGTGCAACTTCGCAGGTGTGTGCGCCGTGCCTGGTTGCGGCGGTTGCTCGTCGTCGGGTTGGTCGGTCGGCTTCGGCGGGTCTGATTGATGATCCCCACCCTCGGGTTGCCGCGGCTCGCCGCCTGGCCCGGGCGTTTGCGCGTGCGCGCTCGAGCCCGCGAAAGCCGCCGCGACCTGGATAACTGCAGCGACGAGGCAGGCGCGATGCAGCTTTCGAACTGAAGGAACTCGCCGCCGCAGCCAGATCGACATCCACGCGCACCCTATGTCGAACCGCAGCAAACAGCCAAAAGCTGGGAGTGACGTTTCTCATTTCGGAACACGCGTCTGCGCGGGGCACGCTGGCCTTGTGTGGCTAGTTTGTGGGCCATTCCGGCGAGAGCCGGTGATTCAACCGCTGGCACGCTCGTTGCGGAAGTTGGTCTCGAACGCCGCACTGCTTGAAAACGCATCCCAGGAGCACACGATGAAGAGACCACCCGCGGTTCGGTATGCCGTCGTCGGGCTCGGTTATTTTGCACAGGCCGCTGTGCTGCCCGCCTTCGCGCGACTACGAAACTCGAAGTTGGTCGCGCTGTTCTCTGCCGACGCGAAGAAGCTTCAAAAGCTCGGCGCGCAGTACAAAATCACCCATCGGCTCGACTACTCGGACTACGACGAGTTCTTGAAGAGCGGTGAGGTCGACGCGGTGTACATCGCGCTGCCGAACAACCTTCACGCCGAATACTCGATTCGGGCTTCGCAAGCCAACGTGCACGTGCTGTGCGAGAAACCGATGGCGGTTACCGAAGAAGAGTGCTCGCGCATGATCGCAGCGGCGCGCGATTCGGGCACTCAGCTGATGGTCGCGTACCGACTGCACTTCGAGTCGGCGACTCTGACGCTGATCGATGCGATTCGTGCAGGCAAGCTCGGTAACCCTCGCTTGTTCGACGCTGCGTTCACGATGCAGGTGCAAGACAGCAACATCCGCGTGCGCCGCGCCACGCTCGGCGGCGGACCGCTCTATGACATCGGCATCTACTGCATCAACGCCGCGCGCTCGGTGTTCCAGGACGAGCCGATCGCAGTGACCGCGGTCACGGCGCGCAACCCGGATGACGCGCGCTTTCGCGAAGTCGAGGAACAAATCGCGGCCGTGTTGAAGTTTCCGGGCGAGCGCCTCGCGACGTTCACGGCAGGTTTTGGCGCCCACGCGGTGTCGCGGTTTCAAGTCATCGGCTCGAAAGGCCTCGCGCGGCTCGATCCGGCGTTCGAATACGCCGAAGGCCTGAAGCTCGAGATGCAGCTCGGCAAGCGCATGTCGCGGCGCAGCTTCAAGAAGCGCGATCAGATCGCTTCCGAGATCTTGTACTTCTCGGACTGCATCATCCGCGAGCATAAGCCGGAGCCATCGGGCGCCGAAGGTTTGGCGGACATTCGCGTGATCGAAGCGTTACACCGCTCGGCGGCAGCCGGACGAACCGTCGAGCTTGCGCCGGTCGGCAAATCCGAACGGCCCAACGCCACGCTCGAGACGTTTGTGGCTCCGCACGGCATGCCCGAGCTCGTGCATGCATCGGCGCCCTCGCGCTGAACGCGCTGAACGCCACCGCGGCGACTCCGATCCTGATACAGTCTCGGGATGCGGGAAGGCCTCTTCATCGTGCTCGAAGGCGTCGATGGCGCCGGCACGACGACGCAAACCGCACGCTTGTGCGATGCGCTGCGGCCGAGCGTGCCCGTGCAAGCCACGCGCGAACCTTCGGCCGGGCCGATCGGGGCGCTCTTGCGCCAAGCGATCAACGGTCGCTGGGTCACACCGAGCGCTCTGGGACCTGTGTCGCCGGGGTGGGTTACGCAGGCGCTGCTGTTTGCAGCCGATCGCCAAGACCACCTCGAAGCCGAAGTGTTGCCGATGCTCGCCGGCGGCGTGACCGTGGTTTCCGATCGCTACTACCACTCGTCGGTCGCGTATCAGTCGCTCGTCGCGGGTCGGGCGCCCGATGCGATTCCGTGGATTCGTGAGCTGAACAAACACGCGCGGCGGCCTGATCTGACGTTCGTGATCGACGTGCCGGCGGCCGTCGCGGAGCAACGGCGCCGCGCGCGCGGCGGGCGCGAGCTGTACGACGACGACGCGCTCCAGCTACGTTTGACCGACTTTTACGCGCAGCTCGAGGCGCACTTTCCGGGAGAGCCGATCATTCACGTCGCGGGAGACCGGAGTGTGGACGTGGTTGCGAAGGACATTCACCTCGCAGTCCAGGCCGCGCTCGCTCGCCGCGTCTGACGATGACCGGCGATGCGCTCCCGAAAGTCGTACGACCAGGGTTGGCGCTGAGGTTTGCGGGGAGTGAACTGCTCGGCGGCAAGCAGGGTGCCGTCGCAGCGCTGCTCGCACTCGGTGTCGGGCTCTACATGTCGCTCGGCAGCGCCAACTTTTGCCTCGACGACGCGTGGATCCACCTCGCCTACGCGAAGAGCCTGCGACTCGGAGACGGCTTTGCCTACAACCCGGGCGATCACGAGACTGGTTTTTCGAGCCCATTGTGGGCGGCGTCGATCGCGCTGACGCCGTTCCTGTTCAATCCAGTCCTGGCGGTGAAGGTCCTTGGCGCGTTGTGTCATGCCGCGCTCGCTTGGGGCGGCGCCCGCTTGACGTTGCTGCTCTCCGCGGCAGAGACCGCCGAGCGCAACGCCTGGATCGCCGGTGGGTTCGTCGCGATCGATCCGCTTCTGGCATTTGCAGCTGGTAGCGGCATGGAAGTGTCGCTCACGGCGGCGCTCGTGCTCTGGACGGTTTGTGTCGTCCTGCGCGGTTCCAGCCTCCCGACTGCGCTAGCCCTCGGATTCGCTTGCGTCTGGGCGCGACCCGAGACGTTGTTCGTCCTCGCTCCGTTCTGCGCGCTCACCTGGTCGCGATCGCGCAGTCGCGTCGCGGTCGCCGCGGTCGCCGGTGCGCTGCTCGCGCTCGCGCTTTGGATGGTCTACTGCCAAGTCGTCTCCGGTCACGTGTGGCCGAACACGTATTACGCAAAGCGGCATGCGGAGCCGTTGCGCGGGCTGCTCTACTTCGGGCTGCGCGTCGTACCGGCGCAGTCGTGGGCCATCGGCCTGACGGGATTTTGGCTCGTCTTCCGCGCGTTCGCCAAGCCTGGGCCGGCGCGCGCGCTCGCCCTCGCGTGGCTGTGCGCGATTTTAGCGATCGCATGCAGTCGCGAGATCGTGGTCGGCTCGTTGTTTTACGGCACACGCTACTTCGCGATTTTCGGTGCGATCCCGTGCGTGCTCGCAGCGAGCCAGCTGCGACCTCGACTTCGATCCGCGATGTTTGGAACGGTTCCGATCTTCCTCGCGAGCGCGCTGATGCTCCCGCAAGCGCGGGCCTTGCAGCGCGCCCAAGAGGAAGACATCACGGCGCAGCACACTCAGCCTGCACAGTATCTCGCGCGCGAGCTTCCGGCGGACGCGCGCCTTGCAGTCGAAGGGGCCGGTGCGACGCGCTTCTTCTTGCCGCGCACGATGCACGTGATCGACGTCGTTGGCCTCAACTACGCGGCTGCTGTCCACGCGAAGACTTCGAGCGAGCGAACCTGCAGCGTGGTGCACGCACGTCCAACTCACGTACTCTTGCCGAGTGGCTTCTTCGAAGCCTTCGAACGTTCGTTCGTGCTCGAGCCGATCCAAACGTTTGTCGATGAAACGTCCGCGCTGACGGTGCGCTCATCGGTCCACCGCATCCACGCCGCGCGCGTGCTCGCGATCCAGCCTGAAGTGAGGCGGATGTGCGGGATCGATCCGGCGGCGTGGCGCCCCTGACCGAGTTGGACGGCTAAGTGACCTCACACGGCCAAGCCACTCGACACATGGCCTCTGGACGCTGTACCAGATTAACATGGATGACACTGAGCTTCGGCTTCGTGCCGAGAGCATCGCGGAACATTTCCGTGAGCGGCGTCGCATCCTGTTCATCACCGGAGCCGGGCTTTCCGCGGAATCAGGGCTCCCGACGTACCGCGGCATCGGCGGGCTCTACGCGAAGGCCGAGACCGAACACGACATGCCGATCGAGGTCGCTCTCAGCGGCACGGTGTTCTATCAGCGTCCTGAGATTACCTGGCACTACATCGCGCGACTCGAGAAAGCAGTCAGGAACGCGAAGCCGAATCGCGGCCACGAGATCATCGCCGAGCTCGAGTCCAAGCACGAAGTGGTGGTGCTCACGCAAAACGTCGATGGCTTTCATCGCGCTGCCGGTTCATCGCGGGTGATCGACATCCACGGTGACTGCCACTATCTGGTGTGCACCCGCTGCGGTCATCGAGAGATTCGCGCCGACTACTCGGGCCTCGAGCTTCCGCCGAAGTGTCAGGAGTGCGGCAGCCTCGTCCGTCCCGAAGTCGTGCTGTTCGAAGAGCTGTTGCCGCCCGACAAAGTGGATGAGCTCGGTCGTGAGCTCGCCCGCGGTTTCGATGCGTATTTCACGATTGGAACGACGAGTGTGTTCCCGTACATCGCACAGCCGATCGTGGATGCCGCTCGCAGCGGCAAGCTGAGCGTGGAGATCAATCCGGAGCCAACGGAAGTTTCGGAGATCGTCGACATCGCCCTGCGCACGGGCGCTGTGAGAGCGCTGCGAGCAATTTTCGAAGCCAATAACCAAGTGACAAACTAGCGCCAAGCCCCGGACCGCCTATAACCCTCGGCAGGGCGGAGGGAGTAGGCATGCGAAGTAACGTTTGGTCTCGCTGGTTCGGAGGGTTGCTCTGGTTGTGTGGCGCCGGCTGCGAGAGCGACTCGAAAGTCGATCCCGCGCAACCAGAGCCGATCGGCGAACAACCTGCAGCTCCGAGCGGCGGCGACCCAATGCCGCGCGACGCGTCCGAGCGTGAGGCTATGACGCCACCCGGGCCTGCGGCTCGAGATGCGGCGCCTGCTCCGATGGATGGACAAGTGCCGCCTCCGCGACCGATCGACGCCGGCTCGCCGCAAATGACCGCGGATGCGTCCGGTGCGATGCCTGCAGCTCCGAGCGGCGGTTGCATGAAGCGGGCAGTGACGGGCCAGCCCGGCGTTCACTTTCACCACGTGCACTTCAACACGACGGATCCGAACGCCGACCTCGAGTTTTATCAGAAGTATCTAGGCGCAAAGCCGGTCGACTTCTGCACCGATGGCAAGACGCCGACCCGCGCAACCCAGACCGAGCGCGGCTACTTTCTGTATACGAAGGTCGCGACTGCGCCCGATCCGCGGCTGAACACGTATCTCGAGCACATCGGCTGGATCCACCCCGACCCGAATGCCGAGCTCGAACGGCTCGTTCAACTCGGCGCGCCGCGGTTTCCGGTGGGCCGCGCCCAATGCGAGACGGCGTTTGCGGGCGAGATGGCTTGCAACGATTATTGGTTTTACCTGCAGGCGCCGAGCGGTGCGCGGGTCGAGGTCGCGAAGGGTCCTGGGCCTGCGACGATGGGATTCGGACACGTTCATCTGATCATGGGTGTCGACTACCCGTTCTTCGAGACCGCGACCGGCGGTGCTTTCAAGAACAAAGTCATCGATCTGGTGAATCATACGGACGCCGCGCTTCAGGAGAACATCCTCGACAACGAGATGGTCGTGGAGACGCGGGGTAAGCCGATCGATCACGTGGGCTACAGCACGATCGACCTCGACGCCGAGAAAGCGCGCATCGTCGCGGCTGGACTCACGCTGGCCGAGGACATCTCGTTCAAGCCGGAATACGGCTTTCGCAGCTTCTTCCTGAAGAGCGCGAAGGGGATCTGGATCGAGATCGTGGAAGACGCGCCGTTCGCAGCCCAGACGCCCTGACGATCGCCTGTCGCTTTCATCGTCGCGCGCCCGGCACAGCCAAACCCCGGTCGTGGAGAGGTAACGCGGTGTCCGAGCTGTCCGGTCACCGCCGCGCCCGCGGGCAGTCGACGGACGCGAGTGAGCGTTCATACATCTTTCGGAACCCACGAAAGATATCGGTCTCACGTGACTCGGATGTGGTGCAAACCCCATCACGAACGGCTGCTGCCGTGGCATGCATCGTGTTAGAGGACCGACTCACGATGCTTACGCCTAGTCTCAAACTTTGCTGTTTGGTTTGTCTGATCGCGGCCGCGTGTACGCCGGTCTCGGGGCGGCGAGCGGCGCTATTCGAATTCGATGGTGGAGATGGCGGTGGACTCGACGATGGGTCGGCCGCAGCTGAAGGCGGCGCGGACTCTGGAACGGATTCGAGTAGCGGCGGCAAGGGCTCGAACTCGGGAGCGGGTGGCGATTCCGGAAGCTCGGGTACCGGCGGTGCTGGCGGCATGAGCTCGGCCGGTTCGAGTGGGAATTCGAGCGGTAGCTCAGGCGGCATACCCGGCGAGATGCCCGCTGAAATGCCTGGCGAAATGCCCGGCGAGATGATGCCTGCCAAAGAGCCGTGCACGACCGACGGCGCGGTGCGTTGTGCGATGCGTGCTGCGGGACAGCGCGATACATGCAGCGGCGGGTTTTGGACGGCGGGTACTGCGTGCGAGACCGGCGAGATCTGCAAGTCAGAGCCGGGGCCGATGGACGGCATGTGTCTGATGGTTGCCGAGATCTGCCGGGGCAGCGCCGGACAACCGGTCTGTGACAGCCAGGGCGTCATGTATCAGTGCAGCGCAGAGGGCGTGATCGAGTCGATGTCGAGCTGCACGAGCGAGAAGCACTGCCAGTTGGGCCTCGCGACGAAGGTTTGTTTCACGTGCATTCCCGGCGAGTTCAAGTGCACGGAGAAGAAGCTCGAGAAGTGCGATGCCGAAGGGATGGCGTTCGGGCTCGACAAAGAGTGCGCGACGGCGGCGCTCTGCAACGCGAAGGTCGGCGACTGCACGGACGCGGCCTGCGTACCGAACAAACAAGTCTGCGAAGGCGACACGCTTCGCAAGTGCAATGCCGATCAAACGGCGCTCGAAGACGTGAAGCCGTGTATGGCCGGCTTGTGCGACAACCAGGCGGGCGAGTGCGACGTGTGTACGCCCGGCAAGAAGACGTGCGAAGGCGACACGGTCGTGACGTGCAACGCGCAAGGGCAGGCCACGACGCGCGCGGCTTGCAGCGGGGCGACGACGCAGTGCGTCGGGTCGGGCCAGTGCGTCGCGTGTGCAGCCGATGCCGATTGCGGGGAACCGGGCACGTGCAAGTCGCGCCACTGCAACTTGGCGACAGGCACGTGCCAGCCGCAAAACGTGATGAACGGAAGCGAGTGCAGCGCGGGCGTCTGCAAGGACGGTAGTTGCGTGGGGTGCTTGTCGCCATCCGACTGCGACGCCGCACCGGGCGTCTGCAAAGTCAAAGGTTGTTCCGCGACGAACACCTGCGCGCCGGTGAATGCGCTGGACGGCAGTACGTGCAACACCTCCGACGTCTGCAGCGGCGGGAATTGCGTCGCGTGTCGTGTGCCGAGCGACTGCGAAGCGGATCCCGGCGTCTGCAAAGTGAAGGGTTGTTCAGCGGCGGGCGCGTGCGCTCCGGCGAATGCGGACGATGGCAGCACGTGTAACGGCTCGAACGTGTGCAGCGGTGGACGCTGCGTCGCGTGTCGTGTGCCGAGCGACTGCGAAGCGGATCCCGGCGTCTGCAAAGTGAAGGGTTGTTCGGCGACCGGCACGTGTGCTCCGGCGAACGCGGGCAATGGAACGGATTGCAGGACGGCGAGCGGGCCCGGTGTTTGTCAGGGTGGAACGTGCATCGGTTGCTCGACGAACACCGATTGCGCGCGGCTCAGTCCGACGAAGCCGTTTTGCTCGAGCTCGGGTACGTGCGTCGGATGCACGAGTGCGAGCCAGTGTGATGCGCCGACCTGCCACACGCCGACATGCAGCAACGGCGTCTGCGGCGACACGATCGACGCGTGGGCATCGTGCGGCTCCAATCGCGTGTGCGATGCGAATGGCGTGTGCGGCGCGAGCTGCCCGAACGGGCACATCGACAGCGGTGAGGAATGCGAGATGGGTGTCGGCGGCTGGAGCTCGCTAAACTGCGAGGCCGCGTCCTGCCAGCGTTCGTATTATCGAACGTGCAGCGCGAACGGGTCGTGCAAGGAAGGTTCGTGCGGAGTCACCGGTGGCGTGTGCGCCGGGGGCTGCACCACAGCCGACAATTGTCCGCTCGCGCCCGAGGGATCGACGGTTGCTTGTTACGCAAACTTCTGCGCGTTGGTCTGCAACTCCGATAGCGAATGTCCGAACGGCCTGCATTGCGAGTCGGATCCGAACCCGGATGGCTTCAATCCGAAGTCGGGTGCGTGCGTCTCCTCGAATTGCTGCACGCCCGACTTTGGTTGCGCCGGATGTTGGTTCCCATCCGGCGTGTGAGTGGATCAACCCGCGTCGTCGCTGCCGCCGTCAGCTTCCTCGAGCGGCGCGGCGCACGCCTTTGGTGATGGCACCATGATCAACCCGCCGACGAACGGGATCGCGCTCAACATGCTCGCGGCTTCGCCGTTCTCGACGCAGCCGCGACCGAACAACGCGCCGTCTAGGCCGCATTGCTGGCTCTCGGTGCAGCAGCCACTCATCATGTCGCCCGCAGCTCCACCCGCGAGTGCGGCGAGCGCACCGAGGTTCACGCCCGGGCAACGCACGTCGGCCATCGCCGGCGGCTCGCAGGCGTCGGCTCCGCTCATCGTCGAACCGCACTGCCCCGTCGCTTCGTCCGCACAGCACGCGACCGGCGTCGGAACTCCCGGAATACCCAACGCCGCGAGCGCATTTTGCGGGGCGGCGCAGCGCTTGGAACCGCACGCGACCGTCGGCGCCGTCGAGCCAGCCGCACCACCGCTGCCGCCTCGGCCCGCGCTCGCACGCCCGGCTGCCCCGGCATCGCGGTCGTCGTCCTCGTCGTCGTCTTTGCCGCGATGGGTGCCGCAGCCGCTAGCGGCGACGAGCAAGGCCACCACTGCGACCCTCAGAGCCGTCCAAAAAACGGCCCTGACCAGGGGCGAGAAACGAAAGGGTGCAGCGGTACTTTCTCCAAGCATTCTCATGACTTCTAAGACTCCCGACAGACTGTAGCCACTTCAGAGGTTGAGTCGCCTTCGTAGTTGGTGCGCGCCGCCGTTAGAAATGGCTCGCCCGATCCATCGACTTTGGCCGGCGATAGCCTGAGGTAGGGCACATTCGCACCCTCGCCAAACGGCTCCAATCAGGGCAGCGTGAAAAAATGGCGTCCAGCTGCGTGATTCGTCATAACCATGGGATGCGAAGGCTCGGACTCTCCGTGCTCCTGCTCACAGGGTGGTGCTTCGGAGATTCGCTCGCGTTCGAACCCGACCTGGCGCGCGCGCAGGAGGCCCGCACGACGCAAGCGCCTTCTACCGGCGTTCTGCGCGCACGCGGCAAGACTGCGAAGCTGATCGACACGGATCGCCGCTCCGAGCGGCAGGCGCCGCCCGAGCCGCCGCTGCCGATCGAGCTGAACGCGGGTGTGATCTCGCGCGCTGCACTGCAAGCCGAGCTCGCATCGGGCATCGGCCGGTTCCTGCAGCAAGTGCGCGCCGAACCGACCGTCGCACGCGGCCGCTTCCTCGGCTGGCGTGTGACCTCGTTGTTCGCGAACCGCGCCGACATTCACGTGCAAGTGTTGCGGACCGGCGACACCGTGACGCGCGTCAACGGCCAATCGATCGAGCGGCCCGAGCAGTTCAAAGCGCTGTGGGACGGGATGGCGAGTGCGACTGAGTTGGTCCTCGACATCCAGCGCGAAGGTCGCAATAGCCGGTTGCGTTACACGATCGGTCCGTGACCGCTACTCGCTCAAAATCCGCGTGATGCGTACGCCGAGCTCGCCTTCGACATCGACGAGCTCACCTTCCGCAATCGGCTGATTGGCCGCTCGCAGCGTCACCGCTTCACCGATGCGCCTGCCCGCGACGAGCACATCGCCCGGCCGCACGCGCTCGAGCTCATCGAGACGCAGCTGAAAACGCGCGATCTCGAGCGCCACTTCGATCGGCGCGTCGCGCGCCAAATCCAGCGTCCGCGCACCTTCCAGCGTCTCGCTCACAGCCTCGCGATCGCTCGGTGATTCGCTGCCTTCGTCGGAAATTCTGCGGCCAGACGTCATGCCTGTTTCCGGACTACACGCAATCGTTTCTACTTCCAAGCGTCGCCCGCGAAGCCTGCAACGCAGTGAGGTCGCGCTCCCGAGCACGCGCACGTCGACAGCGCCCTGAAACTCGGTGTTCGCGCTTTCTCGCCACAGCCCGGTACTCTGCAGTACCAGCACGTCACCCGCGTGGAGCGTGCGAAGTGTCGCGAGATTGAGCCGCGCAGCGCCCGCATCGGCCCACAGCGTGAGGGTGATCCCCGACAACAATCGGCGTCGTGCGCGCAGATCGCGCAGATCGCTCAACAGCATCGACGGCACGTACAGCTGCACCACTGCCGCTTCACCGCGACTGACGATTCGGATAGCGAGCTTCATGAGTGTCGCGCCTGACCGCAGCGGAGGTCCGACCTGCAGCATCTGCAAGCGAAAGCGGGAGCCCGCGGCCGCACACGCCCGCGCGACGAGATAGGCGAGCGCTCCGAGCCCGAGCTCGTCGATCGGCGTTCCAGCCGACAGCATCCCGAGCGCACCCTCGCCTCCGAGTGTGCGGTCGATCAAGAACTCGCAAAGCCCGAACGGCAGTTCGAGCCAGACACTGTGCTCGGCCGCCACGCCGGACAAGTCCGCGAGCGTGAGCTCGATCCAGACCGCTCGCGTGCGTGCGGCGACGTCACTACCCGTACACGAACTCGGCACGCCGACTGAGCACGACAGCGACAGACCGAGCAGCACTTCTGCTGCGCGTTGCGCAAGTACGAGGTCCGTGTCCGAGAACAGCGAGTGGAGCTGCGACATCGCGCGGATCTGGGTTCGCGCGAGCTTTGGCAGCCTTTCGAAGGGGTAGGGCGAGTACATCGCACGCAACAGAAGTGCGCACGATAGCGCAGCTGCGACGCCATGAAAGCGACAGCTCCTCCGCTTCTGGTAATATCGGGGCCGTGACAGATCCTTTGATCGGTAAAGCCGTAGATAGCGGCGAGTACGTCATCCTCGACCGCATCGGTACCGGTGGGATGGGTTCGGTTTACAAGGCCGAGCAGCCCAGCATGAATCGGTTGGTCGCGGTGAAAGTGCTCCACTCGCGCTTCGCCACGCGCGATGACCTCGTCGCTCGATTTCGTCGTGAAGCGCGGGCGATGAGCCAGCTAGCGCACCCCAACACCGCGCGCGTCTATAAGTACGGCGCGCTCGACGACGGCTCGGTCTACTTCGTGATGGACTACCTCGAGGGGCGCAACCTGGCCCATGAGGTCCGCCAAAAAGGCCCGATGGAGGCCGAGCGCGCGGTGAAGATCATGATCCAAGTCTGCGGCGCGCTCGAAGAGGCGCATCGCGCGGGCATCGTGCATCGCGATCTGAAGCCCGAAAACGTGTTTTTGACGGCGCAGGGCGGCACGGAAGATTTTCCAAAGGTGCTCGACTTCGGCCTGGCGAAGATGAGCGAAAAGCAGATGGGCCGCGGGTCGATGATGTTCACCCAGCAGGGCATGGTGTTTGGCACGCCCGAGTTCATGAGCCCGGAGCAAGCGCAGGGCGAAGAGCTCGACCGCCGCAGCGACATCTATTCGCTCGCGCTGATTCTGTACGAGCTGATGACGGGTCAGCTGCCGTTCGAGGCGAAGACCCCGCTCGACATGATGAAGGCGCACGTGAAGGACCCGCCGATTCCGATCTCGCAGCGCGTCCCCGGGCTGAAGTTTTCGGCCGAGCTCGAGGCCACGATCTTGAAGGCACTCGCCAAGAAGCCGGACGATCGCTACGCGACGGCGTCGGACTTCGCGGAAGCCCTGCGCGGCTGTCTTCGCGAGTCCGCAGAACCCGTCTCGATTGGGGCACCGCCGCTCGCGTCCTCGGCGTCGCTCTCTGGGGGGGCGCTTTCGGGCGGCGGCGCGGCCGCGGTCTCGCCGGCCGTCCGTTCGGATACACACGTCACGGCGGTCCCGAGCTCGCGCACCCCGTCGCTCATGCTCGGCCTCATCATCGGTATCGGGTTCGCGACGGCCTGCTACTTTATTTTCGGGCAGTTCTTGCGCTGAGAGCGGCGCGCTCGCCAGCGCCTGGGGCGTCCCCGCCCGCGGTCTCTCCCGCTTGACGCATCCGGGCCTTTCCTACACGATGCGCGCGAATCCGGCATGCCTTGCGGGCGCTGGCACGCTGAACCTAGTGACCACTGTTTCGTGCTTCCGTTGAAGTGCGTTTTGGCGTTCGCGTGACCACCTGCATGTGTCGACTGACCCGATGAGTAGCGCGGCCGTCAATCCTGGCTTCTTGCCCACGTTTCGTGACCTCGTCGCGCTGACGAAGCCGCGCGTGTCGACGCTCGTGCTGGCGACCGCAGCCTGTGGCATCGGCTTTGCGCCGGGCACGATCTCGGCCGGCTCGGTGGTGTGGATGCTGCTCGGCACCCTGCTGTGCGTGGGCTCGGCGAACGCACTGAACTGCTTCCTCGAGCGCGATCTCGACAAGCGCATGCTTCGCACCCAGGACCGCCCGCTACCGGCTGGCCGGCTCGGTGCAAACCTGGCGCTCGGGTTTGGACTGTTTTTGGGCGTCGCGTCGATTCCCGTGCTCGCGTTCGGCACGAACTTCGTGACCGGGATGCTCGGTTTGCTCGCGCTCGCGAGCTACGTGGTCATCTACACGCCGATGAAGACGCAGAGCCCCTACGCACTGATCGTCGGGGCGATCCCGGGCGCGCTGCCTCCACTGATGGGTTATGCAGCGGTCACTGGGCACATCGCGCCGAAAGGCTTGCTGCTCTTCGCGCTCTCGTTCTTGTGGCAGATCCCGCACGTCATCGGCCTCGCGGCGTATCGGCGTGAGGAGTACGTGGCAGCCGGCATCAAAGTGGTGCCGGCCGTGTACGCTCCACCGGTCGTACGCATGTACGCGGTCTGTGCCGGGCTCGTTCTGCTCGCAGTTTCGACGATTCCAGTCTGGGTCGGTTGGGCCGGGCGCAACTATTTGATCGTCGCGTCGGTGCTCGGAGCGGCGTACGTCGGTGCGGCACTGCGCGGGCCGAAGAACGCTTCGCTCGCGGTTTGGGGCCGGCGATTGTTTTTGGTCTCGCTGGTGTATCTGCCGCTGTTGTTTGCTGCGCTGTTGTTCGATGGGCGGACTTGAGATGTGGCCCTCGACGGAGGCCACCGGTCCGAGCTCACGCGCATCGGCGACCCCGGTGATGCACGGGCGAGCGGTGGTGGCCACCGAGTCCGCGTTCGAAGCGCGCGGCCTGACGTACGCGTACGGTAAGACGCGCGTGCTCGATGGACTCGGGTTTCGTGTGGCTCCGGGCGAGTTGCTCGGATTGCTCGGGCCGAACGGTTGCGGCAAGTCGACCACGCTTCGGGTGCTCACCGGTTTGATCGTTCCGCAAGCGGGCGAGTTGTACTGGCGTGGCGAGCGCGTCGCTCCGGGCGATCGCAAGCTGCGCACGATCATGGGCGTCGTGTTTCAAGCGCCGAGCTTGGATGCGCGGCTTTCGCTGCGCGAGAACCTGACGCTCGCGGCGCGGCTCTACGGCTTTGCGAAGCGCGACGTGCGCGCGCGTGTTGCCCAAGCGCTCGCATTTGCAGAGCTCGAGGCGCGAGCCGACGCGAAGGTGTCGGAGCTCTCGGGCGGTATGAAGCGCCGGCTCGAGCTCGCGCGTGCACTTTTGCACGAGCCGCGATTACTACTCCTCGATGAGCCCACGGCGGGCCTCGACGAACATTCGTTTCAGCGCGCGTGGGAGCGCATCTTTCAGCTTCGTTCGCAGCTCGGAACGAGCGTGATCGTGGCGACGCATCGCGCGGAGGAAGCTGGGCTGTGTGATCGCGTCGCGGTACTCGATCAGGGGCGGCTCGTCGCTTGCGATACGCCGCAAGCGTTGATCGATCGCGTCTCGGGCGATGTCTTGACGCTGGAAGCAGACGATCCCATCGCGCTCGCAGCCGAGATTCGCGAGCAGTTCGGGCTCGAGCCGCGCGTCGTCGGCGACAAGGTCGTCGTGGAACGCGAGCGCGGTCACGAGCTCGTGCCGCGGCTCGTCGAAGCTTTGCCGGCGGGGCGCATTCGCTCGCTGTCGATGCATCGGCCCGATCTCTCCGACGTGTTCGTGAAGCTCACCGGGCGCTCGCTCACCGAAGCGGGGCTGCAGCCATGAGCGGCGCCGCCTTCGAATACGGTGCGGGTCGGCCATCGGTCCTCGCGCAAGAGCTCGCGACGATTCGTGTCCTCGTGGCGCGCGATCTGACGCGGTTCCTTCGCGAGAAGTCGCGTGTCGCCGGTGCGCTGCTACAGCCGCTGATCTTTTGGTTGGTGATCGGCGCGGGGCTCACGCCGACGTTTCAGCTGCAAGGCTCGAGCGAGGTGGGCTATCTCGAGTACTTCTATCCCGGCGTGCTCGTGATGGTCGTGTTGTTCACCGCGATCTTCTCGACGATGTCGGTGATCGAAGATCGCCACAGCGGGTTCTTGCAAGCCGTGTTGGTCGCACCGGGTTCTCGCGTGTCGCTCGTGCTCGGCAAGTGTTTGGGTTCGTCCGCAGTCGCGCTCGCGCAAGCCGGTTTGTTTTTGTTGCTGGCGCCGCTCGCGGGTTTTGCGGTCGGGCAGTTTTCGTGGGTGCCTTTGCTGTTCGGCATCACGTTGAGTTGCTTTTCATTGTGCACGCTCGGCTTTGCCGTCGCGTGGTGGCTCGACTCCACGACCGGCTATCACGTCGCGATGAGCGTCGGCCTCTTGCCGCTGTGGATCTTGTCCGGTGCGATGTTCCCGGTGCGCTCCGGCGTGATGGGTGTGCTCGCGGCGTTCAATCCGATGAGCTACGCGGTGACGGCGGTTCGGCGTGGCTTGTACGGGCCAAAGCTACCGACGGCGCTTGCGCTCGGGCACGGGCCGCTCGTAGAGCTCGGGGTGCTCGCGTTGTTTTCGCTCGGCATGGTCGCGCTCGCGGTTGCGGTTTGCCGGCGGCGGCGGTGAGCGATGCGCGCGTTTGCCGCACTCGGACTGGCGGTCATGACTTTGCTCGGCTGTCGCGGCGGGTCTGACGCGCTGCCGAAGTTCGGAACGATGCCTTCGTTCGAGCTGCGCGATCAGCGTGGTGCGACCGTGCGCGATGCCGATCTGCACGGGCGCGTGTTGATCGTCGACTTCATTTTTACGAGTTGCCCCGACATCTGTCCGCTCTTGACCGATCAGCTCGTGGGCCTGCGAAAGAAGCTGCCGGAAAATGCTCCGCTCGCCTACGTGTCGTTTTCGGTCGACCCCGAACACGACACACCGGAGCAGCTGAAGGCGTTTGCGAAGGTGCACGGGGCGGATCACGCCAACTGGTATTTTTTGACCGGGCCGCTCACGAGCGTGCGCGAAATCGTCACGAAGGGCTTCAAGCAGGCGATGGAGATCGAGCCGGAAACGCCGGGTAAACCTCGCAACGTGCTCCACGGCAGTCACTTCGTGTTGGTCGATCGTGCGGGAGAGCTTCGCGGCTTTTTCAGAAGTGATGCAGACGGCATGGAAGAGTTGCGAGTTGCCGCGGAGCGGTTGTTGGCCGACGGGAGGACTTCGTGATCACCAGCTACGGCCTCGCGACTTTGAACGCGTTGTTGAATTCGGCGGCGCTCGTGTGCGTGCTGCTCGGCTACCTCGCGGTGCGGCGCCGGAAGCTGCAGACGCACAAGCGGTTCATGCTCGCGGCGTTCGTGTTGTCGTTGGTATTTTTGACGTCGTACGTCACGCGGATCGTGATGTTCGGCGACACGAAGTTTCTCGGTCACGGTGCGGTTCGGACGGCCTACTTCTTCGTGCTGATTTCGCACGTCGCGCTCGCGCTCTCGATTGCGCCGGCGGTGCTCTACACGGTGATTTTGGGGTTGCGGAGGAAGTACGCGACGCACAAGAAGTGGGCGCCGAAGGTGCTGCCGGTGTGGATCTACGTGCTGGCAACCGGCGTGCTCGTGTACTTGATGCTTCACCACTGGCCCGTCGGATGACCGGCAGCCCGATCGAGGTGCGGACCGCGACACTGGCTGACCTGCCGAGACTCCTCGAGATCTACAACCACTACGTCGTTCATACTCCGGTCACGTTCGACATCGAACCGCTGACCCTCGAACAACGGCGCAGCTGGTTCGACCAACATCAGGACCACGGCCGACACCGATTGCTGATCGCCGAAGACTCGGGTCGAGTCGTTGGTTACGCCTCGAGCCATCAGTTTCGCGTCAAAGCCGCGTACGACAGCACGGTCGAGACGACGGTGTATCTCGATCCGAACTTCACGCGCCGCGGCATTGGAGCCGCCTTGTACGAGGCCTTGTTCGATGCGCTCCGCGGCGAAGACATCGCGTCGTACGTCGCCGCCATTACGCTACCGAACGAAGGCTCACTCGCGCTGCACGCGCGTTTCGGGTTCACGCCGGTCGGCACGCTGCACCGCGTCGGACGAAAGTTCGACGCGTATTGGGACGTCGGCTGGTTCGAGCGGGTTTTAGATCGCGCTTGAGCACGCGATCAGCTCGCCGCGATCACCTTGTGGATCAGCTGCACGCAAATCGAGCCTTCGCCGACCGCTGAGGCCACGCGCTTCACGCTGCCGGACCTCACGTCGCCCACCGCAAACACACCGGGGATGCTCGTCTCGAGCATGAAGGGTGGACGCGCACCCGGCCACTTTGCCAAATCCGCCTCGTGTAGATCGACACCGGTCTTCACGAAACCCTTCTCGTCGCGCGCGACACATCCATCGAGCCAGGCCGTGTTCGGATCGGCACCGGTCATCACGAACACGTGTTGGATCGGCTTCGTCTCCGTGATGCCGCGCTTGCTGTCGCGCCAGCGCACGCGCTCGAGCGCGGTCTCGCCTTCGAGCCCGACGATCTCCGTGTGCGTGCGCAGCGTGATCTGCGGATGATCTTCAATCCGGCGAATCAAGTAGCGCGACATCGTATCCGCCAACCCGGAGGACCGCACGAGCATGTGGACGTGCTTCGACGAACCAGCGAGAAACACTGCAGCTTGCCCCGCGCTGTTGCCGCCGCCCACCACGATAACTTCGCAATCCAGACACAACTGCTGTTCCATCCGCGTCGCGCCGTAAAACACGCCGTTGCCTTCGTACTTCGGCAGCTCCGGCAGCGGCAGCCTTCGATACTGCGCGCCGGCCGCAATCACGATCGTGCGCGACAGTACTTTCGTTCCACCATCGAGCTCGACTGAGTACGGTGTCTGATCGCAACCGAGCCGGATCGCCCCGCGCGCGACCACCATCTCCGCGCCGAACTTTTGCGCTTGCGCATAAGCGCGCCCCGCGAGCGCTTGCCCCGAGATGCCGGTCGGAAAGCCCAAGTAGTTTTCGATCTTCGAGCTCGAACCGGCTTGCCCACCAGGCGCATTCGTCTCGATGACCAACACCTTCAGACCTTCCGAGGCTCCATACACCGCGGCGGCGAGCCCGGATGGACCAGCGCCGACCACGATCATGTCGTAGAGGGTCTCGCTGCTCAGCTCCGGATTGAGCCCCATGCACTCCGCGAGCGCTTGCGTCGACGGGTTGCGCATGAACGTCGCCCCGCGACAGATCACGATCGGAATCTCACTCGCAGTGACGTGAAACCGATCGAGCAGCGGTTGCACGTCCGCGTCGCGATCGACGTCGAGGTACGTAAACGGCTGGCTGTTGCGCGTGAGGAACTCGCGCAAGTGCAACGTGTCGGACGAGTGCACCGAGCCGATCAGCGTCGCGTTACCTTGGTTGCGCGCAACCAGCGCGACGCGGCGCAAGATGTACGCGCGCATGAACAACTCGCTCAGCTCGGAGTCGTTCTGCACGACGCGGCGCAAACCTTCGTGATCGAGCTCGAGGACTTCACCATCCGAAGTCGCACGCGCGAGGAACATGCTCTTGCGACCGGACAACATGTTCATCTCACCGGTGAACTCACCGGGGTGATGGAGCACGATGCGTTCTTCCTGAGCTTCGTGAGTGCGAAGGATTTCGATGCCGCCCGAGAGCACGACAAAAAACGGCGAGTTCGCATCGCCGACGTCGATCAACACCTGGCCTTGCGTCACGGCGCGGCGCTTCGCGATCAAGCTGAGGCGGTGAATCTGCGCCGCATCGAGCTTCGGGAACATCTGTTTTTGGCGCTCGAAAAACGGATCCGGAGGATTTTGCATGACGGCTTCTCGCGCGAGAGGTGCGCTGTCATGTAGCACGACTCTTTCACGAAAACGCCCCGAAACGTGAGTTCGCTAACACCTGCGAATGCGTTACTGGATTTGCGCAGCGACCTTCGCGTGCCTGCTCGCGCAGGCACAGGCATGTACACAAGCTGAAGCCGCGAAACAAATCGATGAACCGCTGAAGATCGGCTTCGTGTACTCGGGCCCGGTCGCGGACGTGGGATGGACACACCAACACGACGAAGCGCGCAAGGCGGTCGACAAAGAGTTCGGGGCGAAGATCAAGACGGTGTTCGTCGAGAATGTGCCTGAGTCCGCCGATGCCGAGCGCGTGATTCGCCAGCTCGTCGCTGATGGCTGCAAAATGATCTTCACGACGTCGTTTGGCTTCATGGAGCCGACAATCAAAGTTGCGAAGGACTACCCCGACATCGTGTTCGAGCACGCGACCGGCTACAAGCTCGCGAAAAATGTCGGCGTGTACCAGACGCGCTTTTACGAGGGTGCGTATTTGCTCGGGCTCCTCGCTGGCAAGACCACGAAGTCCAACAAGCTCGGGTTCGTTGCTTCGTATCCGATCCCCGAAGTGTTGCGGAACATCAACGCGTTCACACACGGCGCGCGCAGCGTGAACCCGGCGATCAGCACGAAGGTCATCTGGATCAACAGCTGGTACAACCCGTCGCGCGAACGTGAAGCCGCCGAAGCGCTGAGCGGCCAAGGCGTGGACGTGTTCTACCAAAACACCGACTCACCCGCGATCATGCAGCTCGCGGAGTCGAAGGGCTTGCACGCGTTCGGCCAGGACTCCGACATGTTGACGTACGGTCCGAAGGCGCAACTCTCCGCGAACGTCGTCAACTGGTCAGTCTACTACAAGCACAAGATCAAACAGGTCCTCGACAAGAAGTGGAAGTCCGAGGACACGAAGTGGGGCATGAAGGAGGGGATGATTCAGCTCAGTCCACTCAATGCGAGTGTCCCGCCCGAGCTCGCGAAACTGTTCGAAGAGAAGAAGAGCGCGATCACCGCCGGCACGTTCCAGCCGTTTGCGGGTCCGGTCAAGGCTCAGTCCGGATTAGTCAAAGTGCCGGAGGGACAGAACATCAGCGAGGACGAGATCTGGGCGATGAATTGGTACGTGGAAGGTGTCGAAGGACAGATACCTTAGGGGTCGAGCTCCATGGACATCGACTTCTCGCAAATCACGGCCTATCAACGCTACAAGCTGATGGCGAGTCTGATCGTACCGCGGCCGATCGCGCTGATCACCACCTTGGGCGAAAACGGCGTCGTCAACGCGGCGCCGTTCAGCATGTTCAACATGCTCGGCGAAGACCCGCCGGTCGTGGTCGTCAGTATCAATCGCTTGCACGACGGGCGCCTCAAGGACACCGCCGCAAATATCTTGTCGAGTGGCGAGTTCGTCGTGCACCTCGCCGACGAGCTGATCGCGGACAAGATGCACGGCTGCGGCGCTGCGGTGCCCCCGCACGTCAGCGAGATCGAGTTGGTGAACTTTACGACTTCAGCCTCTGCGATGGTGCGTCCGCCGCGAATCGCCGAAGCACCGGTCGCCTTCGAGTGCGTGTTGCACGAGAAGCTCGAGACCGAGAGCCGCTATATCTTCATCGGTCGCGTGCTCTGCTTGCACGTGCGCGACGGTCTCGTCGACACCGAGACGTGGCGAGTGCGATTACAGGAGTACTTTCCCGTCGGGAGATTCGGCGCGAGTTTTTACGTGCGCACACGCGACCGGTTTGCGATCGAAGGGCAAGATCACGAATCGCGCAGCACACAGATCGACGAGATTTGAACATGGCCGTGGACTACGACAAAGAGGCTGAGTTCATGCAACTCGCGATCGTGGCGTCGCAACGCGCGGTCGTGAACGGAGACACACCGTTCGGCGCGACCTTGGTGCGCGATGGTGTCGTGCTCCACGTGTCGGGCAACAATCAGGTCACGACGAGTGATTGCACCGGCCACGCCGAAGTCGTACTGCTGCGGGAGAGCGCGAGCAAACATGGGCTTGCCGCTCTACGCGGCGCCACCGTCTATGCGAGTGGAGAGCCTTGCGCGATGTGCGCGGCCGCAATGTTTTGGGCGGGCATAACACGGGTCGTCTTCGCCGCGACGACGCAGGACATCATCGACGCGCTCGGTCCACCGTTTCTGCGATTGCGTTGCAGCGAAGTCATGAACTCGGGCGATCGCGTGGTGCCGGTCGAAGGGCCGCTGCTGCGGGACCACGCGGTCGCGGTGCTGCAAGCCTACGCGCGGTCTGCCACTACGCACTGACGCACAGGCGGCGGCGGCGGGCTCCGTTCCGT
>Ga0193752_1000418_pt1 | contig 41787 bp, 39 predicted proteins | sample H1c1metaG_FD_144924 | JGI IMG/M metagenome (GOLD analysis project Ga0193752, IMG submission 144924) | Soil microbial communities from a riparian zone of the East river system, Colorado, United States - H1c1 | ecosystem: Environmental > Terrestrial > Soil > Riparian zone | place: USA: East River...
AGGTACTGATGACACTAATGGCTTGAACTGCTACGCTGCCATAAGTTGCCTTTTTGAACAGCTAAGTTCTTCGCTTTAGTGTCATATTCAAAGAGCTTGTTTGCGGTAGCATAAATTGTTTACTCAGCCTGACAACTTTTCAAAAACATCTATTCCTCCTCCAGCTTCTTCAGCATATCCTTGTACACGGCTTTTTTGATCACTTTATCCTTGTACATATTATAAAGGAAGAGTTTCTCCCTGTCAAGATCACGTTGGTACCTGTTCCTGAATTCATCAGGTACTATGATCTCGCTGGGTATAACGGGCGAGTTTTCTATGGCACGGTCAAATGCCATTTGCAGAACAATATGATCGATGGTGCCATCTTTACGTTTTAAGTGGCCATCAAAAATGATATAGCCATTGTTGAGGCCCGATACCCAATATTTCTTGAAACTGTCAACGGTAACCGTATTGCCATTCAGGGAAGTGGAAAGGATCCCGTTCTTTGGGGATACATATTTAAACCTGTTGTAGCGCTCTGTACCAAAGTTAAACTGGATCACGCTACCCCTGTATATTTTATAACCGCTGCCGGTGTAGAGGGTATCATTTACGAACCTGGGCTGGGGGCCCTGCGCCATTGAAAGGAATGGAAAAAGCAGTAGGAGGATCAATAGTTTCATGCCCCAATTTACCAAAATAATAGTAAAAAAAGCCGCTGCACCCCTGCGGCAACCTCCTCTAAGCCCAGGTAAGCCTGTTGCACCCCTACGGCAGCCTTCCGGGAAGCCAAAGTAGCCTGTCGCACCCCTACGGCAGCCTTCCGGGAAGCCAAAGTAGCCTGCCGCACCCCTACGGCAGCCTTCCGGGAAGCCAAAGTACCCTGTCGTACCCCTACGGCGACCTTCCGGGAACTCCCGAAGGCTTCCTGTGAGCTGCAGCGAATTTTTTAGCCTAAATAGGAGAGAATTATCAGATTGTGATCTTCCGGTCCCTGGCGATATTCTTCCATTCTCCAATGCATTGGCCGTTCTCAATGATCTTGATACTGTCGTACAAAGCAACAGTGGGGCAGATATGCCAGGGAATGCCATATAATATATCGCCGGAGGTAAACTTAGTGTCAGAACTGTTTTCCAAAACCAAATGCTCTTCGCTTTGTGCAGTAGCTTGTAAAAATTCAAATTCAGGAAAGAAAACCCTTTTGGTTATTTCATTCTCAGCAGCAACAGATTTATGGCCGAGGTCGGTGCAAACTTTTCCTTCGCCGGGTAAAGAAACTACCCTTGTAAGCAATACAGCTGCAGGAATGAATTCCTGTTCGGGACAAAGAACGGAATAACCCCGGTCCCAGTAAACAAATGTACCGGGACTGCATTCTATATTTTCTCTTTTACAATGCACAGAAAAAGTAGGAGAGCCACCGGCGATGATGATTGGTTTGGGTAAACCTGAGTTTTCAATTTTATTGCTAAAAGATTCCACAGCAGCAAAAGCATCATCACAGTTATTCTTCTTTGCTGCAAAGTCAATATCACGGATATGGCCATCGTAAGCATGCAGGCCTTTTATGTTGATACCGGCTGCAGCTGCACAATAGTTATATAATTCCAATGCTTCATCTCCCGTGGCAATACCTGTTCTGTTCATACCGATGTTCAGGTCGATATAAACCGGTACCTGTAAACCTGCTTCTGTAAATGCCTTTGATTGTGCAATTGCAGCAACCATATTATCTGTAAGGCAGGAGAACCGTGTTGCAGGATATTTTTTTATCAATGCAATGAACCTTTGAAGCTTTGGCCCAACAGGCTGGTAGGCCAGCAAAACATCTTTCGCTTCCTGCATGCCCAGCATTTCTGCTTCGGCAATGGTGGCGCATTTGAATTTGGTTATGCCTGCATCCATCATCAGCCTTGCCACCTCAGCACACTTATGTGTTTTAACATGGGGGCGAAGCCTGTTTACATCGCCGATCATGTTGATGGCTGTTTGTATATTGGCTTTTACACGATCAGGGTAAACCAATAGGGCAGGGGAGTCGATTTGGTTGAGGTTGGAGATATGGAACCAGGTATTTTCAGTCATGATGATTGTAATTTAAGCAGGTTTAATGAAAATGCAGAATTTCTAAAGCCTCAGGTAGAACTTCTAAAGCCTCGGATAGAGCTTCTAAAGGCACAGGTAGAATTTCTAAAGCCTCAAGTAGAGTTTCTTAAGGCTCAAATAAAGCTTCTAAAGGACAAGATGTCATTTCTTTCACTTCAGATAAAGTTTCTTTAACCTAAGATGTCATTTCTTTCACTTCGGATAAAGCTTCTATCGCCGCAGAATTTATTTCTATCACTTCGGAACTAATTTCTGTGAGGGTTTTAAAAATGAAAAAGAGGGAAGCTATGTACCGTTGGTGGGACACCGACCAATGAGAAGAGATTATGTTTATTAGGGATAGAATTTTAAATTTAGGAATTATATTTTAAATATATTTTGGCTAAAAACATAAGGTCACCAAAATTATTATCATAAATCTTAAAGACAGAGTATTTCTTATGCTTCGCAATTTCTTTAAACAGATAATAACCTTTATACACAAATTCGTTGGCAGCAATCTTATCTTCAAGGGCTAAGTTGTGTAACGCCATAGCATTGAAATCAATTCCGATATAATTAAAAAAGGGTAAAAAAATTAAAATTCTTTTTGCTCGAGTATTAGTAGTATTACAACCTTCATTATAAAATTTTAGATTTTGAGAATAGCTCTCAGGAAAAATAATTGAATTTGTATTTGGTAGGCCATCGAAAAGATTCTTACACTTTTCGGTATCTATATTGACAATACCATTATCCACATTGATAACTAATGCACATTTCAAAAAATTAGCTTTCCATTTTGTAATAATTTTATACTCTTCTTTTTCAGGTGGAGTGTTATTAATTAGCTCTATAAAAAAATTACTCTGTTTTAAAATTTTATTAACCTTAGTACGAATCTCAATTGGTAAATGATCCATAAAATCTTTCTCAACTTCAATTAAGGAGTTGTTATTTAAGAATACTATTGTTTCTTTTCCGGAATAGCCTTTTACATAATCTTTTGTCAAAGGCTTGAATTTTTCAATAAAACTTGTGAATATACTGTTCATTAAATTTCCGTTGAAGAAATCAAACTAAATCATTTTAATCCTTCCAAATCATAGTTCAGACAAAATACGCTTTGATAAAAGCTCCTCAAAGGTATGCCGATGAAAGGATTGCGACGCAACGACAGACTGTGCAAAAACAAAAATTTAAAAATAAAAGGTGATTTACCAACAAGTTATTAAAAGGTACATCAAAAGGTGAGATAAATATGTCTAACAACTATGAACTATAAACAAGGCATTGCAAGAGAACAAATGAGCATGTACAGCCTGGATTGTTTGATAGCAAAAGACAATCCTGTTCGACTGATAGATATGTTTGTGGAGCAACTTGATTTGATTGAACTGGGTTTTAGCAAAACAGTAGTAAAGCAAGAAGGTTGCCCTCCTTATCAGGCAAAGGATATGCTTAAGTTGTATTATTATGGTTACCTCAACCGGGTACGCTCCTCCAGGAAATTAGAATCGGAATGTTCCCGTAATGTAGAAGTGTGGTGGTTGCTGCACCAGTTAATGCCTGGCTACCATACCATAGCTGACTTTCGTAAAGACAATGCAGATGCTTTTAAAAAGGCCTTTAAAATATTTTTATCTTTTTTAAAGGGAGAAGATATGCTGTCAGCAGAAACGGTTGCAATAGATGGTACAAAAATCAGGGCACAGAATAATAAGAAGAATAATTTTAATGAGGTAAGCCTTGCTAAACGTGCAGCCTATATTGAAACCAAAACGCAGGAATATATTGGAATCCTGGATGAGTACGATGCAATGGAAGACAAACAGGCGGTAGCATTAAAGAAGCAGGAAGTTGTAAAGAAGATAGAAATACTTAAACAACGCAAACAAAAATATGAGCAACTTACAGAGGCACTGAAAAACAGTGATGACAAGCAAATCAGCACCACAGATGCTGATAGCCGCTCATTGCCTATTACAGACGGTGTAACCAATGTATGCTACAATATACAAACCGTTGTAGACAGCAGGCATAGTATCATTGTTGAATTTGATACCACTAATGAAGGGGATCAGAGCCAGTTAAGTCTCATCGCCTCTAAAGCAAAGCACACCCTTGAAGTGGAACGGCTAATTGCATTGGCAGACAAAGGCTTTCATACAGGTAAACAATTACAGGCATGTGAAAAGCTACAGATTACAACAATTGTCTCTTATCCCGATCGCAGCAGCAGGTCAAGCCAAATAGATCCTGCTTATCAAACAGGGGAGTTTAGTTATGATGCAACCAAAGATTGCTACACCTGCCCGCAAGGTGCGATACTTAGTACCGATGGGGTGGAGTACGAAAAAAAACATATAGGCAGAACCACCTACATGGTAAAAAAATACAGTACACTGCAATGCAACGGCTGTCCGGTAAAACATTTATGCACCACTGTAAAAAAGGGCGGCAGGACAATAGAACGCAGTACTTATCAGGATGTCATAGATGCCAACAATAAACGGGTGGATGAAAATCCAGCATTGTATAAGATGCGACAACAAATAATAGAACATCCTTTTGGTACTATAAAAAGAAGCTGGGGATATAGTTACACATTACTTAAAGGAATCAAAAAAGTAAATACAGAGATGGCAATTATATTTACGATGTATAATTTTAGGCGGGCAATAACAATATTAGGGTTTACAGAAATGTTCGACAGACTAAAAAAATGGAAACCTGTATCGACTTTGCAAAATGACGGTCTATTAAAGGTCTTTTACGCCGAGCGATTTGTACAAACATATTTGATAGCCTGAAAATAATAGCTGGTAAATAGCCTAAAATAGGATCAAAAACAGATTGGAGACACAAAAAATAAAGAATAAAAATAGGCATGAGGTTTTTGCACAGTCTGACGATGATGCCATGAAATACTGAAGTTGGTATTAAAAATACAAACAGCTTTTCACCTAACCCGTTTCTCGACTTCGCTCGAAACTTTCATCATACTTCCTTCGACACTTCGACTTCGCTCAGTGCAAGCAGCTCAGGGCTTTTATACCTGAAACACCCCCGTCTTAAACTCCGCAATATCCGGGTTATGGTCTGCTGCTGCAATTCCTTCCGATATCATCTTTCTTGTTTCCGCCGGGTCAATGATGGCATCTATCCAAAGCCTGGCGCCTGCATAAAACGGCGTGGTCTGCGAATCGTAGCGGTCAATTAATTTCTTTAGTAACTCCTGCTCAACTTCCGGTGTAATTACTTCTCCTTTATTTTTTAAGGTAGCTACCTGTATCTGCAGCATGGTCTTGGCTGCCTGCTCACCACCCATTACGGCGATCTTTGCTGTGGGCCATGCATAAATAAAACGAGGATCGTAAGCCTTGCCGCACATGGCGTAATTGCCGGCACCATAAGAGTTACCAACGATGATCGTAATTTTTGGAACAACAGAATTTGCAACTGCATTCACCAGTTTGGCACCATCTTTTATAATGCCGCTGTGTTCGCTGCGGCTGCCAACCATAAAGCCGGTAACATCCTGTAAAAAAACAAGCGGTATTCTTTTTTGATTGCAGTTCATGATGAAACGGGCTGCTTTATCGGCACTGTCGTTGTAGATAACTCCGCCCAGTTGCATTTCGCCTTTTTTACTTTTAACGATCAACCTTTGATTGGCAACAATGCCAACGGCCCAGCCATCTACACGGGCGTAGCCGCAAACAATTGTTTTGCCATAATCTTCTTTGAATTGATCGAAGCTGCTAGTGAGCGAAGTTGAATCTATGTCGGCTATACAATTAATGAGTTCAACCATATCGTAAGGCTTGGTATTGCCTGCACTCATGATGCCGTACACTTCCCCATTATTTTTTGCAGGCGGTTTTGGTGCAACCCGATCGAAGCCGGCTTTTTTATGGTGGCCGAGTTTGTTCATGATCTTCTTCACCTGGTCAAGGCATTCTTCTTCGGTTTTGAATTTATAATCAGCAATACCACTGATAGAATTGTGTGTATCTGCTCCGCCCAAAGTTTCACTGTCAATATCTTCACCAATAGCTGCTTTCACCAAATAAGGCCCGGCTAAGTAAATGGAACCATTGCCTTCCACCATCAATGTTTCGTCGCTCATGATGGGCAAATAAGCGCCGCCTGCAACACAGGCACCCATCACAGCAGCAATTTGTGTAATGCCCATGGCGCTCATTTTTGCATTGTTGCGAAAGATGCGGCCAAAATGTTCTTTGTCTGGAAAGATCTCATCCTGCATTGGCAGAAAAACTCCGGCGCTATCAACAAGATAGATGACAGGTAAATTATTTTCCATGGCAATTTCCTGCATGCGTAAATTCTTTTTACCGGTAATGGGAAACCAGGCACCTGCTTTTACAGTTTGATCGTTGGCAACAATTACACATTGCCTGCCGCTTACATAACCAATTCCGCTCACAGTACCACCGGCAGGGCAACCACCTTCTTCGGGGTACATATCAAAACCTGCAAAAGCACCGATCTCAACAAAAGGTTTATCGGCATCGCAGAGATATGTAATACGCTCACGTGCTGTTAACTTGTTGCGTTCTTTCTGTTTGGCTGCTGATTTTTTGCCACCACCTTCGTAGATCTTTTCCAGGTGACGTTTTACCTGGCTCCAGGCAAGTTTCATTGAATCTTCATTCTTATTAAACTCTAAATCCATAATATTTTTTTTAACCGCGGAGACGCTAAGGCGCTGAGGTTTGTTTTAAATGCAGTTTAATCTTTATTTTTTAATTAATTTTAGTCTCATTATTTCATCCGCTTAATAAAAAGGGCATATTAGGTTTCTCTGCGCCTTTGCGTCTGAGCGGTTATAATTACAAAAATATGGCTAATGAAATTAACCGCATATTAAAACTGTTTGCCGATCTGCAACATGGGGATTGCTGGATAGGCACAAATTATAAAGAAGTGTTGCATGGTGTGCATGCAGAGAAAGCTTTACAAAAGGTTCCGGGTTATGAAAATAGTACCTGGATGCTGGTAGCGCATATCACATACTGGCGTACGGCTGTAGTGAACCGGCTGACAGGAACCACCAATCCTCCGCCGTTTGCCGATTTTTTGTTGCCTGAAAACTGTAACGAAGAAACCTGGAAGCAAGCGCTTCATGATCTTGAAGCTGCTTACCATTTACTGCGCAATGCCATACACCATTTCAATCCAGAAAACCTGGATAAGGAGTCACCCAGGAAGGGGCAAACCTTTTATGAATTGATCATGGGTTGCCTGCAACATGATGCTTATCATTTGGGGCAGATGATGTTGCTGAAGAAAGCTGTTAATTAAATACTACCCTCAATTCACATCCTTTTCCCGGGGAAGATATAATAGTGAGTTCGCCATTGAATAACGAAGCCCTTGTTCTTATATTCATGAGGCCAACGCCATCAGATTTTTTATTTGTATCAAAACCAACACCATCATCTTTTATACTCAGTAAGGTTTTTGTACCCTCCTGTACCAGCCGCACAATCACTTTTTGAGCGCCGGCATGTTTCAGGATATTGTTAAACTGCTCCTGGATGATCCTGAAAATGCTCAATTTGAGTTTATCAGTAATATCGGTTTCATCAAAACTAAAAGCCTGCAGGCTTATGAGGATGCCGCTTGTCTCTTGTGTTACTTCTATTATATTGTCAATAGCCGCAAGCAATTCCGATTCATTTAACGAGGGCGCTATCAGTGTATGTGAAAGGTTTCTTATTTCAGTAATGGCCGAACTGATGAGGGTATCGGTTTCTGTTAAATAAGGATGTTCAATTTCCATTTCCTTTTGTGCAAGGCCCAGGTACAGGCGTGAGCCAGCCAGTATCTGGTTTATATTATCGTGCAGTTCGCTGCCCAGTTCCTGCCGCTCTTTTTCCTGGGCTGTTATTACCGCACGTGTTATTTCCTGCTGTTTTAACTGGCGTTCATTTTCCAGTTCATTTTCCAGGATTATCCTGTCTGTTATATCCCTGCAGTTAAAAACATATCCATCCACTTCAGGGCTATCGCACATGTTGGTAACCCTGCTTTCGAGCCATCTCCATTCTCCCTGGGTATTTTTAAAACGGAGCAGCGGCATTTCCCGATACATGTCGGGTTTTGTTTGTGATAAATAATCTTTCAGAGGGTCTACATCATCCGGATGTAAAAAAGCAAATGCATTTTTTTCAATGGTTTCTTCCGGTTCAAATCCCAGTATTTTCTTAATGGCAGGACTGCTATACTTAAAATATCCCCTGTCATTAAAAATGCAGATGATGTCTGAACTGTTTTGCACTAGCGACCGGAAACGTAATTCGCTTTTAGCAACCTGTAGTTCTGCCTCTTTTCTGGCAGTAATATCCTGTGTGGCGCCAATCAACCTCACAGCCTGCCCCTGCTCATTGCGAAGAATGTGCCCCCGGTCATGTACGTATGCATAAGTGCCGTCATATCTCAATACACGGCATTCAACCTCAAAAAAATCTTTTTCTGATTTTTGTATCTCGGCCTCTACTTCCTGTACTTTTTGCTGGTCTTCAGGGTGAACCCTGCTATCCCAATCATCTATATTCTCATTTTCAATATCCTTATCACCTGTTCTGAATATTTTTTTCCAACCTTCTTTATTGCGGTACACTTTACCCGTTACGAGATCCCAGTCCCAAACCATATCGTTGGTTGCCTGGCTAATGAGGTTGTAGCGTTGATTGCTTTCCCGTAAACTTAGTTCAGTTTGTTTTCTTGCCGTAATATCGTGGCCGAACATGATCATACAGCCATCTTCCATTAGTTTTGTACTTACCTCCATATGCACTGCTGTACCATCTTTTCTTTTAAGTCTCCGCTCGTTCCTGATCGTTTGCCCCAATTTTAATTCATCAAGTTTTATAGGATTGTCAGCAAGGTCTTCTGCAAATAATAAATCGGGTAAACAGAGTTGCAATGCTTCTTCCTCTGTATATCCAAAAGTTTCGCAACCGTATGGATTAACATTAATGAATTTCAGGGAAGAATCGGTAATACAAATTGCATCAGTAGCCTGTTCATTAAGTGAACGGTAGTGTAATTCACTTTTTCTGATCTTGTCTTCAGCTTGTTTACGTTCAGCAATATCATGCGCAAACACAATAAATCTTCCGTCTTCCAGGATTCTTGCGCTGATCTCCACTTCAATTACAGTACCGTCTTTTGTTTTCAATCTCCTTTCATTCCTGATGACCTTACCTGTTTTTAATTCTGCAATTTTAAAAGGGTTTTGTACCAGGTCTTCAGGGAGAAAAATATCTGTTATGGTAAGCGTTATCAATTCTTCTTTGGTATATCCCAGCATTTCGCAACAATAAGGGTTGATATCAATGATCTTCATAAATGGGTCGGCAATGCAGATAGCATCGGTTGCCTGTTCAATGATCGACCGGTATCTTAACTCACTTTCTCTAATACGTATTTCAGCCTGTTTGCTTTCTGTGATATCCCTCACGATCATAGAAGTTCTCTCCCGGCCATACGAATCGATGAATAGTGCCGAGGTAAGTTCTGCTTCAAATTTACTACCGTCTTTACGAATCAGTGTAAGCTCTCCTTTTGCCTTGCCGTTACGTTTACGTTCTTCTATTAAAGAATGTACCCTCGGGTCTGTAAGATCAACCAGGCCAAACCGGCCTGTAGCACAAATTTCGGCTTCGGTCATTTTAAAAATTTCGCAGGCTGCCGGGTTAGCCGAAAGGATCTCTCCATCGGTAATAGTAAGCAGGATACCATCCATGCTGCTCTCAAAGAAAGAACGGTATTTGGCTTCACTTTCCTTTATCAGCTTTTCCGATTCTTTCCGTGCAGAAATATCCCGTCCAAATATAATTACCCTTCCATCTTCCAGCATTTTGCTGCTTAGTTCCACTGATATTGCTGAGCCATCTTTTCTCCTGATCCTGCGTTCATTGCTGATTATCTGCCCTGCTTTCAGCTCATCAATTTTAATGGGGTTTGTTTTAAGGTCTTCTTCAAACAGCACATCGGCCATGGAGAATTGTAAAACTTCTTCTTTTGAACATCCGAACATCTGGCAACCGGCGCTGTTCACTTCAATGAATTTAAAGGATGTATCCAGGATACAAATAGTATCGGTAGCCTGCTCAATAAGCGAACGGTAGCGTAATTCACTTTCCTTTAATTTTTCTTCTGCATTTCTTTGTTCTGTAAAATCTTTAAAATAAACCGTGAGACCGTTATCAGAACCATAGGCACTCACTGCAAACCATTTATTCATCCTCGCCGAAAATTCTACAAAGTGTATGGTTATTTTTTCACTGATCGCTTTTTGATAATTATTATAAAATGCATTGGGACCACCGGGCGCAGCGAATATTTCATGCAGGTTTTTACCGATCATATCTTTCCGTTCTGCATTGAGGAGTATTTCAGCCCTTTTATTCCAATAAGTTACTATCGAGTTCTCATCTACTGCAAAAAAACCGTCATCAATTCTCTCCAGTACCGTATTCTTTTCTTCATAAGCCTTTTGTAATGCTGTTTCAGACCTTTTGCGTTCAGTTATATCTTTAAAGTGAACCGACAACCCGGTAGCAGAAGGATAAGCACTTATTACAAACCATTTTTCCAATCTAATGTAGTAATCTTCAAATTCAATTACCTGGCCGGTTTCAAGTGCCTCGTGATATTTATCGTAAGATTTTGTACCAATGCTACCTGAAAATATTTCCCATAAATGCTGGCCTATTATTTTACTTTTAGGCGTATTCAACATTTTTTCTGCCACATGATTCCAATAGGTTACTATCCAGTTCTTGTCAACCGTAAAGAAACCATCTCCAATACTTTCGAGGATGATTTTCTTTTCATCATATGCTGCCTGTAACGCTATATCTGCTTTTTTTCTTTCAGTTATATCTTTTGAATAGCAGGCAATGCCAACAACTACGCCGTTTTTATAAATAGGATTAAAACTGGTATCAGCCCATGCTTCCTGCCAATTATTGAAAGCCGGCGTATATATTTCTGTTTTAAATGATTCGCCTGACAAGGCTCTTTTATATAAAGCCTCCCAGAAAGCTATAAGGTCTTTATTAAAAACATTCTTCAACAGTAACTGATCACCTGGCTTAACTGTCAGCCCTATGAAAGATTCTATTGCAGTAATAAAGGCTTTATTGGCTGCAATAAGCTGCAGATCGCAATTAACGCTCCATAATTGGTCGTCAGTGCAGTTGAATAAAGCTTCAGTATCGCTTATTTCAAATTGCTTTAACTCATCTGTAATTACATTATCAGGAACTGTTGATAACACAGCATTTTCTACTGTATACCTCGTGGCATCCGGGTTATTTTTTTGAAGGGGAAGTATTTTACCTGTCGAAAGGTTTTTGTTTTTAATAGAACTCATTCTTTGTTTGGATATGGACTCTAAAAGCTTTTGTTATTAGTAGTCAGTTTTATTTGGTTTTTAATGTACAAAAAAACTGAATGTCATTCTGTAATTTCAAATATATGGGATAATCATGTGTAATGGATAAGCAACACACGAAAAATACATACAATGTATACAAAATTACAAATTCATATATTGACAGTTTATAGTATAAGCTAACTTGCTTTTGTAGGTTTTTTTCTATAAGATAATTAATATATAAAATTAAAATGTGCAGGCAGTATTTCCATAACCAATTCCTTGCTTTCCAGGTATTCACCATCCAGGTGGCATTTAATGGGCAGGTCACTTGCAACAGTTATTTTTTTTGTGTTGTAATAATCTATAAAAGGGAGGCCCAGGTGTTTGCCTTTTTCTATGACCGGCAGGTAACGCAATCTTTTAAGAAGGGAGAGTGGTTTTACCAGGATCGTATCTAACAAACCATCACCGGGTTTTGCCAAGGGAGCCACAAAAAAACCGCCGCCATAGCGGGTTCCGTTGGCAACGCTGACCATTAAGAATTTGCCTTCAACTATTTTTTCAGCAGATGTGATGGTGTACTGCTGCTCTTTAAAAAATAAAATATGTTTTAAAACTGATAACATGAAGGAAGTCTTTCCTCCAAACTTATTTACACCCTGTAAACTTTTGGCAACAGCACCATCAAAGCCAATACCTACACCATTTAAAAAATAATGGCCATTACATATTCCGGCATCAATAGGCTTGGGAGTTGATTGCAATACATGAGCTACCTGTTCTTCAGCTGTTGTTTTACCATAGAGCAATGCATGAAAATCATTACCGGTGCCACCATTAAAAATGCAAAGCGGTTTTTTTATGTCGTTGTATTGGTTAACAAAATAATTGACCGTGCCATCACCGCCGGCTATCCAGACCTGGTCGAAAGCATACAAACGTTCATCCCATTCCTTTTCTGTAAATATTTGAGAACTTATCTTTCGGTCGTTCAAAAGCTGTTGGATCTTTGCAGCAAGTTTGAGTGCTTTTCCGCTTCCGGCAAGTGTATTGGTAGCAATAGCAATCTGCATGTAAAAAATTTATTCCAACAAGATAAAATACTTTAGCTAATGTTAGCCGTTAAATACTTTTTTTAAATGCATTGATGATATAAGCTGCATCCCGATACAACAGTGTTTCATTTACACTCAACTGTGTATGATTTTTATCATTGGGCCTCGGCATGCGGATATTAAAATCTTTATTGAGTGTTTGCTGTAATTTTTTACCATCAATTTCCTTGCCCAGGTCCAGATTATAAATGTTTGTTCCACCATCTAATGGTTTTATGGCAATGCCCGGCAATTTATTCAGTTCACCAAAAATTTCGGCCGACATTTTAATGGCATTCTGCAAACGTGTTTCAAATCCTTCCAACCGGTGCAGCGCCATACCTGCATTGATCCAGTTGCTATACATACTGCCACCGTGTATTTTTATGAGATGGGCCATCTTATCAATTACAGCTGCAGGCCCGCTGAGCATTGCCCCGCCTGCAGCACCCAAATATTTATACAGCGAGATGTAGACCGTATCAAAATGCGATGCATATTCCTGTACAGAAACACCCGTCCATGCCGAAGCCATGAATATCCTGGCACCATCCAGGTGAAGCTTTATATTATTGCTGCGGCAGTAGCTGCTTATTTTTTTTATCTCATCCAGCGGCACAAACCTGCCATCGGTACGACGCACCGGGTTCTCTATTGAAACGGCGCCAATGCCCGATTTAAAAACTTCTTCATTGCTTAAATTCTCAATGGCAGTTTGCAATTGTGTTGCTGTGAAAAAAGTTTCATCTTTTGCCAGCGGCATCAGCCTTTTATTAAAAACCGACTGTGCTGCATCTGCTTCATCACGATAAACATGGCTGGTATCCTGCACAAAAACTTTGGTGTTCTCGCCACTTAACACAGCAATAGCCAGTTGATTGGCCATGGTACCCGTAGGCATGTAAATTGACTTTTCTTTACCGGTCAATGCAGTAAACTTTTTTTCCAATGCTTCCACCGCACCACCGCTGCCATACCTGTCCCTGGCGATATTGGCCATAGGATTTGATCTTTGCAATTCAGTAAGATAATCACCGGGCTCAAACGTTTCTCCATCGCCAAAGAATTTGACGATAGGTGAAGCAGGGTCGGGACTTTTGTATGTATCAAGCGCCGAAACTTTTGTAAAAGGGATTAGTGCAGGTAAAATGCTGATACCTGAAGTTCTTAAAAAATTTCTCCTGTTAAATGCTGTCATGGCTATTGTTTTAATAAAGATATTACGAAAGGCCGATGTTTGCAGGGCCATTCATACTTATTGGCTAATTTTTTATCTTTATTTAATAATGGTGATGCGAAAGATATTTTCCGGTAATAAAGGCATTTTAATTTATGGTACCAGCCTGGCCCTGTTGTTGTTCCTGCTGCGATGGCTGGAACTTCGTTTTATAATATTTGACCATGCGTTTGAAATTTACATTGGTGCCATTGCGCTTATTTTTACCGGCCTGGGTATTTGGCTTGCCCTTAAACTCACCAGGCCCAAAGTAAAGACCATTGTTGTTGAAAAGGAAGTGTACATTAATAATACCGGTGATTTTGTATTAAATGAAAAAGAAATGGCCAGCCTTGGCTTGAGCAAAAGAGAACTGGAAGTGCTGGAACTGATGGCTGCAGGTTTGAGCAATGATGAAATTGCCGGCCGTTTATTCGTTTCGCTTAATACCATAAAGACACATACCTCAAAACTTTTTGAAAAACTGGATGTAAAAAGGCGCACCCAGGCCATTGAAAAAGCAAAAAGGCTCAGCCTGATACCATAAATGCTCACACTTTGGTATGAAAATCGGCTTAAAAATTTAAAATCACTCAAAAGTATGAGGGGTGGTAAATTTAAAAATTCCAATTTTACGGCATCGTAAACCAAAATTAAAAACATGAAAAAAATTGTAATTGTAAACGGATCGATCGCCGGATTTATAGTAGGGGCCATGCTGCTGATCACCGCAGGTATTTACTACAGGAATAACAATTTTGATAATGGAATGATGATAGGATATGCAACCATGATCGTTGCTTTTTCTATGATCTTTACCGGCATTAAAAGCTACCGGGATAAATACAATGATGGCCTCATCAGTTTTGGCAAAGCTTTTAAAATAGGGCTTTATATTACCCTGATAGCTTCTACCATATATGTTGTAGTATGGCTGATAGATTATTATTGTTTTTTACCCGATTTTGGTGAGAAATATGCAACTGCTATGCTGCAGAAACTTAAGGCAGGTGGCGCCAGCCAGGCTAAAATAGCAGCACTAACAAAAGAGATGGCCTGGTTTACCGAGATGTACAAAAAACCAATATTCGTTGTATTATTTACCTACATCGAGATACTTCCGGTGGGACTTATCATTACGCTGATCAGCTCTTTTATTTTAAAACGTAAGGTAAAACCTGCCATATAAATTAATGGTTAGTCATTATTCAAAACAATTAAAAATACGATCATGAAATTAGGAGCATTCTCCATAAGCCTGGCAGTTAAAGACCTGCAGGCCTCAAAAGAATTTTACGAAAACCTCGGCTTTACTGCTTTTGGTGGTGGTATGGCGATGAACTACCTCATCATGAAAAATGGTAATGCACTTGTAGGGCTTTTCCAGGGTATGTTCCCCAATAATATCTTAACCTTTAATCCCGGTTGGGATGAGAACGCAACCTTAATGGAAGATTTTGATGATGTAAGGGAAATTCAAAAGCAATTAAAAAGTAAAGATGTGAAATTAGATACCGAAGCTGATGAAAAAACTACCGGCCCTGCAAGTATAATCTTAACGGACCCCGATGGCAATGCGATACTAATCGATCAGCATGTGTAAACTCTAACAAAATAAAAATATAAGAATGAAAAAAGTAACAGGAATAGGCGGCATCTTCTTCAAATGTAAAGATCCAAATGCCGTGAAAGAATGGTATAACAAACATCTGGGTTTGGAAGCAGGCCCTTATGGTGCAAGTTTTGAATGGCGGCAACTTGATGCGCCTGAGAAGAAAGGCCTTACACAATGGAATGTGAATACCGAAGCTGCAAAGCTTTACGAGCCTTCCACAAAAGATTTTATGATCAACTACCGGGTTGAGGATCTAGAAGCCCTTGTAGCGGAACTTAAGAGTGAGGGCGTAACCATTGTTGATAATATTGAGGATACGGACTATGGCAAATTTGTTCATATCATTGACGTTGAAGGAAATAAAGTTCAACTTTGGGAACCCAAGGATGGTGAATAGAATAGTTGGAAGAGCATATCGCAGAATCTTGCGGACTGCCAGTCTGAGCTTGTCGAAGACGGGTTAACTCAAAATAGCCCCGGTTTCTCCCGATAGTTATCGGGATCAACCTGACAGCTTTTCAAACTGACCCACGGCTCATATTTATTTCGGCAGTTTAAAATAAATTCCTTCAACAGTTGCATTAAAACCAAAAGGGGCATCCTGGCAAGGGCCCTTTGTATAATCCACTTTTAAAAAGGTTCTGTAGAAAGTGACTTTAAATTCGCAATCTACTGTTTCCGGAATTTTATAAATAAAATTATTCCCGGTCATTTCAATCGTGTCTGTTGAAATTTCGGCAAGATTGCGGCCCGGTTCACCGGTTACGGATGAAATACCAAATGCAAATTTATTATTGCCGATCTTTTTTAATTCAAATTCTCCCTGGTAACCGTCTTCGCCGTATTGGTAGCGATAGTTGCCGGAAATATCGGTATATGGCGGCGTTTTAATTAAGGTATCTTTCTTTGAGAGGTTGAGTTTATATTCCTTTCCCGTTCTGCCTGCATACCACCTGCCGGTTAACTTTTCACCGTTAGTTGTACAGGCCATGGTACCGGTTACATTTCCGTTCTTTTCATATTCGTACAAGTCATAACTATTATCTTCTTTAACTGTACCACAAACCTGTATCGGTTTTTTAGCTGCAGTATTTAAATAGATCATTTCGCCGGCGATATCTCCATCCTGTATAGAATAGTGAAGCAACACCGGTATTTTATTGTTGAGTGTTCCCTGCCAAACAATTTCTGCCGGGGTTTGGACTTCGACAGTTTGTGAACTAGCTGTATCAACAGTTTGCGTTACAGTATTTTTTTCTTTTTGGCCGTTACAGGCAGAAAGTAAAATGAGGAGTGCTGCGATTGTGTGTTTCATTTTTGAAAAGTATTTATAAGCTAATTACTGCTAACCGTTTTCAAATAACGTCCGTTGCCATCCACCACCGGCGGAAAACTGCTGCGAACCTTTATCCATTTATCTTCCAGCATGACCTGCTTTGTGCCGGTATCGGTCAACACATCAACAGGTAAGGGCATGGGCAGGTTAGTGGCTTTAATTTCGTATTCATTAAAGCCGGCTTGCCGGATGGTCAGTTCCAGCTTCTTTGTTGTTCTCAAATAAAAATCGAAAAGCGGTTTTAAGTTTTTACCTGCAGCCTTGCTGAAGAGTTTTTCCACATCATCGGTAACTACAAAATTATTGTAAGTGTATTGCGGATCGGTGGCTAACTTTTTAAGCGTCGGAAAAAATATTTCATCACCTAACACATAACGCAGCGTATGCATAAAAAACGCACCCTTGGTATAGATATCACCAATATAAGCTTCTCCTGAATTCAATTCTTCACCCTGCACTATTGGTTTTTCATTGCGGATACCTCTTTTTATCATCACCATCATACTATCGTAACCACGTTCTCCATTTGCTTCCCTGCAAAACAAGGCTTCGGAGTACACGTCAATTCCTTCCTGTATCCACATATGTGCCCAGTCTTTGTTGGTTACCTTATTGGCAAACCACTCATGCCCAAATTCATGGAAGAGATTTGCTGAGTAGTCCCAGTTGCCAACTTTGGTTGTAACAAATTTGGCCCTGTTCTCGCCATCGCCATACGTGATCATGGTCTGGTGTTCCATACCAGGGTTCGGTACCTGGGCAATCCCGATCTTTTCTTTTGCCCATGGATATTCTCCAAAATATTTTTCCAGTATCCGGGTATCCCGTTCCCGCATGTCCAATATCTTTTCGGCAACGGCTTTGTCTTCTTCCAGCACATAAAATTCCATAGGTACTTTGTTGCCATCAATGGTTGTATAGGTTCTTTTTGCAACTACATATTTACCAACATTAAAAACCACGCAGTAATTGCTGATGGTATAATTTGTTTTCCAGTGAAAGGTTTGTTTGTTACTTTTTGTGGTCACTTTTTGTAATAGCCCCGGCCCGGCAACTGTTAATCCCTTGGGCACGGTTATCATCATATCCACACCTTCATTGGGTTCATCGCTTGGATGATCCTTGCAGGGAAAATAAACTTTGGCACCTTCCAATTGGCAGTTAATGATCACCCAGGGATTGCCTGCACCATCTTTCTTCCAGCTGAAACCGCCTTTCCATGGCGGCCTTACGGCTACAGGAGGTTTGCCATTGTATTCGATCCTTATTGTTTGTTTGCCGGCTTTAAAACCGGCAGCATCAACAATGTAGATAAGATCAAAATCGCGGTAAAATGTTTTATTCTTTTTTTCCGCACTGATCTTTGTGACGTTTAAAAAATTAACCAGGCCGAAAAGAAGTGTATCTGTTGGGTTGGTTAAAATAAGATCGATCTCTGTATAGCCGCTGATCGATTCATTGGCAATATCCACATCAAGCGCCAGCGTATAATGCCTGATATCCATATTGGCCTGCAGGGGTTTTAGTTTTCCACCAGAGGTCATGTAGTCAATATTACTTTGGGCGGTAACAGAGGTTGCAAAAAATGATAGCAACATCAACAGGTTGATCGTATATTTCATAATACAGTTTGTTTCTTTTTATTAAAGAAACAAAAACTAATTGGGAAAAGGAAATGCGAGGATTACATCAGCAGATGGTTGTTTTTATGCACAGTTCGTGTTATCGGTAGTTTTTTTTAGATATGTGTCACTGTGTAGTTGTATTTATCTTGCAAGTTATTCGAAACAATTGAGCGATGGCAAGCTTCTGGTCTTTCTTCAACACAAAATAGAACAATTCTACTTGCGCCAATATTTTCAAGGTTTTCAATGAAAGTATCAAAGTCAAATATGTCAAGAATCCTATTTTTGTATTGAGAAGAAAATACTTCACCTAATTCTTGTCTATCTCTTTTAAGTTCTCCTTTTTGTAGGTCGGCTTGCTTTTGTAATTCTCGTATTTCTTTTGGGGGTGCTAACTGAAGTATATGTCCATATTTTATTCCAAGTTCTGAAAGCTTATTTTGAAGGCGATTACTATTTACAAATGCATATTTAGAACCTCTTACCGCTCGCCTTTGCCGAATGTCGCAAAATGTATCAATACGATTGTCAGTTAATTTCTTAAAAAACTCATGCTCTGTTGAGTTGTATACTCCTGTTGTAAAAAATTCCATTTAGTCGTATTTTTTTCTTGATGTAAAACTTGTTTCATTGCCAAACAAATCAACAACTCCTCTACCCTTAGTTAATTCATTCATAAGTGTTATCTGGTCTTTTGTTTTGTCTGGAGTAATAATGTGAAGTAATGGAATATTTTGTTTCAAAAGTTCTTGTCCAATTAATTTACTCCGATGACATTCTTCTGGCTTGCTTTCACTACACATAATTGCAACATTGAGATTTTTTGAATTTGCAATAATTAATCTTTTTAGGCCTTCTTTAAAAAATTCTTTTTCTTTAATAAGATCATAATCAACTTTTCCATCAATATAGCAAGATCGATCAGAAGGTAATCCACCAAGATTTTCCCCCAAATAAACATAAGTTATTCCTACTTTTTCTAAGTCATTTTTCAGCATCTCCCGGTTAAATTGTGGGTTATATTTTGAATATGGACTTGTCCTGACATCAACCAAATGGCTGATATTGTATGAATTTAATTCATTCAAAAAAACATCTATCTTTTTATTTCCGTGTCCTATTGAGTAAATCATACTTGTCCCCCAATTTGATTTTCAAAATAAGAAAATGATCTGTTATTAAATAGATCAGGAACTGTTATTAATGCAGTTACTTGTTTCCAATACTCACCATGAAATTGCCTTGTTAAACCAATTCTGACATATCTGTGTGGGTTGTTGTTGAATCCATTCATAAGTTCGGTAACCATAGTTCGTATTTCCACGATTTAATTGATATTTTACATAGGCCAAAGTTAATAAATCTGTCACAGGAATCCTATCAAAGTTATTACCAGAGTGATCTGTAAAATTTACTCTCACTTTAAATTTTCCAAAACTGACTTCATCCCAAATATTTGTAATATTTCGAGCTTTAACTATGAAAAGAGACTTGTCTTGAGGAACTAGTGCTGCATTTAAATCGAGAATAGCCATTCTATTCAATACTTGAATTACTTCCTGATCTGGCAGATGTCTCACAAAACGGGGTGCAAAATTTTCATTTAAAAGCCAATCTTCAGTATGGTAAATATTATCAGGTCTATATTTCTTTAATTCCATTTCTACAAGGTTAAATTGTCGTATTACTTGGGTTGTTCCCTCCATAGCAAAGTCTCTGTTAAGACCAGATGAAAATACTGGTCTTACAAATTTCCATGTATCAGGATCAATGCCACTTACGCAGACATGTCCTTGATTCATTCTGGTTATCCCAGTAATAATAATTTTTTTACGGAAGAGACCTTGCTGGGAACATGTAGGACAAAGAATACCTGTATTTGATAGTATGGGAGATGTTAATTGCCTTCCACAGGCTATACAATGTGTCTGAAATGGCATAAACTAAAGTTTATTAGGATTAAATAACTAATATGAAGGTAGAAATATTTTGATAAGTGATTTACTACTTACTAATTTTAAAAAAATGTTTTACTAATGCTAATTAATAAACGTGATTGCATTAAAAATTACCGCTAAACATTTGTATTGCAGCAAGTCCTTGACCTGTAAAATAAGGCTAATTACCAGCCGTCCATTGCCTATCCAGTTTAACCGCTTCCTTCAAAAGTTTCACAACCGCTTTCACATTTATCTCCTCCACATCATAATAAATTTTATAGAAGATCTGTTTGTTGGTGCCATGTGTTAAATAATTATCTGCATCGGCAAGTTTATTGCCATACCAAAAACCAAGCAGTACGCCTTTTTTAATGCCGCCACGGGGAATAGTCGATGGCCAGATAATGCAAATGCCTTTGTGCCCATAAAAGAACGGAACCTGGTAAGATATTTTTTCTTTGCAGTAGGGTGGTAGCTGTTCTACAATGATCGCTCTCAGCACATCCACGATGATGCGTTCATGCTCCGGTATGGCATCATACAGTTGTAAGAGGGACTTTATTTTGGTGTTGCTGATCGTCATGATTTGAATTCCTGTTTTAGAGTGAGCCACCCCATAAGGGTGGCTCACTCCTGAGTATGAGCATTACAACTTCGCAGGGTGAGCCACCCTTATGGGGTGACTCACCCTAAACATCTACCCTAAAATGATGAGCAATAATTTTCATTTTTTTATTCAGGTAAAAACGATGTGCATCAAAACGCTGGTGGTTGGAATTTAGGTGGATGGCTTTGATTCCTTTTTCTTTTGCAATACCAACCAGGTGATCAAAAACCATGGCTCCATAACCTTTGCTTCTTCCATCCGCCAGCGTAACAAAATCATCAAAGTCGATGATCAGCCCGTCATACAGTGTTGTGGTAAACCTGAAGCCGGCAACAGAAACCATCCTGCCTTCATCTTCCAGGTATAATAAATGGTAGCCTTCTTTTCTCATGTCATCCAATGTGGTAAGAAAACTTTCGAGGCTATGATGCGGCCTTAGTTCTTTCATTACTTCATAACACCTGGTAAATTCTCCAGGGGTTGTTGCGTATTGTATCTTCATATCAGTTTTTTTGTTTAGTGGGAATGCTGTCAAAATAATCCAGTATTGCTTTTATATCAGCTTTGCTAAGATCAGGGAAAGGCGGCATCTGTAATCCTCTTTTTGCAAAAACTTTTTTAGCAGTTTTATTTTCATCAGCAAAGCGCATAGGGTTTTTCATGAGGCTGTAAATATAATCTGCTGTTCTTATTTTTCTTATTCCCTGTAGTGGATCGGCCAGCAAAGCTTTGTTGGTACCGTGGCAGTCAATACATTTTTTCGCAAGGGTTTTTCCCTTGTCGTTTTGTATTGGTTGTTTTTGTGCAACAGCATTTATGCTTATCACCAAACCAAAAATTATAAACAGGTATTTCAACATAGTTGTATAAAATTATCCAAGTTCTTTTAGCAGCCCATGAAGATCCAATGTACGGGTAAACATTTCCACGCTGCCATCTTCTTTTTGTGGCCAAAGTTCTTTGGGCCTGTCCCAGTACAGTTCAACACCATTCTCATCAGGATCATTTAAATACAGGGCTTCTGAAACTCCATGATCTGAAGCGCCGGTGAGCGGATAATCCTGTTCGATCAGTCTTTTATAAATAAATGCCAGGTCTTTACGGGTTGGATAAAGAATAGCCGTATGGAACAAACCAACCCCATGAACCGGCGCAGGCCGGGAACCCTTACTGTACCAGGTATTGAGGCCGATATGATGATGATAGCCGCCAGCCGAAATAAAAGCAGCATCCTGGCCGTACATAGTCGTCAACTCAAACCCTAACAAACCGCAATAAAACTTAAGCGAACGGTTTATATCTGCAACTTTTAAATGCACGTGACCGATACGGGTTTGAGCAGGAATTATATAATCATTTTTCATTTTAGTATATATGATTATTAAAGGTAGCGGTTTTATGAAAACCCTTTTGACCAGCGTAGAAAAGGAGCTGTTAATTTTGTGGAACGCTGTTTGTAATACTATTTAAAAGATATTTCACCGTAAGTGAATGATAGCATAATTTTAAACCACCAAGTAAATAAAATTATATGAATAAGCGGATCATTATACCAGTTATTGCTTTTCTTCTTTTAAGTTTTAATACCCTGCTGGCACAAACTTCCATCGAAATGAATAACCAGGGTCTGGCTAAATACAAAGCGAAAGATTATAATGGCGCCCTGGCTGATTTTAATAAAGCAGTGGCATTAGATCCAAAGAATGAAAAAGCCCTGCACAACCGTGGGCTTGCAAAATATGCGCTGAAGGATCTTCCAGGTGCTATTGCAGATCAGACCCAGGCTATTGCCATCAACCCTGCTTACAGCAATGCTTACAATGACCGGGGCATGGTGTATTACAGGCAGAACAATTATACTGCGGCATTGAATGATTATAATAATGCCATTAAAAATGACCCCGTTTATTTCCTGGCATATAAGAACCGTGCAACAGTGAATTATGCATTAAAGAACTACGATGCGGCTGATAAAGATTATGCAAAGATCATTGAACTAAAAGCTGATGATGCTGATGGTTACCTGGGAAGGGGCTCTATCAAAAGCCAGCAGAATAATTATGCAGAAGCCATTGTACTTTATGACAAGGCCTTACAGTATGAACCAAATAATTCGGTCGCTTTACTCAACAGGGGCAACGCCAAATATGCACAAAAGGATGTGAATGGGGCACTGGCAGATTATTTAAAGCTGATCCAAATACAACCCAACAATGTGAATGTATATTTTAACCTGGGTGCCATTTATATGACACAAAAGAAAAGTAATGAGGCCATCGCAGCTTTCAGAAGATACAATATGGGTTTGCCGAATGAATGGAGTGGTTACAAAAATACAGCCGATGTATTTTACCTGCAATTACTGCAATACGACAGCGCCGAATATTATTATAAGAAAGCTTACCAGATAAATAAAACTGAAAAAGATATAATTGAAAGGCTTGGTTACAGTTTGCTTAACCAGAAAAAGATACCTGAAGCCATTGCGATGTTCCAGGCCCAGGTTGCCTTATTGCCCAATGATTACTGGGGTTATTATAATCTTGGAGCAGCTTACAGTGTAGGCAAGCAACCAACGGAGTCTATCAAAAATCTGAATATTGCTTTAGATAAACGTATGGTTGAACTGCCAACCTGGGAAGCCGATAAGAATTTAAACAACGTAAGGCTGCTCGGAGAATTTAAAGAAATGCTGCGCAGGTACTTTAATAAAGATATCCTGGCAAAATACCCAATGATGTTCCTCGGATTTTAATGATCAGGTATCGATACTTTCTTTTCCGGAAGGGACTGTTTGAAATCCTCTTTACAATTTTACTGTCAGTCTGAGCTTGTCGAAGACGGGTTATTTTAGTATAGTCCCGGTTTCGACAAGCTCAACCTGACAACTTTTCAAACTAATACGCTACTCGTTTTACTTTTTAAATATCTCAATGCCATGTTGGGCATAAAATCCTTTTAGCATTTTTACTTTTTCCTCGTACTGGCTGATAAACCAATCATCATACCTGGCCAGGTAAACAGCTTCTAAGGCAGGATTATCAACACAGGCTTTAATGGTTTTTGCAGCCATAGCTGCAGAGAGGAGGGCATTTAAAATACCCTGGCCTGCGGCGGGATCTATAATGCCGGCAGCATCCCCGCAGAGCAATACACCTTCTTTACATACCGGCCTGAAGGCACGCCAGCGCCTGTTGGATCTTTTGATTTCAGCAACAGGAAAATCCTGCAATTGTAGAGGTGGTAAATATTGTTGTTGGCCTTTAAGTTCCAGCCTTGTCCAGGTGCAGCGGTTGTGCAGTTCTGGTGCAAGCCATGTCCACCCCAATTGATGCGGAATAAATATGGTGCACTTCTTTTCAAAAATAAAATGATCAGCAGGAATGTTTTTGCTTAAGCCGGTCCAGGTAATGAGCGGCGGGGAATAAAATTTTTCTTTGAACTTTAATTTTTTACCTGCAATATGTTTATGCCCGCTTGCATCTATCATGTATGTGCAGGTGAACCTTACACCCGCTTTTGTTATGAGGCCGGTAACCCGGTCTCCTGAAATTATAAGATCTGAAACGATATCATGATCATGTACCGGTATTTCCTGTTCAATAACAGCCTGTAACAAAGTGGTATCAAATATTGTACGGTTTATATGATGCCCTTGCCAGTCACCCTGTTCATCTTTTCCAAAAGCATTGTATGCATCATTTACAGCAATGCCTTCATACATTCCCTTTGATGCAGCTTCAATGCAATGGCCGGCTTTTAACTGGTTGAGTATGGCTGATACGCCCGGGTGAATACTTTCTGAAGGTTGATCCTCATCATTGTTGCTGTCATCTTTTTTTTTCTTGCCTGTTATCAAAAGTGCCCGCAGGCCCTGCATATTGCAGGAGATAGCAGCAGCGCATCCTGCAGGGCCCGAGCCTATAATAATTACATCAAAGTGCAACAGCATTTATTTTACTTGCCAGTTAATGCTTCCGTTCTTTTTTACTTTTGTCCAGGCTATTTTGTTCGTTGAATTGGCATCTGTAGTTACCTGGCATACATATATTTCTTCGCCATCAACATCAAGCCTGCGCCTTTTCAGGTCATCTGCCCAATCTTTTGGCCCTATATGATCGGCAACAGAATTGGCAAAAACATAGAGGTATCCTTCGCCCTGTACTTTGGCATTTTCTTTCCTGCTTATCCAGTCTTTATTATTACCAACCAGGTTGGAGGGTACGCCTAAAGCCGGAGCATGCTCTTTACCCCAATTTACTTTTTCGGCACTGATAAGCCACAGGTAAGTGTAGCCGGTTATATTGCTTGTAAACTCTTTGCGAAAATTTCTTTTTGGTAAGTTATGAATACACATTTTCAAACATTCCATACGGTTGATCAGTTCGGCACTTTTTAATTTACGCAATACCGACATATCCAGCCTGCCATTCAAAGCATTGCCCACTGCATCAGCCCTGCCGAGGTCTGTAAAATTTATCTTCCATTTATTACCGATCTCTTCCAGGTAAGGCCCCTGTTCTCCATCCCATCCAAATGATTCATATTCTTTGCCTGCAGGCCCTTTGGCACAAATACCTATCTCATGATCAAGCAGTGGCACGGCTGTAGGATTCCGGTAATCAGGCTCATTAGAGCCCTGGTAAGTTCGGGCTGCATCGGGCGAAGTAGCGGGCCACATACCATTTAGTGCTGCACAAAATTTCATGTCCTCAATAAATGGCGAGCCAAGGCCTTCGGTACCGATGTAAATATCATTTTTAATACCGCAATAAGTAACATCCCAGCCGGGCGCAAAAACAGAAGAAGCCACATCGGGCAAAAATCCCGATATCTCGTAACCACGATCTGAAGCAGGATCTCTGAATTCCGGTAGCCTGCTTTGTGATATACCTGTTTTCTTTTTCACAGAAGCAGAGATCACAGCAAGATAAGTGTCGGAAGTATTGTCCGACCCGGTATCGATCATTTTAGGATTGGGTTTTATTCTTGCTGTTGCCAGGCTGGCCACACCACCTTCATAAAAATGACTTTCTGTATCTAACCCGGGGTCTATATCATACAATTCAAAGTCAAGCGGATCTACCTGCGGGAAAAAATCCGGCGCCGTAACTATAGAAAAAGCAGGCAGGCATTTTTTGCTGATGCCACTTAGTTTACCAAGGTTTAATGCCGCCGTGTCAGCAATTACGCTGCCATCGCAGATACTATCTTCAAATAAAGGGGCATAATAATTTCCATCATCAATGAACTTTTCAAACTGCCGGGTCTTTGTTTTTGGTATTGGCTGATAAGTAGTATCGTCTTTTACTTTATTGGTGATGTTCACAAATAAAGGCTGGTTCCTGGGGGCAGGATACCTGTTATAGATACGTTGCAGGTTGCTGTTATCGCCGGTGAGTAATTCCACATCCTCTACTTCCTGTGTACATAAGGCTGTAAAATACCTGTTTGCAAAAGGCTCATCTCCATATTCGGGAACTTTAAAGAACAGGATGCGGCCATCTTCCCGTGCAGGCCTTATCAGATCATTTTTTTGTGAGATAACCAAAAAAGAAGAACCCGCATTGCGGATATCATCATCCTGCACTACCAGGTCTTTCGAAAACCTTGGCTTTGGTTTCTGGTCTTTCATTTTGATGCCTTTACTCAGTGATAACTTTTCAAGCTTTTCACTTTTATGCATTTCGCTGAACTGAATTTTACTGTTATCAACCAGCATATCCTCATTAAAAACTTTGCGTATTGGCTGTAAGAAAAATTTGGCAGAATCACTACGGTCGTCTTTAAGGTCGCTTCCCTTATGTTGCTCCGACTTTACCAATGATAAATATTCGTACTGCACTTTACGTGCAATGAACAAGCCGTACCGGGCAGGCATTACAGCCACATTTTTATAACGGGTTTCGTCTGCAGGTTTGGAAGTGTGACAGCGGTTCAACTTGTCATAATTGAGCGGTTCATTGCCAATGCGGGCAATGCCGGTACGGGAATAAACCATGTCGGCATAGGCATGGTGTGGTGTTTTAAATGCCGGCCTGTATTCGTACGCAAAAACTGCCAATACCAGTTCTTCATTGCTGTTTATCCTGTACATTGTTTTTAACAGGTCCAGGTCACTTAGTGCATAAATATAATTTTCAAGCACATCGATCTGCGATAAGGTTGGATATTCTTTTATGCCTTTGGGCCTTACCCTTGGACTGGCCAGGCTATGAAACAGCAGGCTATAAGCCGGGAAACCGGGTTGTACCAATCGCTCGCCTGAAAAATCATCATAGCCCGATTGTTCATTGCGTCGCAATGCAGTTAATTTATCGGCATTGATCTCTTTAAGGAGTTCCTTTTTCAGATCATTACCGGTAAGGTTAAGGTTTATGCCCAATGTTTGTTGCAGGTGAGCAGCCCAGCCGTTTGTTCTCATCCATTCAAATAATTCTCCGACAGTGGTTTCCAGTTCATCACTTACCGGTGCCGTGTTGAAAATATTCAATGGCTTTCCTTCGCTGTACAGTTTTTTGATGTTGCTAAAACCAAGGCTAAGGCCTAGGGTTAACAAAGAGGTTTTTTTTACAAAGTCCCGTCGTTGCATGTAATGAATTTAGTTTTGGAAAATGAGGTGCCTGTTGTACAATTAACAATATACAAAATAGTATTTTTTATAAGATCTTTTTAAAATCTTTTCAACATTGGTTTATGATAATGACCCTTTAACTGAACGGGAAAATGAAATGCAGGAAGTTTACTTATATTTAGTATTCGGATATAAACTTCGCAGCATGAAAAGAATATCATTACTCCCTTTACTTTTTGTTTTCATCTTTATCCAGTCCTGCAGCAACACAAAAAATGCTACAGGCAGCAATGAAAAAATTGAGATTACCATTGTACAGATCAATGATGTGTACGAGATTGCACCGCTTGATGGAGGTAAAGCAGGCGGTATGGCCAGGGTAGCAACTGTTAAGAAAGAACAGCAAAGTAAAAATACAAATACCATCATGGTGATGGCCGGGGATTTTTTAAGCCCTTCGGTTTACAACAGCCTTAAGTTTGAAGGCAACCGTATACGTGGCAAACAAATGGTTGATGCCATGAATACTGCCGGTGTTGATATCGCCGTTTTTGGCAATCATGAATTTGATATTCCGGAAGCTGACCTGCAAAGCCGGATCAATGAATCTAAGTTTCAATGGGTTTCTTCCAATACATTTCAAAAGAAGGGAAATTATATTTTGCCCTTTGAAAATAGTTCAGGGCACGGGTTGGTTGCATTTCCTGAAACATATATCCGGACTTTTACTGACAAAGACGGAACAACTGCAAGAATAGGTTTTATTGGACTTACGCTACCTTTTAATAAAGCATCTTATGTAAGCTATACTGATGTATTTGAAGCTGCACAAAAATATTATGACCAGTTGAAAGGCTCCTGCGATGCAGTGATCGCCGTTACACACCAGGCCATGGATGATGATATAAAACTGGCCAGGCAAATACCCGGGCTGGCATTGATCATTGGCGGACACGAACACGAAAGGCATTATGCAAAGATTGGCAATGTGTATATCACCAAGGCTGATGCCAATGCAAAGTCGGCTTATATAATCAACCTGAAACTGAATAAGAAGAATAAGGTTTTAAAAGTAAAAGCTAATATCCTTGATGTGAATGAAAAGATAGCTTTTGATCCTGCGACTGATGTGGTGGTTAAAAAGTGGACCGATATCGCCAACAAAAGTTATGCATCCCTTGGTTTTGATGCAACCAAAGTTGTTATGCAGGCCGGTGAACCGCTGGATGGGAGAGAGGCTTATATCAGGACACAGCAAACCAATTTTACAAAGCTGATCGTTTCATCTATGGAAAAAGCATCGCCTACAGCAGATGCGGTGATCATTAATTCCGGTTCAATAAGAGTGGATGATATTTTGCAGATGCCGGTAACACAATACGATGTGATACGCAGCCTGCCTTTTGGCGGCAGCATTATGGAAGTGGATATGAAGGGTAGTTTATTAATAAAGATCTTAAACGCCGGTAAAAAGAATGTAGGTAGCGGCGGTTTCCTGCAATACTCTGCTACGCTAAGCAATGATAATAATAACTGGTCTTTAAAAAATGTGCCGGTTGATGCCAGTAAAGTTTATAAAGTTGCCATCACCGATTTTTTAATGACTGGTGGTGAAGCCAACCTTGATTTTCTTACAAAAGATAATTCCGATATGGTGAAAGTGTATCCTGTTTTTACAGATCTGAATGATCCAAGATCGGATATAAGAAGAGCGATCATCAGGTATATGGAAGAAAAAAAATGATCCGATGTTGTTTGTCAGCGACCAACAATGGCAAAAATTATTGTTTATGATAAAATTATTTTTTTGTGTTTTATTATCCATCAGCTTTTATATTGCCGGGGCACAAATAACCATGACTGAAAAAGCCGATTGGAAACCCATAGGAAAATTAAAGCCCCTGGGAACTACAAAAGCTTCGCTTGAATACAGGGTATCGGGCCGTGATACGATATACCTGCTGTTTATGAAAGATTTTACCAAACGGGGAGAAAATGCAGAATCACAATTCTTCAGCATAAAATTCAGTGGAGTTGATAATACATTTGAAAAACTCTATGGCCTGTTAAAATCGTTCTTCGAGGATGAGAACCGTAAGGACAGGAATTATACAAAATCATTCAGGCTTGGCGACCAGATGGTTTACCTGCAACACTATTTGCTGGTTACCGGCAAAGGCGTAAAACTAAGTACCAAAGAAGGTTATATCAATTTATCGGAAGGAGATATTGATAAACTTTTTGGAAAGAAGTGATGCAAGGTTTAATAACTGATTGTAAAGCCATGAAGATAAATTTACACCATCAACTTGTTACAATAAGTTGCTTTCTCAAAGTCAATTACATTCATCGAAATTACCGGCACATCCGGGAACATCAACTTTAGTTTTGTTATGATCTGTCTTGACAAGCCTGCTTTCTGCCCTGTGTTACGTCCCTGCATGATGTGCCCAAAGACGTGGATAAAATCATTTGTAGTTCCTCCAACTGTAAAGAGTGTGTAAGGGTTTATCCTTACTTTAATATCTCCAACTGCAAAGAGACCGGTTGCCTCTGCAATGGTATAAACTTCCCGTATTATTTCTTCCGGCGTTTTTAATTTGATGATGTTCTGCGAACATTCAATTACAAAATGTGGCATGTTGTATTTTTTAATTTTGTATGTTATTATTTTGTCAGGCTGAGCTTGTCGAAGCCGGTGTGTTCCGGTTATAACACGCCTTCGAAAATATCAACTCGGAAAACGAAACCATTTTCCATTCACTTCGATCAGTACATCGGCAGCGCTGGGCCATAATGGCGGCACCGAATTCTTTTTCTCCCAATCCTTTAATGCATCCTGCAATTCTTTTAGTTTATCCGGTCGTTTTGGGGAAAGGTCATGCTTTTCTTCCAGGTCTTCTGCAAGGTTAAACAGGTAAGTAATTTTATTCTTTTCATTCACATACAATTTCCAATCGCCGCGGCGGAATGCTTTTGAATAGCCACTTCTCCAGAAAAAATCCTGGTGCGGCAACAACGAATCATTGGTAAAATAGGGGAGTAGGTTAACGCCATCATAAACCCTGTCAGCAGCCAATGCAGCGCCGCTCACAGCCGCAATGGTGCTGTATATATCAAGCGAAGAAACCGGTTGATTGTATGCTTGCCGGGCTTTTAAACCATTGGGATATTTCATTAAAAAAGGAACTAAAATACCACCATCAAAATGAGTTGCCTTGCCGCCACGAAGTGGTGCATTGTCTGTTGCACGTGTATAAGTGGCGCCGCCATTATCGCTGGTGAAAAAGATAAGGCAGTTATCCGTCAATCCTTCCTGCTCCAGTTTTTTAAGGACTGAACCTACTGCATCATCCAGTGCTTCTATCATGCCGCTGTACACACGCCTTACAGAATCTGTTTCCGTTTTTACATTGTTGTAATACTTTTTAGGCACCTGGAAGGGATCATGTGGTGCATTAAAAGAAAGCGTAAGAAAGAATGGTTTTGTTTTATTGCGTTCTATAAAATCAATTCCCTTATCAGCCAAAGAAAAAGTAAGATAGCCCGGATCTTTTACGATCGTTCTTCCTTCTTTGATGGCAGTAGAGCCATGCCTTGGCGCCCAGGCAGGTATCTCAGAAAATGCCCAGGGCAAATGCATGTTGATGTACAGGCTGGTATCAACCGGGTCATCTACATAACGGCTGAGGGCACCATCAAAATAATAAGCCTGATCATAGCCATGCATATCAGGAAAGACGTTTGGCGAAGAAGTTAAATTCCATTTGCCTACATAACCGGTTGTATAACCATTTTGCTTTAGCATTTCTGCAATGGTTATTTCGCTTTCGGGAAGGTCGGTCACGTATACAGAACGGTCCAAAAACAGGTCAGGCTTTAATGATGCAATGCCTGCCGGTTTCTTTTTTACAGATAATAAATGCCGGGTTATTTGTTTTTTAACCGATGGGTCAAATTTATCGTAAAGCATGAACTCAGCGCCAAAGCGTTGCTGGTAGCGGCCTGTAATGATGCCCATGCGTGAGGGTGCACATATTGGCGATGTTACATAGGCCTGTGTAAAACGGGCGCCTTTGATGCCAAGCGAATCAATATTGGGAGTACGTACGCTTTTATTTCCATAGCTGGCAAGGTCACTATGCCCAAGGTCATCAACAATAATAAGGATGATGTTTGGCTTGGTTTGTGCGGTTACTATTACAGAGCATAAAAGTAGCTGGACTAAAAGCAGGATCAGTTTTTTTTGCATCATATTTTGGAGGCTTCAAGATAGAATAAAATGCTGGAAAGGCGATTTGTTTTGTAGCGCTCCAGCTTAAAAGTTGTCAGGCTGAGCTTGTCGAAGCCGGTATGATTTCAACAAGCAACCCGCCTTCGACAAGCTCAGGCTGACAGCTCGTTGGTTTAAAGCAATTCGACTGATAAATGCTACCATGTGTTAAATTATTTTTAACCTTAAAATTTAATTAAAATGGATACCTTAGAAAAATTAGAAAAAGAAAATCTTACAGGCGTGAACTTTGAGGGAAAATATCCGAACCGCCCGTTAAAATATTTAACAGCCACTTCTATTATCGGTGATAAAGTATATAACCCGCAGGGCGATCACCTGGGTGCCATCGAAGATATCATGATCGATATCAGGCAGGGGCAGATAGAATACGTGGTGATAAAATTCGGAGGCTTTCTTACCATCAATGAAAAGTATTTCGCCATCCCGTTCCGGTTAATGAAAGTGGACCCGGATAGAAAAGCTTTCATACTTGATCAAAGTAAAGAAATACTTGAAAAAGCACCGGGCTTTGATATGAGCCACTGGCCCGAAACAAATTTTCATAAGGAAGAAAAGTACTGGAATTTTGATTTTGGGTAGTATTTGTTGTTCACAGGCTTTACAATTTCAGCAAAATATTTATTAAGAACGCTTTGGCGTTCTTTTCTTTTTCAATACTTCGTGAATGCCTTTAACATTATCCTGCCAGGTTGGTAACAGGTGCACCATTATGGTCTCTTCAATTAATTCAAGCATGGTAATGCCAGCTGCTGCATAAAATAAGACCAGGATAGGCTCATCAGTAAAAAAAACAAGCAGCAGGAAAACGCCCTGCAATAATGCTGCAGACTTGGCCAGGTAAGTATGAAAGCTTGTCATTTTTCCATAACGGATAAAAGCATAACTCACCTGTATCACAAAAAGGCCCAGTAATATGTAGAACACGATTTGGTGTTGTTTAATGAAATCAAATTTCAAAACGAACAAACCGGTCACTCCAACCAATACGGTGAGATCATCGCCAACTGAATCAAGTTTTGTACCCAGCACACTTGTTACTTTAAATTTGCGTGCAAGAAACCCATCTATCAGGTCGGTAAAAAAACTTACACCCAGCAGCCATTTAAAGATATGGTGCTGACCATTAAAAAGCAGTATCAGCAAAAACGGCGCTGCTATTATCCTGTAAATGGTAATACCATTGATCACATACCATGCCTGCTTGTGTTTGCTCATGAGGATGAAAGGCCGGTTTTATTGCCAGCCTACACACCCGGTCATACAAGAACTTAGCCGAAAACTGGCAGCGTAAAGAGGCGCTTTAGGCCCAACTGAATCTTTCTTCATACTTCCTTCTTATTAGCATGCGGGGCAAGCGATTATCGAAGGAGATACGAATTATCATTGCTACCGGTCATCCATCTATATTGCCGTTGAATATAAAACAAGGTACTATCTTTTGCATAGTAGTTAGCTTTGCACTGTTGTGGTTAAAAACTGACAATTCATTTAATTTTTTTACCTCTAAAAACGTAATTCCAGCATGGATAATACACTGGTCATTAAAACATCCGGGCTTTCATACCAATATTCCCGGGATCTAAAAACACTTTCTGATATTAGTTTACAGGTTGAACGTGGCAGCATATATGGCTTTCTTGGCCCCAATGGTTCAGGTAAAACAACAACCTTAAGCCTGTTGCTGGGTTTATTAAAAAGCCAACAAGGCGATATTGAAATATTCGGCCAGCATTTGTCTGCAAACAGGATCAATATTCTGAAGAAGATCGGATCCCTGATCGAATCGCCTTCCTTATATGGCCATCTCACAGCAAAAGAGAACCTGGAAGTATACAGGGCAGTATACGGGGCCTCAAAAGAAAGGATCGCCGAAGTGCTGAACATTGTTGGCCTTGAGGACAGCGGCAAAAAAACAGCTAAGAAATTCTCTCTTGGCATGAAGCAACGTTTATCCATCGCATTGGCACTGCTACCCAACCCGGAGTTGCTTATACTGGATGAACCTTCAAACGGACTGGATCCGGCCGGTATCATTGAATTTCGTGAACTGATCAAAAAACTGAACAGGGAATACAACATGACCATAATGATCTCAAGCCATTTACTTGGGGAAGTGGAGAAGATGGTAAGTCATGTCGGCATCATTTATAAAGGCAAAATGTTGTTCCAGGGTACGCTTCCGGAACTGCACCAGTTGCAGCACACCGGTTCTAAGTTACTGATCAAAACTTCCGACAATGAAGCAGCCACCAAACTTTTAAGCGGGTATGAACCGCAAACAGAAGGCGATTCCATTTCCATTCTGTTACCTGATCAAAAGGAGGTAGGAGCTATCCAGCGGACGCTCAATCAAAACAATATTGATATTTACCTGCTTCAGCCAAAGAAGAATGACCTTGAACAATTATTTATTGACCTTACATCCGCACAATCATGACCCTGTTAACAACATTCCGTTCCGAAATATTAAAGACAAAACGTACTGCCTCGTTTTACCTCACCATTATTGCCGCGGCTTTTGGCCCCTTCCTTACACTGCTGGACGTAGTTATGGGTGAAGGTATACCGATGGATGACCGTGCTGTTATCCTCAACAAATTATTAGTTGACAGATTTGAGATGACGGGCCTGGTAGCTATGCCTTTTTTCATCATATTGATCTGCACCTTATTACAGCAGGTAGAATATAAGAACAATGCCTGGAAGCAGGTGCTTACTTCACCTCAAACACGAGCCAATATATTTATCGCCAAGTTCATGAACGTGCAATTGCTTATCGCAGTTTTCATGATCACCAACCTGTTGCTCATGTTTGGGAGCGCTGCTATTTTACATTTTAAAGATCCATCTTTACGCCTGTTCAACCAATCCCTGGATTGGAATGGTATCCTGCAGATCAGGGCAACCGGTTATATGGTGCTGCTTGCCATGTGTACCATACAATTCTGGCTGGGACTTAGATTTAAGAACTTCATTATTCCTATATCCATTGGTATCTGTGGTTGGTTTTTGGGAACGCTTTTAGTAATACCCATGAAATCGCCCATTGCTGCTTTTTTCCCCTACAGCTTTCATGTGTACACAAACCTGCCGGCGCTTAAACCCGAGCTTACTAAAATTTGCTGGGCCTCTTTTGGATATGCAGCATTGTTCCTGCTTGTTGGCTTTTGGGATTTCAGAAGAAAGCGGATGAATGGGTAAGCTATTTTTCTTGTCAGCTTGCCGGACCGGAAGATTGCTGTTTATATAACTTGTAAGAATAAATACAGGTAATAATTATGGTTATAGTAAGCGTTGTAAACAGGATAATGATAGCTGTTTTAAAAGAGGTAAAAAGGCCGCACACGGCTATCAGTAAACCGCCTGCAAAGAATAGCTTACCTCCCAGCAGGTGCGTTTTTCTCCAGTTCTCATCATTGCTAAGCGTCCATGGTAAACGGAAACCTGCAAAATAGTTTGGTTTGATTGTGTACATATAATTACCCATAATGGCAAACAACAAACCCATTGCTGGTATCATGAACCTGGTACTTTGTTTTATATCTCCACGAACGGTGCTGTAGATGATCATGCATATTACAGCACTCAGGAATACTACCACAGCACAGGTGATGCGGAACAGCCTGTCTTTATTTTCACCGGCATATTTTTTAGGATCTATCCTGTAAATATTCGGCAGCAATAAATATAAGGCTACGTTCACCGCTGTCAGTATTCCTAACATGATGAGTAGTTCACTTTTATTGCCATAGCGGTCTACATTGCCCTGCAGGTCGTAATGCATGGGTACGGATGCAGGCAAGGAATTCCATATAATTGCTAAATAAACAGCCGGTGCAAGTATCACCAGCCAGATGGCTTTTTTCAATAACTTTTCCATGATCATTTCATTTTTTTGATTTGAATTGCAGGAACCATTTCATGATCTCATCCACCACGGTGGTATTAAGCGAATAATAAATAAACTGCCCTTCCTTTTCTGCTGACACCAGTTTGGCCTGTTTCAGCAGGTCGAGGTGATGAGATATGCTCGGGCCCGATATACTGAACTCCTCAATGATCTCTCCGGCTGTCATGTCCCTGGCAAGCAGCAGCTCCAGTATCTTCCGGCGGGTGGGATCGTTGAGTGCTTTAAAAACAATATTCATGGATTAGTAATTCGATGTTTATATATTTAGACAAATATCTAAATATTATCTGAAACCTGCAATTTTTTTTTTGATCGTGGGAATATGGCATAATATCAGCCTGTTAACACCTGTAAGCTAAACTTTAACAATACCAGGTTTCAAGTTAAAACAGGCTGGTAGCAAATTTTAAGAAAAAGCTGGCGCACATATTGCAAGTAGCATATATACAAAACGCAGGCTTATGAATAAAAATGCAACTAAAAACTCCAATGCACTCAGTGCCATATACATAGCAAGCCGGCCTGACCATCTACCCGGTAATAATATGCTTTATGAACTTGCTTTCACCAACAGTTTGCAACCTACTATGATCACTTTGCCCTCCTCTGCCGAAATTATTTCTATAAACAGGGCGGCCTGTAAATTACTGGGTTATTCTGCAAAAGAACTTTTGCACAAGCACCGGGAAGACATCTTTGTTATTAATGATAAAAATTATAAAAAGATGTTGCGGCAAAGAAAAGCCAGGGGGCACAGTACTGTTTTTTTAACCGGCATTAAAAAGAAGGGAAGTTCTTTTCCATGCCTGGTTAGTTCGGCAGTTTTTACAGATACAGACGGTATTGAAAAATCAATCATTAGCTTGTCAGACCTAAGCCGGAGCGTTTTAAAACAAAAAAACATTGACGCAAATAACGAAAAGACCATTGCCAGCAATATTGAACTGGCAAACTTAAAACAGAAAACTATTGACCAGCTGAACGGAAAAATAGTGACCGGTAATATTAAACTTGCGAGGAGTAAACAAAGAAGGATCGATACAGCAAAAGGAAAAGTAATTGCTGCCAATATCATAATGGCACAGTCAAAATCTGATAAAGCCAAACTGCGCTACCACAAACTGGCCGAAGAGAAAACAGTGCGTGCCTTTAAACTAAAAGAAAAGCAGATAGCCGATGCCCGGGAAGATGCAAAAGATGCAGCAAGGTCGGATATAGGTAAAGAACTGCACGATAATATAAACCAGTTGCTGAGCGCTTCACGTATGTATATAGAGATGGCAAAGCGGGGATGCGGCAACAGCAAGATGTACCTGAACCGGTCTTCTGAATATACACTTGCCGCCATTGAAGAGATCCGGAATTTAACAAGGGGTATCACTACAGATACCATCGTACACCTGGGGCTTGCCGAAGCAATTGAAAATATGGCTGGTGATATTATGGAAGCCAGCCCTGTAAAAATTTATTGTGAACTGCAGGAGTTTATGGAGAACAGTATTGACAAAAAATTCAAGCTGAATATTTACCGCATTGTGCAGGAGCAACTGAACAATATTATCAAGCATGCGCAGGCAAAAGAAATAACTATTAGCCTTATGCAAAAGAACATGTCTGTTGTGCTGAACATTACAGATGATGGCGTTGGCTTTGATACAAATAAAAAGCAAAGCGGGATAGGAGTGGATAATATCAAAAGCCGTGCGGCCGGTTACAACGGCACAGCGGGCTTTGTTTCGCAACCGGGACAAGGCTGTATCTTAAACGTGGTCTTTCCGGTCACAAAAGCAGCTGCAGTTTGCAGTAAAACTTCCTGAACTAAGTGAAGGGCCTTTTATTAATAACCCAGCTTATGCTCAAACCCGGCAAACTCAAAAATATTGTATTCCCAAATACATTCGCATAAAGGCAATTCTTCATCGCCGGTGAGCCAGCCAACGATCTTTTTACAGAAGCATCATATAAGAACCGGGCAGGGGCATGCCTGGAAAGAGAGCTCTTTGAAAGTTGAACGAAGGGCTTTGAAAGTTGAACGAAGCCCTTTGAAAGTTGAACGAGAGGTTTTGAAAGTTGAACGAGAGGTTTTGAAAGTTGAACGAGAGGTTTTGAAAGTTGAACGAAGGTTTTTTGAAGTGTTACGCCGGTGGTGATACTTCGGCTTCGCTCAGTACACCAGCCGGCGGCGCTCAGAGAGTTTGTGTTTAAGGCAGCTATAGCTTAATCAAGAATTCTAAAAGAATTCAATACCTGGTCTATCAGGAACTGGAATTCTTCCATTTGTTTTTCATTAGTCGAGCAAACTATCTGGTAAATATTTCCCTTATACCAGATAAAATATACTTTTTGTTCAACTTTTAAATCCGTTTTTTTATGTTGTATGATATGATGCTCCCATTGCATTTCATAACCATTCACCTTTTCACTGCCTTTACCTTTTTCTTTAAAATAAAATGCGTCGGATTTAATGCTTTTAAGTGTGGTACTACGATAAATATACAGGCTTGGAAAATTTATTATTGATATAATGATATTCTCAACAAAGATTGGCGTTGTAGAAATTACAGGCGGATGCATTTTAACAGTTCTTCCAAATCTCCCCGATACTGAATCTGTTATTTCCCAACCACCGGGAGCTTTAACTGAGAAATCCCTTCTTTTTGTGTCGCATGAAATCAAAAATATAACCTGCGAAAAGAAGAAAAGATAAATGAATGCTTTCATAAAATGATACTTTGCAATGGTTCGTGTTTTCACGAACCATTTTTATTATTTCGGTTCGTGGGGAGATTAGCCGGGGTGGAGGAATGTTTACGTTTGGTGTTATAAAGGTAAAACAGGTTACGAATTTTGGTTACAAAAAAATCGGTCAATCTTATTTTTAATTTTTTGCAACCTTTTTCAAAAAAGAATTTTTGTAACGTTACAGTTTTGATTTTTTAAAAAAAGTTACATTTTTATTTCATTTATTTTTTTGCTGAAAAAATGTAACCATTTTTATTTGTTTCGGTTTGTGGGGACACGGACGGAGACGGAGTGTTTTGCTATTCAAATTCACTTCTATTAATTTCATATAAATGCGAAATTATTTCGTTTGTTTTTCGCCGTTGTTGGTGTTCGTGCTGATGGTTCTGCGGGCCGGCAACCACCAACAACCAGCATACTCTTTTTTGTTAAGGTAGCCACTTCTGCATTTTCAATCTTTTTCATGAGTCAAAACCTCCCGTTGTGTTTTATGCAGGCACACTGCTGGTTGTTGGTGATTGCTTTGCTGCGATGCCTGCCGCACGAACACCAACAACGGCGGTCGGTTGGCTTGCGGGTTGAGGGAGGAGCACCGACAGCGGCAAAAAGCTGTCCGTTGAACATGCCGAGGAATGTGCCTGTTTCATTATCGTATCAGTAACACCGATCCATTATTCTCTGAAGTATACCCAAAGATATTGGTGTATGTAATGCGGTAAACATAAGAACCGGCAACCTGTTGTTTGCCTTTATAGGTTCCATCCCATCCTTTGCTGTGATCAGTAGTGGTAAATACCTTTTCACCATACCGGTTAAAGACCATGAAGCTATATGCCCTGGTAGCCTGGTTGATAGTTGGGCGGAATGTATCGTTCAGCCCATCGTTATTTGGCGTGAAGGCATTGGGGATAACAATGAATATGCAATCGGAGCGCTGAAGTATGATCGTATCTGAACCTTTGCAATCATTAAAATCTGTTACGTTAAGATAGAAGGAACCAAAACTGTTTATAGTTATATCTGGTGATGTTGATCCTGTACTCCATACATAATCTTTATAACCGGGTACTAATATCTTCAATTCATTTCCGTAACACAATTGCTGGTTAAGGGGCAGAAAATTCCGGGGTACTGTATCTATGGCAAGTACTTTCATGGTATCAGCAGCCTGGCAATTATTGGCATCGGTTACTGTAACCCAATACTCACCTGTGCTGCTTACATTAAAAGAAGGCGCTGTGCTGTTGTCCTGCCAGAGATAGCCTGCAAATATTCCCGGCGTGATAGAGGCAGTATTGCTTATACAAAGTTTACGGTCGGGGCCAAGGTCTGGCTTTGGTTTAGGGTTTACTGTTAAGGTTGTGGTGATGATAGAATCGCAACCGATGGTTGTAAACAACGTGTCTTTATAAATACCTGCTGTTGTTTGGTTGGCGCCACCTGCATAGTAAGTTTGTCCTTCGCAAATGGCTGCATTCACAGCAGTGAATTTTCGGCCAATAGTAAGATTTAGTGTGATGATGCTGTCGCAGCCGGCGCTGGTTATAAGTGTTTGCGTGTAGGTACCGGTTGAAGTATAAGTTTGACTGTTGAGTGTATAGCTATCGCATTCGGTAATATTAAGTGTAGTATTAAATACCTGCGTACACTTAGACAGTTTAAGCAGGTAAGCATCCTGCCCGCCATTGGAACTGAGATTGTAAACTGCAGCAGAAGGATCAAAATCGGCAGTGCCTCCATAATACCCCGATACATAAACACTGCGTGCCGCATCAACAAAAAGGCCGATGCCAAAGTCACCTGAACCGGTTCCCGCTATATGTTTAACCCAGTCAAAATCTCCCGCACTGGTTAATTTGAGGATATAGATATCATCTCCCGCAGCTGAAGTTAAAGAAGCGGTTCCGGTGCCGGGATCAAAATCAACCGTTGCATTAAAATAACCAGTGAGGTAGGCATTGCCCTGCGGGTCGGCAACCATGGCGGTGGCTCCCTCTGCTGCAGGCCCGCCTACCTGCCTTGCCCATATAAAATTGCCGCCTGCATCCAGTTTTAATAAATAGATATCAAGGCCGCCTGCAGAAGTATAATTACTGGTTCCCGGGCCGGGATCAAAATCGGCCGTACCGGCTATACCGCCTGCCACCAATACATTGTTGTTGTTATCAACCGTTACGGCAAAGCCCAGGTTTGAACTGTTGCCGCTAATGTATTCTGCCCAGACAAAATTTCCATTGGTATTCAATTTTACGATAAATGAATTGGTCACGCCCGGGGCAGATAAATTATAAACTCCAGCCCCGGGATCAAAGTCAACCGTACCTATAAAAAAACCCGTAAAATATACCTCTCCTGCATTATTCACCGCTATTCCATAAGCATAATCACCACCTGCCGCACCCATTGCCCCTGCCCACAACAGGTTTCCGTTTGTATTAAGCTTAAGGACAAATATATCTGTAAAGCCATTTGATGTGAGGGGATAAGCGCCCGGGCCGGGATCGAAATCAACAGTGAACTGGAAGAACCCTGTTGCATACACATTTCCGGCCTGGTCTACCTGCATATCTGTGACCCCGGAATTGGCGCCCCCGAATATGCCTGCCCATAAAAAATTAGCTGAAGCATCCAGTTTGGTAATGAATGATTCCCCGAAAGAAGTGCTGATACCAAGAGGAGATACCAATGGACCGGGGTCGGCATCCACCATACCAAAAAGTTGTGCTGAATAATAGATAGCGCCTGTTGCATCAATCACGATATTGCCACCAACACTATTACCGTTGGTGATCTGCTCTACCTGTTTTACCCAGATGAAGTTACCGGTGGGAGATAGTTTTAAAATGAACGCATTGGAACCACTTCCTGCCGCAGTCATGTTAAAAATGCCCGGGCCGGGATCAAAATCCACCGTGCCTTTGAATTCGCCTGTACTGTATACATTACCTGCAGCATCGGTGGTTACAGAATAAGCCCCGTCTGTAAGTGAAGCGCCTGCATGCATGGCCCATTCAAAATTAACCTGCTGCGCATGCAGCTTTGATAGGATCGATACAAGAAAAAAAATAAGGAACCATTTTTTCATTGAAAGATGAATATTGGCAGCAATTAATGATGTTTAAAAATACAATTATAATAGCAGGTAAAAAAAGCTGTCAATTGTGAGTGGTGGGTCAGTTTGAAAAGCTGTCAGGTTGATCCCGATAACTATCGGGAGAAACCGGGGGCTATTTTAAGTTAACCCGTCTTCGACAAGCTGCCAATGACACATCACGCTGCTTCTTGTTTTTCAATTAGTTGCATGTTGTGTTTTTTTGCCAATCTGTAAAGAGCAGCCCTC
>Ga0193752_1000419_pt1 | contig 41735 bp, 36 predicted proteins | sample H1c1metaG_FD_144924 | JGI IMG/M metagenome (GOLD analysis project Ga0193752, IMG submission 144924) | Soil microbial communities from a riparian zone of the East river system, Colorado, United States - H1c1 | ecosystem: Environmental > Terrestrial > Soil > Riparian zone | place: USA: East River...
CCGGAACCATCATTAACGAAATCAAACTCGGTAAAAAAGTTGGCATCCTGGATCTCACCCAGGGCGAGCTTGGTACACGCGGCACCATCGAAACACGCTATACTGAAGCAATGGCAGCGGCAGCTGTTATGGGAGTGCCTGTGCGTGAAAATCTGAAATTCAGGGATGGATTCTTTGAAAACGATGAAGAACATAAATTAAAACTTATTGGCGCGATCCGAAAATTTCAGCCCGAAATTATTCTGGGGAATGTACTTGATGACAGACATCCTGATCATGGACGCGCGGGCCATCTGATAGCTGACGCCGCTTATTTATCCGGCCTGGTGAAGATCGAAACCTTCGATGAAACGGGCAAACCTCAGGGGAAATGGCGGCCAAAGATTGTGTTGCATTATATACAGGACTGGTATCATGAACCGGATTTGCTGATCGATATCAGTGACGTATTTGAGCAGCGTATGAAAGCGGTGGAGGCCTATTCAACACAATTCTTCAGTTTGCAAGGCGGGCATGAAGGTCCCCAAACCTACATATCCACACCTGACTTTCTTGACAGTGTTATTGCACGTGCCCGAATGCTTGGTAAACGACTCGGTGTCAAATATGCCGAAGGATTTATTTCGCAAAAAAAAATCGGCATAAAGTCGCTGGATAACATAATCCAGGTTGAAACATGAAACATTTTTGCTGTTTCGGAGTTATAAACTGGTTAAGATTACGAATTACGATGAAGATTGCAATTGCAATTTGATGTGTAGGTATTTGATGTCTATGTATATACAAAAGCAGAAATCATCTCAAATGACGCATAAGATGTGTCGTAAACAGGCTTAATAAGTGTTTTTCAGTACAAAAACTTAAATTAATCACAGTTCCTTCCAATCTTACACTAATCTGACTATTATATAGGCTTATATGCGTAGATTTGCGTCTGTAAAATTAAAATTTAATACTCACATATGATAATGCCAAAATTCTCTACGGTTCCTCAATCTTTTCATGGCGAACTGAAAAAGAGAATCTCTACATATTTTCAGGAAACCGGGAAATCTGCTACCGGAAATTTTCACCTCTATTTTAAAGCAATCGTTCTTGTTGTTGGTCTGATTGCCACTTACGTTCACCTTGTTTTTTTTACACCTCCTACATGGCTGGCACTGGTCGAATGTGTGGCGCTTGCTGCTTTCACTTCAGCGATTGGGTTTAATGTTATGCATGATGGCGGGCATGGAAGTTTCAGCCGTTACAAATGGGTGAATGACCTCGCCGCGTTATCGCTTAATTTTCTCGGAGCCAATATCTTCATGTGGAAAACAAAGCACAATGTTATTCACCACGCGTATACCAACGTTGATGGCCTTGATGATGATATCGACGCAAAACCTTTTCTACGTCTGTGCGACACACAAAAATTCTACAAAATTCATAAATACCAGCATCTTTATTTCTGGGCCGCCTATTCTTTGCTTTACCTGTACTGGATTTTTGTAACTGACTATAAAAAGTACTTTCTGAAAAGAGTCGGCAGTGTGCCATTAAAGAAGATGTCAAGCGCGGATCATATCTCTTTCTGGTCTTTTAAAGTATTGCACCTTTTACTTTTTATAGCCTTACCTATTTATATGCTTGGATTTGGTCCATGGGGCATAGGCTTTTTAGTATATGGTCTGTTCTCCGGGTTTATCCTGAGTATTGTATTTCAGCTTGCGCACACCGTTGAACATACACAGTTCCCGGTACCTGACAAGGAAACAGGCAGACTTGAGGACGAATGGGCAATTCATCAGATTAAAACAACAGCTAATTTCGCAACAGAAAACAAATTAGTTTCCTGGTATGTTGGTGGCCTGAATTTCCAGGTAGAGCATCACTTGTTTCCAAAGATCTCTCACGTTCATTATCCGGCAATCAGCAAAATTATTAAGCAGGCTTGCCAGGAATATGGGGTAAATTATATAGAGTATCCACGGGTGCGTTATGCAGTGGCATCGCATGTTGCTTACCTGCGTCAGATGGGTCGTAACAATTAATGATGTATTAATAGACACGTAGACTAAAATACATAAACCTGAGCCCGGATAGAAGGAGAATTTAACCTTTTATTCGGGCTTTGTCTTTTCAGTTATAACAGGACAGTATTCTAAAAATGATTAAATTTGCGCCGTTAAAAGTGCCGTTAAAAGTGCGATTAATAGTGCCGTTAAAAGCGCCGTTAAAAGTGCCGTTAAAGTGCCGTTAAAAAGTTCTGTTAAAAAGCGCTTTTTGTAGCGCCGATTTCGCTGACAGTTTTGTTTGATGAAAGATGTTTTCCACGGTTTAAAAAGAGTTTGAATTATGGTTAAAATAGGAATGGTGCAAATGACCTGTAGTAGCGATAAGGCGGCAAATCTTGCCAAAGCGGTCGACAAGGTGAAAGAAGCGGCTGCAAAGGGAGCACAGATTATTTGTTTACAGGAATTGTTTACTTCCCTTTATTTCTGTGATGTTGAAGATTATGAATATTTCAATCTTGCCGAACCCATTCCTGGCCTCTCGACAGAAACACTTGGTGAGGTCGCAGCATTGCTTAATGTCGTTATCATTGCCTCTCTGTTTGAGAAAAGGGCGCAAGGCTTGTATCATAATACAACTGCAGTTATTGATGCCGATGGCAAGTACCTTGGCAAATACCGCAAGATGCATATTCCGGATGATCCGGCTTATTATGAGAAATTTTATTTTACACCGGGTGATCTTGGATATAAAGTGTGGAAGACGAAGTTTGCAACTTTTGGCGTGTTGATATGCTGGGATCAATGGTATCCGGAAGCGGCAAGGATCACTTCCCTGATGGGTGCAGAAATTCTGTTTTATCCAACGGCTATAGGTTGGGCTACTTCACAGGACGAACAAACCAATATCGAGCAGTATAACGCATGGCAAACCATTCAACGCAGTCATGCAGTTGCTAACGGCGTTCATGTGGTGAGCGTGAACAGGGTGGGGTTTGAGCAGAATGGTGTGATGAAATTCTGGGGCGGATCATTTGTTTGTAATCCATTTGGAACGATTCTTAACCAGGCTTCGCATGACGAGGAAGAAGTGATTGTGCAAGAGGTCGATACCTCCAAAACCGATCAGTATCGTACTCACTGGCCATTTTTACGCGACCGACGTATTGATTCATATGAGCCGATTACTAAAAGGTATATAGATTAAAGCTCCCCTCCCCGCTAAGTGCGGGGCTGGCTCTGCGAAGAGGGGAAATGCCGAAGGCATGGGGTGGTTGTTTTTTGGTAACCGCATTCTGATTACTTGCGATGACCAAAAGCAACCACCCGCTCGCTACGCTTGCCGCCCTCCTTCGCAGGAGGGCAGCTAAGAAAAATTCCGTAATTTGATAGCCTAAAACAGTTGTCATATGATCAAATTATCGGAATTAAGGCCTGGCGATATTGTAATGGTTGAATATGAGGGTCAGCAATGGGAAGGAGTTGTGAAAGAATTAAACAGAGAGGATAAGGAAATTTGTGTTGAAACATCGGTTCAGGAATTCTGGTTCACACCTGAGCATGTTTTTCCGATCTTGCTTGATGAAGCGCAGTTGCTCAAATTAGGATTTGAGAAAAAAGAAAACGAAGATGGTTCGGTAAAATACAGCAAAGAGTCTTTCCGTGTGCTTGTGCCTGAAAAAGGTAATTTTAATAATATTGAGATCTGGTGGCGCGAAGATAAACGCCGCCTTCACAAGGCCATACATGTGCATGAACTTCAAAATCACCATCTTGCCATGACAAAAGTGGAGCTTAATCCGGCCTGATTAAGCCGTTTTCCGGCGGTTTTGACTGAAAATAAGGTGTTTTTCCCTGTTGAAGGGAAAAAGATCCCTTTTTTTTCTTATTTCCAGCTGATTATCCTATCTTTGCGCTCCGAAAAATAGTATGGGTAAACAACCGCTTATAAAACAGGATGGATCAATTATCGAAGCCCTTTCCAATGCAATGTTCAGGGTGAAACTGGAGAATGGTCATGAAATACTGGCAACAATTTCCGGAAAGATGAGGATGAATTATATAAGGATTTTACCTGGTGACAAAGTGGGAGTGGAGATGAGCCCCTATGATTTGACGCGGGGCCGGATCATATTCAGGTATAAATAATAGTTTAAAACAGATATTATGAAAGTTCGTGCATCCATTAAAAAACGCAGTGCTGATTGCAAAATAGTGCGCAGGAAGGGTAAGTTGTATGTAATCAACAAAAAGAACCCGCGTTACAAACAAAGACAGGGATAGATCCGGCAACAACTGCAATATTGTAGTTTGCTCACCAGTCTGAAATCAAAAAAATAAAAATTAAAAATAAACTATGGCTCGTATTGCCGGTGTAGACTTACCAAAAAATAAAAGAGGCGAAATAGGCCTGACTTATATCTTTGGCATTGGCCTCACAACAGCTCAGTATATCCTGGGCAAAGCTGATATCGATGTTAACAAGAAAGTGAATGAATGGAACGATGATGAGCTGAATGCCATCCGTACTATTATTACCAATGAATTCAAAGTTGAAGGTCAGCTTCGCTCTGAGGTTCAGATGAGTATCAAACGTTTGCTTGATATCGCATGTTACCGTGGTCTTCGTCATCGTAAAGGTTTGCCGGTTCGTGGACAACGTACACGTACCAACAGCCGCACCCGTAAAGGTAAACGTAAGACGGTTGCCGGTAAGAAGAAAGCAGCCAAGAAATAATCAATAAATGATTTGAACCGGTGCCAGATACCCGTGAGGGAGTAGGGTCGGTTCATTTCCCGTTATATGCGGGCATTAATTATAAATGTTAGTAGATTACCTCCAATTGTATTGAACTATGGCAAAAGCACAAGCCAGCGCAAAAGCCGCTGCAAAAAAAAGAATTGTAAAAGTTGAGAACTACGGTGATGCACATATCGTAGCCAGCTTTAACAACATCATCATCAGTATTACCAACAAAACCGGGCAGGTTATCTCCTGGAGCAGTGCCGGTAAAATGGGTTTCAAAGGATCCAAGAAAAACACTCCTTATGCCGCCCAGATGGCAGCCGCAGATGCTGCAAAAACAGCATTCGACGCAGGTGTAAAAAAAGTAGACGTTTTTGTAAAAGGACCTGGTGCAGGCCGCGAAAGCTCAATCCGTTCTTTATCTAACTCAGGTATTGAAATCGTGATGATTAAGGATGTAACTCCTTTACCACATAACGGTTGCCGCCCTCCGAAGAAGAGAAGGGTATAATATAAATTTTTATTGCCGGTTTTGATTGCAGGTTCATCTATAAGTAGTAAGCCAACAGCTAAAAGCCAACAGCTAACAAACCAACAGGTAACAAACAATTTAAGACTGACAATTTTCCCGCCCCTGAGACTGTGACGGGTAAACAATTAAAAAGGGTGCGCGATTCATTTTTAAGATTTTTACTGATCGCGCATCGTAACTAAAAAATCATCTAAACAATTATGGCACGTTACACAGGACCCAAAACCAGGATTTGCCGCATATTTGGCGAACCGATCCTGGGAAATGGAAAGTATCTTACAAAAAACAGTTTTCCTCCGGGCCAGCATGGTCCAACCCGCAAACGTAAAGCTCCGGGTGAGTATGCGTTGCAGCTGAAGGAAAAACAAAAAGCGAAATACACATACGGTGTACTCGAGAAACAATTCCGCAAGACCTTTGAAGAAGCAGCGCGTATCAAAGGCGTTACTGGTGAAAACCTGATCAAATTGCTGGAAGCACGTCTTGACAATGCCGTTTACCGGTTAGGTCTTGCACCTTCACGCCCGGGCGCACGTCAGCTTGTATCGCACAAACACATTGCAGTGAATGGCGAGATCACTAACGTACCATCATATCAATTGAAACCAGGAGATGTGATTACGCTGAAGGAAAAAGACAGAACAAACGTATCTATCACTGGTCAGGCCCGCGGAAAGAATGTTAAGTTCAGCTGGCTCGACTGGAGTGAGACAGAGTTCAAAGGAACTTTTATCACCTATCCTGAAAGAGAAAACGTTCCGGAGAATATCAAGGAACAACTGATTGTGGAATTGTATTCCAAGTAAGGAATAGCGTTCCAGGTAACGGTTAGTAACCGGCAACTGTTGATCCGTTTGTCTATGCTAAACAAAGACAGGTCAGAAATCGTAAATCAAAAATCATATATAACAATATGGCCATTTTAAACTTCCAAAAGCCAGACAAAATTATCTTACAAAAGGCATCTGATTTCGAAGCTCAGTTTGAGTTTCGTCCGTTAGAGCCAGGATATGGTGTAACCATTGGGAATGCTTTGCGTAGGGTATTGTTGAGTTCGCTGGAGGGATACGCTATCATCGGTATCCGTATTGAAGGTGTGGATCATGAGTTCGCAACTATCAAAGGGATCTCTGAAGATGTGGTGGAAATCATTCTTAACCTCAAGCAGGTGAGATTGAAGAAGAAAGTAGATCATGAGGTTGGTCAGGAAAAAATAACCCTGAGTATCAAAAATAAAACAGAATTCACTGCAGGTATGATCGGCGAAGCGACCCAAAGCTTTGACGTTATGAATCCTGAACTTCAGATCTGTGTTCTCGATACTTCCGCTAAACTGGATATTGAATTAACTATCTCCAAAGGACGTGGTTATGTTCCTGCAGAAGACAATAAAGTAAAAGATGCACCATTTGGATATATTCCAACTGACTCTATCTTTACTCCGATCAAAAACGTAAAGTACGCAATCGAAAACACCCGTGTTGAGCAACGTACTGACTACGAAAAACTGATCATGGATGTTTCGACAGATGGTACCATTCATCCTGAAGAAGCAGTTAAACAAGCCAGCCGGATCCTGATTCAGCACCTGATGATCATCACTGATGAAAACATCACCTTCGACAGTAAAGAAGATAAAAAAGAAGATGTTGTAGATGAACAAATGCTGCAACTCAGAAAGATCCTGAAGACTCCATTGGAAGATCTGGACCTCTCTGTTCGTGCCTTCAACTGTTTGAAAGCGGCGAAAATCAACTCGCTCAGCGAACTTGTTCAATACGAGCAGGAAGACCTGATGAAGTTCAGAAACTTCGGCCAGAAGTCACTTGCTGAAATCGAGCAGGTACTTGCTGAAAGAGGATTGCACTTCGGTATGGATCTTAGCAAACTGGGGTTAGACAAAGAAGAACTGTAATTGATAAAGCGGTTAAAGGCACAAGGTCTTTAACCGTTTCTTTTTTCTATGTAGGCTGTAATTCCTGACACGGTACAGCCGGTATTTATTAACTGGGATCTGATAAAGATCTTTAAAATCACAAGTCATGCGTCACGGAGACAAGATCAAGAATTTAAGCAGAACGGCTTCTCACAGAAGAGCCTTGCTGAGCAACCTGGCCTGCCAGTTGTTCGAACACAAAAGAATTGTAACAACACTGGCAAAAGCAAAGGCTTTGCGTGTGTACGTTGAACCGTTGATCACAAAAGGTAAAGATAATACCACTCACCAACGTCGTGTGGTATTTAGCTATCTTCAGGATAAAGTAGCGGTCCAGGAATTGTTCAGTACGATTGCTGAGAAAATCGCGGGCCGCCCAGGTGGATATACCCGTGTTATTAAACTCGGTATCCGTAGTGGTGACAATGCCGAGATGGGTATGATTGAACTGGTTGATTTCAACGAAGTTTACGGTAAAACCAAAGAGGAGTCAAAAGAGGGTGCTAAAAGAACTCGTCGTGGACGTTCAACTGCTAAAAAAGCAGATGCTCCTAAAGAAGGAACTAAAGAAGCTGTTGCACCGGCTGCAACCGATGATGCTAAAGAAGAAAAATCACCAGAATAAATTTGCTTTAATAAATACTGAGAAAGGTCGTCTGAATAAGACGGCCTTTTTTCATTTCAGCGTTGATTAAAATTAATTGCAGCGTCGGGTGAAATTCAGTTCTTTTACGTGCAGTTGTCGTTACTGAATGCAGCGTTGGGCGATTGATTTTCTAAGGTCTCGTCTGGCGGGAAGGCATTCCCTTGTTTGTCGCTGATTTTGCCGCCTTAAGGAAAATGCTCCCCCGGTGCAGGGCGGCAAAAGAGGCGCCAAAAAAGGGAATGCTCTCACCGCCTGTTCATCATGTTTTTATTCAAAGTCTATTTCGTAGCATTTCAAAACAATTACTGAAAGAAAACAGCAATCTTACTTCAACCGCTTTTCATTCAAACTTGATTATCAGCTTTGACTAAATAATAAATGTCTTTATAAACTCGTCCGAATTCCTGTGTTCATCATTGATCATTAATTCTCTGCAGCCACTTTATTATCTTCTATCGCAAAACACAACGACCTTTTGTTTATCAGTATGCTTGGTAATCTGGCGCTTGTGGTAAATTAATAAATCCGATCATCCCTCTTCTAATCAGAGCTTTTACTAATTATGATAATGGTGCATCCTGCCCAACTGTAATGATCATGTTGCGACCAACGAATGTATCAAAAGCGCACTATTGCTGTCGCAGAAACGGACAGGTTCGTATATCAACGGTGTCTAATACACTACATATCAATTACATAATTTCCGGCACAAGGTTGGTGATTTCAAGCTGATCACGTCAACATTGCTATCGAAAATAGATTGTTATGCTAAAGAACTATTTCAAAATCGCCGTCCGTAATCTTTTGCGTCACAAATTATTTTCCGGGCTAAATATTTTCGGGCTTGCTACGGGCATGGCTTGCAGCATCCTCATTTTTTTGTGGGTGCAGGATGAAATGAGTTTTGATTCATTTAATCCGGGCGCAGACCGCATTTTCAGGCTTACGGCAAAAATATTTGATCAGGAAGCTGCCGTGGTGCCACCTTCGTTGGCTTATGCTATAAAAACACAAATCCCTACTATAAAAAATGCCACGCGGATTTCTTCAGAACAACGCATGATCACCGTCGGAACCAAAAAATTTGAGGAGAAGAAAATGTATTATACCGACAGCAATTTCCTGCAAATATTCAATTATCCTTTGCTCAAAGGCAATAAATCTGATGCCCTTTCTTCGCCCAATAATGCAGTTATTACCGAAGAAACTGCGATAAAATATTTTGGTAGTGCCAATGAGGCGATGGGAAAAATAATCTATATCGACAATGACATTAAAGGAACAAACCTTACGGTAACGGGAGTTTTAAAAAATATCCCTGCGAATTCGCACCTGCAATTCGATATCCTCTTGCCTGCAGACCTATATGACAAAACAAGTAATCCCGCAGGAGCCTGGAATAATTTTGACGCATTTGTTTATTTTCAATTGCAAGATGCTGCTAAGCCAACTTTAACTGTTCTCCGCGATATTGAAAAACAGGCGACTGAGGTATTAAAGAAAAATAATACTCAGGTGCAGGTGTCATTGTCCGCGCAGCCACTTAATGATATTCATCTGCATTCTCATTATATCGTGGATGTGGAAGGACAAGGTGATAGCCAGTATGTAAAGATATTTTCCCTGGTCGCGATATTTATTATTGCTATTGCATGCATCAATTTCATGAACCTTGCTACTGCTGTTTCCGGACAGCGTGCTAAAGAAGTTGGCCTTAGAAAAACAGTTGGCGCATTGCGTCCGCAACTGATCGCGCAATTTATCGGCGAATCATTGTTGCTTTCTTTTATTTCATTGCTGCTGGCATTGTTGATCGTTTATACAATGTTGCCGTTGTTCAACCAGCTTACGAACAAATCAATTTCTATTACCCTTCTTAATATAAAAACACTTCTTAGCTTTTTGGGCATTGCAACAGTTACTGGTCTGCTTTCGGGAAGTTATCCTGCATTTTTTCTGTCGTCTTTTAATCCGGTGAAAGCATTAAAAGGAGTGAAGTTATTGCACGGCCAAAAATCATTTTTGCGCAATGGTTTGGTCGTTCTTCAATTTGCTATTTCCGTTGTTTTGATCATCAGCACATTGGTTATTTATAACCAGCTTCAGTATATCCAAAACAGAAATATAGGCTTTAACAAGGAAGATTTGTTGTATATGAAAATGCCCGAAGTTGGAGATCTGAAGAATAATAAAGATGCTATGCGGGCGGCGCTTGCACAATTCCCTGATATCAGCAATTATACCTTCACAGGTGAGTTACCAACCGATCTTAGCCAAGGCAGCTCGCAACTGAAATGGCGCGGCATGGAGGCCGGAACGCAGGTAATGGCTTACAGGTTGAGGGTTGATGAAAATTTTGTCAAAACATTTGGTATGCAGATGGCAGCAGGGCGATTCTTTTCAAAAGATTTTAGAAGTGATGACATGGGGTATGTGGTTAATGAAACTGCACTGAAAGCGATGAAACTAAATGTGAACAATGCGATTGGTAAAATAATTTCGATTTCATTAGAAGACAAAGAAGTGCCGATCATTGGCGTGGTAAAAGATTTCAATTTTAAACCGGTGCAACAACCTGTTGAACCGCTGGTGATGAAAACCAATTTTGGTGGCGGCTATATTGTGATGAGAACAACCCCTGCGAATATTCAAAAAGTCATTACATCGTTGCAGAAAAGTTTTCATAATGTGTATGGTGATTATCCATTCTCTTATGGTTTTGTAAATGAAGATCTTTCGAAGTTGTATATGACAGAACAAAGAATGGGCAGCCTCTTCAACATATTTTCTGTATTGTCTATTGTTATTTCCTGTCTTGGATTATTTGGGCTGGCAACATTTGCTACGCAACGTCGCATTAAAGAGATTGGTGTACGAAAAGTATTGGGCGCAGGCGAAGCGGGCATTGTTGCCCTGCTATCGAAAGATTTCATAAAATTGGTTGCGGTCTCTTTGATCGTTGCATTTCCTGTCGCATGGTGGGCAATGAATAAATGGCTCGACAATTTTGCATATCGCATCAATATAGAATGGTGGATGTTTGTGGCAGCAGGATTAGGAGCGTTATTTATTGCAATTGTTACTGTAAGTTTTCAGGCAGTAAAAGCAGCAATGGCGAATCCGGTGAAAAGCTTGAGAACGGAATAGCATTTTTCTCGGGTATGTAAGATTTGTTATTGTCACTCTTTAATTATTGTCTGGATAAGTAATGACAAATTCAGCTTAAGGCTAAAATGCCTTTCTCTACGCGACAAATCTTTTAAGCGTAACAACCGATACTTCGGACGGTCTGGTTAACTGGATCAAATTAGCTAAAAGGGTTGCCTGAAACAGACAACCCTTTTCGTAGACATCGGTACAGATGTTGATTTAACCCGTCGTTAAAGAGTTATGTATTGATTAATTAGAATTATGAATCAGTATTATTAATTAGAATTATGAATTAGTATTGATTATTTAGAATTATGAATCAGTATTATTAATTAGAATTATGAATTAGTATTGATTAATTAGAATTATGAATCAGTATTATTAATTAGAATTATGAATTAGTATTGATTATTTAGAATTATGAATCAGTATTATTAATTAGAATTATGAATTAGTATTATGATCTGGAACTATGTATTGATTAATTTAGTCAATCGATTATTTTTATTAGCCGCGCTTTTTTCTAACTGTTGTTCTATTGTGTGTGACTTTTCCTTTTCTGCCCTGAACAGTTGTTGTTTTGCGTGTGGCTTTGTATTGCTTGTCGTTTCGGTTTACGTTAACAGACCTCGTTGTTCTGGTTGTGCGGGTTGTTCGGTAGTGATTAACTGCAACCTGGTTACGTGTTCTAACAGTAACTGATGTCACACGGGCTGGTCTGTAAATGACCCTTGCGCGAACCACCCGACGGGTTGGTGAAACCACGTATCTGCGATGATACTGATAGCGGATAGGTTTATAAGCGATCCAGGCCATTGGTCTCCATGGATGCCACCAGATTGGCCTCGCTCTCCACGACCAACGTGAAACCCATACGGAATAAGATGGTGCGTAAACAACCCGGACTGTTGGCCATGCCCATACATTAACGATAATTGCATTGTTTGAAACAGGTTCCACAAAACTGAAGTTCCGATCAAAAGACATGTTTGGTCCATGCGCAACAGCTGTTGCTCCATTGTCTAAAGATGTAGTCATTCCATCTAATGTGGTCATTCTAGCTGATGTGGACATTCCATCTGATGTAGCTGATCCACCTGGCTTAATTATACCTGCGGTACTTTCATCATCGGAAGGTTCTACAATCATTTCTTCACCGTAAATATCTTCATCACCAACTATCTGAATTACGGCAGTTTCATTGCCTGTTTTTTCAAGCTCTATTACTGCGATATCCTGGTTTTCTGTTTCAGACACTACAGCCTGTAATATGAAGACCTGTACATCCTTATCCTTCTTATTAATTACTCTTATATAGTCAATATTGCCGTCTTCATTCAAATCGAGATTGTTGACCTTATTATTTTCGGTATTTATCTGCTTTTCAAAATCTTCGGGACTTGTGGCTTTTTTGAACATCTCAAGTGCACCTTCAAGGCTGAAATTATCGCCAGGTAAACCTGTAGAATCAGGTTGTCCTGTTACCTGAGCAAAGCCTGTGGAAGAAGCCAACGTGAAGCAAACCAATGAAGTACTAAGTATCTTTTTCATTTTCATGTTTGGGTATTTGTTAAATCAGACCAGCGATTTATCCTAAAGTTTAACCGCATCAAAGCCTTGATTTTCCTTAAACCAGTAAATTAACAAGTAAAAAAATATATGACATTGATAATAAGCGTTTTATCCAAATCTCGGAGCAAAAAAATATTCAACAGTTGCGGACAGGATATCATTGATAAAAGGGATTGCTCTGAGTATTTGATAAAGTGTCGAAGTAAAGCGTCGAAAATAGGCGTCGAAATTAGGCGTCGAAAATAGCGTCGAAATTAGCGTCGAAATTAGGCGTCGAAATTAGGCGTCGCAATAAATCATTAGAATAAACTATCGATATAGAGTAATGACCTGTCAATTTGAGAAAAATATTACATCCAACACTCACTGGAATGAGCATGTTGCAAAGAGGAGTTCCTTATTTCGCGCCTATTTTGCCTGGTGCCACCGAGGGACCACTGCATCCTAAGCAGGCAAAATCCAGCGTGAAATAAGGAACTCCTCTGTTGCGACCTACGAATGGAAGTCAAAATCCAGCGTGAAATAAGGAACTCCTCTGTTGCGACCTACGAATGGAAGACAATGAGGATAAAATCATCCAGAAAAAACGTCAATCCTCCCTATAATTCTGTTTCTTTGCAAAACTTAAAAAATGGCTACAACTCAATATAAAACGGCGGTATTATTGCTGGAAGATGGCACGGTGCATTTCGGAAAAGCTTTCGGGAAAACAGGGACCACTTCGGGTGAAATTTGTTTTACGACCGGCATGACGGGTTACCAGGAAGTTTTTACTGATCCTAGTTATTATGGACAGGTCGTAATCATGAACAATGTCCATATCGGAAATTACGGTGTAAAGGACAGTGATGTTGAATCATCAAATATCAAGATACGCGGGTTGATAGCGCGTAATCTTGAAGAACAATATAGCCGGAAAATGGCGAAGGGTTCTGTTGAGCAATACCTGCTCGAAAACAATATCGTATGTATCGAGGATGTTGATACCCGCGCACTTGTTACTCATGTGAGGCAGAAAGGTGCCATGAATTGCATCATAAGCTCTGAGATCACTGATATAGAGCAACTGAAAAAGGAACTGGCGAAAACTCCTTCAATGGCGGGTCTGGAACTTGCAAGTGTTGTATCTACCGGGGAGGCATATACGCTGGGAGATGAATCATCGACTATAAGAGTTGCGGTGCTGGACTATGGTACTAAACAACATATACTTCAGTGTATGGTTGAGCGGGGAGCTTTTGTTAAGGTGTTTCCGGCGAAAACAAGTATTGAAGAACTCAGGGCGTTTAATCCGAGCGGTTATTTTATATCGAATGGTCCGGGTGATCCTGCGTCGATGGACTATGCTGTCAATACCGTCAAAGATATTCTCTCTGATAAAAAACCAACTTTTGGAATTTGCCTGGGTCATCAGTTGCTGGCACTGGCCAATGACATTCCGACGTTCAAGATGCACCATGGTCATCGCGGCTTAAATCACCCGGTAAAAAATATTATTACCGGAATCTGCGAGATCACTACACAAAATCATGGTTTCGGTGTTGACCCTGAGTTTGTAAAAAGTGCTCCGAATGTTGAAGTGACGCATGTTAACCTTAATGACAATTCTATTGAAGGAATACGATTGAAAGACAGACCTGCATTTTCAGTGCAATATCACCCTGAGAGCACGCCCGGTCCGCATGACAGCCGGTATCTGTTTGATGATTTTATAAGTATGATAAAAAATAGCATTAAATAAAAGATCAAGTTGAACCTGCACCTGAATGCGGGTTTTTTTAGGGATGAACTAATATCTTCAATATTGTCAATAGATTGCAGACATGTAAATTGCAGCCATGAAAATAGCCATCATTAACGGGCCAAATTTGAATCTTCTTGGTAAAAGAGAACCAGGCGTTTATGGTAGCCAGTCGTTCGAGGAATATCTGCCAGAATTGAAATCCATATTTCCAGATGTTACTTTCAGTTACTTCCAAAGCAATATTGAAGGCGAGCTTGTTAATGAGATTCAAAGAGTTGGTTTTGAATTTGACGGGATCATTATCAATCCGGCAGCTTACACCCATACTTCTGTTGCGATAGGAGACGCTATAGCAGCAATTAAAGCACCGGTAATAGAAGTACATATCTCGAATGTGCATGCCCGGGAGGATTTCCGTAAATTATCACATGTATCCGCCAAAGCCAGGGGCAGTATTTTTGGGTTGGGATTAAAGGGATATGAACTGGCAGTAAAGTCGCTTATTGGTTAGTGGATATTTCTTACAGGACAATCCGCATGATTAGTGCCGCAGCAACGTCCTGTTTTGGATTTTGTGTTTTTTGAAGGATATGCAGGCCGCTGGGAGACCATACCTTAAAGATTTCCCCTTTTTTCCGCCGTGACATTTCTTTTTCAATGGCCGGTAACATCGATCCGACGGCGAGCCACCCGAGATCGCCTTTCTTGTTTAATTCAGCACCGGAGCTGTAGGTCATCACCATATCTTCAAAAGTCGAACTGCCGGATTGAATCCGGCTCATTATTGATCCTGACAGTGAATCTGCAAAACGCTTTGTGTATATTGATGTGTCGAGGAATATCTGACTAACACGGTTAAAGCTTCCATTTGATTTGGCCAGCACCTGTACTAAAACGCGGCCTTTATCGTACGGACCATAAACTTTACCGACTTTCCCTTTATAGGCAATACTGTCCCGGACGCCTCCAAATTGGGTGGTACTAAAAATCAGCACGGTGTCCAGGAAAAACTTCTTTTTAAGGACATCTTTTACATAAAGTGGCGGATTTGTTGATTTTTCCAGCTCGGTTTTTAACTGGGCAATGCTTTTTTTCTGTGCATGCAGGGTAGGGAGGTAAAATATGCAAGCGATTAAAATCAGTGAAATAGGTTTCATAACTACAAATTTATCTATATTTTACAGTTTAAGCGACAATCGGAAAACCAGATTGGCGTTATAATTGATCGTTTATACCTGATAAAATAACCTCATTATGGTTCGTATACTTTTCTTTCTTCTGTTACTAAGCGCAGGAGCTTCGGCCCAATGGAAAGATTTTCAAATCAATTCAAAAGGCGATACGCTTAACCGTGTTGACCTGCAAGGCAAGAAACAGGGTATTTGGGTGAACCGGATCGAATCGCTTCGTGGTGAACCTGGCTATGAAGAAGAAGGTCAATATCTGAATGACCGTAAAGAGGGACCCTGGAGACTATTTAACCTGATGGGCGATATGGTGGGGAAAGAAAATTATCACTGGGGCTTCAAAGACGGCACTTGTCAGTATTTTTCAAAGCATGGTGACCTGGTCCTTGAGCAGGGATGGAAGGCGTTGAATCCCGACAAGGAGTTTGACACCATACAGGTTGAAGATGTGGACAAACTTGATTCCTATCATACCGTCGTAGTAAAAAATGAAGGGACTTCGTTAAAACACGGCACCTGGAAATATTTTGACTCTGAATCCGGGACTCTGGTCAGGACTGAAAATTTTACGCTGGGCAAGGCTGATACGAATGCCGGTGCTGTAACGGCACGGCCGGCTGATAAAAAAACAATCGCCAAACCTAAAGAGGTACTGGAGTTTGAAAAGAAAAATGCCGGGAAAAAGAAAATAAAGGTGAGAGATGGCAGCGCCGGAATACCAATGTAGAGGAGAACAGCTCACCGGTCTTCTATCCTGCATTTAGTATTGCAATTTCAAACTTCGGAAGTAATCTTTCGTTCAGTCTCGCAATTTCAAACTTCGGAAGTAATCTCACATTTAAACGTACAATTCCATGGTACAATTCCTTTGTACCATTCAATCCTGCAATTCGATTAATTTTGTTTTGCCGTGTTATTTGCGGGATGGCGTTGTAGAGAATCCCTGTCCATAAAAATAAATCTGGAAAAAAAGCAGCTGATAATTTATACTGTTTCTCCAATAATTATTATCATGACCGCCTGGTCTTTCAATGTAGTCATGAGCGATTTTTTTATTAAGTAATTTCTGGTGAAGTTCGCGGTTAACATTAAGAAAGAAATCAGAGGTCCCGCAATCAATAATGATATGCAGATCATTGTCTTTTAAACCGTCGATCGTATTGATAACACTATATTTCTTCCAGTTTTCTTCGCAACATGCCGTGTCGCCGATTCTTTTTTTAATATCCCACTGGTTAGGAAAGGGCCTCAGGTTTACACCACCAGAAGTACTGCCGGCAGCGCCAAAAACATCGGGGTGACGGCTCGCTAAGAACAGTCCTCCATGTCCGCCCATGCTCAGGCCGGTGATTGCCCTGGACTTTTTATTTGCAATGGTGCGATAATGTGTATCGACATATTTAATTAATTCGCTACTGACAAATGTCTCATAACGAAACGACGAGTCGAGCGGGCTGTCAAAGTACCAGCTGCTGAAACCACCATCAGGACAAATAATCAAAAGATTATAGTTGTCTGCAATGGTTAGCAATCCGGGCGAAATTTCTAACCATTGGCGATGATTACCGCTATATCCATGGAGAAGGTAAACTACGTTGAGTCTTTTGCTATTTTTATTATAATTCGATGGTTTGATAACTATGCAGGGAATGTTTTTTTTCATAGAGCCGCTGTATACTGAAATACTGTCTGCAGTTCCGGCCTGCAAAATCAAAACTGAAAATATAAAGACGAGTGACAGAAATCCTTTCATGACTATTTTTTTGTAAAAATATCATTTTGAAATCTAAATCCTGTGATATATATTTGATATCAGATTGATATCATCACTTTAACTTCACACCACTATCTAAAAATTTTCATTATGGAAAAGATCACTAAACCGATGTCAGGGTTCCTTGCTCTGTTAATGTCTTTGATTTTATTTATTTTGGCCGTTCTTTCGTTCGTTAAAGCCGCAAATAGCGATAACGGATCTTATGTGTTATACGGGGCGGGTGCATTCCTTGTCGCAGTGTTTCTGGCCAAGGGAGTAATGATTGTGAGTCCCAACCATTCAAAGGTTTTGACATTTTTTGGAAAATATGTGGGCACTGTTAAGGAAAACGGGCTGCTTTTTGTAAACCCATTATTTAAGAAGCAACAGATTTCGCTGAGATCGGAAAATCTTGAAAGCTCGAAACTGAAAGTGAATGATAAAATGGGCAACCCTATTGAAATAGCTGCTGTAATAGTTTGGCAGGTAAGCAATACATACAGGGCTGCATTTGAAGTGGAAGATTATGAGCATTATGTAAAGGTTCAAAGCGAAGCTGCGGTAAGACATCTTGCCAATAGCTGCCCTTATGACCATATGGAAGATGAGACTGCAACGATAACCCTGAGGGATGGCGGAGAAAAAGTGAACGAAATGCTGGAATTGGAATTAAACGAGCGGCTTGCTCCGGCGGGCATCAATGTGAAAGAGGGACGGATCAGTCACCTGGCATATGCGCAGGAAATTGCGGGAGCTATGTTACAGCGTCAGCAGGCAACGGCAATTGTAGCCGCCCGGTCCAAGATAGTTGAGGGGGCAGTGGGAATGGTTGAGATGGCTCTTGAAATGTTATCCAGGAAGGGTATTGTTACACTTGATGAGGAAAAGAAAGCTGCGATGGTAAGTAATCTGATGGTTGTGCTGTGCGGTGAAAGAGGAGCTCAACCAATTTTGAATACGGGTACATTGTATCAATAAGATCTGGTGCGATATCTATGAATTAATAAAGCAAACTTTTGTGAGTGATAAAAAGAGCTTTGTATTGAGAATGGATGATGAAATGTATAAAGCGCTCGAGAAGTGGGCGGCAGACGAGTTCCGTAGTGTGAATGGTCAGATTGAATTTATACTTGACAAGGCATTGAAAGAAGCGGGAAGGAAAAAGGAGAAGAAAAAATAAAAATTCCTCTCCCCGTCAAGCCGGGGCAGGCTCTGCGAAGGAGAGGAAATGCCGAAGGCATCGGGTGGTTGTTCTTTGGTAACCGCATACTAGTAACCCGCGACGACCCAAAAACAACCACCCGCTCGCTTCGCTCGCCGCCCTCCTTCGCAGGAGGGCAGCTTTTACACTAAAACGATTTCTTTTTTTCCTGCGCTTTTTGCATTGGATTTATTCCGGAAGACTGACCGCGCGTTTGTTGTCTTTGTTTAAACAAAGTGAATTTTGAGCTGGTTGTTATATTGCCCCACGTGTTATTGCTTTCATCAATGTCTGCGGTTTCACGCATAGGATCCAGTTTTACCGAAGAAACTTCCTTATCCTTCATGAACACCTTGGTGATTTTTTGTTCATTCAAACGCCAGATCTGGGCAGGAATGCGATCAACTTCTTTTGATCCATCCTTATATGTCCACTCAACTATAACCGGCATAACCAGGCCGCCTTTGTTGCTCACTGCAATTTCATAAAAATGTTTGTCGGCAACTTTTGCCTTGGTAGCTTCGTCTGCACTTTCGAATGTGGAACTTCCAGATTCAACAGGGTATTTAGTGCTGTCATATTTCTCAATCCCTCTGGCATACTTCCAATAAAAATCCCGAAGACTGGTATCGGCATCGGTTGCAAATTTGATGCTTTTATCTTCCCGGTTCCTGATTTTCGACAGATCATCAAAATCATTGCCCAGGGGTTTATCAAGACTGCGTGTTGCAGAACCACCCTGAGTACGCGCCGGTGGGGTCGCTGCCAGGTCGGGCCTGTAATATTTTACTGAATCAAGTGATTGATCACAGGCATCTGTTCCAAAGAACCAACCTCTCCAAAACCAGTCAAGGTCTTCACCGGAAGCATCTTCCATGGTTCTGAAGAGATCTGCAGGCTCCGGATGTTTAAATGCCCATCTTTTTGCATATTCTTTAAAAGCATAGTCAAATAGCTCACGACCCATAATCGTTTCGCGGAGCATATTTAAGCCAGTAGCAGGTTTGGTATATGCATTAGGTCCAAAACGGACAATGTTCTCGGAGTTAGCCATAATAGGTTCCAATTGCTCTTTCGGCAATTTCATATAATCTGTAATGGCGAAAGCCGGACCCTTGCCGCGAACCGGGAATTTGTTATCGAAAAGCTCTTCGGTCAGGTATTCCACAAAAGAATTCAATCCTTCATCCATCCAGCTCCACTGACGCTCATCACTATTAATAATCATCGGAAAAAAGTTGTGCCCAACCTCGTGAATGATTACGCCCAGCATTCCGTATTTGGTTGCTTCACTGTAAGTACCATCTTTTTCGGTACGGCCATAATTGAAACAAATCATCGGATATTCCATACCGTTAGCAGCTTCTACGCTTTGAGCTACCGGGTACGGGTAGGGTATAGTGAACTTGGAATAAGATTTAATAGTGTGTGCTACCGCTTTTGTGGAAAAAGGGCGATATAAACCATATGCTTCTTTTCCATAAAAACTCATACACATGATTTTTTTGCCTTCGACAGTAGTTGGCATGGCATCCCATACAAATTTGCGGGAGGCGGTCCAGGCAAAATCACGAACGTTATCTGCTTTAAAGATCCATGTTTTCTTTTCCTTGCTTTTTGTGCCCTCGGCTTTTTTTGCTTCTTCCAATGTTGCGATCTCAACGGGTTCTTTTGAGGTCTGAGCTTTTGTCCAGCGCGCAAGGCGTGCGGGCGATAAAACCTGTGCATAATTCTGACATTCGCCGGTAGAACCGAGCACATGGTCAGCAGGTACCGTCATCTGAACCTTGAAATTGCCGAATGTGAGTGCAAACTCGCCACGACCGGTAAACTGATGGTTCTGCCATCCAACTACATCGCTGTATACACAAAGGCGCGGATACCACTGCGACATAGTAAATAAGGCGTTACCGTCCGGGAACATTTCATATCCTCCACGTCCACCTTGTGACATGCGGTCGGAAATCTTATAATCCCAGTCTATCTTAAAAATAAATTTCTGGCCTGGCTTGATCGCTGCCGGTAATTCAACACGCATCATCGTTTTATTGACGGTGTATTTAAGGCTTTTTCCTAAAGCATCAGTAATCTTGAGAATATTGAATCCAAAGCCATTGTCTTCCTTTGAACTTTCCATAGCATTTACCATTTGTTCGCTGATCATACGGGGCATGATGCTACTGTTCTGGTAGTTTGCATTTTTTTTGGAGTTGTGTTCATTTTCATCCAGCTGAAGCCAGAGATAGCTCAATGTGTTAGGGGAGTTGTTGAAATAGGAAATTGTTTCTGAACCTTTCAGTTTCAGATTTGCTTCATCCAGTTCACATTTGATGTCGTAGTCCGCTTTTTGTTGCCAGTACTTTGGTCCGGGCGCACCGCTTGCCGTTCGGTATTCATTTGGTGTAGGAAGAATAGTTCCTAATTGTTCAAACTTGTTTCCATGATTGGAATTGGGGTTATTCTGGATGTTCTGCGCCCTAACGAGGGATGCAGATGCCACCAGAACAAAAAATGCAAAAACACTTTTTTTCATTTACGCCTGTTTTATTATTGTGGAAAACGTTCTATAGCCATTATCAATGCGATGCCAAATACGGCACCTGAGCCATACAGCAAATATTCGCGTCGTTGAAAGTTGAAAATCCTGATGCAAATTAAGGAAAGTATCAGTACGGTTGCAACTATTAATAGCTGCCCAACCTCTAATCCTATATTAAACGCCAGCAACTGGGGAACGATGTTGCTGTCTTTCCCAAGCAGGCTTTTCAGGTAGGTTGAAAACCCAAGTCCATGTATAAGTCCGAAAAAAAGGGCCAGAAAATAGATCGGAGGGAACCGGCTTTTGAATCTGAACTCTTTCTGGGAGATATTATTCAGCGCCGTAATCACAATCGTGACTGGTATCAAAAACTCGATCCAGGCTGCGGAAACCGTAATATAATCGAGAGTGCTCAGAGCCAAAGTGATCGAATGGCCGATCGTGAACGCTGTAACAAGGACCAGGATCTTTTTCCAGTCATCGAGGGTATAACGGAGGCAAAGGGCAAACACAAAGATAATATGATCATAACCAGCAAGATCTGCGATGTGTTCAAATCCTAAACTAAAGTATAACCAGAAATCCTGCATGGTTTCTAAAATAAACAAGAGATTTGTAACAGAAAAATTTTAATATTAAATGGCAATTAAGAAATATAAAGGACTGTTAATCCTTGTGTTTATATTTAGTGGATTATCATTCAGCGGTGATTCACCAGCCCATCCGATTTTTGTAAGTGTAACAGAGATCAACCATAATCCACAGGATAAAGATCTCGAAATTGCCTGCAAAATCTTTACTGATGATCTTGAGACTGTCCTTGCTAAAGCGACAGGCGCAAAAATCGATCTGTTCCATCCAAAAGATACCGTTGTAACCGGAAAACAAATAAACGATTATATCGCTCAACACCTGGTTTTGAAACTCGATGGAAAACCGGTTTCATTGCATTTCATAGGTTTCGAAAGAGAGCTGGATGCAGTCTGGAGTTATTTTGAAGTGCTAAATGTTTCAAATGCACCAAAGACTGTTTCGATCATGAATAACCTGTTATATGAAAATTTCAGGCAGCAGATTAATCTTATGCATGTGACTGTGGGAGGGAAGCGGAAAAGCACAAAGCTCGATTATCCGGATGCAGACGCTTCTTTTACCTGGTAGGATTTATATTTTTAGATTTTCCGGAGAATAATTTTTATCAGTTTTCTGGTGGTAAAGTAGGGAACTTCCATTCGTGGGTTGCAACAGAGGAGTTCCTTATTTCACGCTGGATTTTGCCTTCTTAGTATGCAGTGCTCCCTCGGTGGCACCGGGCAAAATAGGCGCGAAATAAGGAACTCCTCTTTGCAACAGACTCATTCCAGTAGGGGTTGGCCATATTATCTTTTCCTAACGCAATGTAATCATCCGGGTATGACTGGCCTGAAAATAATTATCAGCTTGCCCTGGGTTGTTATTGTTAATATGAACAATACGAAAACACAGATTCACCAGGGATATATTTACCGAACTACATATACCTGAGCAATATTTACTGCGAAGACATTTATAAATACATGCATAAGAACACGTATAACAACAGGTATAAGAACAGGTATAAGGCCATTTATTGGAACAGGTATAAGAACAGGTATAAGGCCATTTATTAGAACAGGTATAAGAACAGGTATAAGGCCATTTATTAGAACAGGTATAAGAACAGGCATAAGGCCATTTATTAGAACAGGTATAAGAACATGTATAAGACCATTTATTAGTAGTCCGGGCAGATACTGCGGGATTAAACGAACATAAATACTTTCATTATTATCATTTCATCCTATCAAATAAGATCCGAATGTGTCATTAACGCTCAATAAGCATGGTTGACCCTAATAGATAAGCTGGATCGATTTTAATTGATAATTTAAATATTGGTAAGATAAGGTGCTGAACATATATGCGATGGGGAGATGATAATAAAGTTGGTTATAAATTGAAGTTGGATTAGGGATGTATTTATTGAATGATTTTCATTGAAGATTCTGATAATTGATTAAAGATTTATTGAGGATTAGTTGAAGATTGATTGAAAATTTCATTGAGGATTTTTCATTGCATCAATGTTGGATGATTTGAAGTCAGGGGTCAGGCTAAAACGCGCAGTTCGGCGAATATGCAGCTAAGCATAGAAAAATGGTGAGCGGGCGGGGAGAGCATTCCCTTGTTTGGCGCCTCTTTTGCCGCCCTGCATCAAAAGGGGCACTTTCATAAAGGCGGCAAAATCAGCGACAAACAAGGGAATGTCTTCCCGCCAGGCAGAACCTTCGAAATTCAGGCGCCCACCCTCCGCAAACAACGAAGCCGCAAACAACGAAGCCGCAAACAACGAAGCCGCAAACAATGAAGCCGCAAACAATGAAAGCTGCAAATTAAGTCAGGACCTATTCCATCTCTCCACGAAGTTTATCGCTGATAATAACAAGAACTTTATCGATACGCTGCGCATCCATATCAACAATTTCAAATGTAAAACCCTGCCAATCCATTTTATCGCCCGTTTGCGGTATCCGTTCAAGCTTGTGAAGAATAAAACCGGCAAGCGTATCAAATACCTGCTCGCCTTCATTCATCCATTCTGTCTTTTCAAAACTTCTCAGAAAATCGTAAAACGGAATCTGCGCATCAACCAGGTATGATCCGTCTTCCCTTTCAGTAATTTCATAATCTTCCATATCCGGCTCGGGGAGGTCGCCTACTATTGCTTCAAGGATGTCGTTCAGCGTCATCATCCCGAGTATACTTCCATATTCATCCACGATGAAACTGGCATGAACTCTTTTTTCCTTGAACTTCTCCATCACTTTATAAGCAGTAACATTTTCAGGGACGAATAACGCCGGTTTCATGATCTGTTTAAAAAGTGTCAGATCATTTGACACATACAGGTCCTTCAATGAAATGATCCCTTTTATATTATCAATGTCGCCATCGCAGACGGGGTAGACGGAGTGTGGTTCCCTGACTATTTTTTCCTTAATTGAAACCTCATTGTCATTTATATCGAACCAATGTATATCACTCCGGTGAGTCATCAGTGAAGTTATATTCCGGTCTCCCAGGTGAAAGACCCGTTCAATGATTTCCTGTTCTGCTTCTTCGATGGTTCCCTGTTCTGTGCCCTCGCTGATGATGGCTTTGATCTCCTCTTCCGTGACCTGCGTATCCTTTGCCTGAATGTTGAATAATTTTACAATTACATGCGTGGACTTGGTTAGTAACCAGATAAAAGGGTGAGTGATAATGCTGACCACCCGCATAGGTGCCGCGAGCAGTTTGGCAATAGTTTCGGGGCGTGAAAGCCCGATCCTTTTCGGTACTAATTCTCCCAATACCAGTGAGAAGTAAGTGATGACTACAACGATTATTGCTGTAGCGAGTCCGGCACTGTAGGGTTTTAGCCGTTCAAATTGCTGAAGGAATTCAACCAGGTCGCTCTTAAGTTTTTCGCCCGAATAAATACCCGTCAGGATGCCGATTAGTGTAATGCCTATCTGAACAGTCGATAAAAATGTATCAGGGTGATTTGCCAGCTCCAGCGCTTCTTTTGCTCTTTTGTCTCCTCTGTTAGCCTGCGCTTCCAGTCTTGCTTTTCTTGCAGATACAAGTGCAATTTCAGCCATCGAAAAAACTCCATTCAATAAAATAAGTCCAAGGATAATAAATATCTCAACCATTTGCAGTTGCCAATTATTTAACTAAACTAAGCAATCCTGCTTGTTTTAGATACATTTTACTTACGATAAAACCTATACCACAACCCACTATGCCACCACATAACACGTCAAAAGGGTAGTGTACACCAACATATACCTGGGTATAAGAAATGATGAATGCCCAAAGGAAAAACACCCATGCCCAACGCGAAACATTACGCAGGGTGATATAAAAAAACATCGCCTGTGCAAAATGACTGGTTGCGTGCGATGATGTAAAGCTGGAACTGCCGGGGCAATAGTTTATAAAGAAGCGGAGCTGGGGGCCGACTATCGGATCCTGGCAGGGTCGTGTTCGCAATACCCACTGCTTAATAAAGTGACTGCTTATTATATCGGCAAGGGCTGCTGTAAGTAAAAAACCAATTACCCACCATAATCCCTTGACACCGAAGTTTATAGTTACAAATAATATAAGAAAAAAATACAGAGGGAGCCAGGTAGCAGTTTCTCGTACGAAAGGAAGAATAGCGTCGAACACGGGGTTCCCCCAATCCTGGTTGATATGCTTAATGAGCCACCTGTCAATAGGATCAATGTATGACCAGATGGATAAAAATACAGGCGACTGAAAATAATGCATATCTGCAAAAATAGGCGGATAATTTTAGCGGTCATTAGTTCTCCAAAGAAAACATAATTTTGCCGGCTTGTTATGATAGGAGCTTCTTCAATGAAAATACCGAAACTCACCCGCTGGGTTTTAATTCTCGGACTGATATTTATTTTAGTAATGACGCTCATGCGTCTCGCCATTTATTTTTTCTTTCCAAACCAGGGCCTGGGATTTGGCCAGGTATGGAGTGCGCTGATTTTAGGTTTGCGTTATGACCTTAGGGCGGCATCAGTGATTATGATAAGTGTCCTGATCTTTGGCAGTATACCCCGCCTGAGTCCTTTTGCCGGGAACCGGAACAGAAAGATCTGGCTTAGCCTTATTGGACTGCTGACTTTTTTTATTCTTTTTTTCTATGCAGTCGACTTTGCACATTTCAGCTATCTCAATCAGCGACTGAACGCAAGTGTCCTTAATTTTCTGGAAGACCTGAGTATTTCACTGAGCATGATGTGGGAGTCATATCCGATTATCCGGTTAATCTTACTTATTGTTGTTGTTTCCATTGCGTTCAGCTGGCTGATGAGAATAGTATTCCGCAGGATAAACAGAACGGCACCTGCAACATCTTCCCGGACCAGGATTGTCGCTTTTATAATAGTTTTTCTTTTTTGTGGTATCTGTATATTCGGGCGGTTCAATCAATATCCGTTGAGATGGAGTGATGCTTTTGCCCTGGGAAGCGATTACAAAGCCAATCTTGCTTTGAATCCGTTCGAATCATTTCTGAACTCGCTTAAATTCCGCAAAAGCTCATATGATCTTCAGAAGCTAAAAAGGCTGTACCCGGTGTTAAGTGAGTACCTGGGGTTACCTAACGGTGATTCATCCACGCTTAATTTCACTCGGACTATTCAACCCCGCGCCGGTGCTATAAATTCAAGGCCCAATGTCGTCCTGGTGATTTGCGAATCGTTTAGCGGTTATAAAAGCTCAATGTGGGGAAACCCATTGAATACAACGCCTTTCTTTGATAGTCTTACAAAACAGGGCTTATTTTTCGACCATTGTTTTACTCCCACTTACGGCACTGCACGAGGAGTGTGGGCCACTGTGACCGGCATACCTGATGTTGAGATGCCGACTACAGCCAGCCGGAATCCTCTCGCGGTAAATCAGCGGACGATTATCAATGAGTTCAAAAACTATAATAAGTTTTACTTTCTTGGAGGCAGTTCGAGCTGGGCAAATATCAGGGGATTGCTGACTAATAATATCGATCAACTGCACATGTATGAGGAAAGCAGTTACAGGTCGCCCCGGATTGACGTTTGGGGAATCAGTGATAAGAATCTTTTCCTGGAATCCAATGAAGTGCTGGCTAAACAGGATTCTCCCTTTTTTGCGATCATTCAGACCTCGGATAATCATCGCCCCTATACGATTCCGGAGGAAGACAGGGCTGCTTTTAAAGAGGTTGTGGTGCCTTTGGATTCACTTAAAAAGTATGGGTTTGAATCACTCGCAGAGTTTAATGCCTTCAGGTATACGGATTTTTGCTTCAATACATTCATGACTGCGGCACGTAAGGAAAAGTACTTTAGTAACACGGTTTTTGTATTTGTGGGCGACCATGGAATTCCGGGGAGCGCTTCTGCCGTTTTACCTAAGGCATGGACGGAACAGCGATTGGCGGCTGAACACGTACCGTTGTTGTTTTATGGACCGGCACTCATACCTGCCCGGCGAATGAGCCAGGTCTGTTCCCAGATCGATATATTACCGACGATCGCGGGTATGATGAATGCGCCTTATATTAACAGCTGTCTTGGCCGCGATTTGCTTGATTCAACGGTCAGTGATAAGCTTGCCTTTATTTTTGATCCTGATTACGCGCAGACCGGTGTTGTAATGGGAGATTATTTTTATCGTACGCAGCTAAAAACGGGGCAGCAGGAGCTGGTATCGATAAAGAATAATGTCAAGGTGAAGGAAACTGAGGAACATATAAATAAAATGCATCAGCTTACTGAAGCGATACATGAGGTATCGAAGTATTTGATTTTGAATAATAAGAAGTAATAAAAGCTCCCCTCCTGCGAAGGAGGGGAACGAGCGTAGCGAGGGGGTGGTTGTTCTTCTCGCGTCCTGTTTTAGTTTGCGGTTACCAAAAAACAACCACCCCATGCCTTCGTCATTTCCCCGCATTAGCGGGGAGGGGAGCTTTATTTCTTCGCAATCATAATTAACCTCGGAGACTTATTCACATCATATTTATTAAATTCATAATCACCATAAACTTCCTGGATCTGTAAATGATGGAACGATAACATGTCAGTAAAATCGCCAAGACTGAATTTGGAAACTTTCTCAATATATTCCAGCGGTTCACCGAGTCCCTCGTCTTCAATCACGATTTTCTTGAAAAAATGCGTCTCATCGAACCATTTGGTTATAAAGAAATTAATACCTTCTACCTCAACTTCTTGTTTATGTACAAGGTTGTCCTCAGCATAATGCACATTCAGATAATCGAGTACAAATATTCCAGTTCGTTTCAATGACTGGGCGATCGTCCTTATCGCATTATAATGCTCGTGTTCCGTTCTGAAATACCCAAAACTTCCAAAAAGGCTGAAGGCATAATCATAGTAGTTGATCCAGAAAGGCAGGCGGAGGTCATGCTGATAAAAATGCAGCTTGTCTGTCTCAAATTCCTTTGCGGCTTCTATACTTTCCGGGGCAAGGTCAATACCGGTTACATCATATCCCAAACCCGCAATTAACCTGGCATGGCGACCTCTTGAACTGGCGAGATCAATCAACAACGCTTCCTTAGCCGGATTTAAGCGTTCCAGAAGGCGTTTTATAAAATCATCTGCCAATTTCTCATCCCGCTCAAAATAAAGTTTGTGATAATAAGGAGAATTAAACCAGACTTCGAACCAATTTGCTGCTACGGACATGTGCCGGAATTTTGACAAATGTAGTGGAATTCAAAAATGAAAATCGATCATTGATTCCGGATACTAAGGGTTAACCCGTGGAAAAGCCCTAATTAGCAATATTCTATATTAATTTTCCGGTATTCTATCCTTATTTTTGCAGCCATAAATTTATAGATAAGTGGCATTGATAAAAAGTATCTCGGGCATCCGGGGAACAATTGGCGGGCAAACTGGTGAGAATTTAACCCCCCTTGACATTATTAAATTCAGCGCAGCTTATGGAAGCTGGCTACTCGAAAAAAACGGCGTAAATAATAAAGTCGTAATTGGTCGCGACGGTCGTATCAGCGGTGCCCTGGTGCAGTCATTGGTTGTAAATACTTTACTATCACTCGGGATTGATGTCGTGGATATTGGTTTATCGACAACTCCAACCGTTGAACTGGTTGTTAAATGGACTAAAGCCGGCGGCGGAATAATTATTACGGCAAGTCATAACCCGAAAGAATGGAACGCCCTAAAACTATTAAACGAAGACGGTGAATTTTTGGATGCCGCTGATGGTGCCGTTATTCTCGAAAAAGCCGGGCAGGAAAATTTTGCATTTGTACCTGTTGATAAATTGGGCATAGTGACTTCCGGCAAAAACTATCTGCAAGAGCATATCGATGCAGTTGTTAATTACCCCCTTGTGGATGTTGCAGTGATCAAGGAAAAAAATTATCGTGTGGTCGTTGATGTGGTCAATTCCACCGGCGCCTTATTTGTTCCGCCTTTGCTCAAAGCTCTGGGGGTGGAAGAAGTGATCCTGATCAATGGAGAAATAACTGGCAGGTTTGCACACAATCCGGAGCCACTTCCCGAAAATCTGACCGGTCTGAGTGCAGCAGTAAGAACACATAAGGCTGATCTTGGCATAGCGGTCGATCCGGATGTTGATCGGTTATGTTTCGTAAACGAAGATGGGAGTATGTTCGGAGAAGAGTACACACTTGTGGCAGTTGCAGATTATGTCCTCAGCAAAAGACCCGGCAATACGGTAAGTAATATGAGCAGCACCAAGGCATTGAAAGAACTTACCCTGAAACATGGCGGTCAGTATTTTCCTTCATCAGTTGGTGAAGTAAATGTTGTTGCCAAGATGAAAGAAAATAATGCAGTGATCGGAGGCGAAGGAAACGGTGGCATCATTGTTCCGGATCTTCATTACGGTCGGGATGCATTGATCGGTATAGGTCTGTTCTTGAGTTCACTTGCTTCACATAAAAATGGCATTAAGTCGTTCCGGACCAGGTTTCCGGATTACTTTATTTCGAAAAACAAAATTCAGCTCGAGAATAATATTGATGTAGCCGCATTGTTTGAAAAGATCCGAAAAAAATATAAAAACCAGCCGGTAAACACGGAAGATGGACTTAAGATCGAATTTGATGCAGATTGGGTTCACCTGAGAACCTCGAACACGGAGCCGATCATACGGATTTATGCTGAATCAAGCTTTGAAAGTACCGCCAACAATATTGCGCTTCGTCTGATGCATGATATAAAGGAACTGAGTTAGTGGCCTGAAGCTGAAGCCGTCGCTTTCAGAACAGAAGCCAGGCAGTCTTTGAGACGCCAGACAAATTTGTAGTTGTCAGCCACGCTTTCACAGTTATTGCAAGTTTGCAGATCAGAGGTAAGCTGCGGAATTGGGACAAGCCTGCAAAATTCAGAGAACCTTTCGTTGAAGTTTTTGTTCTGAATCTGTATTAAAAACTGTCCCCGGTTTCAGGTACTTTTTAATCCAGTTTCAGGTACACTCTGATCCGGAGGAACTGTTTATTTTGCATAATTATTATGGATAGAATTTATTTCGATAATGCCGCTACCACTCCCCTGGACTCCAGGGTTCTAGACGCGATGATGCCGTACCTGACCGAAAAGTTTGGAAATCCATCTTCCATTTACTCATATGGACGTGAAGGGCGCCTGGCGATAGAAACAGCAAGAAAGTCGGTCGCTAAAATCCTGAATGCGCATCCCGCCGAAATTTTCTTTACTTCGGGGGGTACCGAGAGTTCAAACACGGCCATTAACTCTGCAGTACAGGATCTTGAATGCAGGCATATCATTACTTCCGCAATTGAACATCATGCAACCTTACATACCGTTGAACATCTCAATAAAAAATGCAGTGTTAAACTCAGCCATGTCAAATTGCTTTCCGATGGCCATGTAGATCTGGATGACCTGGACAAATTACTCAGCAGTTCTCCGGAAAAATCGCTGGTAACGTTAATGCATGCCAATAATGAAATCGGAAACATGCTGGATATTCATGCTGCTGGTGAAATCTGCAAAAGACACGGTGCGATATTTCATTCAGACACCGTCCAGACCGTCGGCCACTTTCCCTTCGATCTCCGGAATACACCGGTACACTTTATTACGGCTGCAGGACACAAGTTTCATGGCCCGAAGGGTGTAGGGTTGTTATACATCAATGAAAATGTGAAGATCAATCCTTTTATACATGGTGGAAGCCAGGAGCGTAATATGCGTGCAGGCACTGAAAATCTTTATGGCATTGTTGGCTTTGCGAAAGCGCTTGAACTGGCAACAGCCGACTATGGTAAGGATCGGGAATATATTTTCGGTCTCAAGAAATATATGATGGAAAGCCTGAAGCATAGCATACCAGATGTATCATTTAATGGTGATCCTCTTGGCCAAAGTCTTTATACCGTGCTAAGCGTATCATTCCGGAAAACAGAAAAATCGGAAATGATGCTGTTTAATCTGGACATCCATCATATCTGCGCCAGTGGTGGCAGCGCTTGCACCAGTGGTGCTGATCAGGGATCGCATGTTATCAGGGCCATCAATAACGATCCGAATCAGGTAACGGTCCGCTTTTCCTTCTCAAAACACAATACCACAGGAGAAATAGATACTGCTGTCAGAATTCTACAGGAAATAGTTTGATATTCCGTTTGATATTCTGTTTGATATTCCGTTTGATATTCTATTTGATATTCTATTTGATATTCTATTTGATATTCCGTTTGATATTCCGTTTGATATTCTATTTGATATTCTGTTTGAAATTCTGTTTGATATTTTGTTGATAATCTTACGGAGATCGTTACTTTCATTTCTTTTCCACATCTGATTTTCTTTGGCTGAAATACAGTTCAATATGAAATATGTTATTGGAGTCGATATAGGAACATCCGGGACAAAGGCCGTAGCGTTTAGCCATAAGGGTGAGGTACTGGCTAATGCATATTCATCTTATGAACGCCTGGACACACCAGCCATTCACCATGAATTGGACCCGGACACACTATACGACGCTTTTATTACAGCTGTTTCTGAATTGATATTGCAATTGAAGGACAAAGCAACACTAACAGCTATCAGCCTCAGTTCGGCCATGCATGGTCTGTTATTGATTGGTGACGACCATAAACCTATATCGGCTCTTATTACCTGGGCCGATCTTCGCAGCAGGGAGCAGGCAAAGAAATTGAAAAATTCAGCCGTGGGTTCTGAGATTTACCGCCTGTCGGGAACACCAATACATCCGATGTCTCCTTTAAGCAAGATCATATGGTTTAAGGAGAATGAAAAGGAACTTTTTAGCAAAACATTTAAGTTCATATCAATCAAGGAATATATTATTCACAAATTAACCGGCAGGTATGTGATTGATTATTCGATTGCCTCTGCTACCGGTTTGTTTGATATTTACCGGCTCGATTGGAATCCAAAAGCCCTGGAATTAGTAGGTATACGCAACGATCAACTGAGTGAGGCGGTCACGACTACCTACCAGATCGAAAATGTTGAGATGACTCTGAGAGGAGGAATGATGTCGAAACAGGACATGATACCGGAGGCGGAGATGAATTTAAAAAAGGAGGTAAACCAGAAAGAAGACTTGAAAGCAGGCAGTGGCTTTCCGTTGAAAATAAAAACATCTGTTGTAATCGGCGCAAGTGACGGATGCCTGGCAAACCTGGGAACTAATGCCGTAAGGCCCGGTGATGTTTCGTTGACAATCGGTACCAGTGGTGCGGTACGCATGGTTAGTTCGAAACCTCAATATGATCCGAAAGAGAGGATCTTTAATTATGTCCTGACACCTGAATTATTTGTATCCGGTGGACCAATCAATAACGGAGGGATTTTGCTGAAGTGGTATACAGAAAATTTCCTGCAAAGCGAGGTCGACGACGCCAGTGACTTTGACTCGTTTATCAAAACGGCGGCTACTGTAAAACCCGGATCGGATGGCCTGATATTTCTCCCTTATGTTCAGGGAGAGCGTGCCCCGGTTTGGGATGCTGATGCTAAAGGGGTGTTTTTTGGTATAACCGGTCTTCATACGCAGGCTCATTTCATGCGTGCCATAATCGAAGGTATTTGTTTCTCATTGCTGGATGTAAGCCTTTCTTTAGAAGAAACACTCGGAGATATCAAAAATATTTACGCGAGTGGTGGCTTTATTAAATCTCCTGCCTGGGTACAGATACTCTGTGATATACTTGGAAAAAAGATTCATATCACTGATACTGCCGATGCTTCTTCCATTGGAGCTGCAATGTTGGGAATGTTTGCCACTGGAATAATAAGCAACATTGCTGACGCTTCAAAGTTTCTAATCATTCAAAAGACTTACGAACCGGAAAAACAAACTACAAGTATTTATCAGAAAAACTTCAATATTTATCGTGGCCTGTACGACAAACTAAAGTCAGATTTTTGATGCCGTAACACACGTATGTACGACAAACTGAAATCAGATTTTTGATGCCGTAACACACGTATGTACGACAAACTGAAATCAGATTTTTAATTCCGTGACACACTTATGCATGATAAACTGAAATTAGATTTACGACGCATTTACATAAGTATTCAAAACAATCCCGTTTTTGAAAGGAATCGATTTTATGAGTTCTAAAGACTTTTTCTCTTTGAAAATTCCAAGACCATCGCCTAAGCTAACGGGATTGATTAACAGATGGTATTCATCTATTAAATTATGCGATATCAGGTCACTTACAAATCTCACACCGCCATATACGAGAATATCCTTACCAGGTTTATTTTTGAGAGCCTGGACAGTAGTAACCAGGTCACCGTTTTCGACTTTGACATTTCTACCACTTATCGCTGATTGACTTTTGCTGAAAGCGATCTTACTTATCTTGACTATTTTTTTGGCTACAGGATATTCCGGACTGTCGGGTTTATTGTCGGCAATGTCTTCCCAGGTGCTGACAACTTCGATGGCTGTTTTGCGACCCAGTATCAGGGTGTCAGAACTGTCAAGCATCGCACTAAAAAAATCGCCGACAGCCTGATCCGAAGCAATCGTTCCAACCCAATCCAATTGCCCTTTGGGACCGGCCACAAAGCCGTCTATGCTCATGTGCATTTCTAATTTTAATTTTCGCATTTTAATCAGTTTTAAATGTAATTGACACTATTACGTAAAGAACATGACTGCAAAGAACATGCTTGCCATTATAACAAAGGGCAACCTAATCCGGTTATAAGTTTATTTAACATCCGGGATAAGCTATGGTTACGACATAACAGAGGTCTGATAACTGCCTGCAGAAGCATGATCACGATATCTTGAAGGTTAAACGCAGTATTCAAAAAATTGATCACTACATACAGGTGTACGATCACGGTATACAAAAGGACGATCACTACATACAGACGTATGATCATGGTATACCAAAGGATGATCACTACACACAGTCGTGTGGTTACAGATTATAAAAGTATGATAATGACCTACAGACGTATGCTCAAGCTAAATAGAAGTATAAATATCCGACCGCTTTCAAATGGGAAGGTGGGTAATTAAAACAACACAAAGCATAATTTTCAACAACATTAAAAGCATTTTGAAATAATACTGCATCAAAAATAGATGTTTGTAGTTTAATGACGAAAGTCGCATCCAACCCCACGGGAATGAGAATGTTGCAAAGAAATCGTCTGTCGCAGGTTTCGAATGGACACCCAGGTTTATTTAATCATTCCCTTAATTTCCTGCAACTTCAGCAAAGCTTCAACAGGTGTTAACCTGTTGATATCTGTATCTTCCAGCAACTTCCTGATCTGATCAAAGGTTTCGCTGTGTGCATCAAAAATTGATAGTTGAATTTTTGGAGCAGATATTTTTTTTACCTGTTCACCAATGGCTGATTTACTTCCACCTGCGTCTACATTTTTTTCTTCGAGTTGTGCGAGAATCTCGTTGGCCCGGGATATAAGTTCCGGAGGCATACCGGCCATCTTGGCAACATGGATACCGAAACTATGCGTGCTGCCACCGGGGGCAAGTTTACGAAGAAATATAATTTTATTTCCGACTTCTTTATTGGTCACATGGTAATTGCGCACACGGCTAAGCTTGTTCTCAAGTTCATTTAGTTCGTGGTAATGAGTGGCAAACAATGTTTTTGGTGCGTGGCGACTATTATGCAGATATTCTGCGATACTCCAGGCAATTGAAATTCCATCGTAAGTACTCGTTCCACGTCCGATTTCGTCAAGTAACACGAGGCTGGCGGAAGTGATATTATTAATGATACTTGCTGTTTCATTCATCTCCACCATAAAAGTGGATTCGCCACCGCTAAGGTTATCGTTAGCACCAACCCTGGTAAATATTTTGTCGGTCAATGGAATCCTGGCAGAAGACGCTGGTATAAAACTTCCCATATGTGTCATCAGGGTAAGCAAAGCCGTCTGCCGCAGGATCGCACTTTTACCACTCATATTTGGTCCGGTGAGAATAATGATCTGTTGTGTTTTCGGATCAAGAGCAATATCATTCGAAATATATGATTCGCCAACAGGGAGATGTCGTTCAATTACCGGGTGGCGGCTTTCTATCAATTCAAGCTCATCGCCTTCATGCAGCACCGCTTTCTTATATTGATATTGCAGTGCATTATTTGCAAAGCAGGTAAGGCAATCAATGATCCCAAGGATATTGCCATTCACCTGCATCGGCGAAATATAATCCTGCAATTCAAGTAACAGGCTTTCGAATATCCCGATTTCAATTGCCTGGATCTTTTCTTCTGCACCGGTTATTTGTTCTTCATATTCTTTTAATTCCGGTGTAATGTATCTCTCAGCATTAGCAAGCGTTTGTTTGCGCGTCCATGCTTGCGGTACTTTTGATTTATGAGAATTGGTAACTTCCAGGAAGTATCCGAACACATTATTAAATCCAATTTTCAGGGTAGTGATGCCCGTTAGTTCCGCTTCCTTTTGCTGGAGTGTTGCGAGGTATTCCTTTCCGCCGGTCGCAATACGTCTTAAGTGATCCAGCTCCTCATTAATCCCGGATCTTATTACAGCTCCGCGGGATGCTGTGATAGGCGGGTTTTCGGCTATTTCACGTTGTATTTTATCGAGGATGTAAATGCAGGGATTTAATGCGTCGGCGAGTCTTTTCAGGTATTCGCTTGATGATTCAGTACAGGTTTTTTTAATTTCTGCGATGTGTGTAAGTCCCCTGGCAATCTGCATCACCTCGCGCGGATTAATTTTTTTCATCGGGATCTTACTTACCAGTCTTTCGACATCTCCGGTTTGCCGGATATGTTGTGTGATCCCATTACGAAGAGCCGGGTCTTTGATAAAGAATTCCACCAGGTCTAGCCTTTCATTAATTTTTCGTATGTCCTTCAACGGTAGTACGATCCAGCGCTTGAGCAGGCGGGCTCCCATCGGTGAAACCGTGTTATCCAGTGTACGCAAAAGTGTTTGCCCGTTATCTGTGCCCGTGCCGAGCAGTTCAAGATTCCGGATGGTAAATTTATCCATCCATAAATAATCATCCTGGTCAATGCGCTGGATAGTAGTGATGTGCTGGAGGTTCGGATGCTCCGTATCTTTAAGGTAATGAAGTATAGCACCTGCTGCAGTAATGGCATCACCCATTTCTTCAATCCCGAATCCCTTGAGTGAATGTGTTTGAAAGTGTTTTAGCAGGCTTTCCGTTGCATAAGCTTTATCGAAAATCCAGCTTTCGAGTGTGTAAGTGTAAAACCTGGATCCAAAATTTTCTTTAAAATGTTTTTGAAAACTGCGCTGAAAAATAACTTCAGCCGGTTTCAGAGTCTGGAGCAATTTATCGGCATACTCCTGGTTTCCCTGTGCTACAAAGAATTCGCCGGTTGAAATATCGAGAAAAGCAACACCCAGGCTATCGTCCTGAAAGTGGATGCTGGCCAGAAAGTTATTACTGGTATGGTCAAGTAATTTATCATTCGTGGCAACTCCCGGCGTAACGAGCTCGGTGACGCCTCGTTTAACGATTCCTTTGGCAAGCTTAGGATCTTCCAGTTGATCACAAATAGCCACACGGTAGCCGCCCTTTACCAGTTTGTGCAGATAAGTGTCCAACGCATGATGGGGAAATCCTGCCAATTCACTCGAGGAGGCGGATCCACTATTTCTTTTGGTTAGCGTAATGCCCAGGATCTTGGAAGCCTTAATAGCATCTTCACCAAATGTTTCATAGAAATCTCCTACCCTGAACAGCAGGATTGCATCCGGGTATTTCTGCTTAATTGCCCGGTGCTGCTGCATCAGGGGCGTGTCTGCGCTCGTCTTAGCCATAGGGGCAAATATAATAGGAAATCATGTCCGGAACAGGCGAAAATACCAAATGTGCATAGTATGTGAGTGAGGTTTAAACAGCCGAAAAACATTTAATAAACATTGGTTTCGTGGAAAACGATTATCAATTTACCTTTGCCCGATGCGTAAGCTGAGTATGGAGGAGTTAAACCGGAAATCTGTCAATCAGTTCAAAAATTCTGAGAAAATACCCATTGTTGCCGTACTTGACAATATCCGCAGTATGCATAACGTCGGCAGTGTTTTTAGAACAGCTGATGCATTTCTGCTCGAGGGAATATATCTCTGCGGCTACACGCCGCAGCCCCCTCATCGTGATATTCATAAAACCGCTCTGGGAGCAACTGACACCGTGACCTGGACCTACAAGGCATCCGCGGTAGAGGCAGTTCAGGCTTTAAAGCACGAGGGTTTTCTTATTTATGCTGTTGAGCAGGCAGAGAACAGTATTCCACTTCATTCTTTTTCGTTGAGTGCTGAACAGAAACTCGCCGTGGTTTTTGGCAATGAGGTTTCGGGAGTTGATGAGGCCGTACTGGCAGTCTGTGATGGTTGTATCGAAATTCCCCAGCTTGGAATGAAACACTCGTTGAATATTTCGGTTGCAGCAGGAATAGTCCTTTGGGAGCTTGTGCGAAGCCGGCTCAGCATACCATTGATAGCGGGTGCCTGAAAAGCTGTTACAGAATAATTGATGCAAAAAGAACTGATATTGAGTAATTGATGCGAAAAAGTTAAAGTAGAATAGTTGAAGCAGAAAAGTTAAAGTAGAATAGTTGAAGTAAAATAGTTGAAGCAGAATAGCTGATATAGAGTAGTTGATGTAAAATAACTATGGAGAATAAATAGTGTGGAAAACATCGAGCTCCCGAAAACAAAATAAACGGCTCTGAAAACAAATAGAAACCAGATCAAAAACAGTTTCCAATAAAAAATTATGGAAAAAGTCCGGAGTTATCTTAGTCTGATAAAATTCTCACATACCATTTTTGCGATGCCTTTTGCAATGATCGGATTTGTGATGGCGCTCACTTATTATCCGGTTCATAGAAGCGTTGACATAACAGGTACAACAACTGATCTGCCTGCAGCTGCCTCAGTAAACGAAGCGTTTTCTGTTGGAGAAATTCTGTTGAAACTGGCGCTTGTGATCCTATGTATGGTGTTTGCAAGAAGTGCTGCCATGGCTTTTAACCGCTATCTTGATGCTCATTTCGATGCGTTGAACCCGCGGACTGCCATTCGTGAAATTCCGGCCGGTATTATTTCTGAAAGCAGTGCACTGCGATTTGTAGTAGTTAATTGCGTCGCTTTTGTTGTCTGCACCTTGTTTATCAACCGTATCTGTTTTTCTCTTTCGCCGATTGCTTTATTTGTAATCTTATTTTACAGTTATACCAAGCGGTTTACTCCATTGTGTCATCTGGTTTTGGGGCTCGGCTTATCGCTTGCGCCCATCGGCGCCTATCTTGCGGTGACAGGGCAGTTTGATTTATTACCCGTCTTATTTTCGTTTACAGTTTTGTTCTGGGTGAGCGGATTTGATATCATCTATGCCTTGCAGGATGTTGAGTTTGACCGTTCACAGCAGTTGTATTCTATTCCCGCTTTTTTTGGTAAAGCCCGCGGCCTGCGGATATCAGAGTTTCTTCATTTGCTGAGCATCATAACTGTAGTTTATGCAGGCATTTATGCCGGTTTTGGCGCCTGGTATTGGACAGGTGTAGCCGTATTTGTCAGTATGCTGATTTATCAGCATTCTATTGTTAAGCCACAGGATCTGCGCAAGGTAAATCTTGCTTTCATGACTGCCAACGGAATTGCCAGCGTTGTCTTTGCTTTGTTTGTTATATTAGATCTGATTTTTTATCATGGTTAATTTTAATCTCGCATCAGCAAATCAAATCTAATTGTCTATTAGTCAAACAGGCATCGAACCTCAGCTCGGTTAATTAAATCTTATACCTCGGCAATGTTAAGCCAGGTCGTATACTTATCACAGTTATATTAGATTTTATATCTCATCAGATTTAAATTCGATCTTATTTCCTGTCGCAGTTAAATCAGATCAAATACCTCATCACAGTTAATTTGGATCTTCTACCTCATCCCCGTTAAATTTGCGGTATGGCAAGAATTATGGCAATCGATTATGGGTTGAAGAGAACCGGCCTGGCGGTGACTGATCCGCTCCAGATCATTGCAACCGGGCTAACGACAATCGAATCTCCGCGAATCATTAATTTTCTGAGGGATTATTTTTCCAAAGAGCCTGTGGAATTAATTATCATCGGGGACCCAAGAAACTGGGATGATTCGGATACTCATGCCACGCCCCTGGTACGTGAAGTTATAAAAAGGCTTGAAAAGAAATTCCCATCAATACCTGTCATTCCGGTCGATGAACGGTACACGTCCAAAATGGCATCACAGGCAATGATCGATATGGGTATGAAAAAAATGCAGCGGCGTAACAAGGCCCTGGTTGACGAAATCGCCGCCACAATCATGCTACAGGAATATCTTCAGAAAAAAGCTTGAAGTAACCAGGTGCCAATCTCGATAATAACACATATAATTGACAGCGACGTTGTCCTGCCACAGCGTCATAAACTCGCCAATTATATTACCATCACTTCCTGCCCACGCTGGAATGAGTATGTTACGAAGAGGATTTCTTTATTTCACGCCTATTTTGCTCCCTGCACCTGGGGCATAACTGCGACCTAAGAGGGCAAAATCCAGCGTGAAATAAAGAAATCCTCTGTCGGAACATCCGAATGGAAGCATTATTTTTGCAATTCAAGAAACAGGAATTAGTCGTATGATTTTACCGATTGTCGCGTATGGGTCACCAATTTTAAGAACAGTTGCCAAAAATATCACACCCGAGTACCCTGGTTTACAGAAGCTTATCGAAGACATGTGGGAAACAATGTATGCCAGTAATGGGGTAGGGATTGCTGCCCCCCAGGTAAACAAAGACATCCGGTTGTTCTTAATAGACAGTGCCCAGATATTTGAAAACCAGGACGAAGAAGATAAAGGAAAATATCCTGACGAACCAGGGATAAAACAGGTTTTCATAAATGCTCATATTGTAGAATTTGGCGGTGAAGATTGGGTATATAATGAAGGCTGCCTGAGTATTCCCAAAATAAGGGAAGATATACATCGCAGTAAAACGGTGACCCTGGAATATCTCGATGAAAATTTTCTATCGCATACCGACACTTTTAACGGCATAACCGGCAGGATCATCCAGCACGAATATGATCATACTGAAGGCAAATTGTTCATCGATTACCTGAAACCGCTGAAACGCAAATTATTAAAGGGTAAACTTGATGATATAACCAAAGGCAAAGTGAAAGTGGATTACCGGATGGTTTACAAACCATAACTGAATGCATCTTACACACAGGTCCGCTGTTGTAATCTTTTTATATATCCTAGCTTTTACCGGTCCGGTAACGGGACAGGACTCCTCTTTTATCCTGGATAAAAAAGTTGTAACGCTAAAGGAAGTTGTTGTCCGTAGCAATCTCAATACTGCGAAATTTATAGAAAGAGTGCAGCAAGACAGCAGTTTTTATAAAGCATTCCGGAACCTCCGGATACTCGGATATACTGCCCTCAATGATATACGGATGCTCAATAAGAAATCCAAATCCATAGCCTCCATGGCAAGCCGCACCCGCCAAACCGTAAAAAATAACTGCCGCTGGATGGAAACGCTGGAGGAGGTAACTACCGGTGATATATATACGAAAAACAAAGAATGGAATTACTACACCGCTGAAATGTATGCCGGGTTATTTTTTACAAGGGATACCATTTGCGGTGAAAATAATATTGTTGGTAACGCCGCTTTCAGCAAAAAAGGAAAGTCGGGCGTTGAAAAACATAAGGAGCAATTGAAGATGTTATTTTTTAATCCGGGCAAAAAAATTCCGGGCATTCCTTTTATTGGCGACAGGATTGCCATCTTTGAAAGCGGGGCAGCAGACCGGTACGATTTCATCATCGATATGCAACCGCTCAGGGGCGAAATGTGTTATGTATTCACGGCTATTCCCAGGAGCGACCTGCGGCCGGGTGAAAAAGATCAGATTGTAATCAATGAAATGACCACCTGGTTCAGTATTAACAACTGGGAGATCCTTGCAAGGAATTACAGCCTCAGTTATAAAGCAGGGGTCTACGATTTTAACGTTAGTATGGAGGTCGAACTGAGCCATTTTGGTGACCTGCTAGTACCAACGCTATTAAGGTATAATGGAAATTGGGATGTAATATTCAAAAAAAGAGAGCGCAGTGTTTTTACTGCGACACTCTTTGATTTTCATTAAGCTCCCCTCCTGCGAAGGAGGGGAAGGCGTCGAAGACGACAGGGGTGGTTGTTCTTTGGTAACCGCATCCCGATAACCTTCGAAGACCAAAGAACAACCACCCCCTCGCTTCGCTCGTTCCCCTCCTTCGCAGGAGGGGAGTTATGTCAGATTTTTTGTTTTAGTATAACCTCTCCACTTCTCAATGAGTTTACTCATGTCTTCAGGCAGTTCGCTGTCGAATATAACCTTCTCTCTTGTTCCGGGATCTATGAATCCAAGTGTTTTTGCATGAAGCGCATGCCTCGGGCAAATTGCAAAACAATTATCAACAAATTGTTTGTATTTGGTAAAGACAGTTCCTTTCACAATACGATTACCGCCGTATAATTCATCGTTAAACAAAGGATGACCAATATGCTGCATGTGTACGCGGATCTGGTGTGTACGACCTGTTTCCAGTTCGCACTGAATC
>Ga0193752_1000420_pt1 | contig 41684 bp, 31 predicted proteins | sample H1c1metaG_FD_144924 | JGI IMG/M metagenome (GOLD analysis project Ga0193752, IMG submission 144924) | Soil microbial communities from a riparian zone of the East river system, Colorado, United States - H1c1 | ecosystem: Environmental > Terrestrial > Soil > Riparian zone | place: USA: East River...
GTGACCAAAGTTACGCTTACTGATACCTCAGGTAACGTGATCAGCGACGGTAGTGCCGACAGCGCCTACAATGCACTGAGAGCGATAGTGCCGTGACCACTGACTGGAACGAGTTCATCGAAAGCCTCGAGGGCCCCGACCGAGAGTGGGTGAACTCGGTAAACCTTACGGCGCTGGAGAAGCTCAAGGGTGACGAGCGCGAACGCGCGATTCAGCTGCTCTTGTCGAAGCTGAACGTCGGCTGGCCGAAGGTCTCGCGCGCACTGGGTGTGCTTCCGGACCCGCGCGTGCGCACAGCGTTGGAAGCGCACCTCTCGGTAGCGCAGCGTTCAGATAAGGTTGCGACCGCCAACTCATTGCTGAAGTTGAGTCCAGGTCACCCGGCGGCAATCAAGGCAGTGAAAGAAGGCCTCGCGAGTCCCGATATACTGGTGTCGGACGAAGCATTGGAGGCCGCGGAGGTTGCCGGCAAGCCTATCGTCGGTGCATTGCTGGCGACCGGCGTGATGCATCCGAGCCCGATCACGAGAATCGGTGCGATCAAAGCGGCCTTGTCCATCACTGGCGTGAACCCTTCCTCGCGAAGCTGGGATCACCGTGATGAGATCGTAGGTCTCGCGAGAGGTGACCGAGATACACGCCGCGCCTCGTTCGTTAAGCTGGCTCAATTGATGGGTTTGGATCTGAATACCTACGTAGGTCCCCGTCCGTAGGACACGCCGTGACTCGCGAATGGGATCTGTTCATCGAGAGTGTCGAAAGCCCGAGTAGGGAGTGGTCGAACTCGTTCGACTGCGCGGCGCTCTCAACGTTGCACGGGGAGGAGCGCGAGCGTGCAATCGAGATGCTGTTGTTGAGGATGAGCGTCGGAGACTGGCGCGCATCGCGCGCGCTAGGCAGACTGTCGGATCCACGCGTGCGGACGGCGTTGGAAGCGCATTTGCCCGAAGCGACCGAGCACGACAAGATGGCGACGGCGAACGCGTTGTTGCAGCAGAGTCCAGATCACGCGGCAGCGATCGAAGCGGTCAAGCAGGGGTTGGCGAGCGCTGAGATTTTGGAGTCGAGCGAAGCGTTGAACGCAGCAGAGCTAGTGGGCAAACCGATTCTCGATGACCTGCTCGCGACTGCGGTAACGCAACCGCGAGAGCGAATGAGAATCGGTGCAATCAAGTTGGCGCTCTTCCTAACCGGCGTAAACAAGAGCCGAATGGTTTGGGATCATCGCGAGCTAATCGTGGGCCTTGCGACGGGCGACGCCGATGAGCGCCGCCGATCGTTTGCGAAGTTGTGCGCGTTGATGAGTGTGGACTTAACGGACTACCGCGGTCCTCGTCCGTAGATTTCGCAAATCCGAAACCGCTCTGAACACGCAGCTTTTTGCAGCGGCACCTACATGTGCCGTTGCATACGACTGACCCATTCGCGTCAGCGCTTCCACATCACGTTGCATGCTGACATGCAATCGCACCCACCATTTCTCGAATGACGCTACCCTGACCTGCCGGGCCTCCGACTCTCAGATCCCGCCGTTTCGCCCGCAGACTGGAGTAGTGCCGTGGACCAGTCCCCCGACGATCCAAACATCGACGACCAAGTTCGCGCCGAACAAGTGCGCACGCTCTACGGACAGAGCGCACCCGTTCTACTCGCAAACGTCCTCAACGCCGGCATCGTCTGCTACGCACTCTGGTCGCACGCCTCGCACACACTGCTGATCAGCTGGGCCGGAACCATGACCTTCATGGTTGTCGTCCGGATCCTGATGCGCAAACGGTACTGGGCCCAAGACGACCGCACCCCGGCCGACCAAGAAACCTGGGGCCTCCGCTTCACCATCGGCTCACTCTGCGCCGGCCTTCTCTGGGGCTTCGCCGGTGGCGTGCTGATGCCCGACTCACTGCCCCACGAAGTGCTGATCGTGTTCGTGATCGGCGGCATGGGCGCCGGCGCCGCAGCCTCGATCGCCTGCTACATGCCGGCGTACTTCGCATATCTGATTCCATCGCTCGTCCCCGCCGTGATTCGCTTGTGGTCGTTCGGCGGCGACGAACAGATCGTGATGATCGCGATGCTGGTGCTGTTCATCGGCGCACTCACATTCGTCGCACGCAACGTCAATCGCGCCCTGACACAAGCCTTTCGCTTCCGCTTCGAAAACGGGCAGCTGTACCTGCTCGTCTCGAGACAACAGGCCGCACTCGTTCGCGCAAACGAGCGACTGATTCGCGCCAACGAAGAGCTCGAATCGCGCGTGCAGCTCCGCACGAACGAGCTTCGCGCGAGCCAAGCGCAGCTATTCGAAATCGTGAGCGAGTCCCCGGACGCCATCGTGGTCTTCGAAGAAGACGGCCACGTCGCCTCGGTGAACCCTGCCGCCGAACGCATCTCGGGTAGAACCGCGAACGCACTGCTCGGCAAGCACTTCGCCGCACTCGAAGCACTCGGCCCCGAAGACTTGAAGCGCGCAGTCGAAGGCTTCGCGAGTCTGCTCGCCGGCGAAGAGCGCAGCCCCGAAGAGTTCCGAGTGATCCGGCCCGACGGCGAAACTGTGGTCGTCGAAATGAAGATGCGTCTCGTCGAATCGCTCGACGGCAAACGGCGAATCCACACCGTGATCCGCGACGTCACCGAACGCCATCGCTTGCAGCGCCTGAAAGAAGCCTACGAACGCCGACTGCGCGAAGCCGAACGACTCGAATCGGTGGGCATGCTCGCCGGTGGCGTCGCACACGACTTCAACAACGTGCTCACGATGATCATGGCCAACGTCGACCTAGTCGAACGCTGGACGGACCGCGCCGAAGTCAAAGCAAGGCTCGGTGAAATCCGCCACGGCTCGCTTCAAGCGGCGAACCTCACGAAACAGCTGCTCTCGTTCAGTCGCCGTCAGCTGCTGGACGTGCAACCGACCGATCTCTCCCACGTCGTGACCCACGCGCGCACCATGTTCGAACGCGCGCTCGGAGAACAGAATCGGTTCTCGATCACGCTGCCGACCGAACCGATGGTAGTGCTGGTCGACGCGACGCAGATAGAACAAGCGATCTTGAATCTGCTCGTAAACGCGCGACACGCATTGCCGAACGGCGGGCGCGTCGATCTAGAGTTGCGGCGAGTCGAGTTGGCGAGCGACGCGGACTGGCCCGACACCGACCCCGGTGCCTACATCAGAATCGCAGTCTCGGACGACGGCTTGGGTATGGACGAAGCGACACGCAGCCGCGTGTTCGAGCCGTTCTTCACGACGCGCGAGTTGGGCCATGGCACGGGGCTCGGCTTGTCGAGCGTGCACGGACTCATCAAACAAGCGCGAGGCTACATCCGTGTGACATCCGAGCTCGGAGAAGGAAGCCGCTTCGAGATCTTGCTGCCGTGCCACACGAAGCCCGCGCCCGCGGTCTCGAAGGGCGAAGTTGCCGTCTGGAGCCCGGGCACGGGAACGGTGCTGCTGGTCGAAGATCAGGCGCAAGTCCGCAACTCGCTCCAACGCATCTTGGAAGACGCTGGCTACGAAGTCATCGCAACGGAAGACGGCCAACAAGCGCTCGAGGTCGTGCGCAAGCGAGAAGGCCGGATCGATTTACTCGTGAGCGACGTGATCATGCCCGGTCTGTCCGGAATCGAGTTGAGCCGCAGACTACTCGCGCTCTACCCGAACCTCGCGGTGCTGCTCGTCTCCGGCTACGCAGGAACCGAGATCACACGGCTGACGGAGCTCGGCGAAAACGTGCAGTTCCTGCAAAAGCCGTTCGACGCCGTGAGCTTCACCTCGGCCGCGCAAACCGCATTGCAGAGCGCGCAGTCACTCTCGCGCCGTAACCAGCCGGCCAACCTCACGAACTAAATCGCGCTGCTGCTGCTCAGCTGCTGCAAACAGCGCTGCCTACGTCTCGTCGTCGACGGGCATTACTTCTACCGAGACCTCGACACGGTGCGCGCCTCCGCCGAGGACAACACCCTTGAGCGGACTCACGTCCCCAAAATCGCGCCCCCAAGCCAACGTCGGGTGCTCGATCGTGACCAACACGTTGTTGGTCGGGTCCAAATCGATGAAGTCGTACTCGGGACAGTAGACCGCCGCCCACGCGTGGCTCGCGTCCGCACCGATGCGCCGCGGCTGACCCGCGACCGGATGCGTCAGCAAATAACCGCTCACGTACCGCGCAGCCAAACCGTGCGAACGCATGCACGCGATCATGAAGTGCGCGAAGTCCTGGCACACGCCACTGCGCTGTTCGAACACCGTAGCCACCGGGGTCGCGACGCTCGTCACACCCGGCCGATACTCGAAATCCGCGTGAATACGGCTGCTCAGATCGATTGCGGCAGCCAATAGCGGCCGCCCCCGCGTAAACGACTGCGCGGCATATTCGACGATCGCACCGTTCCAGCGCACGTACGGTGACTCGTAGACGTGTTCGATCGCTTCGAACACTTCCTGCTCGGTCGAGTTTGCCAGCCGATCGCGCACGTCTTCCCACGGCGGTGTGTCATCCGGATCGGGCAGAAACGGCGCGCGCAAGCTCACTTCACTATGCGCCGTCACGGTGAACCGCCGGTGCGGCTCTTGCAGCACGAACAAACTGACCGCATTGCCGAAGTAGTCGTGCTCACGCGCGACGAAGGCCGGCATGGGGTCGACGACCAAACGCGCGTGATGCGCCACTTGAAACGGCCCGTTGCGCGGCGACAAGCGCGCTTCGTTGTGCGCGAGCGTGACCAAGTCACTGTACGCGTACGACGTGACGTGACGGATGCGGTACGTGACCTCCTCGTCGTGCACGCCCTAACCCTCCGATCCAAACGCGCGACGCGGCACCGCGTGCACGAGATAACTTTCGGTGATCGCATCCGACAACGCAGGCAAGTGCCGCCCGAGCTCTTGCAGGTACGCCTGCAAAAGCGGCCGCTCCGCCTGCGCCGTGACCTCGCACAACGCTTCGACGTCTGCGAGCCGCACGTTCGTCAGCGCGGCGAGCGCAACCCGCTCCTCACGCGTACGCAGCGGATCTTCCGCCGAGTGCGGCAACGCGCGCACGTGATCGTGCAGCGCGACGAGCTGAAACGCGATCGACCGCGGATTGCTCTCGTCCGTCAGCACCAGGTCGAGCGTCGGCGCCGCTTGCATGACGTCCTGATAGCGACGCCGATACGTGATCCCGTTATCGAGCGCTTCGAGCAACTCGGACAACACCGAAGCCTCGTCCGGGTGCACGACACCGACCATCGAGTACAAGAGCGTCGACGTGTTGCGCGCGCGCTCGAGCCGCCGGCCCATGTCCGTGAACCGAAACCCATACGTGCGGGACAGGTTCTCGTTCTGGAGGCCCGCAAACGCCCCAAACAGCAAGATCAACCCATCGAGCGCTTCGATCGCATCGCCGGCTGACAACGTTCCCGCATACAAGAGTGAATCGCGCTGCCGCGCCAGCTGACTGAGCACGTGCCAGGTGTCGCGCGAGATCCGATCGCGCACGACCGACGCCGTCCGGTGCACTCCCGCGAGACTGGGCAATAGCCCGGTGCCGTGCGCACCGGATCGCAAAAACCCGATCACGTCCCGCTCGACCGCCGCCACATCCATGGTCGGATGCCAAGCGAGCGGTTCCGCGAGCTCGTACTGCACGCTCAAGCTGTTGAACATCGCCGAGAGCACGCTCGGCTCGGCCGAGTGCGTGTCGTCGAGCAAGCGCGCGAGAATGCGACGCAACAAACGCGCGCTGCCTTCAGCGCGCTCGAGATAGCGACCGAGCCAATACAAGTTGTCCGCGACGCGACTCGGCAAATCGTTGCCGCTCCGCGACAACAGCAGCCGCTCTTCACGGCGACCGAGTAGCGACAGCGGCGAAACCGGGCCGTCGGTCAGCACCCACGTGTCTTTGCTGCCCGCGCCGCGCTGCATCGAAACCACAGCGTCGCCACCACCCGCCCGAGCGACGCGCGACAAGCCTCCCGGCATGACCTGATAGCCCGGCCCATCGCCGACGGCGTAACAGCGCATCGCGATCTCGCGCGGCTCGAGGCCATCCCCGTTCCAAATCGGCGCGGCCGACAGCGGCACTCGCTCCTGGGCGACCCACTCGTGCGGGCGCGCGCGCACGCGTTCGAGCAGCGCCGTTTGTTCCGCGATCGTCATCGCACCGCCGAACACCGGCTCCGGCACGCCCGGCCGCGGAAACGCCGGCTTGAAGACCAAGCTCGCGAACCGATCTTGAACGTATTGCACCGCACCTGGCGCCGCGCACCAGGTCGCGGGCGCGCTCGGCAAGATCAAATCTTCACCGAGCAAGTGCCGGCAGACACTCGGCAGATATGCGAGCAGCGCCGGCGCTTCCACGACGCCGCTGCCGAGCGCATTCAACACCGCGACGTTGCCGGCGCGGACGGCTGACACCAAACCCGCAACCCCGAGCGACGAATCCGCACGCAGCGCGAGCGGATCGCAAAACGAATCGTCGGTCCGGCGCAAGATCACGTCGACGCGCGCGAGGCCGCTCAACGTCTTCAAGTACACCATGTTGTTGCGGACGGTGAGATCTCCACCTTCCGCGAGCGTCAACCCGAGATAACGCGCGAGGTACGCGTGCTCGAAGTACGTCTCGTTGTACGGCCCCGGCGTGAGCAGCACGACGAGCGGGGGATCGTGCGAGCGCGGCGACAAACGCTGCACCTGATCGAGGAGCTTCCGAAAGAAACCCGCGAGCCGCTCCACGCGGCAGTCGCGATACAGCGACGGGAACAAGCGCGAAAGCACGATCCGGTTCTCGAGCGCGTAGCCCATGCCCGAGGGGGCCTGGGTGCGGTCGCCGAGCACCCAAAACGTACCGTTCGGATCGCGCGCGACGTCGGCCGCATATAAATGAAGCCAGCGCCCTCCCCGCACGATCGTCCCGTGACACGGGCGCAGGAATCCCGGATTTCGGAACACCAGCTCGGCCGGCAAGATCCGCTGCCGAATCAGCGAGCGTTGATTGTAGACGTCGTCGAGGATCAGGTTCAGCAGGTACGCGCGCTGAGCCAACCCCCGCTCGAGCGTGCGCCACTCGTTTGCAGAAACGAGCAGCGGCACGGGGTCGAGCTGCCACGGCCGATCCATGCCGCGGCTGTCGTCGTAGACATTGTAAGTGACGCCGTTCTCACGGAGCGCGCGCTGGGCAGCATCCCAGCGCCGGGAGAGCTCCGCCGGGCCGAGCGCCCGCAGGGACTGCGCGAACCGAAACCAGTGTTCGCGCAGGTTCCCATTGGCGTCGAGCAGCTCGTCGTACGCGTTTGGTTTTGGCACATAGCCGACGTCCGCGGCCTCAGATGAAGTCGACAGAGACGGCTGGGGCAACACGAACGACGGCATGCTCTCCCAGTCAAGAGTGGCGCAGATCCAACGTTAAAGGGAACTCGAGTGTCGGCTTTTCGTCTCGAATCACCATCGGACCCGGGGTGTGACCGAACGGGGAGAAGCGAGACTTGCGACGCGCTTCGGCCTCGAGCGCGTTCACGGGACGCGTCTCGTAGTTACGGCCGCCCGGATGCGACACGTTGTAGGTGCAGCCGCCGAGCGATCGACCTGACCACGTGTCCACGACGTCGAACACGAGCGGCGCGTGCACGCCGATCGTCGGATGCAGGCACTCGGGTGGTTGCCACGCGCGGAACCGCACGCCCGCCACCTGTTCGCTCTCGCGACCGGTGGGATGCAGCGGAATCTTGCGTCCATTGCACGTGATGACGTGACGGCGATCCGTCGCGTTGCTCACGCGCACTTGAACGCGCTCGAGCGACGAATCGACGTAGCGCGCAGTGCCCCCGGGAGCACCTTGCTCGCCAAGCACGTGCCACGGTTCGAGCGCGAACCGAAGCTCGAGATCGACGCCGCCGGCGACGATGCTGCCGATTTTTGGGAAGCGGAACTCCAAGTGTGGCGCGAACCATTCCGGATCGAACTTGAAGCCGGCGTCACCGAGCTCGGCGAGCACTTCGTCGAAATCCTTCTCGACGAAGTACGGCAACATGAAGCGATCGTGCAGGGTTGTACCCCAGCGCGGAAGCTTCGGTAGGTACGGCGTGTGCCAGAACTTCGCGACGAGCGCGCGAATCAGCAGCTTCACCGCGAGCGACATACGCGAGTGTGGAGGCATCTCGAAGCCACGCACTTCGAGCAAGCCCAAGCGGCCCGTCGCTCCGTCCGGCGAGTACAGCTTGTCGATGCAGAACTCCGCGCGGTGCGTGTTGCCCGTCATGTCGGTCAACAAGTTGCGGAACAAGCGATCGACCAGCCACGGTTGCAACGTCGGTCCGCCGCGCTCCGGGATCTGCGCGAACGCGACCTCGATCTCGTGCACGTAGTCTTGACGCGCTTCGTCGATTCGCGGCGCCTGACTCGTCGGGCCGATGAACATGCCCGAAAACGTGTACGAGAGCGACGGATGATCGTGGAAGTACGCGACGAGCGAGCGGAGTAGATCCGGCCGGCGCAAGATCGGGCTGTCCGGCGGAGTGCTGCCTCCGACGACGATGTGATTGCCACCGCCCGTGCCGACGTGCCGGCCGTCGATCATGAACTTCTCGGCGGAGAGCCGCGACTCGCGCGCGCACTCGTAGAGGATGGTGTAGCGGTCGCGGAGCTCCTTCCAGCTGCGCGACGGCGTGACGTTCACCTCGATGACGCCGGGATCAGGCGTGACCGAGAAGCTCTGCAGACGTGGATCCGACGGCGGCGGATAGCCTTCGAGGCGCACCGGCATGCCGAGTTCGGCAGCCGTCGCTTCGATCGCATTGACCAGGTGCTCGTACGCGACGAACAGACCGATCGGCGGCATGAAGATATGCAGAATGCCGCCGCGCGTCTCCGCGCAGAGCGTCGTGCGGATGATCCCCGGTGCCGATTTGAACGGACGTGGCGCGTCGAGCGGAGCACGCCGCAACGCGTCGATGTCGCCATCCGCACCCGGTTCGCCGGAGTAGTCCGGGTCCCACGGAGGCGCAGTGCGATCGCCGCCAACAGCTGCACCGATTCGAGCGGAAGGCCCAGCCGAACCGCCCGGACCTCCGGGTCCACCGGCCGTGCCAGGTCCACCAGGTCCGCCTGTTACACCCGGCCCACCGCCTGGACCGCCTTGATGCGCGATCTTCGTCCAGAACGGATCGGGGTGCTGCATGTACGGGTACTCGGTCTGAGTCACCCACGGATATGAATCTAGCGGCAAGCGATAACCCATCGGGGAATCGCCCGGCAGGAGCCAGAGCGTCTCTTCGCGCAGGAAGAGTGTGCCGCTACGCCAGCGCACGCCGGAGTTCGTGACGAGTGGATCGAGCGGCAGCGCGAAGCCGACCGTGTGGTTCAACCCTTGCTGGAACACCCGGCGCAAGCGCGCGCGCTCGATCGGGTCTTTCAGTCGGTTGTCCTCGGGCGTGACGTTGCTCGGCAGGTTGCGCTCACGCCACATGTAATAGAACGCGTCCTCGAAGCCTGGAACGACGAAGCGCTCACCCACTTCGAGCCGGCGTGCCAGCGCTTGAATGAACGCCTGAGCATCCTTCGGCTGATGACCCGCCGGAGTGAGACCATTCGCGACGAGCGAAGTGTCGCGCCAGAACGGCTTGCCATCGACGCGGCCAAAACAACCGTACGCCCAACGCGGCAGCGGTTCTCCGGGATACCATTTGCCCTGACCGAAGTGCATCAGGCCACCGAGCATCGTGCGCTCGACCAACAGCCGCAGCAGGATTTCGGCGCGCTCGCGCTTCGTCGGCCCGTCGGCATCCGTGTTCCACTCGGGCAGATCGGGAAAGTCGATCGACACGAACGTGGGCTCGCCACCCATCGTGAGCCGCGCATCCTCCCCGACGAGTGAGCGATCGACTTGATCGCCGAGCGAGTCGATCGCGGCCCACTGCGCGTCAGTGTAGGGTTTGGTGACGCGCGGCGACTCGCGCACGCGTTCGACCCGCATCTCGTGCGAGAACGTGACTTCGGCTGGCTCGACGAGGCCCGACACTGGCGCAGCGGCGCTAGGCTCCGGAGCACACGCAAGCGGGATGTGGCCTTCACCGGCGAAGAGGCCGGACGTCGCGTCGAGACCGACCCAGCCTGCACCGGGCAAATACACCTCGGCCCATGCGTGCAGGTCGGTGAAGTCGGTCTTCGGTCCTTCGGGCCCTTCGAGTGGCTTTTGGTCCGCAACCAGCTGGATTAGATAGCCGGAGACGAAGCGAGCGGCGAGCCCGAGGTGACGTGCGGCTTGAACGAGGAGCCACGCGCTGTCGCGGCACGATCCGCTTCCTGACTCGAGCGTGAACTCCGGCTCTTGTACGCCGTGCTCCATTCGGATCACGTAGCTGACCATGTCTTTTAGTCGCTGATTGACCGCGACTAGGAAGTCAGTGGTCCGAATTGGTTCCGTTGGCCGGAGCTCTTCGACGAATGCACGCAAGCGCGGCGTGAGCGGAGCCGCGTCCAGGCACGGCTCGAGGTCGTTCTTCTCGTCCGCGGTGTACTCGAACGGAAATTTCTCCGCCTGCGGCTCGAGGAAGAAGTCGAACGGATTGATGGGTTCGAGGTCTGCGATCAAGTCGACCTCGAACTGGAATTCGTCGGTCAGACCGTCTGGAGTCATTCTGGCCAAGAAATTGCCGTGTGCGTCCTGCATCCAGTGCAGGAAATGCTTCTTCGGCAGGATCTTGAGCGAGTGGCTTTCTATGTGTGTTCGGGTTTGCGGTGCCGGTTTTAGCCGGATCACCTGGGGCCCAAGAGCCACTGGGCGGTCGTATTTGTAGCTCGTGCGATGGTAGAGCGCGACACGAATGGGCATTGGAACTGAACCTTGATGGGGCGCGATAACAGACGCTTACGCCGCGCGCCCACGGGCTTATGTGATGTGCTCGGAAGACGTTTCGAACCTGTTTCGGGCGTCGAAAAAGCGTGCAAACATACCCGATGGCACTTTGCTTCGACCAGTGCGAATGGCACTTCTGTCGAAAGTCGCTCCGCGATTGCGCGTTTCAACTAGAAGCGAAAGAACGCCATGCTCTTTACCAACTACGACGCGACCAGTGCCTACGACGAAATGTTCGCGAAGACGGGCGGGCCGCGTCGCGGCACCGAGCTGTTGTTCGATCGACTAGGCAAACTAACCGGTGTCGAGCTCCAGCACTACCAGAACACCGCGATGGCCACGATGCGCAGTTTGGGCATCACCTTCAATGTCTACGGTCACGCCGATGGAACGGAGAAGATTTGGCCGCTGGACGTGATTCCGCGCGTGATCGAGCACGACGAGTGGCGGCTGGTCGAACGTGGGTTGAAGCAGCGCGCGATGGCGCTGAACTTGTTCGTCAACGACATCTATAACGACCAGAAGTGCTTACGCGATGGGATCGTGCCGCGCGAGCTAATCGAGTCGTGTGAAGTTTACAGAGCGCAGTGTCAGGGACTAAAGCCACCCAAGGGGATCTGGACACATATCAGCGGGACAGATCTCGTTCGTGACAAAAACGGCACGATCTACGTGCTGGAGGACAACATTCGTGTGCCCTCGGGTGTCTCCTACGTGCTCGAGAACCGTGCGGTGATGAAGCGCGCGTTCCCACGTGCGTTCGAAGGGCATGCGATTCTGCCGGTCGAAGACTACCCGGAGCGCTTGCTCGAGACCCTGATGCACTGCGCGCCCGACGGCGTCAGTGACCCGTGCGTCGTGGTTTGGACGCCCGGCATTTACAACTCCGCCTACTTCGAACACAGCTCGCTCGCGCGGCAGATGGGTGTTCGCTTGGTCCAAGCGACCGATTTGGTCGTCCACGACGAGCGCGTGCACATGCGGACGACTCGCGGCCTCGCCCGCGTAGACGTCATCTATCGGCGGATCGACGACGATTTCATCGACCCGACGGTGTTCCGTGAAGATTCGGTCTTGGGCGTGCCGGGCCTGATGGATGTTTACCGGAACGGCGGCGTGACCCTATGTAATGCTCCGGGCAATGGCGTCGGCGATGACAAGGCGATTTACGTCTTCATTCCGAAACTCATCCAATACTACTTGGGTGAGGATGCGATTTTGCCGAATGTGCCGACGTACATCTGCGAGAACCCGAAGGAGCGCGCGTACGTGCTCGAACATTTGAGCAGCCTCGTGATGAAGCCAACCAACGCCTCGGGCGGAAAAGGCATCGTGCTCGGGCCGCGCGCAACGCGGGCGGAGCTCGACGAGGTGCGCGCCGCGATCCTCGAAGATCCGCGCAACTACATCGCACAACCGATGTTGCAACTATCGACTGTGCCCACGGTGGTGGACCAGAACGTCGAAGGGCGTCACGTCGATCTGCGGCCGTTCATCCTGTACGGCAAAGAAATCTACGTCTTGCCCGGCGGCTTGACGCGAGTGGCCCTGCGCAAGGGCTCAATGATCGTGAACTCGTCGCAAGGTGGCGGGAGCAAAGACACATGGGTCCTCGCAAACAAGGGACACTGACCTCCAATCTCTCGACCGCGATCGCAACTTTCAACGCGGAGTCATCGTCATGATGCTGAGCCGGGTGGCCGACTCGATGTTTTGGATGAGTCGGTACATCGAGCGCGCTGAGAACATCGCGCGCTTTCTCGATGTCAACGCATTCCTTCACTTGGATCTCGGGGACACGGTGGAGGAGCAGTGGGATCCACTGATAGCCGTCACCGGCGATGAAGACATGTTCCGCGAGCGCTACGGGAAAGCGACGCGCGACAGTGTCTCGAAGTTCTTGATGTTCGATGACGAATATCCGAACTCGATCATGTCGTGCCTCGCTGGCGCGCGCGAAAACGCGCGAATCATCCGCGAGTACATCTCGACTGCGATGTGGAACGAGATCAACAAGTTCTACTTGATGGTCCAAGACGCGCCGCGCGAGATGTCGTCCGAGGCGACGAGCCAGTTCTGTGAAGAGGTTCGCCTCGGCGCGCAGCTGTTCGTCGGCGTAACAGACGGGACGTTCTCACACGGCGAAGGTTGGCATTTCGCGCGGATGGGGCGCTTACTCGAACGCGCGGACAAGACGTCGCGTATTCTCGACGTGCGCTATTACTTGCTGCTTCCGACGGTCAGCGACGTCGGGACGCCGCTCGATATCGTGCAGTGGTCGGCGCTCCTGCGTTGTGCCAGCGCTCTCAACATGTACCGCGCGCAACACGGGCGGATCTCACCGAGTCGCATCGCGGAGTTCTTGTTGCTCGATGCGGACTTTCCGCGTGCGGTGCGGCACTGTTGCGACGTCGCGGATCGGTCGCTGCGGTTCATCACCGGAACACCGGCGGGTACGTTCCGCAACAATGCGGAGAAGCGGCTCGGCCGTTTGCGTGCCGAGCTCGACTACACGGCGATCGACGACGTGTTCAACGAGGGCTTCCACGAGTTCATCGATCGGTTGCAGCTTCGCTTGAACGAAGTCGGTGAGGCCATCGTCGAGAACCTGCTCGCACCGCAGAAGATCCTGCAGAGTCAAAGTCAGTCTCAATCGCAGGGCAGCTGGCACCGCCGCCCGATGGAACAACCGGAGTAAAGACAACGGCGCCTGGAGCGCGCCCCTGCGCACCAGGTGTCGCTCGTTCGGGGTGGCGTTCGGCTTTTGCGAGCCGTGCGACGCTGCTTACAGCGCTGCGTGCTGGGCCGTGTCTACGGCACTGCTCGGGATGTGCTGCTCGCCCGCGCTGGTCGATCGCTTCGCTGCGTAGGCCTCTGCATCCACGGATTCGCTTCGCGCCCAGGCTCGCATCGTCGGCACCACGTGCTCGTCCCAGGTTGCGCTCAGCCGCAATGTTCTAAAGTCTGCGTACAACGCCTCGATAATCTCCTCGAGCTCCGCCGTCAGCTGCATTCGCTCGTAGAACAACTCGTGCGCGTCGTCGTCGGCGTCCTGCTTCTTGCTCTTTTTCTTGCGCCGATTGCCGCCCGTCATCTCGCGGACCAGCGCCGGGGCCTGCTCCTCCTTGCGATCGAGCACCGTCGCAAGCTTCAGCCCGCCGATCGCGAGGCCTTCTGCCTTCAAAAAGAAGCCGGTCTCCTGCTCGCGAATCGCGACGCGAATACCCGCGCTCTCGGGCAGCTGGCCGGCGAGCAACGCCTCTTTCGCCTCACGGCCGTACCCGGGTGACGGCCCGACAATTCGCGTGCTTCGCTTCTCGACCGACAACGTGAGGCGCTTCTCGAGCCACAACCCGAACGATCCGTGAGCGGCCGTGCGCAACGTGGCGTCGAACAGCTCGGACTCGAACCACAGCCAGAGTAAGAACTCGCGGCCGACGAAGCGTCGCTTTTCGATCCGATCGACGAGCTGCATGTCAGCTCTCCCCTGCAGCCATCAGCTGCGTGACTTCGAGTTTGGTCCAGGCCTGATCTTCGGCCTTGCTGAGGCCGAGCCGCGCGGCGAGTGTATACGGCGCTTCAGGCACGAGCTTCGAGCCGAACGTCTTCTCGAACAGCTCGAGCATGGTCGCCGTCGGACGCGCCGACTGGCTGAAGAAGCGCACGACGCCGTCTTCGAGCGACCAGGAAAGGTCCACCGCGCGCGTGGTCGGCACGAACTGCTTGCGCAGCTTGCGCGCGACCACCTCTTTGAGCTCGGCCTTCTCGCTTCGCGACAACCGCTCGCGCCCGCGCTTGAGCAGGTATGCGCTCTCCGCTTCACGCACGCGCGTGCGGAGCAGCGGCCCCGGGATCGACCAGCGATCGGTGCGAAAGCCGAGGTTGATGAAGTTGTTGAAGAACACGCCTTCGTAGTGAAGGTCGATGTCGAACGGCTCGCCGATCGCGCACCAGCCCGAGCGCTCTGCGACGTCGTCGTCTGCCTCGAGCGGCTGCATCGCGCGCAAGCGAATCGCGCGCATGAATTTTTCTCGAAAGTCTTTCGGCGGCTCTCCTTCGACGAAGAAGCGCGCGTACGTCAATGAACCTTTGAGTGCCGGCATCGGCCCGACCGTGTAGCAGGGTTGCGGTGCGCTTGCGAGAAGCTTGCAGGTGGTGTGCGTATCAAGCCGACGTCGCAGCCTCTGCACCGGTTTCAGGGGTTTCTAACCCCACTTGACGCGCGCCGATTCATGCAACATATGAAGTTACATGAGACGCGATAGCCGATTGTCGGTTGCGCTGCATATCCTGCTGCACATGGGCGAGATGGAGCACGTGGTCACGTCCGAGCAGCTCGGCCCGATGCTGAAAATGAATCCGGTGCTCGTCCGGCGAACCATTGCAGGATTGCGTGACGCCGGAATCGTCCGCTCCGAGAAGGGGCACGGTGGCGGCTGGACGCTCGCACGTGGGCTAGAGGCGGTGACGCTCGCCGATGTGTACGACGCGCTCGGAATGCCGCCGCTCTTCAGCATCGGTCCTCGGGAGGAGCGCCCGCGGTGTCTCCTCGAGCAAGCAGTCAACCGCGCTGTCGGTAGCGCGCTCGAAGAAGCCGAGGCGCTGCTCCTCGCTCGGCTGCGAAGCATTTCAGTGATGGAGCTCGTGGTGGGCGGGCCTCGAGAACACGCGCGACGCGCGCGGAAAGGAAAACACGTTCATGCATGACGTAATAATCATCGGAGGTAGCTACGCCGGAATGGCCGCGGCACTCCAGCTCGGTCGAGCTCGCCGCAGCGTGTTGGTGCTCGACGGGGGCCATCGCCGGAACCGCTTTGCATCGCACGCGCACGGCTTTCTAGGGCACGACGGCCAGTCGCCCGAGGCGATCGCGGCGAAAGGCCGTACCGAGGTGCTCACGTATCCAACCGTCGAGTGGCGCGATGCAGTGGTGCGTCAGACGGCTGCGGACGCAGGTGAGTTCATCGTTCGCACCGAAGATCAGGAATACCGAAGCAAGCGATTGATTCTTGCGACGGGTGTCGGCGATGAGCTGCCGTCGATTCCTGGCCTTCGCGAGCGTTGGGGACAAACCGTGTTCCACTGTCCGTATTGTCACGGCTACGAGCTCAACAAGCCGCCCCTCGGTGTGCTCGGGACCAATCCGTTGTCGGTGCACCACGCGGTGCTCGTATCGGAATGGGCGGCGGCAAATCAGATGACCTTGTTCCTCAACGGTGCGTTCGAGCCCGATACAGACCAGCTCGCAGACCTTCAGGTGCGCGGCATTCAAGTCGAGCGCGAACGGGTGATTCGTGCTGGGGGCGACGCGCCGTCGATCGACCTGACATTGCAAGATGGTCGAACGACTCGGCTCGAAGGCTTGTTCGTCGTCCCGCAGACCGTGCTCGAGAACCCGTTTGCGAAGCAGCTCGGGTGTGCGCTCGAGGACGGTCCGGTCGGGCAGTACTACAAGACTGACCTGACTAAGGAGACCACCGTGCCGGGTGTGTTTGCCTGCGGTGATGCGGCGCTAGCGATGGGTTCGGTTTCGTTTGCGGTCGCGGATGGCGCGATGGCAGGCGTGGCAACGCATCGCTCGCTCGTGTTTCGCCGCTGAGCGCTCGCAGCAACTCGGGTTACAAGTTGGCGCGTGCTGCACTCGTGATCTCCATCGTCGCGCGCTGCTGCACGTAACCGATCACGAACGCATTCGCGCGTCGGTCCGGGCCGAAGCCCGCTGGCCATGCGATCGACACGTCGCCGGACTTGGCAGCCGGCGTCGAGCCAAAAGCGCGTACGACATGCACGTGGCGCAAGCGCCGGCCCGCGTTCTCACCCGCTAACACGTCCGTCGTGGCCTCCTGCTCGACCAACGCGACACGCACGACCGAGTCCGATGCGGCAGCGGACAGGTCGTAGTGCACGACCACGCGTTCGGAATCGCGGCGACCGGTCAGCTGCAGCTGCTGGCTGCGCGGTTTCGAACGCTCACGCGAGATGCTCGCCCGCGCGTGCGCCGCATGTGAACCGATGAACTCGTCCCGGCCGTTCACGACCATCTGCGGCGTGTACAAGCCTTGAGCTTGCAACGCTCCGACGTAGGCACGCTGATACTGCGTCGCCCAGGGAGCGCTGTACGGGTCGCGCCAACCGGACTCGTCCCAATAGTCGACGTGAAACGCGAGCGTGTAGACGGGCCGACCGTCGCGCGACGCTTCGGCCGACAGATCATTTAGAACATCGTCAGCGCGCGGACAGCTCGAGCAGCCTTCGGACGTGAACAACTCTACGACCGCGAATCCAGGCTCGGATTTCGCGGCGTGCGCTTGAGCCTCACATCCAAAGAGTGGGAATGCGCTGGAGAGCAGGGCGAGGTGTGCAAACCGCATGTTCTGAATACGGTCGACCCCCGGCAATCGTTACATTCTGCCGGATCGCGCTCCAGGCGGACCTCTTCCTACAGCGTCGCCTTCTCGTACAGGCCCACTACAGCAGCACCGCCGAGACCCAAGTTGTGCTGCAGCGCGAGCTTCGCGCCCGCGACCTGACGCTTCTGCGACTCGCCGCGCAACTGCCAATTCAGCTCTGCACACTGCGCTATGCCCGTGGCTCCGAGCGGATGACCCTTCGAAATCAAACCACCCGACGGATTCACCACGACCTTGCCACCGTAGGTAAACGCGTCCTCGGCCACCATGTGGTACGCCTGACCCTCCGGCGCGAGCCCCAGCGCTTCGTACGTGATCATCTCGTTCGCCGAAAAGCAGTCGTGCAGCTCGACGACGTCCACGTCTTCCGGGCCACGACCGGTCCGCTCGTAGACCTGCTCCGCCGCTTTGCGCGTCATGTCGTAGCCGACGACCTTGATGCAGCTGCGATCCTCGAAGCTACTCGGCAAGTCGGTCACCATCGCCATGCCGAGAATCTCGACCGCCTTCGCCTGCAACCCGTGCTCCTTCACGAACGACTCACTCGCGAGAATCGCAGCCGCTGCGCCATCCGACGTCGGACAACACTGCAGCTTCGTCAGCGGCTCGTACACCATCGCCGCCGCCGAGATCTGCTCGAGCGTGTATTCGTCTTGGAACTGCGAGTAGGGGTTGTTGACCGAATGCTTGTGGTTCTTCCAGCCGATACGAGCAAAGTGCTCCGGTTTCGCACCGTACTTCTCCATGTACTCACGGCCGGCATTGCCAAACAGCTGCGCTGCAGGTGGCGCCTTTACGAAGCCGCGCAAGTCGACCATCGCTTGCAAGTGATTGCCGACCGGATTCGTGCGGTCGTTCCACTTCGAGCCGAGCGAACCCTTCTCCATCTTCTCGAAGCCGAGCGCGAGGACACAATCTGCGATGCCACCTTCGATCAGCTGCTTCGCCAGAAACAACGCGGTCGAACCGGTCGAACAGTTGTTGTTCACGTTGAAGATCGGGATGCCGGTAATGCCTAACTCGTAGACCGCGCGCTCGCCGGACGTGGAATCGCCGTAGCAGTAGCCGACCGCCGCTTGCTGGATGTCCCCGTACGAGACGCCCGCATCGCGAAGCGCATTCTGGCCCGCCTCTTTCGCCATCGCGGGATAGTCCCAGTCTCGGCTGCCGGGCTTTTCGAACTTCGTCATCCCGACGCCAACGACGAACACTTTGCGACCCATGGACGGCCTCCTTTACGGTGTACAACGCGAGCGCGGCACACCACGCGCGGTTCGCGCTCGAGCCGAAAGGGTCAAGCTACGCTGGAACCGCCCCTCGTCAAGACGACCGTTCGGGAACGGCGCGCTCGAACGCGGCATCGTAGTAGCCGGTGTTGAGGCGCCAAATCGCGCGCCATCGCGGCAGCGTAAAGAGTGGGCCGCGCACCATCAGCCGAATCGCGTCGTAGGCTTCGCGCAGATCGGGCCTCTCGATCAGGTTTCGATCGAGCGCTCGACTTTCGAGGTACCCGTCCGGCATCCAGCGCTCGTAGTGTCCCGCATGAAAACCTTCCGCGTCCGCGCCAAGGCGAAACTTGAGACGCGCGAGCAGCGGGTCAGCGAGCGCGGGCATGTCGATCACGATCTTTTTGCCCGAGTAGTACCCGAGAACACCAGCCTCGGTCCGAACCATGACGCGCTGCGGTGACTTCGAGAACGCGAGCCCAATCGCCGCGAATGTTCCCCACGGCACGGGCACATTCGCGGCTTTCAGCTCGGGATAGCGCACGAGCGTCGGCAGGAGGCCCATCGCTTGGTAATAGTAGGCGCGTTCGTCGTTCACCTTCTCGTAGTGAAGCGTTTTTCCATGGTCGAGCGTCGAGCGCATCGGCGAGTGCGGCCAGACGAGCGCGTACGCGAGTGCGACGACGACCAACGCAGCGGAGACCCTGTGCCGACCGGGCCACTGGCCACACTCGTCGACGCCATTGGCTGCAGATACAGCGACGAGCAGCGGCGCTCCCAAAAATCGACCGGCCATGAAGTCTCCGCCAATGCGCACGACGTACAGCAAGTACAGTCCTGTCCCGGCCACGAGAAGGCGTTCGTACCGACCGCCGTGCAGCAGCGCAAACGTGCTGGCAGCGATCAGGACGATCAGCGTGACTGGATCGCGCAGCGATGACAGGCCGAGGTATCGAACACCTTCGAGCGCGAGCTGCGTCAGAGGTATGTCGATGTTGAGCTTCGCCAGCGCCGTGTTGGGCGTAAGCGACCCGTAATACACGAGAGAGAACACCTCCCAGACTGCGATCGGCGCCAACCCCAGCAGGCTAAACCGCAGCTGACCGCGACGCTCGAACGTCTGCGCGGCCCACAACGGTCCGATGAGCAGCACGGCATCGGCACGCGTCAAGAACACTCCCGACAGACACAGTGCCCGCACTAGTTCGCCGCGCGGGCTCGGGCTGGCACGACTCGCGACGACACTCGCGACTAGAGTCAGGTTGAGAAGTGGATTCTCGAGCCCGCAAACGCTGAACTCGATGAAGGCGCAACTACCCGTCAAGATCACGATCGTAACGATGTATTCGAGCGGATTCGCGCAGATGCGCCTCAGCAAGATCACCGTAGCTAGGCTCAACACCACTGCCACCGCGGTCATGCTGAAGAACATCTCGTGCGCGACGCCGTAGACGGCCAGGCCGACGAACATCCAGAGTGGATGCGTGTACGCCTGCACGCGCTCGTCCGGGTTCCAGGTGAGGCCCCAACCCGACCAGAAGTTTCGAACGGTCCGAAACGTGATGTAGGCGTCGTCGCATTGCCAAGCGCAGACCAGGAGCGCGTACATCACGATCGCGAGCGCAACATAGGTCGCAATCTGTACGGCCAGTGATCGCGCGGGGACTGTCGGCGCGAGCGACCATGGGACCGACGGTTGTGTCACCCGGCAATGGTATCGAATCGCGATCGAGTTCGCAGTACGCTATCCGTTCGAGCCGACCGTTCGGCCGCAGCTTCCCTTGCGAATTCGCACTCCCAGGCTCCTCGCAGTGTTGCTCTCGGCGGCAGTCGCCGTCCCTGCACTCGCGAACGGCTTCGTCTGGGACGACGCGGCGCTGATCACGCAGAATCCGACGATCGCTACGCCGCTGACGACCGTGCTGACCGCCGCGTTCTTGTACGACCCAGCCACGCACACCTCGCACTATTACCGGCCGGTCACGCAGCTTTGGTATGCGCTCATCCATCGGATCGCGGGTCCCGCGCCGTTCGCGTTTCATCTCGGCAGCCTCGCGCTGCATCTGGTCACGGTGTGGCTCGCCATAGGCTGGGTCGAGCGTCGCTTGCGCCCGCAGCGGACAGCGACGGACGGTGACCTGCGACGATTCGAGCTTACGGCCGCGCTGGGCAGCTTGCTGTTTGCATTGCACCCCACGCGCCCGCAGTCGGTCACGTGGATCTCGGGTGCAGGTGATCTGTTGTGTTGCCTGTGGTTTCTGCTCGCGGCCGCTGCATTCGATCGACGCGAGCAGCAGCGCAGTGCGGGCCCGCTAGCGGCGTTGTTTTGCGCGCTGGCGGTGCTCAGCAAGGAGAGCGGAGTAGTCGTGCCGATCGCGCTGGGCATCGACGCAGCGTTGCGCGCTTGGGATGTTGCTGCGCGCAAGCGCGTGGGCGGTGCATTGGCGTGGGCGTTCGGCGGCGTTGTCGCTGCGCTCGCGCTGCGTGCGCTGTTCGCTCCGCCGATGCCCCGGTCCGAGCTGAACTTGCTCGCTATCCCGCGCGTCATCACGTCGCTCGGATACGCCGCGAGTGCAGTCGTGTGGCCTTGGAACCCGCGCTTTCAGTTGAACGTCTCCGCGGAGACGCTCGCGTCGTACGATCCGAGCATCCGCTTTTGGTTCGAGTTCGGCGTGCTGATCCTCGCCGCGTACACGACACTCTGTGTCTACGCCCTGCGCCGCCCACAGCTTCGGCCGCCGTTGGCTGATCTGTCTGTCGCACTGCTCACGCTGGCCCCGTCGTTGAACCTGGTGCCGATCGGCGTCGGATTCACACTGAGCGAGCGCTACCTGACGCTACCGCTCCTCGCCGTCGCCGCGCTCGCGTCCCGCGCCCTCTTGCGGATCTCGGCTCGCCCTGTTCCCGTCGTCGCGATCGCTGCGTGCGCCTGCAGTGTGCTCGCGTTCTTCAACCTACGCGAGACGCGTGTACTCGCGAGCGAGCGCACTCTCTACGAACACTTCTACGCCCAAGACCCGCAAGAGCTATCGAGTCTCGATCACCTCCTCGAGGTGCGGCTTCGCGCCGGCGAAATACTCGGCGCGCGCGCACTCTCAAACGCGCGATTGCAGCTGATTTGGAGCGGCGGCGAAGCACCAGCGCCAAGCTCGATCAAGTCGCCGCGGCGCAGCGCCGAATGCGCGCTCGCACTTCTCAGTGCCGTTCGATTCGAGCTCTTGATCACCAGTGACGAGGATCAGTCGAGGCTCCTTGAGCTCCGAAGCGTGTTGGACCAATTTACCGCGAACGACGCGACCTCGGTCACACTTCGGCTCGCGGGCCAGGATTTCGGGTTACCAATCGATGCGGCAGCGCGCGAGGCGGCCCGACGACCGACAGCCGCCGGAGACTTGCGCGAGGATCGAGTGCTGGCGCACGCCCGCACGCTCGATCTCCCGACTGCGGAACAACTGGCGCGAGAGTGGTTGAGCGCCGACCCGGCTTCACCGCGCGCTCGGAGGTTATACGTACGCACGTTGCTGTGGCAGGAGCGTTGGACCGACGCGCTGCAGCTCGTCGGACCGGGCGATGAGGCACTCGCAATTGAATCGGCAATACATCGCATCGAGTCGGAGCGCGCAGGCCCGGATCCCGATCGCACTCGGCTCGTGCGCGCGGAAGTCTTGGCCGGGCTCGGTTTACCTGCCGCCGCGCAGGTATTGATCCGCGATCTCCCGCCGGGTGCGAACCGTTCCCGAGTCGCCGCCTCGATCGCGCTCGCGGACAAGCGTCCCGATCGCGCGCGCGCGCTCGGCTTCGCCCCGCCGGCGTTGCCTTTTGCGCGAAGCTCATTCGCGGACTACGAACGCGCAGCACCTCTCCGCGCAGGTCCAGCATTGGTCGCAATGCCGCGCTGAAGTCCTCAACGAATCGTGCGGCAACCACAGCACTAGTGGATCTTCTCGCCACGCACCAGCATCGCTACGAACTGCTCGATTCGCTTCGCTCGCGTCTCCGGCCGCTTTGCCGTCTGCAGACGCCACAAGATCGCGTAGCGGTTCGCACCGTTCAACGTCTTGAAGAACGCAGCCGCCTTCGGCTTCGCGGCGAGCGCTTTCGCAAAATCTTCCGGAACGACAGCGCTCTTCGGCGAGTCGTATGCCGCATCCCAGCGACCATCGGCTTTCGCACGTTCGATCTCGGCGAGACCCGGCGCTTCCATTTCGTCCCGGGCGATCAACCCAGCGACTTTCTCGCGATTGATCTTCGACCAAATGCTGCGCGCACGACGCGGCGTAAATTTGGTGAGCCAGTGCGAGTCGTCGATACCCTTGCCCTGTCCATCGATCCACCCCCAACGCAGCGCGCCGTCGACGGCTTCGGGATACGTGATCGACTTCTGCCCGGACCCCTTCTTCGCGAGCTTGATCCAGATGCCCGGCGACGCTGTGTGATTACGCTTCAGCCAGGTCCGAAACGCCGCAGCATCTTTGAACTCCAGAGTGTCGAACTCGGTAGCCGCGACCTTGATCGCAACGATCTTGCGAACAGGCTTCGCGACCGGTGCCTTCTTCTTCGCCGTCGTCTTCTTCTTGCGTGTGGCCATGCCGTAGCCGCTAATATCTCACACATGGAGATGCTTTCCACGTACGCCCGCGTGCTGCGGCAGCTGGGCGCTCGCAAACGGCTGGCTTGGACGCTACTGCTCGCGAATCTGACACTTGCGATCGCCCACTTCGCAGAGCCGGTGTTGTTCGGACGCGTGATCGATGCCTTGTCACGCGCGAGCTCCGGCGCGCATCCGATCACGCTGAGCGAGCTCGCGCCCTTGATCGGCGCGTGGGTTGCGTTCGGCGTAGTCAGCATCGGCGGCGGCGTCGCCGTCTCGTTCCACGCAGACGTTCTGTCGCACCGCCTGAGGCTCAACGCGATCGCCCACTACTTCGAGCACGTACTCTCACTGCCGCTCGGTTTTCATCTCACCGCCCACTCCGGACGCCTCATCAAGGTCATGACCTCGGGCGCCGACGCAATGTGGGGGCTCTGGCTCGGCTTCTTTCGCGAGCATTGCGCCGCACTCGTCGCGCTCTGCGTGCTGCTTCCAACGACCGTGTTCCTCAACGTCTGGCTCGGCTCCCTCTTGTGCGTGCTGGTGCTCGGCTTTGCGGTGTTGATCGCGCTGGTCGTACGCAAGACGCAGACCGCTCAGCTTCGCGTCGGCAAGTTCCACACGCGGCTCGCAGAACACGCGTCCGATACGATCGGAAACCTGCCCGTCGTCCAAAGCTTCACCCGCGTCCAAGCCGAGCTCGAGTCGCTCCGCGCGCTCAGTCAACAGTTCTTGGACGCGCAGCTTCCCGTACTCACGTTTTGGGCCGTGACCGCGGTCGCGACGCGCGCCGCTGCGACGTTGACCGTGACCGCAATTCTGGTCGTAGGCACTTGGCTCGTGCTGCACTCCAAGCTCACGCTCGGCGAGCTGGTCACGTTCATCAGCCTCGCGACGATGCTGATCAGCCGGCTCGATGCGACCGTCGCGTTCATCAGCTCGCTCTTTCAAGAGTCGGTGAAGATCCGCGAGTACTTCGAAGTCATCGACACGCAACCGAGCGTCCGCGAAGCGCCCGATGCAAAAGTCGCGGCGCGATTTCGGGGCGAGGTGGAGTTCGATGCAGTCTCCTTCTCTTACGATGGCCAGCGCCGCGCCGTCGACGGTGTGAGCTTCGACGTCAAAGCAGGCCAGACGATCGCGCTCGTGGGGACTACCGGCTCGGGTAAAACCACCACACTCTCGCTGCTGTATCGCGCGTTCGATCCCGAGTCCGGCTGCATTCGCATCGACGGCGAAGACGTGCGCCGCTACACGCTCGACTCGCTACGCCACAACATCGGCATCGTGTTCCAAGAGCCGATGCTGTTCGCCCGCTCGATTCGAGAAAACTTGTTGCTCGGCAATCCCGATGCGACCGATGCCGAGCTGCAGAACGCGGTCGATCGCGCCCAAGCGTCAGACATCGTCCTCACCCTACCCGAGGGTCTCGACACGCGTTTGAGTGAACGCGGGCGCTCGCTGTCGGGCGGCGAGCGCCAGCGGCTGTCGATCGCGCGAGCGCTGCTGAAGGCGCCACCGATCTTGATTCTGGACGAGGCAACTTCAGCGCTCGATGCCCGAACAGAACATCAGATCAAGATCGCACTGGATGAGGTGATGCGCGACTGAACCACGTTCGTGATCGCGCACCGCCTCGCGACGGTGCGCAACGCAACCCGGATCTTGGTCTTCGATCACGGCCGGATCATCGAATCCGGCACGTACGAAGAACTAGTCATGAGCAACGGCAAGTTCGCAGAGCTCGCGAAAGCCCAGTTCATGGCCGCCGAGTAGCCGCTATGCGTTTGCGACAGCCTGAAGTCTCGTCAACTCCAGCTGGTAGGCACGGTGATTGAGCGCCGCGATGAAGGCCTTGCCGCTCGCGATGACCACGTCGATGTCAGTCGCCTGCCCGCGCGACGTGATCCCATCCGCCGAGATCCCGATGCTGACCTTGCCCTGCGCATCCGACCCGGTGCTCAGCGCATCGATGTGATACTCGTCCATCTGCACTTCGGTGTTACCGGTGCACTCTTTCAACGCCTGCACGAGCGCGTTCACCGGACCATTGCCAGTCGCCTCACGCGTGAGCGTCTTGCCATCCACGCGCACGGTGGCCTTCGCCCAAGGGTCGAGCCCGGTTCCGCTGCGCGTCTCGAGCGAGACGAGCTCGTAGCGATTCGGCACGTTGAACACGTCGTCCGCGACGAGCGCGGTGAGGTCCTCGTCGTAGATGTTCTTCTTGCGATCCGCCAAGTTCTTGAAGCGATCGAACACCTGATCGAGCTGCGCCTGACTCAACCGATAGCCGAGCTCCGTCAAGCGGCTGTGCAGCGCATGGCGGCCGGAATGTTTGCCCAGCACCATCTTACTCTCGGTCACTCCGATGTCCTCGGGGCGCATGATCTCGTACGTGCGGCGATCTTTCAGCATGCCGTGCTGGTGAATCCCAGCCTCGTGCGCGAAGGCATTGCGCCCGACGATCGGCTTGTTCGCCGCGATACTCAAGCCCGTCAGCTGACTCACGAGCCGGCTCACGTTCATGATCTCGCGCGCGTTGATCCGCGTATCGCACCCGACCAAGTCTTTGCGAACGCGCAACGCCATCACGAGCTCTTCGAGCGCAGCGTTGCCCGCGCGCTCGCCGATGCCGTTCACACAACACTCGACCTGCCGCGCACCGGCCATGATCGCAGCGATCGAGTTTGCAACCGCCAAGCCGAGGTCGTTGTGGCAGTGCGTCGACACGACGATCGGCTTGTCGCCCACCACGTGTGTCATGATCTCTTTCACGATCCGCGTGTATTCGGTCGGCATCGTGTACCCGACCGTGTCCGGAATGTTCAGCGTGGTCGCGCCGTTCTCGACCGCACACGCAAACACTTCCTTCAAGAACTCGAGGTCGGTGCGCGTCGCATCTTCGGCCGAAAACTCGACGCTCTTCGTGAGCGACGCGCAGTGCTTCACGCCACGCCGCACTTCTTCGAGCACCTGTTGCGGCGAGAGCTTGAGCTTGTGCTCCATGTGGAGCTTGCTCGTCGCGATGAACACGTGAAGCCGCGGCTTCTTCGCACCCGACACAGCCTTCCACGCAGCTTCGATGTCCGGATCGCGCGTGCGGCACAAACCCGCAACCTCGGTGTCGTCCAAGACCGCAGCGATCTCGCGCACCGACTGCAACTCACCAGCCGACGCCGCCGGAAAACCCGCCTCGATGATGTCCACGCCCAGCGCCTCGAGGTTGCGCGCGATGCGCAGCTTCTCCTCCAGCGTCATCGTAGCTCCCGGCGATTGTTCGCCGTCGCGCAGCGTCGTGTCGAAGATTCGTACGTGGTTGTCCGTGGTCATGGCCTCAGCCTTTGGCGATGCTGGTGGGATGTACACTCGAGATGCGGCTGCGCCGCTCCGAGAACACGCCTTGCGGTTCGACTTTGTCTTTCACGAGTTTGTATTCGAGCGCATCGACCATCGCGTCCCAACTCGCGTGGATCACGTTCGGGCTCACACCGACGGTGTCCCAAACCTCATCTCCGTCGCTCGACTGAATCATCACGCGTACGACTGATCCGGTGCCATCTCCGCTGCTGAGCACGCGGACCTTGTAGTCGACGAGCCGCACGGCCTTGAGCGTCGGATAAAACCGATCGAGGAGCGAACGCAGGCCTTTGTCCATCGCGTGCACGGGACCGTTGCCCGTCGACACGATGCTCGCGACTTTTCCACCCACTTCGATCTCGAGGTTCGCGACGATCTCGTCGCTGCCGCCGATGCTACCGAAGTGATCTTCTTCGATGTCCGCGCTCACAGTCAGCTTCTTCAGCTTGAAGAAACGCGGACGGCGACCGAGCGCCTCGTCGATCATCAACTTGAACGAAGCACCTGCGGTCTCGAACTGATAGCCCTGGTTCTCGAGGTCCTTCAGCTTCGTCACGATCGCCCGCGTCTCGGGCGCACGTGGATCGAGCTCGAAGCCGAGCTCCAGCGCTTTCATCTCGACGTTCGCGCGACCGGAAAGATCAGACACCAAGATCCGCCGCTCGTTGCCGACGGACTCGGGCTCGATGTGCTCGTACGTGCGGCTGTTCTTCCGAACCGCATCGACGTGCACGCCACCCTTGTGCGCGAACGCGCTCTGCCCGACGTACGGCTGCTGCGACCACGGCGCGCGATTCGCGAGCTCGTCCATGCTCCGCGACACGTGCCGCAAGCGTGTCAGTTGCGCGGTCGTCAAACAGTCCACGCCGAGTTTCAACTTCAACGCTGGAATGATCGAGACGAGGTTCGCGTTGCCACAGCGCTCGCCCCAGCCGTTGATCGTGCCCTGCACCATCCGCGCGCCGGCTTGCACCGCAGTCAAACTGTTCGCGACTGCCATCTCGCTGTCGTTGTGGGTGTGAATGCCGATCGGCTTGCTCAAGCGCGACAGGACGTGCTGCACCGCAGCAAACAACTTGTGCGGCATCGTGCCGCCGTTCGTATCGCACAGCGTGAGATAGTCGGCGCCGCCGCTCTGAGCTGCACGAAGTGCAGCCAGTGCGTAACTCGGGTCATCGGCGTAGCCGTCGAAGAAGTGCTCCGCATCGAAGATCACTTCGCCGGTGCGCGCCTTCAGATAACGAACGCTGTCTTCGATCAGCTCGAGGTTTTCTTCGGGGGTGATGCGCAACGCCTCGATCGCGTGCAGCTTCCAGCACTTCCCAAAAATCGTGATCGCGGGCACGTCCGCCGCCACCAGCATCTGAAGGTTCGAGTCCTGCTCGCAGCGAATGCCGGCGCGCCGCGTCGACCCGAACGCAGTGAGCTTCGCGTGCTTCAGCTTCAGCGACTTCGCCTGCTGGAAAAACGCCTCGTCCCGCGGGTTGCTACCTGGCCAGCCGCCTTCGATGTACGAAATGCCGAGCTCCTCAATCAGTCGCGCAGCCTTCAGCTTGTCCGAAACCGAGAGCTGAACACCCTCACCTTGGGTGCCGTCGCGGAGACTCGTATCATACAGGATAACTGTCACGGGCATTCACCAGGGCCTTCAGAAACCCATTCTTTTCGCGGGTAATCGCCGATCACAACCGTGCAGCGCATCCCCGGAAACCCGGGTCCCACCATAGTTTCACCCCGCTCGCCGCACAACACCCGGCGATGAGGGGTTTCTAAGCACAGCGGCCTTCCGTGGCTTAATGGGGTCTGCGCTAGCGTGCGAGCGCACGCCGAGCGATGGCCAGGAGGCTGGCCAACACGCCCAAGCGTCCCATGTATTTGACGATAAACAACGGCGTAGCGTCGGGCCGAAGGTCGCGCGCCTGGACCCCGTGCATGCCTGTGAATGCCCCATAAACCGCAGCGAGGAGCGTCACCGCGACCGCGACGTGAACGCCGATCACCACCCCGCGCGTCGCACCGCTGTCGCGCACGAGCAGGCTCGCGCCGAAGAGCAGCAGCCCGAGGATCAGCGCCGTGTCGCGAAGCATCTCGATCGGGCCGGGCAACATGCCGATCGACAGCAGCGAGCCTGGTGCCTGACTCGCCAGCACTTCCCACACACCTGCCCCTGCAGCGGTGCACAACACGATGACCGCGAGTCGCAACATCACGCGTGCGCTCTCGGGTGTCGACATTGGGTCTGCGTCATAACCGAACCCGCGCAGGTTGCAAACGCGAGTACCTCCGGGCCCGATCCTGGCCAGCACTACGGCGGTTTGATACACCCTTCGCCATGTTGGATTTACGTTACGTCGTCGAACACCTAGACGAGGTGCGCGCTTCGCTCGCCCGGCGCGGGCCCGACGCCGGTAAGAGCCTCGAACCGATCGCCGCGCTCGCCGAGCGCCGAAATACGGTCATCGCGCGACTCCAAGCGCTCCGTGAGCAGAAGAACGAAGCCAACAGTGCGATGGCGAAGCTCGACAAGGCGAGCGACGCGTTCAAAGAGCGCCGCGAGTCGTTGAAGCGCATCTCGGACGAGTCGAAGGAGCTCGAGACCGAGCAGCGCGAGACCGAGGCCGCGCTCGACAGCGTGCTGCTGATGCTGCCGAACCTACCGGACCCGAACGTGCCCGATGGTCTCAGCTCGGACGACAACGTCGAAGTGCGTCGTTGGGGCCAAGAGCCGAAGTTCGAGTTCACGCCGAAAGACCACGTGGAGCTCGGCACGACGCTCGGGATGTTCGACTTCGAACGCGCAGCGAAGCTCAGCGGCTCGCGCTTTTCAGTGCTCAAAGGCATCGGCGCGAAGCTCGAGCGATCGCTGATCTCGTTCATGCTCGACCTCCACACGACCGAGCACGGCTATCTGGAGATTTGGCCGCCGGCGCTCGTCACCGACGAGAGCTTGCGCGCCACGGGGCAGCTTCCGAAGTTCGAAGCGGACTTGTTCAAGATCGCGCCGGATTGGCAAAACCACATCTCGGCCGAAGTTAAGAAACAGCTCCCGCATCGCGAGCTGTACTTGATCCCGACCGCGGAAGTGCCGCTCACGAACCTGCACCGCAACGAGATCATGGAAGATCTGCCGGTGAAGTACTGCGCGTACACACCGTGTTTTCGTTCGGAAGCCGGCAGCGCCGGTAAAGACACGCGCGGACTGATTCGCCAGCATCAGTTCGACAAGGTCGAGCTCGTGCGCTTCGAGCAACCCGATCGCGCTGAAGCTGCACTCGAGGAGCTCACGAATCATGCGGAAGAAGTGTTGAAGCGGCTCGAGTTGCACTACCGGGTCGTCGAGCTGTGCGCGGGCGACCTGAGCAACGGCGCGCGGCGCTGCTACGACATCGAGGTCTACTTGCCGGGACAGAGCGCGTTTCGCGAGATCTCGAGCTGCTCGTGGTTCGGCGACTTTCAAGCGCGCCGCGGGCAGATCCGGTATCGCGCGAAGGCCGGCGACAAGCCGCAGATGGCTCACACGTTGAACGGCTCGGGTCTCGCAGTCGGCCGAACGATGGTCGCGATTCTCGAGCAGTACCAGCAAGCCGATGGCAGCGTGCGCGTACCCGATGCGCTCGTACCGTACCTCGGAGGAATCAAGGTCCTTCGCGCATGAGTGAACCGGCCATCGCCGAGCAGGTACCGCTTTCGCAGTACACCACGCTCGAGCTCGGCGGGCCGGCCGAACACTTCGTGCGCGTCGCCGATCGTGCAGCGCTGATCGATGCGCTGCAGTGGGCGCGCGCACGCACTCTGCCGGTTCAAGTGATCGGTGGCGGCAGTAACGTCGTGATCAGCGATCACGGGTTGCCGGGGCTGACCGTGCGCATCGAGACGCGAGGCGTGACGGTGTCGCGCGCAGCTGACGGCGTCGAGCTCCACGCCGAAGCGGGCGAGCCTTGGGATGGGCTCGTCGCGCGCGCAGTCGCAGACGACCTCGCCGGCATCGAGTGTTTGTCCGGCATCCCGGGCCTCGCGGGGGCGACACCGATTCAAAACGTCGGCGCGTACGGTCAGGAAGTTTCGCAGACCATTCGGCGGGTCGAGCTGCTCGATCGCGACTCGCTGCAAGTGTCGACGCGCACTCACGCCGAGTGCGGATTCGGGTATCGAACCAGCGCGTTCAAGGCGGAACCGAATCGGTTCATCGTGCTCGGCGTCACGTTCGGACTGCAGGAACACGGCGCCGCGAGCGTTCGATACGCCGAGCTGGCGCGGGCGCTCGCGAATCCGCAACCTTCGCTCGCAGCCGTACGCGACGCGGTGTTGCAGCTTCGGCGCACCAAGTCGATGGTCCTCGATCCGGCGGATGAAAACCGTCGCAGCGTGGGGTCCTTCTTCTTGAACCCCGTGCTGCCTGACTCTCGAGTGCGCGACGTCGCGGCGCGCGCGCTGGCGGCAGGCCTGATCCAGGCCGAGTCCGAGCTGCCCACGTTCGCAGCTGAGAGCGGCACGAAGATCCCGGCGGCGTGGCTGATCGAACGCGCAGGATTCACGAAGGGTCTACGCGCCGGCAATGTCGGCATTTCCAGCCGTCATACGCTTGCGCTCGTGCACCACGGGGGTGGGTCGAGCGCGAAGCTGGTCGAATTAGCGCGCACTATTCGCGATGGCGTCTTGGGGCAGTTTGGGGTGCACCTACATCCAGAGCCCGTTTTATTGGGCCTCCCGTTCTAGTACTGCTCGTAAAACATGCGATGTGGCGCCGGGTCTGCTTCAATCAGCAGGATGAACTCAGAACAACCCGAAGCATTTCAGAAAGTCGAAGCACAAGAGCTCGGCGATGCACTGCGCGCGGGCCTCGGCACCGAAGAGGACGAAGCGTTCGACCAGTTCATTCCGTACCAAGATCAGCAAGTGTCCACGGATTATTGGACACCGCTCCGAGTCGCGACACGCGCGGCGCAGTGGCTGAATTACTTCGGTGCGCGAAGCGTGGTCGACGTCGGGTCGGGTGTGGGGAAATTTTGCGTCGCAGCCGCGCTCGGCAGTACGTGTCAGTTCACAGGCATCGAACATCGACCGCGTCTGGTCGAAGCCGCGCGCACGCTCGCGCAGCTATTCGAGGTCTCAGATCGAGTCGCGTTCGTCGAATCGGCGGTGATCGACGTGGGCTGGCCGAAAGCCGACGCCTACTACCTCTACAACCCGTTCGGAGAGAATCTCGCGTCGGAGAAGTTCCAGATCGATCGCGACGTCGAGCTCGGTCTCGCTCGCTACCAGCGCGAGATCGCGGCCGCTGAGCGCTACATCGAGCACGCGCCGCGAGGCACCTTCGTGCTCACCTACAACGGCTTTGGCGGTCGCGTCCCCGACAGTTACGAGGAAGTCGCGGTCGATCGCGACCTGCCCTACGAGCTCCGAATGTGGCGAAAAACGCGGCAAACCGGCGCCGGGCGTGTCTGGCGCAGCGGCTGACCTCGGCTAGTCTCGGTCGCTTGAAGCGTCCCTCGTCGGGTCAGAGAAAACCGCTCTGCGCGGAGTTTCGCTCTCGCGCTGTACCGCCACTGCAACGCATCTCAATGCTCGTAGCCGGGTGTGATTTACTCCACCCTTAGCCGTGACTCGTAGCCGCATCATCCAGTGGGGCTGGGCTACCGAGCACGAACCATTGAGTTGCGATGCACGACATCGTCCCGGACACACTGCACGCAAGCTCCGTTGCCACGGACTCCCGACTCAGCATCGGGAGCCTGGTTGCGGACGGGCGGTTGCACGTCCTCGAGACGCTCGGACGTGGGGGCATGGGCGTCGTGTATCAAGCGTTCGACTCGGTCCGCCGCTGTCCTGTCGCGGTGAAGACGATGCACCGCACCGATGCGGTCTCGATCTACGCGCTCAAGAACGAGTTTCGCTCGCTGAGCGACGTGAACCATCCGAATCTGGTCCGCCTGTTCGAGCTGTACCGCGAGGGCGACAAGTGGTTCTTCACGATGGAGCTCGTGCGGGGCGAGCGCTTCGATCGCTGGGTGCGGCCTCACGGCAAGCTCGATGAGCGGCGGCTGCGCCAGGGCTTCGCACAATTGCTCGACGGAGTCGCTGCGGTTCACGCCGCGGGAAAGCTTCATCGCGACATCAAACCGAGCAACGTGCTCGTCACCGCCGATGGACACGTGGTCGTGCTCGACTTCGGCCTCGTGACAGAGCCGCATCTGCACGCGGTAGGTGAAACCGTTACGGACGCGAGCGTCGTCGGGACGCCTGCCTATCTCGCCCCGGAGCTCGTGCTCGGAAGTCGCGCGACGATTGCGAGTGACCTTTACGCGGTGGGTGTAATGCTGTTCGAAGCGCTCGCGGGCCAGCTGCCGTTCGAAGGCTCTGCGCTCGAGTTGCTGATCGCGAAACAGCAGTCCGCGCACGCCTGGCCGCGGTCGATCCAACACAGCTTGCCTGCCGATCTGGTCGAACTCTGCGACCAACTGCTCGCACGTCAGCCCCAAACTCGGCCTGACATGGCGAGTGTGCGCAGCCACTTCGAGAGCCTCGGTCGCGATTCGACGGCTCCGAGCCCGCGGCCGTTGCCGCTGACGGCGGCAGACCTGATCGGGCGCGAGTCGGAGCTCGAGCGGTTGCGCGCGGCCTACACCGTGAGTCTGACCGGGCGCGCGGTCGCCGTGTTCGTATCGGGTGAAAGCGGGATCGGGAAGAGCGCGCTGTGCAACGCCGTCGTCGATGAGCTCGCGCGCGAAGGGCACGCGGTCGTGCTGCGCGGACGCTGCAATGAGCGCGAGAGCGTACCGTTCAAAGCGCTCGATTCGCTCGTCGATGATCTCAGCCGGCACTTGCGCCGATTGCGGTCGGAGCAAGCCGCGGCGTTGCTGCCGCGCGATGCCGCGGCGCTCACGACGTTGTTTCCCGTGCTCGCGCGGGTCGAAGTGTTGGCAGATGCTCCGGCGCGGCCGGCGACCGATCCACACGAGCAGCTGCGGCGTGCGTTCGAAGCGTTCCGCGAACTCCTCACGCGGCTGCGCGATCGGACTCCACTGATCATTCAAATCGATGATCTGCAGTGGACCGACCGCGACTCGACGCAGTTGCTTCGGTACCTGTTGCTGCACGCCGAGCCCACGCCGGCGCTGATGATCTTCAGCCACCGCTCGGAACGCGGAGGGTCGGATGAGCTGCTCGACGTGGTTCTGAACTCGGCCCAGGCCAACCGTGAAATTCAAGTGGAGAGCATCGAGCTCGAGCCGCTGCCGCATGATGCCTCCAGTCGGCTCGCGAAACGCTGGCTCGCGGGCTCGCACACGGAACAAGCCGGCGAGATGTCCGAGCGCATCGAGCGCGAGGCGCACGGCAATCCGTTCTTGATCGGCGAGTTCGCGCGCTTCGTCGCGCTGCACGGCGAGATCGACACCGAAGACCTGTCGCTGCACGTCGTGCTGGATGCCCGGCTCGCGACGATGACGCCATCGGCGCGCAAGCTGCTTCAGTTGTTGACGCTCGCGGGGCAGCCGATGGCGGCCGACCTGCTGCTGTTGGCGGCGGGTGCGACGCACGCAGACGTGGACGCGGTGCAAGCGGCCCACCTGATCCGTTCGAGCGGCAAGGCGAAGATCGAGTTCTATCACGACCGGATCCGCGAGCGACTTTGCGAGTCGATCACGGAAGCGGATGCGCGGTCGCTCTACGCCGAACTTGCGCACGTCTGCGCCGACCGGCCCGATGTCGAGACAGACACGCGCTGCGCCTACCTCGAAGGTGCGGGGAATCGTTTGGAGGCGGCGACGTGCGCAGCATCCGCGGCCGATGCAGCGGCGGCGGCACTCGCGTTCGATCGCGCCGCACGGCTCTACGAAAAGGCGCTCGATCTCGGCGCCTTCGATCGAGCAACTGGGCTGAAGCTCACGCAGGCGCTCGCGCACGCGCTCGAGAACGCAGGCCGCAGCGTGGAATCCGCCGAGGCGTATCAGCGCGCCGCGCTGCTCGCGCACGGCGACGACAACTTGGACCTGCGGCGGCGCGCGGCCGGGCAACTGCTGGCCGCCGGGCACGCGAACGAGGGTTTGGCGGCGCTCGAATCGGTGTGTGCCGACATCGGTTTGAAGCTACCGACGCATGCCAAGCTCGGAAATCTCAACCTCGTCTGGTCACTCGGCAAGCTTCGGCTCGCGAAGCCGGCGCCCGAGCCGCGGCCAAGCATCGGGGTGACTGCGGCGGAGCGGCGACGCTCGCTGCGACTCGACGTGCTGCAGACCGCGTTCATCGGGTTGCAGTCTTACTCGCAGGTGAACGGCGCGCAGCTCGCGCACGAGTATCTACGTGAGGCGCACGATCAAGCCGACATGCGTCATGTCGTGTGGGCGCTCGGCTCGCTCGGAATGGCGGTGAGTGAACGGGCGCTCTATCCAGAGCTGCTCGCGCGAATGGAAACGATCGCGGCCGAGGATGGCCGCCCTGAGCTGCGTGGGTTGGTGTGTGGCCTGCGCGGCTTCGTTGCGGGTCGCGCCGGAGAACACGATGAGGCGCGCGCGTGGTTTGGCAAGGCACTCGCTGCGTACGCGGATTGTTTGGGGATGCAGTGGCAGATCGACTACGTCCACGTGTTCGATCAGCAGAGTGCCTCGATCCGCGGCGACTACGCTGAGCTCGCGCGTACGACACCGGAGCTGATCGACGCGGCCTGCCAGCACGGTCGCGCTTGGACGAGCGCGATGCTGAGCGGGTTTTGGGGGATGGGTGCTTGGCTCGCATTCGACGACGCCGCGGGCTACCGGCGCGAGCTCGAGCGTGCGCTCGTGCAGTGGGGGCGCCACGGTGCGCTCCTGCCGTCGAATCGCGCGAGTTACGGTTTGCAGCGCGCGGAGGTCATGCTTTCGGTCTACGAAGGCAACCCGTTGATCGGGCGCGAGCTTCTCGTGCGACGTTCGAACGCCCAGCTGAAGCCGACACATCGCCGAGATCACAAGTTCTTGCGTAGTATGTGCTGCGTCGCAGCACTCGGCAGCGCGCGGGCGGGTCGGCTGCGGCTCGCGGATCGCATGGCGTTGCGTGAAGAGGCGCGGCCTACTTCGGAGCTGCGGCGCTCACCACAGTTTCAGGGCAGTGCGCATCAGATCGACGCCGCGATCGCGATCGACGAAGGGCGGCTGAGTGTCGCCGAACGCGAGCTTCGCGCGGCCGTGCGTCAATTCGAGTTGACGTCATCGCCAGTGTCCGCTGCGGCGACACGTCGCAGGCTCGGTCAGTTGATCGGTGGGGATGAAGGACGCGAGCTCGTGCGCGCGGCCGACATCTTCTTCGAAACACGACACGTGCGAAACATCGAAGCGTTCAACGAGCTCTTGTGTCCGGGCTGTCGTTCCGACTGAGCTCGCTGTCGATCGCACCGTCACTCACGAGATCGTTCGCGCTGGTGATCCCACTCACTCAGTGAGAACGACGTCGCGCGTATAGATAGCAGCACTTCATCACTCGCTGTCTCAACCGGAGCGACATGACACGTGACACAAGTAGAGATGGGTGGAAGAACCGTCTTCGTTATTCGCTGCTGACGTCCTGGCCGACCGCTTGGGGCGTTTTGAATCGAACGAAGTTCATCCACGCGCACGTCAACCGGTGGTTGATCGACAGCTCGATTCGGATGGCGCGCACCCGGCCGCATCCCTTGAGCACGATGTGCGACTATTCGAGCGTCGAGAGCCTGCGCGACAAGACCTGGTTCACGCGGCATTTGCCAGCGGTCGAACCGCCGAAGGATCTTCCGAGCCCCGACGCGGTCGCAAACCTGTTCGCGCGGAAGGACAAGGCCAAGCTTTCGAAGAAGTCGACGATGTTGTTCGCGTCGTACGCGCAGTGGTTCACCGATGGGTTCTTGTTGACGAACACGACCCCACCCGACCCGCGCAAAAATCACTCGACGCACCAGTTCGATCTCGCGCAGCTCTACGGGACGACGCGCGAGGTCACGGAGCAGATCCGTGTGATCTCCGAAGCGTCGGGGCAGCGCGGGCGCCTAAAGAGTCAAGTGCGCCGCGGTGAAGAATACCCGCCGTACCTGTATGACGAGAACGGCACTCGCAAGGACGAGTTCAGTGCGGTCCCGGATCCATTCGGTCCCGTCGGCGCTTTGAGAGACGAGTCGCGAAGAAAGACAATGTTTGCGTTCGGGGGCGAGCGTAGCAACACGACTCCGCAAACCTCGATGCTCAACGTGTTGATGCTGCGCGAGCACAATCGCGTCTGCGGCGAGCTCGAGTGCGCTTACCCGTCGTGGGACGACGAGCGTGTGTTTCAGACCGCGCGCAACGTTCTGATTGCGCTCCAGCTGAAGATCATCGTCGGTGAGTACATCAACCACATCACCCCGTATCACTGCCGGCTCGAGCTCGACCCGAGCGTCGCTTGGAAGGCGAACTGGAATCGCGAGCCCTGGTTCGCAGTCGAGTTCAATCTGCTGTACCGCTGGCACAGCCTGATCCCCGAGAACATCTATTGGGGCACGAAGCGTTACTCTACAAACGACTGGTTCCTGGACAATCAGCCCTTGATCGAGGGTGGCCTCGCGCTCGCGTTCGAAGCGACCAGCGCGCAACCGGCGGGCGAGATCGGCCTTCACAACACGCCCGGTGCGCTCCTCAGCACGGAGATGGCAGCGATCAAACAAGGGCGCGCCAATCGGCTCGCGTCCTACAACGACTATCGCGCGGAGATGGGTTATCCGCGCGCCGCTACGTTCGAACAGATCTCGAGTGATCCAGAGATCATCGAAGGCTTGCGAGCGCTCTACGGAAGCGTCGACCGTGTCGAGTTTTACGTCGGCCTGTTCGCCGAGGATCCGCGCGAAAACGCTGCGGTACCGGCGCTGCTCGGTCGCATGGTGTCGCTCGACGCGTTCTCGCAAGCGCTCGTCAATCCGCTGTGCAGCGAGCACGTGTTCAACAAAGCGACGTTCTCGGAAGTCGGCTGGCAGCGCATTCAGCAGACGAACTGTCTAGCGGACCTGGTCGCGCGCAACGTGAAGGGCGGAAACAAGCTGCTCGTCACGATGACGCAGACATCGGTCCCTCCCAAGCCTGGCGTCGCAGCTGCACGCACCCAAGAACACGGCCCCCTCCGGGCGCTCGCGCAAACTGAGGTGGCCCAATGAATCTCGCGCATCCAAGCTCACGCGTTCCGCGCTTTCGCGCGTTGATCTCCGCGGCAGGTTCGCCTCCCGGCCGCATTCCTGCGCTTCTTGCGCGCTGGCGCGACCGCTTCTGGAAGTTTCTGGACTCCGTCGAGGAGCGCGAGTTGGCGCCCGTTGCGTTCACGACGGTTCTGCCGCTCGAATCGATGACTCACGAGGAGCGCACCGAGCTCCTCGATCGGCTTCGCGAGCTCAATGGCCCGAGCTCGCCGCTCATGAGCACACCCGGAATCTGCCGCATGCGTCTGACAGTTCGCGCGGACTCGGACTTCGATGTGCACCGCACCGAGTGTTATCCGTTCGGCGCGCTCGTAGTCGACTGCACGCATGCCCGCGATCGCGAAGATTTCCTGTACGAGCTGTTCGAGATGCACGGGAATGTGCTCGATGCGGCGCTGAAGCACTGTCGCGACTATCCCGGCATGAACGTGATCGACGCCTGCGTGCGTCTGCTGTTCAGCGCAACAGAAGAACGAAAGGTCGCAGCAAACGACCCGTGTAAGCCGATTCCCCTGAGCGGGTTGCCCCAACTCCACGAGTACGAGCACGAAGTGCCGGATGAGCGCTTGTGGATCGAACGCGCCGCCCTACTCGCCCGAACCGCATCGCGTAAAAAGACGCGGGCCGCGCGGCGGATCGATCCCGAAGCGAAAGCCGTGCGCGGTGTGCACCCGAAACATCATGGCTTGCTGCAGGCCAAGTTCCTCGTGCGCGATGATCTACCGTTGAAGTTCAGGCTGGGCGCATTCAAGCCGGGCGCGAAGTACGACGCGCTGATTCGCGTCTCGAACATGTCGACGACTGAGAAACCCGACATCGAACCCGACGCGCGCGGACTAGCGATCAAGCTGGAGGGGCTTGCGCTGGGAGCGGATCGCTCCGAGTGGCAAGTCGGTGAGTTCGCCGGGCAGGATTTTCTGCTCGCGAGTCATCCGGTGTTCTTCGTCAAAGACGTTCGCGACTATACGGTGTTCCAACGGCTACTTGCGAAGCGCGGGCCGAGGTTCGCGCTGTTCATGCTCCGGCGCCCGCGAGAGCAAGCGATCTTGAAGCGCGCGCTGCGTGGAGGCATCGACCACCCTCTCAACCTCGAATATCACAGCATGATCCCGTACGCGCTCGGATCGTGGGCAGTCAAATACCTGGTTCGGCCAGTCACGCCGATCAGCGTTGCAGCCGAGGATGCGCGTCGATCGAACGACTATCTTCGCGAGCGTATGCAACGCACGCTCGATCCCAAGACGGGTCAAGCCGTACGGCTAGAGTTTTGTTTGGTCGTGCCGACTAGTGTACCGCCGTCGGTCGAAGATGCTCGCGCCGATTGGAAGCCAGATCAATCCACGATCGTGCCGGTCGCGACGATCGAGATCGAGCGGCAAGACTTCTCGACGCCCCAAGCCACGAAGCTAGCGGAAAACGTCGAGTTCACACCGTGGCACACGCTCCGCACCCATCGCCCACTCGGAAGCCTCGGCCGCGCTCGCCTCGCAGTCTATCGCGAAAGCGCCGAACATCGCGCGCAGGCGAACCTCGAACCCTGAACTCTCACCGTCATCGATTCAAGCGGCGTCAATCCCATGGCGCGTAGGGCACGGCGGTGCAGCTGCGGTGCAACATCGCAGCCACGGGCTGCAGCAGATCGCGGCACAGATTGACACGCGCGCGCGGACGCGGACGCAGCTGATGGCGTCCGACGCGCGGCATTCTTCTTGCTCGTTCGCGCAACGCTGCTCGGCTTCCGAGCGGCGCGAATCCATACGAGGGGAGAATGACCATGAGAGTACGAACGCTCCTGGGATGCGTGGCTTTGTCGCTTTCGCTACTATCGTGCGCACAAGACGGGGACGACGCTGACGAGGTCGAAGCACAACCACGCGGAGTCGTGAGACTCCAGCTCACTGCAGCGGACAGCGGCGGCGTGCAGTATCGACTTCGCAACGCGCAGTTTCAGATCTCCGGTTGGCCGGACAACGTTGGAGGACCCTGGCCGGTGTGGGAGGACGACGGTGGTGTCTCAGCTGGAGCCGGTGGCAACCCCGGCTTTCCACCTGGCTACGTCAACATCGTAGTCTCGAGCGAGACCGATCCGGATGCTGAGTTCATCACCACGCGGCTCATCCCCGGCTCTTACAACATCAACTTGATGAACGACGATTGGTATCTCGAGCGTGAGACCGAGGACGGGATCGAACGCGTCGCACAGGTGGTATTGCTCACGCCGCGGTACCAGTACGTCTACGTGTGGGATGGAGGCGTGGCGTACGTCAACTATACGTTTGGCGTCGATGGCGAGCCGATCGACTTCCGCAGCGGTGAGCTACAGATCGGCATCTCGATCGAGAAGCCGGGCGAACATTGCCCGGGCGGTGGATTCGGCGGTCGCGGTGGTTCGGGCGGCAACTGCGGTGCAGCCGGATTTGCCGGTGGGTTCGGCGCAGCTGGTGCCGCAATGTTCCCGTAACGCTCAGCGCGCGCGATGAGTACCGGGTGCTACCTGCGGTATGCGGGTGGCACCCGGGATCGCGTCCAGCGTTCCGCGAGCCAAGCGATCAGCGAGCCTATCGCGTACGCGACGAAGTCGAGCGGATCGAAATGCGTGCCGAGCGTGACGCGAAGCACGGGGATGTGTTCGAGATGCAAGCGCTTCACCAGATCGAAGTACTGAGAGACTTCGATCGCGCACGCGAACACGAACACGCCGATCAGCGCGGGGATGGTGGGAACCGCGAAGAGCGCGCGCACGAAGCAGTACATCAAGATCACGACCAACACGTCGCCGATGAAGGGTCGGACGAACTGATCGTGCACGACGAGCGCGATGAAGATCTCGATCGCGAGCAGCGCTACGAACAGGGTCGAGTAACGCTTCGAGACGCGCACGAGACCACGTGTATATCAGAAACGACCGCCGAGCACCGCAGCGGCGCCGTCCGGGCGCGGCGCGACGGCCACCCGCAGTGTGAGGTTGGACGACGTCCGCGAACGCGACTTCGACGGTCGTCCCGATTGGATTACGTCCACGCTCGCATACGTGATGAACGCTAGCGCACCTCCGATCCAGAGGCCGATGGTTGCAGCGGTGAAACCGCTGTTGAAACTTTCGTCGGGATCCTCCACGGCTCCCTCGAATAGCCGATAGGTCGCTAGGCCGAGCAGCCCGAACACGAACGCGCTCCCGACTACGATCACCGGCATGACGAAGAACGAGAGTGCCGCGCGCCCAACTTCTCCGTTCAGCAAGTGAACGGTTGCCGGAATGGCTACGCCGAGAATCGCTCCCGCGATCGCGTAGCCAGGCCCAAAGTCGGTGCCGAGGACAAAGAGCGCGCTGAATCCGAACGCAACGACGGGTGCGGCTACATAGGCACCAGTGAGCTCGAGCCGATAGGACTTCTGCGGCGGCGACGAGTCTTCGAAGTCAGGTGGCTTCTCGCGTTCCGCTTCAGCGTTTCGCGCGGCAGTCCACGTGGGAGTTGGACGCTCGACTCGTGGTGGTTCGGATACAGGCGTGTCTTCGGCGTGCGACACCTGTGGTACGAAGAACATCGTCGCCGCCATGAGCGGCGCCGCTACGAGCACGATTCGAGCCGTCGCGATGTTCATGCGGCGTGATTGTGCAAGGCGCGTTCCGCACTCAGCCGATCCAACTCAAATTCGGATCGAGGTTGACACTGAACGCGTGATCAGCTATACCACGCCTTCGCTCTTCAACGCCGCGAGAGGTGCCGCGTGACGCAAGGCTGCAAGCTCTACCTCACTTACCGCAGCGAATACCTGGTGCTGCACGACTTGTGCGTCGGAGTTCGAGATCGACGAACTAGCGTTTGGATGCCGATGCACGTCGCGGCGTGTGCACACGTGCTCGGGCCAGTGGATTCGATTGAGACGAGTCCGTTGATTCCGAGCAAGGTTCGCATCGGTGAGCAGCTGTGCTTTCGCGCGCCGGCACGAAGAGTGGTGACGGGTCCGATCGTAGCGATCGAGGAGCCTTCGGCGAAGTTGATGGATCAAGCGGAGCGTCAGTGGAAAGAGTTGTTTCAGCCGAGCGATCGGCGTCACAGCATGATCGTGTTGGCCGAGCGCGAGCGCTGAGGCTGCGTC
>Ga0193752_1000421_pt1 | contig 41637 bp, 30 predicted proteins | sample H1c1metaG_FD_144924 | JGI IMG/M metagenome (GOLD analysis project Ga0193752, IMG submission 144924) | Soil microbial communities from a riparian zone of the East river system, Colorado, United States - H1c1 | ecosystem: Environmental > Terrestrial > Soil > Riparian zone | place: USA: East River...
CATCTTTTCTTTTAACGAAATCAGCAATGGTATTGATCCAATAACATCGATTACTGCAAAAAGCGTGAAGGTGGCTGTGATTAATTTGTCGACGTCCATTGAAATCGGGATTTTGATTAGTTTAAAGCGCCAGTACTCCGTCACTCATTTCCAGAACAGTCGTTCTTTAAATAAAATGTATTTGTTTTTGAGTTCAGAAAGGCAGGTGCCACAAAGACAATCCTGGAATCGTTCTTCAATAAACATTTTTTCTTCAGTGGTAAGTTTGATGCCATAGCATTGGCAATTAGTGATATCACCTGCTCTGCATTCAAACAGCCGCTGGCATCTTGGACATGATTTCGATTCGTGTTTTGACATATAAAATATATGTGCTCCGGATCTCCAGATCCGGAGATTTGTGAAGTGGGTGAAGTCAACGGATCAGGAGATCCATTGCACAACACTACAAATTATACCGCACCATTACACCCGCATTATAATTTATACCGGGGGCTGCATTATAATATCTTCCCGCAGCGGCATTGATATCATTGCCCAGGCTATAAGTGCGATTGAAGATATTATCCACGCTTCCATAAACATCAATCATCAGGCCCTCAATAACTGAACGCCGAAACCCGATCCTTGCTCCAAGCAAATTAAAGGCCGTTGCAATATCAGTATTGGCATCATTCAAAGGAACCGGATCACTGTAATACCAGGTTGCATGACCATACAGTCCCGGACGGGTTGCAATATCAATTCCGGCAGAAATAACATGAGTCGCCACGCTTGGAATTTTTTTACCAGACAGATCAGTCGTTACCTGCTTATAGTCACGATAAGTGAAATTGTTCCAGGTATGGCTGAAGAATAACTTCGAACTACTCAGAAAACCTTCCTTGGATCGGAACAACTGATAATTAATACCGGTTTCAATGCCACGCTGACGTGTTGATCCGGCGTTCTCGAAATAATCAGCGCCACTTGCATCACGGCGCTGGGCCAGTGTGTTTTTCATCTGGAATATGAAACCATTCACTTCCACAAATAATTTATCTTTCAAAAACGAGCCGCGTACTCCCGCTTCATAGTTAGTTCCTGATTCGGGATCCAATGCAGTGTTGATAATACCGGTTGATGGTAACAACTCTGCAAGGGTAGGGGGAGAAAAACCTTTGGCAACTGAAGCATATACCGAAAAAAGACCATTGATATTCTTAAGAATGCTTACGCGTGGTGCTATCTCATTGTTATAAGTTCTTTCCTGGTCAGCAGGTGGGATAACAGAGACGCGACTGAAATCAATGGACGATTTATTTAAACTGGCTCCTGCTGTAAAGATCCATCCGGAATGCAACTCAAGTTCGGCCTGAGCAAATACAAAATATTGAAGATTGCTGACCTCGTCGTCGGTTTGCAAGGTATCCTGAACCCCGAGTTTGTTCCCATATACCTTAACGTTAGAATATCCCTGCTGCGCTTCTGCACCAAATACTATTTTAAGATCCGAAGTTCCCAGGTGTTCATTGTATTTGAAAACAGTACGGCCACCAAAATGTGGTTCATTGCGTTTTTCGTAATTTCTGATGGTTGGATTACGTATCTGCGAAAAAGCACCGTATAATGCAATAACATTTTCAAATTTAGAACTGAACTGGTACCTGTTACTAAACCCGCTCAGAAAGGTTTTTTGACGAATAGTTGCCTGGGCCTGTACCGCACCCGGGAACCCTCCGCCTGCGGGCCTCGCGGCACGTGGGTTCGCTGTAAACTGTGCTTTGGTAAGTCCGCCAGGCGTTTGGTAGTCCAGGTCGCCATATAAAAAGAAAACATTCAATTCATCTTTGCTGCCGGCTTTGATTTTTGATTCGTAGCTAAGCACTTCCCTGTTCATGGCACTTTGTTCACGATAGCCATCTGATTCCTGGGTTGAATAAGTCAGCGTATTCTGAAAATCTTCTTTTCCAAACTTAACAGTAGCGTTCAACGAGCGTGTACCGAAGCTACCAATGCCGTAATTGATCGCAGCGAACTGCTCCCAACCCACCGGCTGACTACGGATCAGCATCGCACCACCGGTACCGGCACCATATAAACTGCTGGCCGGGCCCTTAATAATTTCAAGGGAACTTATATTATAGTATCCGAGTTGATTTAAATAACTGTTACCGCCGGGATCGGTGAAGGGAATATCGTTCCAGTATAATTTTACATTCCGGACACCGAAAGGTGAGCGAAGGGAACTACCGCGGATATTTAACCGATAACTGCCGGGTGATCGTTCTTCCATACGAACACCGGGTATAGTGTTGAGTGCCGGTAAAATGCTGGTATTGCTAAATCGTTCAAGTTGGGTCTTTCCAACAAAACTAACCGGAGCAGGTATATTGATCAATTTCCGGTTTTGTTCATAAGCAGAGATGACTACTTCTTTTAATGTTTCTGTTGAATCAGCCTTAACTGGTTCTGGTGGGGGTTGAATTTGTGACCAGCCATGATTCATAACAACGATGCCGGTTACAACAAGTAAAAATTTTTTCATTTCGATTGGATTAGCCTGATTTATCATAAAGGTAGAACTAAATATTTTCTATCTTCCGGCCATGAAGTCGGCCAAGCTAAATTTATTTGACCTTACCATGATTGTGATCGGCCTGGTCATCGGAATGGGCATCTTCAGAACATCTTCCGATTCGGCCAGGGAAGCTTTGACGCCGGCTGTTTTCTTTACCGCATGGTTTGCCGGAGGCCTGATAGCTTTATGTGGTGCACTAACCTATGCAGAGATTGGCTCACGTTATCCTGTTATTGGTGGTTATTATAAGATTTTTGCATATGCCTATCATCCGTCAATTGCTTTTGGGATCAATTGCATTATTCTTATTTCCAATGCTTCTTCACTTTCCGGAGTGGCGCTTATAGGAAGTGAATATATATCACAGGTAATATTTGAAACCAGTCCGCCCAATTATGTGAAAGCTTTTATTGCCATGGGTGCGATAGTGGTATTTTATGGGATCAACCTGATGGGTCTGCGTATGAGTTCAAAAACACAGAACGTACTTATGCTGATCAAAATTGCCATGATCATGTTGCTCATCAGCGCGTTATTTTTCCCATCGATTCATAAACCCGTTACTGAGTCCATAGCTATAGCTACAGAATATACCTGGACAGAATATATCAAATCTTTCGGACTTGCTTTGATAGCTGTATCCTTCACCTATGGCGGATATCAGCAAACGATCAACTTTGGCGGCGAAGTTAAAAATCCGCAAAAGATCCTTCCAAGGGGAATTATAATTGGAATAGTTGTTATCATATTATTATATCTGACGGTGAATTTTGCCTATTATAAAGTAATCGGATTTGAAGAATTAAAAGTGTCCAAAGGCATCGCCGCCATTGTAGCAGAAAGAATGTTCGGACCTACCGGCAGAATAATATTTTCAGTATTGCTTTTTTTTGCGGTGCTGGCTTATGTAAACGTTTTGTTGCTAAGCAATCCAAGAGTGATGTATGCCATGAGTCTAGATAATATCCTGCCGGCTGCATTCAGAAAAAAAGATGAAAAGAAAGATGTGCTAACCGTAAGCCTCACTGTGTTTGCAGCTATCTGTATCATTGTATTGTTCTTTGCTGATACTTTCGATAAGATACTCAGGTTTACCATCTTCCTCGATTGTATCGGTATGGCATTTTCAGCCGCCACTATTTTTATTTTGAGAAGGCGAACAAAACATCTCGATAATACCGGGATATATAAAATGAAACTTTATCCATTGCTTCCGTTAATCTTTATTGCGGCCTATACTTTTGTCGCCATCAGTATAGCTATAGATGATTACAGAACTGCGCTGACCGGACTCGCCGTGTTAGCCGGCTTCGTTATCATTTATTTTGTCAGCAGAAGATCGACCGGAAGAACCGTTTAAATTGTGATACATGACCGATTCATTGAACCAGGATGCGCAGTCCTCATCAGACGACAATCATCTTTCCTTCATTTTAAATGAGCTCGGCGAAGACCGTGATCAATACTTCCAGGCCGTTTCACCTCCGATCATGCAGACCAGCAATTTTGCATTCAAGACCATTGCTGAAATACGCGAATCTTTCAAGGATGAATTTGATGGATATCTTTATTCGAGGGGATTAAATCCGACTACTGATATCCTGCGCAAAAAGCTGGCAGCGCTTGATGGCGCTGAGGATTGTCTTGTTTTTAACAGCGGCGCTTCAGCCATCTTCGCCTCCGTTTTTGCCAATGTAAAATCAGGTGATCATATTGTTTCTGTTGACCAGCCATACAGCTGGGCGCAAAAACTATTCAACAATGCCCTTGTGCGTTTCGGAGTAACTACCACCTATATAGATGGAACACAGATCGAAAATTTCGAGAGGGCCATTCTTCCGAATACAAGGATCATTTATCTTGAATCGCCAAACTCCTGGAATTACAATATGCAGGATCTGCCCGCGGTTGCCGAGCTCGCAAAGGCAGAAGGGATCATCACCATAGTTGATAACAGTTATGCAACACCGTTATACCAAAAACCAATATTAATGGGAATCGATATGGTTTTGCAGTCTGCAACAAAGTATATCGGGGGGCACAGTGATGTAGTTGCCGGGGTGCTAACCGGCAAATATGAGATGATGAAAAAAATATTTGACAACGAATTGATGAATATGGGAAACGCGATCTCCCCGTTTAATGCCTGGCTACTGATTCGTGGGTTGAGAACTCTCCCGGTGCGAATGGCGCGGATCAGCGCTTCGACTGTGAAAGTGCTCGATTATCTGCGTTCACACTCAAAGGTCGAATCGGTTTTATACCCTCATGATCCTTCTTTTCCGCAATATGAAATGGCTAAAACGCAACTGAAAGCTTGTGGCGGATTATTCACCCTGGTGCTTAAAGCCGAAAGGATGGACGAGATCGTAACTTTTTGCGAGTCGTTGCGACATATGCTTATTGCCGTAAGTTGGGGCGGGCATGAAAGCCTGGTTTTACCAAAATGCTCTTCTATGGATGCCGCAGATTTCCAGGCTTCGAACCGTGAGCATCGTATGGTGAGATTTTATGTTGGCCTTGAAGACCCTGAATATATTATCAGGGATTTTGAACAGGCCTTTCGGAAAATGAGCCAAAACGGTTAAGGGGAAACATTTAATAAGAAATTATATGAGAAAAATGCGCCATAAGACAGTTAATAAGACATCTAAACATAGAAATTCCTCATTATCTTTAGCGCAGAGGAATAGCTGACCGTTTATCAAAATTAAAAAAAGCCCGGTAACCATTACTATTACTTTTGCCATTATTTATATGAACATGAGAAAAGTCCTTTTTTCCGTCGTCTTTACCTCGGTAAGTTTCATAGGATTCACCCAGGAAAAATGGGATCTTAAAAAAGCGGTGGAATATGCGCTTGCTAATAACATTTCGGTTAAGCAGGCTGATGTTGATGCAAGAATTGCAGCTATCCAGTACAAACAAACACGGATGGCTCAGATACCTAATCTTACTTTTAGCGGAAACGTTGCTTACCGGTCGGGCCGGAACCAGGATCCGGTAAACTTCGGCCTGATTACGCAGAGCTTTCTAAGCAATGGATACAATCTTCAGACAGGCGTGGATCTTTTTAATTTTTTCAACCGCCAGAATACTATAGCTGCCAACAAATATGAAACCCAGGCTTCGCAGGCAAACGTCGATAGGGTAAGGAATGATATATCTCTTAATGTCGCCAATGCGTACCTGCAGGTGTTGCTGGCAAGGGAGCAGGTTAATATCAGTGACGTACAGGTTAAACAGACGATCGCCCAGCTCGATAATACCCGGAAACTTGTTAATGCCGGATCTTTACCCGAACTGGAGGCTGCAAACCTGGAGGCACAACTGGCGCGCGACAGTGCTACACTTGTGTCGGCCGATGCTACGGCAGTCACAAATCTGCTTGCGCTGAAAGCTCTTTTGAATGTGGATATGGCAGCAGAATTTGATGTGACCACGCCGCCCATCGATCAGATTCCGTTGGAGAGCCTGGCCGAGTTACAACCCGAACTGGTATATAAGATTGCGCTAAACAAGCAACCGCTGCAACAAGTGAATGCATTAAGGGTGAAATCATACGAACATTACGTGAAAGCGCAGCGGGGTGCAATGTATCCTACCTTGTCTGTTTTCGGGCAGCTTGGCACAAACTTCAATAACCAGGGCACCAGGATAATTGGCAGCTCAATGATCGATCCGCAGATAGGAAAGGTTAATGTTGGTGGTGTTGATTATGGTGTCTATTATCCCCAACCAATTCCAAGAACGTTTTCCGGCAGAAATCCTTATTTCAACCAGCTTGATCAGAACTTCAGTCAACAGGTCGGACTTAGTCTCAATATTCCCATTTTCAATGCCTGGCAGGCAAAGGGAGGTTATGAAAGAACAAAGATGAATCTGGAAACCTTCAAACTGCAGAGTGAACAGGATAATATAACCCTTAAACAAAACATCTATCAGGCATACACCGGCGTAGTAGCAGCACTTCAGAAGTTCAACGCGAACCACACCACTGTAGTGAATACCGAGAAAGTATATGAATTTGCAAAAAAACGTTACGAACAGGGATTGCTGAATACCTTTGATCTTATCATCAGTCAGAACAATCTTACCCGTGCGAAACTCGATGAAGTATTGACGCATTACGATTACGTTTTCCGGATGAAAGTTTTGGAATTTTACAAAGGCGAAGGCATCAAACTTCAATAATATTAACTCCTGCAAACAACAACTGTTTTTTATAAATCTTTTGTATGAAAAAGAAAACGCTCTGGATTCTTATAGTTTTAGTTGCTCTTGTAGTGTTGTTGCTGGGATTAAAATCAGCGGGCATGATAGGCAAAGAGGAAGGTACCAAAGTGGCAACTGAGAAAGTTACTGCCCGAACCATTAGCGAAACGGTGACAGCCAGTGGAAAGATCTTTCCCGAAATCGAGGTTAAAGTAAGCCCGGATATTTCCGGTGAAATAATAGAACTGCAGGTTTTGGAAGGGGATAGTGTTAAGAAAGGAATGGTGCTTGCAAAGATCTATGGTGATATTTATACCACTCAGCGTGATCAGGCGGCAGCAGTGGTGAATCAGCAGGTGGCTACGGTGGAAAACAACAGGGCAATGCTTGAAAGCCTGATGTCGGCACAAGAGCTTGCACAAAAAACTTATGACAGGCAAAAACAATTGTTGGCTGATAAGGTGATCTCAAGTTCAGAATTTGAACAGGCTGATAATGCACTTCGGTCAGCAAAAGCCAATTACAATGCAGCATTGCAGGGAATTCGCAGCGGGCAGGCATCAGTTCAAAGTGCAGAGGCCAGTCTTGCCCGTGCAAATAAAGATCTTAGCCGTACCGCGATACTTTCTCCAATGGACGGAGTTGTATCACTGTTGAGTGTGAAGAAAGGTGAAAGGGTGGTGGGTAACTCTATGATGGCAGGTACCGAGATCATGCGTATTGCCGATATGAGTAAGATTGAAGTACGGGTTGATGTTGGTGAAAACGATATTCCGAAAGTGAAGCTTGGCGACTCTGCTTTGATCGAGATTGATGCTTATACAAACAGAAAGTTTAAAGGTGTGGTTACCCAGATTGCCAGCAGTAGTGCTGCTACTGCGACTGCATCAGCGGCGGCGGCTTCTTCAAACGATGTAACAAATTATAAGGTTTATATCCGGATTTTGCCAGAAAGTTATAAAGATCTCATCGATAGATCGAGGCCTAAGAATTTTCCTTTCCGTCCGGGAATGACAGCAAGCGCTGATATTCTCACCAAGACAAAACAGAATGTAGTTGCCGTTGCCATTAATGCAGTTACTACCCGCGAAAAAGGAACAGACAATGTGGCCGGCGCAAAGAAAGATGAAAAGAAAGAAGTTGGAATTCAGGAGACAGCAAAATCAGGACTTTCGGCAGATCTTGACGAAGTGGTTTTTGTATTGCAGCCAGACAAGACCGTTAAAAAAGTAAAGGTCAGAACTGATATTCAGGACATCAATTATATCGAAGTGCTGGACGGAATTAAAGTGGGTGATGAAGTGATCACTTCGCCGTATAATATTATTAGCAAAACTCTTAAAGACGGAATGAAAGTACAGGTTGTTCCGAAAGATAAGTTGTTCGAAACGCCTAAGTCGTAAAACTCCCCTCCTGCGAAGGAGGGGAAGGCGTCGAAGACGACAGGGGTGGTTGTTTTTGGTAACCGCATCCTAATAACCTTCGAAGTCCAAAGAACAACCACCCTCCTGCGCTAAAGCTACGGAGGGCAAAGCCCGCTCGCTACGCTCACCGCCCTCCTTCGCAGGCGGGCATCTAAAAAACTTTATGACTTTCGGTGTACTCGGTAGTGGCACATGGGCAACAGCGATAGCAAAAATGCTGACGGACAACAGGTATGTGATCAACTGGTGCTTCCGCGATCAGGCTACCGTAAATCATTTGCTGACCAGGCACCATAATCCAAAATATCTCAGCTCTGTTTATTTCGATACTGAATTATTAAGAATGCACACAGATGTAGCTACTTTTTTTGAAGAATCTGATGCAATCATTCTGGCTGTACCTTCGGCTTATCTTGAAGAGTATTTCAGTAAACTCAGCAAAAAAGAACTGACTAACAAACGTATAATTTCTGCAGTCAAAGGCATTTTACCCTCAAATAATAAATTGGTAAATGATTACCTGGCCACAGCTTTTGACTTTCCGATCAGTGATTATTTTACCATCATGGGCCCCTGTCATGCTGAAGAAATTGCTGCCGAAAAGCTATCTTATCTCACCTTTTCGGGATCTGATGTTAAAACATGCAGGGAAATAGCGGGTCATTTTGATTCTGAATATCTGAATACCGTTGTGAATACTGATGTGTACGGGGTCCAGTATGCTGCAGTAATGAAAAATATTTATGCCTTAGGTGCCGGTATCGCGCATGGTCTGGAATATGGAGATAATTTTTTAAGTGTGCTGATTGCTAACTGTGCAGATGAGATGGCCGGATTTCTGAAAAAAGTCGGGATTCCGCATATTGAAGTGGGTGTGCACGATCCGGAAGATCCGGTAACACATGTAAAAAATCTGAGTTATGCAGCCTCGGTTTACCTGGGCGACCTGCTGGTAACCTGTTATTCTTTATATAGCCGGAACCGCACATTTGGGAACATGATAGGCAAAGGCTATTCGGTAAAAACGGCGCAGCTGGAAATGAACATGATTGCGGAAGGATACAATGCATCGAAGTGTATTCATCTGATAAACAAGGAGATTACAGCTGAAATGCCAATTGCGCATTCCATTTATGAAATTCTTTGGGAAAATGTTAATCCCAGGGCGGGTTTTAAACAAATTGAGCAAATACTTGTTTAATATATAACGATGCCATTCTCATTTACATCATATGGCCCCATTGCAATACTGATCATGATCGGCGTGCTTTCTATTGCTGAACTTGTGAAGTATCTCCGTAAATCCCCTCCTGCGAAGGAGGGGAAGTCGTCGTAGACGACAGGGGTGGTTGTTTTTTGGTAACTGCAAACTAAAACAGGATGCGAGAAAACAACCACCCGCTCGCTTCGCTCGCCGCCCTCCTTCGCAGGAGGGCAGCTTAGACAAACAAATCTCCCGCAATACCGTCGGCAAATAACTTTCCTTCACGGGTTAGTCTGAAACTCAGATTATCTTCTTCCACTTTTCCGACATATTTCCTAAGTCCCTTAGCCAAAACTTCCAGGTTCTTCTCCCCGAACAATTTCGCAAATCTGGCCTTATCTATCCCCTCGTTTTTTCTCAAACTGATCATCACAAACTCGTTATGCCTGTTGTTAAAACTCAGTTCTTCTATTTCACAAGGAACCACTCCCGTCTGCAGAGCCTGGATATATTTTGCGTTATTGGCAACATTCCACTGGCGGGTGACACCATTATAAGAGTGGGCCGATGGTCCAAGTCCCAGATAAGGTTCGCCCGACCAGTAACTGCTGTTATGCCGGCTATGTTTGCCCGGTTTTGAAAAATTTGAAATTTCGTAGTGTTCAAATCCTGCATCACTCAGCCAATCCATCAGTAATACAAATTGGCGCGCCTGGTCGTCGCTTTGTACCGGTGGAGATTTTTTTTTGGTGATCATGTCGGCCAGTGCTGTCTGCGGTTCAACTGTCAGCGCATAACACGAAAGATGCGGGATGCCGAGTTGTAATGCCTGTTGAACATTGTGGCTCCATTTCTCGTCACTGAGACCGGGACTTCCATAAATAAGGTCAATAGTGATATTGTCAAAGCCAGCGTTCTGAACGATCCTGATAGATTCCAGCGCCTGCCCTGCGGTATGCGCCCGGTTCATCCATTGTAAATCTTCCTGGTAAAACGATTGTACACCCATACTTAGCCGGTTAATACCGGCTATTTTCCAATCCGATGCCCGGGCTACCGTAACATCATCCGGGTTTGCTTCAAAAGTGATCTCTGCCTGCTGGTCGATCGTAAAAAATTTGTGAAGCGTATTAAAGATAATGCCAAGTTCATCCTGATCCAGCAACGAAGGCGTACCACCGCCAAAGTAGATGGAATTCACTGTTTTGCCCTGCAGGTAATTTTTGCGTAGTTCTATTTCTTTCAATAAACCCTCTAAAAAATCGTTCTTGAGCTTTAATGAAGTAGAGAAATGAAAATTACAATAGTGGCAGGCTTGTTTACAAAATGGTATATGAAGATAAATGCCAGCCATGCCGTTCCTTTTTTTTATCGAATATTACAGTTCAATCTGATCGTTCCTGCATGGCAAAGGTAAAAGTATATCGTTATAACAGGCGGAGTATCGCCATGCCGTTGCTGCGTATCATTTTTTTAATCGTGCTGCCATGCCTGTCATTTGCGCAATATAAGCTCCGGATTGAAGCCGTTGATCGTGAACAGGGATTTGTGAATGATTCACTCAAACTTCAGACAACTTTCAGAAGCCGGGAATCCTGTTCGGAATACATCAACAAATTGCCTGACCTGCTTCTCGGCAAAGGCTTTGTTGCTGCTTCTGTAGATAGCATCAGGCTGGATAGCCTCGAAGCCAACATTAAATTGTTTGTGGGTGAAACGATGGTCTGGAAAAAAATCATAACCGATTCAGCAGACAAGACAGTCCTCGGGGCAATTGCGTGGAATCCGAAAACAATGGTTGATAAGCCGGTTAATTTCCGGCAATTTGAAACTGCCCGGAAAAAAATGCTCAATTACCTGGAGAACAGCGGTTATCCTTTTTCCTCTATCCGGCTGGATAGTGTTGCACTTGTGAACGGAGGCATCGAGGGACATTTAGTTATAGACAGAGGTCCTTTATACCGGATCGATAGTATTCGTAACATGGGAACCGCCAAAATCAGTAACACATTTTTGCAACACTATCTGAGCATACTGAACGGCAGTATTTACACAAAAGAAAAGCTACAGAGCATCAGTAAAAAAATAATTGAATTGCCTTATCTGCAGGAACAACAACCATGGAATATGACGATGCTCGGTACCGGCTCTATTTTGAACCTCTATCTTGCGCCAAAAAAGAGCAGCCAGGTAAATGTTCTTGTTGGATTTTTGCCAGCCAATACACAAACTGTAAATAATAAACTGCTAGTTACAGGTGAAGCGAATATTAATCTGAGGAATTCGCTGGGTAATGGCGAAACGATCGGACTTAACTGGCAACAGATCCAGATCAAATCTCCACGCCTCGACATCTCATTTTCTCAACCGTATCTTTTCAATTCACCTTTTGGAGTTGACTTAAAATTTGATCTTTTTAAAAAGGACTCGTCTTATATTAATATAGGCGCCCAGGCAGGCATTCAATATTCCATGTCATCTAATCAGTCTGGAAGTGTTTTTATACAGAATCTGAGAACGAATTTGTTAACCGTTGACACTTTCCAGGTCAAAAACACGAAACAACTTCCACAGGAGGCAGATGTGAGTTCAGTAAATCTCGGGGTTAATTACAAGTTTTATAACACTGATTACCGGCTGAATCCGCGGCGTGGAAATGAATTGGAAATTGTTGCGACTGCGGGTACGAAAACCATCAAAAAAAATAACGTCATCATTAAACTCTCAGAAGATCATTTTGATTTTAATACATTGTATGATACATTCAAGCTGAAATCATATCAGTTCCGTATAAACGTTATTGCGGCTCATTATCTTCAATTAACAAGAACATCAACTTTAAAAACGGCCGTCAATGGTGGCTGGTTTCAAAGTCCGAATATTTTCCGTAATGAGCTTTTCCAGATTGGAGGCTATAAATTGTTGAGAGGTTTTGATGAAGAAAGCATATTCGCTTCACAGTATGGTGTCGGTACATTAGAGTATCGTTACCTGTTGGGGCAGAATTCGTTCCTATTTGCTTTCGCGGATGGTGGGGTTACCAGGAACACTTCTCAATCAAGGAATCTAAAAAATACATTTATCGGTGGTGGACTCGGAATGGCATTTGAAACCAAAGCCGGGATATTTAATATTTCATATGCGGTCGGTAAAAGAGATGATTCTAAGTTCAGCCTTCGCCAGGCGAAAATTCACCTGGGATATGTGAATTATTTCTAAGGTGGTTCGGTGAACACAAACTTTAAACTGAATTAGAATATCTGAATTAGAATATCTGAATTAGAATATCTGAATACGAATTTCTGAATTAGAATTCAATTATCTGATGAATTCAATTTCAGACTGCTTACAATTATTTGAATAAAGGATTTATTATTTCATGAGATATCGGGTAATTTGCGCACCAATATTATCAGACCAAAACATTCACGTGCTGAAAATTCTGTTAACCACGCTGGTGTGCTGTCTTTTGTTATCACCCGGATTGAAAGCACAATCTCAAAATGATTCTGTCAGATCACCGCAGGATACGGTCAGCAGGGGTCAGGTCCGTGAATTGCCTGCAGCACAGAACCCGGTTCGCAAATCGCCTGCGTCACAAACGCCTGCACCACAAACACCATCGCCACAGACTTCCGGGCCGGTATCGCCACAAATATTGCAACCACGCGATTCAAATCATCTGCGGACCGCTGCGGCAGACTCAAATAAAAAATTACAGGATAGCCTGCGTCGGATAAAAGATTCCGCAGAAGCCAGACTTAATGCAAAATTGATCCGGGAAAAAATTGACGGCATTCAGACAGTTTTGAAGCAACACTTGTTTTTCAGATTTTTTAATAAGCCGGTTTACCGGACTGTTACCGAAAGAAAAACCAACGACAGTGACTTTCTCTTTTATTTTCTCTGTGGCCTTGTTCTTTATTTTGCTATTCTGAAACTTGCTTTCGGAAAATATCTTAATAATCTGTTTACACTATTTTTCAGGGTAACCATGAGGCAAAACCAGATCCGTGAACAGCTTTTGCAAACGCCTTTGCCATCGTTACTATTGAATATCCTGTTTGGCATATCAGGTGGAATGTACCTGAATCTGATCCTGTTTTATTTTGGCAAAAATCCGGATGCGGGATTTTGGCTGAGTTTTTTTTACTGTGTGGGTTTCCTGACCTTGCTTTATCTGGGAAAATTGCTTATTTTGAAAACGATGGGTTGGATTTTCAACGTAAGTAATGCAACCAATACATACCTCTTTATCGTTTTTCTCGTAAATAAGATGATAGGGATGTTTTTGCTCCCATTCCTTTTCATCCTGGCATTTCCTCATCCTGGGCTGGTTTCAGGAATGGTTACGCTATCCTTTATCCTCCTGATTGCCTTGTTCTTTTACCGGTTTATAATATCGTATCGGCCGATCCATAACGAAATTAATGTCGGCAGATTACATTTTATTATATACCTTTGCACGTTCGAAATAGCGCCCCTGTTGCTGATTTACAAGGTGTTATTGATTTTTGTAGATACTAACAATTAGAGAAATACTTAACTTTGCAAAATCCATAGGTAATTAAATATGGTTAAAAACGGGGTAAAAAACGCAGAAGCAGTGGGCAATAAGATTAGAAAGATACTAATCACTCAGCCCAAACCTGAGACTGACAAATCACCGTATTTCGAACTTGCCAGAAAATACAGTGTGCAGCTTGACTTTCATCCATTTATCCGACTTGATGGAATTCCTTCGAAAGACTTCCGAAAGCAAAAGATTGAAATTGCTAGCTACACGGCTGTCATTTTTACAAGCCGTAATGCGATTGATCACTTTTTCCGGATATGTGAGGAAATGAAAATCAGCATTTCGCAGGATACAAAATATTTCTGCGTAACAGAGGCAGTAGCACTCTATCTTCAAAAGTTTATTTTGTATCGGAAACGCAAGGTTTTTTATGGCGCTGATGGCTCCAATAAAAGCATGCTGGATGTGATCAACAAACACAAGGAAAATGAAAAGTTTTTGTATCCATCTTCTGAGAATCAGCAGGACAATGAAATCGTAAGCTGGCTAAAGGCACACAACTGCGGTTATGCCACACCGTTTATGTACCGCACAATCAGTAATGATGTAAAAGAAATTTTTACGCGTGGTGAATATGATATCATTTGCTTTTTTACTCCAAGTGGTGTAAAAAGTTTGTTTGATAATTTTCCAGCGTACAAACAGAATGGTACACGCATCGGTGCTTTTGGCAATAACACTTCTAAAGCTATCACCGAAGCGGGTCTTACGTTGGAAATAAAAGCTCCTTTGCCGCAGGCACCATCGATGGTAGCCGCTCTTGAACAATATCTTTCCTCAGTATTTAAGAAGAAATAATAGCTCCCCTCCTGCGAAGGAGGGGAAATGCCGAGGGCATGGGGTGGTTGTTTTTGGTATCCGCACTCTAATAGCTTGCGAAGACCAAAAAACAACCAGCCACCTACGCTAAAGCTCCGGAGGCCAAAGCCCGGTGGCCAAAGCCCACTTTCCACTCTCCTTCGCAGGAGGGCATCATCTTTGCATATCAAAGAAATGGCCAACCGCTTACAGCACGAATCAAGTCCATATTTACTACAACACGCAAATAATCCGGTAGACTGGTACCCCTGGAGCGAAGAAGCTTTTGAAAAAGCTTTGAACGAAAACAAACCCGTTCTGGTGAGTATTGGATATGCTGCCTGCCATTGGTGCCATGTAATGGAGCGGGAAAGTTTCGAAGATCATGATACTGCCGGTCTGATGAATGAACTTTTTGTTAACATTAAGATAGACCGTGAGGAACGACCTGATCTCGATCACATATACATGGACGCGGTGCAGGCAATGACCGGAAGTGGTGGATGGCCGCTCAATGTTTTCCTGACGCCTGCAAAAAAACCATTTTACGGTGGAACTTATTTTCCCCCAAAGCAGGCTTTTAACCGGCCCTCATGGAAAGATATCCTAATCAGTATTTCCAATAATTTCCGTGAAAAAAGAGAAGAAGTGGAACTTCAGGCAAACCATCTTACCGATCACATGGTGAAGGCAAACGAATTTGGTATCCGACAGCAGATTGATACTTCCAAAACGATAGTGTCGAAGGACCTTGCACACCAGATGTTCGGGAATATCATGAAAACCGCCGATAAAAAGGATGGTGGATTTGGCCATGCTCCAAAATTCCCTCAAACCTTTACCATCAGATTCCTGCTGCATTATTATTATCATACAAAAGAAAAGCAGGCACTTGAACAGGCCCTGGTTTCTTTAGACAAAATGATTGCCGGTGGAATCTATGATCATCTGGGGGGCGGCTTTTCGAGGTACTCTACCGATACTGAATGGCTGGCTCCTCATTTCGAAAAAATGTTATATGATAATGCTTTACTGGTTATCGTGTTGGCTGAAGCCTACCAGATCACCGGTAAATTGCTGTATCATCAAACGATAAAACATACTATTCAATTTATTGATAATGAGATGACCAGCCCGGAAGGTGGCTTCTATTCCGCCCTTGATGCGGACAGTGAAGGTGTTGAAGGAAAATTTTATACCTGGTCATATAATGAAATATCAGATATATTAGGCGAAGACACAGAAATGTTTTGCGAATATTACGGAGTGAAGGAAGGGGGTAATTGGGAGCACACAAATATTCTTCATACACCGATCGACCAGAACTATTTTGCTTCAACCAGAAATATGCATTCAGACGACCTGGGTTTATTCCTGTCAGCTAGCCGCCGTAAATTATTGGAAGTGCGGGAGAAACGGATCAGGCCTCAGCTCGATGATAAGATCCTTTTGGGCTGGAACGCTTTGATGATCAGTGCATTATGTAAATCGGCCGGAGCCCTCAATATGTCTGAATATACCCGGAAAGCAGTGAGTACCATGAATTTCCTGTTAAAGCGCTTCAGGCAGCCAGATGAAAGCTTTGCTCATACTTTCAAAAATAATATTTCAAGGTACCCAGCCTTTCTCGACGATCATGCGTATTTAATATCAGCACTGATTCATTTGCAGGAGATTACCGCTGACCAGGAATGGTTAAAAATTGCAAAATCTTTAACAAATTTTGTAGTTGAAAAATTCGGCGGAGAAGGACCATTGTTTTTCTACACACCTGTTGATCAGAAAGACGTTATAGTCCGGAAAAAAGAAATATATGATGGCGCGGTTCCTTCAGGTAATGCGGTGATGATGTGCAACTTATATCAATTGGGTATAATCTTTGACATACCAGAATGGAGATTCAGAGCATTCGAAATGGCAGCATCTTTAGAGGAAGCAGTGATCAAATATCCCGGTTCTTTTGGCGTATGGGCAGGTTTCATCCTTTCATTAAGCTATGGAATTCCGGAAATTGCGATAACCGGCGAGGAAAGTACTGTTTTAAGTAACGAATTTTTACGTAATTTCATCGGCTACAATGTTTTTCAGTCCGCAACCCTTCGTAACAAAGAATTCCCCTTATTAGCTGAAAAACCATATACCCGGGAAGCACAGATTTTCCTGTGTAAAGACTATGCCTGTCAGGCACCTGTAAAGACAGTTGCAGAGCTGGTTCAGTCGCTCGAAGGGGACAGATTACATAATTTTTCATAGTACAATATTTAGAGCCTGGTGACCGTTTAAGTAGGAGCTGAATCCATTAGTGACTTGCAGTTTTAAAAAATAAATTATAACCTTGTGATGAAGTCGGTAAAACATTTTTTTTGCCCAATACCCTTTAACATTATGAAAAACAGAAACTTATCCGCCTTATTATCCCTTACCTGCCTGGTAATGGTAACCGGTTGCGGCAAAATTGGGAAGTCATCTAAAGGCCTGCCGAATGATGGCCAACTACATGGTGTAGCTCCGGCAAACAAGTATAATTTAACCAAGCCGCCGGGCATGGTTTACATACCACCAGGAACCTTTCATATGGGTCCCAGTGATGAAGATGTCAATTACGCTTATACTGCGAGAAACAAACAGATCTCTATCAATGGGTTCTGGATGGATGCTACAGAAGTAACTAACAACGAATACCGTCAGTTTGTTAACTGGGTCCGGGATTCTATTGCAGCTACCATGATGCAGCTCGGTAAAGAAGTTGATGGTAAGTTTGCTGTTGACTGGAAAAAAGCCCAGACAATCAAATGGGGAGATAAAGCCACCATTGAAAAGATTGATCAGCTTATTCTTACTCCGGAAAACAGAATTTTCGGTAAGAAAGACCTGGATCCGGCAAAACTTGTTTACCTGTCTGAGACCTTCGATCTGAAGGAAGCAGCAAAAAGAGAAAATGCCGGTAAATCAAGATCTGTGTTTATGCTTAAGACGCCGACAAAGATCTATCCTGACACGCTGGTCTGGATCCGTGATTTCAGTTATTCTTATAATGAGCCTTTCACAAAAAGATATTTTTCTCATCCTGCATATGGCAATTATCCGCTGGTAGGGGTAAACTGGAAACAGGCTACCGCTTTCTGCGAATGGAGAACCCACCTGTTAAACTCTTTCCTTGATGCCAAAAAAAGAGCTACTGAATCAGATTTCCGTCTTCCAACAGAAGCAGAATGGGAATATTCAGCAAGAGGTGGCCGTTCACAATCAATGTTTCCATGGGGTAACTATTACCTGAGAAACAAAAAGGGTTGTTTACTCGCCAATTTCAAACCTGGTCGTGGTAACTATCCTGAAGATGGTGGATTTTATACCGTTCGTGCTGATGGATACTGGCCAAATGATTTCGGTCTGTATTGCATGGCAGGGAATGTTGCAGAGTGGACTTCTTCTCTTTTCTATGAAGGAGCTTACAATTTTCAGCATGACATGAATCCGGATATCCGCTTTAATGCGAAGGATTCAGATCCTCCACGTATGAAACGTAAGGTGATCCGTGGTGGAAGCTGGAAAGACGTTGGCTTCTATCTTCAAACCTCTACCCGTAACTACGAGTATCAGGACACAACCAAATCTTACATTGGTTTCAGATGCGTAATCGATCTGCCGCCAGCACAAAAGAAACGCTAAAACTTTCGCCTAACGCAAAATTTTAGGTCCATTTTACCGTTATTGAATTGATATTTTATTAAATATTCAAATAGGCTTGTTATTATCTAAACCCTCAATCCGTTTTCTAACTTTAAACATTAATCATCATGGCTGGAACTTCTAAATCACTTGACAGAATCGTAAACATAGTAGTGTGTATGGGCGCTGCTATTGTAATCTTCGGTGCGTGGCAGAAAATTACGCACCAGGCAATGGCAGATTTCTTTTTGACTGCCGGTCTTATAACTGAAGCAATCATTTTCGTAGTATATGCATTCTTACCGCCTCCGGGATCAGAGATGCACGCAATCGCTGAAGCTTTACCAAAATTAGCCGGAAGTGCTTCACATGGCAATCCAAACATGGAAAAAATGGATCAGATGCTGAAAGACGCTGACATTACTCCAACAAGTTTGAAGAGCCTGAGCGAAGGTTTCAAAAAGTTAGGTACATCCGTTACACATATTGCTGATGTATCAGATGTGGTAAAAACGACCAGCGACTATTCAACAAAAACAAAAGAAGCTACTGCAGCACTTGAATCAATGAAAAATGCTTATAATGGTGCAACAACCACTATTGGACATTTCAACACAGCTGCTGACGGCACTAAGAAATTTCATGAGCAGGTACAGGTACTTACAAAGAATCTCGGTTCTTTGAATGCAATCTATGAACTGGAACTGCAGGACACCAACAACCACCTGAAAGCAATGAACAGCTTCTATTCTAACCTGGCCAATGCATCACAAACAATGCAGGGCAGTGTTGAAGACGCTAAAAAGGCCCACGAGCAGATCGCTAAATTAGCAGGAAACCTGACCAGTCTGAACACTGTTTATGGTAACATGTTAAGCGCAATGCAGGGACGTTAATTCGTTCATTGACAGGAAATCCTGATCGTTCTAAACTATTCACTTTAAAATCGAAAAACCTAGCCCATGTCTTTACCTAAAGAGCCGAGGCAGAAGATGATCAACATGATGTACCTGGTGCTCACGGCCATGCTTGCAATGAATGTGTCATCCGAAATCCTGAACGCTTTCAAAACTGTCGACAACAGCATTTCCAATGCGAATGGCGTGTTGACAGGAAATAATAACCAGATTTATGCATCCTTTGCCGATAAACTGGCTGATCCCAAATCAGCGGAGAAGGCAAAGATCTGGAAGCCCAAAGCTGATGCGGCCTCTCAACTTGCCAAAACGCTATACGCGGACATCGACAGAATAAAAATGGAAATTAAGGTCGCTGCCGGATATAATCCAGCAATTGGCGACACCGCTTACGCAATTGATCACCTGGATGCACCAACACGCATCATGGACAAACAGGGCGAAGGCGAGAAACTTTATGCGAAACTGGCCGAATTCAAAAAGAATATGCTCGCCATTGATCCGGAAATTGGAAGGGAATTTGCGAACAAACTTCCGATTGATCTTACTGTGCCTATAGCACAGGATGGAACTAAAAAGACCTGGACTACGTCTTACTTTTATATGACTCCGGCTGTTGCCGCACTGACAATTTTGAATAAGTTTCAAAATGATGTGAAAAACTCGGAGTACCAGATTGTGAGCTATTGCCATAATAAAATTGGAGAAGTAGCAATCAGATTTGACAAATACGGATTCGTTGGAGGCCTTAGCTCGAGCTACCTGATGCCAAATGAAAAGCTTACTGTTTATGCTGGTCTTGGAGCTACAAGCTCTGCTTCTCAGCCTTCAATCACTATCAATGGCAAACCAACTCCGCTGAGTCCTGATGGTCTCGCGGTAGCGGATTTTGCAGCAGGCGGAACCGGTTCCGGTAAAGCACATGTTGTGATTCGTTATAAGGATCAGGACGGTCTTGATAAGGTTATTGAAAAAGATCTTCCTTATACGGTAGGTGCACCTTCAGGTGTTTCTGTATCTGCAGATAAAATGAATGTTCTATACCTTGGTGTTGAAAACCCTATGACCATTACTGCTGGTGTTGGTAGCGAAAAGGTGAGTGCAACACTCGATGGTCCAGGTAAAATCAGTAGGGTGGGTGGTCCTAAGTGGGTTGTAAAGCCAGAAGGTAGTCCAAGAGAGTCAGCAATAAATGTAATCATTGACGGAAAAGCAACTGCAGTAAAATATCGTATTAAACGTTTGCCTCCTCCTGCATCATTTGTCGGGTCAAAAAGAGGCGGTGCAATGCCGGCCGGTGATTTCAAAGCAATGGCAGGGGTTATTGCACGTCTACTTGATTCTGAATTTGAAGCTCCTTACAAGGTATTAAGTTATCAGGTAGGTGCAATCGGTGGAAGATATGCTGTTTATCAATACGCAAACAACGAAGGAAACAGGTGGTCAGGTAATGCAAAAAAGGTCATTGACGAAGCATCACCAGGCACAACGATTTTCTTTGATCAGATCAAAGTTGTCGGACCAGATGGTTCGCCGGTTGACCTGCCAATGATGTCATTCAATTTGAAATAAGTTTTATAAATCAGGGATAATGAAAAATCGAATCATCAAGCTGTGTTTACTGGTAACCGTTATGGCAGTGTTTGTGGGAAATGCGGATGCGCAGACCAAAAAGCCACTCCGGAAATCCACAAAACGCACTACTACCAAAGGCAAAACAACTACCAGGAATAACAATGCTGCCAACAATGCGGCTTTGGTTGCAAAAAAAGATACCGTTCCTGTACCAGCGGTCGTGCTGGAAGCAGACATCAAACTGGACGCTCCGAAACCATCATTGCGTAACGATAATGCTATCGAACGTAACCTGGTGAGAGAAAGGGTTCCACTGGCCTACGAGCACATCCGCGAAGATGATGCGGCGTATATACAGCGTGTATGGAGAGAAATCGACGTTCACGAAAAGATCAACCTTCCGTTTGTTTACAAAGCTGAAGGCGACAACGGTAACCAACGCTTCATTGTTATGCTGTTGAATGCAATCAAAACAAAAGAAGTTACTGCATTCAGCGCGGCTGGTGGTGATGATCGTTTCACAACACCTATGACTTTTAAAGAGATCGCTGAACTGGTAGTCGGTAAACCTTCTACAAAACAAATTCCAGACTGGACAAATGATCCGGATGGTTCCAAAGGTTTGCTGAAAGACACCACTATTGGCACTGAGTTCAACCCTGATGATATTGAAAGATACTGGGTTAAGGAAGATGTGGTTTTTGACAAAGAGTCTTCCCGTATGACTACCCGGATACTCGGAATCGCGCCTATCAAGACTATCCGTAATGAAGATGGTTCGTTCCGCGCAACAACTCCGCTGTTCTGGGTGTATTACCCCGATCTGAGACCTATGCTTGCACGTTATGATGTGTACAATGGCAGAAACTATGGTGCAAAGATGAGTTGGGAAGAATTGTTTGAAACACGTATGTTCTCAAGCAGAATTCTGAAGTCAACCATCAACAATCCTAATGATGCATTCATCAGCAGTTATATAAAAGATCCTATCCTTGCTCTACTCGAAGGAGAAAATATCAAGGAAAAAATCTTTAACTATGAACAGGATCTCTGGTCTTACTAATTAATTTTCTATTCTGATATTTTTCAAAAGGCACCACTTAAATGGTGCCTTTTGTTGTTAGTTGAACTGTATAATTTGTTGGTGTGTGAACTCTGACACCCTAAATCTACCAAAGTCGATTGTAGTTTTACCAAGTAACTATACGAACTTGCTGGTAGGTAATTACCCTTACCTCCGGTAATGATAAGGCACTAAAAGGAAAACTTTTTTGAATGCGTGACTAATCCGAAAAAGTCCGTAGATAACTTATAAAATACCCGAATGAGTCCAATTTATATTTGCAGGAATAATAAGAGTGATAACCCGATGAATAAGTGAAAGTGTATTTGATTTTTACTCGTCCTTCTGAAAAGCCCGGCTTTATTGGATTACAGCGGATCAGAACACAAATGTGTTGTAATAATTATTGGGGAAATAGATATTAACGGAAATAATCTTCGTGTTGTTGTGTCAATCTGACAATAATAATAAATAAAAAATACCCATAAACGGGTATTGTTTTGTTCAATTAGTTCCCTATTTTTACAACGGTTTTTCATAGGATATTGGATTTTAAAAACGGGGCTGGATTTCTATCCTGGCCCCTTTATTTTTTAAAAACGTTCGTAAATTTACGATGTACCAAAGAACAACCACCCCGTCGTCTTCGACGCCTACCCGTCCTTCGCAGGAGGGGAGCTATGCAAAGCCTCCCAAATTAACTCCCCTTTCGAATTACCAACAGCTTTAAACAACTCTTCCTTACTTAATTCTTTTATCTTTTTCACCGACCGGAATTCTTTGAGCAGGTTGTCTGCAGTATTCTTTCCAATTCCCTTTATTTGTTCAAGTTCATTTTTAAAGGTCCCCTGGCTTCTTTTCTGACGATGAAACCGGATTCCAAATCTATGTACCTCATCGCGTATACGACGGATTAAGAACAGGCTGGGACTGTTATAAGGAAGCTTCAGAGATTCCTGGTCACCCGGGTAAAATATCTCTTCTTCATTTTTTGCCAGTCCTACCACTGTCATACGGCCCTGCAGACCCAGGGCATCAATACTTTCCATGGCAGCGCTTAATTGCCCTTTACCGCCATCAATGATCACAAGCTGCGGCAAAGACTGCCCTTCTTCACTGAGGCGCCTATATCGCCTGTAAACGACTTCCTTCATCGTTGCAAAATCATTAATGCCCTGTACGGTCTTAACGTTATAATGACGGTAATCATCTTTACTCGGAACGCCCATCTTAAAACACACCATCGCCGATACCGGGTAGCTTCCCTGGAAGTTGGAATTATCGAAGCATTCAATATGAACAGGCACATCACTAAGTTTCAGATCCTCCTGCAACTGGTACAAAACCTGTTTTTTCTCCATATCATCCTTACCTTCCAGCTGCAGCATTCTTTTTTTGCGGAGCTCTTCCCGGAAATAGTTCACGTTCTTTTCAGAAAGCTCAAGTAACTTCTTTTTGTCTCCACCCCGTGGTACCGTGACAATCAGTTCTTTCTCAGGATAATCAATCGGATACTGAACAATTATTTCTTTCGCAATGCTGTTAAACGTTTCTCTTAGCTGGGCAATGGCAAATGCAAGGACTTCTTCATCCGGTTCTTCAAGGTGCGTTTCCAGCAACGAAGTATGCGTTTGCACAATGGTTCCGTTCTGAACCATCAGATAGTTAACATAGGCCTTGTCTTCTTCTCTAAGGATCGAAAAAACATCTGCATTTGTCATCTGGCTGCTTACGATCACCGATCGCGCAGCATACTGTTCCATATGGTTTATCTTCTTCAGGATAAGTTCTGCCTTCTCAAAGTGAAGATTGGAAGCTTCTTCTTTCATCTCATTTCTAAAACGCTGGATCACCGCGTTCAGATTCCCTTTTAAAATATTCCGGACTTGCTGCAAACCTTCCTTATAATTTTCAGCAGACTGCTTCCCTTCACATGGCCCTTTACAATTTCCAAGATGATATTCAAGGCATACCTTGAACTTGTTTTTTTTGATGTTGCTTTCTGTCAGATTCAATTTGCACGTACGCAGTTGAATAGTTGACTTAACAAAGTCCATCAGTTCGCGCACTTTGCCAACCGAAGTAAATGGTCCAAGGTATTCCGAACCATCGTTGATCTTTCGCCGGGTTAGAAAAATTCTTGGAAAAGGCTCGTTCTTGATTACAATGAAAGGATAACTTTTGTCATCCTTGAGATTGATGTTGAATTTTGGCTGGAACTGTTTGATCAGCGAATTTTCCAACAAAAAAGCATCCTGCTCCGAATTCACGATAGTAAACTCTATCCGCTTAATCCGCTGAACCAGTTCGTGCGTTTTATAAGTCGTAAAAGTTTTATTGAAATAAGAGCCGACCCTTTTTCGCAGGCTTTTTGCTTTGCCTACATAAAGCAACTCATTTTTGAGATCGTAATATTTATAGATCCCGGGATTAATTGGTATGGTATGGGCGATCTGTTGAAATTCCTGTTGCGTCATGTTGTATCCTCAGTTATCAAACATTTACAGGGCAAAAAAGTTGAATCAAAAAACCGTTCCTAAGGATTCCAGACAAGCTTCTCCTGCTTCAAAACCGGTTTGGATTTCCGGACAGTGGTTTCAGAATTAATAATCACCATTTTTCCGCCAAGCAGCAATATTTTTTTGATCACAGAAGAATCATTATTACTTGTAAATTTTTCCATATAAATGCTACTTACCCGATCATAACTTTCCGTTCCCTGTACCAGCACATCGATGCGATGAAATTCAAGGTCATCATTTTTGGTAGAATAGGTGAACGTTGAAGTCTGCGTGGTTTCATCATAGAAGGATGATTCAGAATAATATTTTTCGAAATTTTCCTTACTGAGTTCGGCCGGTAAAAATTCCTGCATAGTATTTCTGAACTGATTAATCTGAACGTATCCCGAGTCGGTTTTTCCGTCAACAGTTATATAGTGTTTAATAGCAGCCCCAAAAGAATCCACATATCTCACTTCACCCTTCAGGAAGTCGAGGATGGGAAAAAACTGTTTTGCTTTATTCGTACTATCGGGTAGTTGGGCTTCCGGGCGCGGTATTTCGACATCATCGGCGCAACCAGTTAACAGGGCAAGCAGTAACAGGGATAAGAGGCATGACTTCATTTTCTAAAAATAAGTAAATGAAGCCTCAGAAGACTGCCTGATAACAATAAAAGTTAGGTTAATTATGTACTCTCTTACCTGATGGTTTTGCTTACCCCGATTTTTACGCCATATTCCATCAGATTTTCACGTATCGGATACCTGGAAGAATAGGTGGACAGGATCTGGTAGCGGAACTGCGGTCCAACCTGCCAGGATATGGTGCCTGTATTGTAGGAAACGAAAGCTTCAGCGCTGGTATTCATGTTCCAGCGGCGTACCAGGGAAGGCTCGTGCGTATAGCTTTTATAATCGGTTGTAATAAGATATGTATTGCGGTTAATGAGATAAGTGGGCTGAATTGTACCTGCTACATGCAGTTGCAGTCTTTTGCCTCCAAGTAACTTAACTTCCATTCCTATCGGAGCCGACAGTTGAAAATATTGATTTTGCAGATCCTTCACCGAATTGCCACCGAAATTACTGATACTACTGTAGGACACAAGTGAATCGCCTCTGCTGCCACCGGTATTGTTCAGCGCAATGGTTGCGACATCACTGGATGTAGAACTGAATGCTTCGATCGCGTAACGTGCATAGTTAAACTGGATTCCGGCTTTAAGGGTAACGGTCCTGTCGGCAGCATACCGGATATGTGAACCAAGTTCAAAACCGATAGCAGGCTTATGATTAACCAGGTTTTCAATGTCACCTGTAACATTCATGGCCATTGGGATATTTTTCACGAGGTATTCCCTGCCCGGATTTTTACTGGTTGATAGTTTTCTGTAATTCACTGTTGGCGCGAAAGATAGCTGCCAGCTCACCCTTTTGAGTGCGGGCACTTTAATTTCGTGCTGTGCAAACTCCTGTAACCAGTTTATCTTCTTAACATCTTCGGCAGCGGGTGTCTCTTCAATAGGGAAACGCAACTGGCTGCCAGCTTCCCGGTTTTCAGTAACGGAGCCAGACAAATTTGACATGCCTGATGATTTGGTTGCAGGAGTGGTATTTTCGATGATGATCTCAGATTGATATCCATCCATCAGTAGAGGTGATAGCTTATCCGGTGCAGGAAGATCCTCACCAGCTTCAGTTTTGGCAACACTCAGCATTTCAATAACTTTTAAGGTAGCGCCGGGCTCTATCCGTGAATAGGACCGGTCTATCCGGAAAACACCATAGAAAGGCTGATCTATAGAAACACCACCGGGAACTGTACGAGGTGATTTTTGTGAATTAAGAGGGATAATGAGCGCGGAAATCTGGTTTTCATTTTCAGCCTCAGAGTTTTGTTTAGTCGCATCAGTTTGAGGAGATGTGATTTTAGTTTCAGCTTTTTGAGCAAGACGGGGAGGCGCAATGAGTGCTTCAATGGCATAATAACTCACACCAGACAGTAAGAGCGCAAAACCAATCCAATACCATTTCCTTTTTGAGTGAAGTGAATTTTGAATTCCATTCCACACTTTATCGGAAGGATACATTTTGTATTGATCAGCTTTCTCTTTCAGCAGTTCCTCAAACTCATCATTGTAAAAATTGCGCTCCATAAACTTGGCTTTTGTACGGCAGGTTCTTCAAAGGATAATATATAGTTGAGATTTTGGTTCATCTTTCTCCGCCTGCTACACGTAACCAGTCAGTCTTTTCTCTAGGTTTCTGGATGATATTTTTCCGGACCAGGATATCTTCCAGCATTTGCTTTGACCTGGTGTACTGCGATCGGCTCGTGCTTTCTTCAATGTCAAGCATCGAGGCGATTTCTTTATGCGAATAACCTTCTATTGCATAAAGGTTCAGTACTGTTCTATATCCGATGGGAAGCAACCTTATGCATTCTACCACTTGTTTCGCCTGTACAATAGACGGCACTGATTCCTCCCGTACCTGAATGCTTGTGGCATGAATAAGATCAACACTTTCGTTGAATTTCTTATTCTTTTTCAGGTTGTTAATGCAGGTATGAACAATGATTCTCCGTATCCAGCCTTCAAAAGCGCCTTTGTTCTGGAAGGTGTGTATCTGACCAAACACTTTGATAAAACCTTCCTGAAGCATGTCTTCAGCGTCTTCCCGGTTGTGTGCGAATCTATAGCATACCGACAGCATTTTGGGGCTATACCTGCTGTACAGTTCCCGCTGGGCAGTGGAGTCATTATGTAAACAGCCGTATAAAATGGCTTCTTCAGTCATACAAACTCTTTGGTTGCCCTGTAATTTAGACAATTTTAAGAAGCAAAAGCTGCGTGGAAAAAAATAAAATTGCCAGCTTTCGTCCGGATTCCGGAAAGTTTTTTCCTGGAAACCGGACGACCTGACCCAGGTCAGTCTGTCAAAATATTTCCAGTCATTTCGGGTGGAACAGTAATTCCCATAAGTTTTAAAATAGTCGGAGCAAGATCCCCGAGTTTACCCGGCTTCAGCGTACCGGTCCAGGTTTTATCAATGATGAAAAAAGGAACGGGATTCAATGTATGTGCAGTATTCGGCGTCCCGTCGGCATTGATCACATAATCAGCATTGCCATGATCAGCGGTTAAGAAGATGGCATAATCATGTTCGAGAGCCGTAGTTACCAGCCGGTTCACACATTTATCTACTGTTTCAACAGCTTTTATTACTGCATTCCAGATCCCCGTATGTCCAACCATATCCGCATTGGCATAGTTAAGGCAAATAAAATCCGCCGATTCTTTTTCAATTTCCGGTATTACCAGGTCAGTAAGTTCATAGGCACTCATTTCCGGTTTCAGGTCATAAGTGGCAACTTTGGGAGAAGGAGCCATTAATCGCCTTTCACCTTCAAAAGGCACTTCTCTTCCACCACTGAAAAAGAAAGTAACGTGCGGATATTTTTCAGTTTCGGCTATACGTATCTGTTTCTTCCCATTATTTTGTAAAACCTCACCTAAAGTATTGTTGAGGTTGTCTGATTCAAATATGACCCCCACATTTTTAAACGTCTTGTCATACTCGGTCATGGTAGTATAATGAAGATTCAACTTATGCATATTCTGTTCAGGAAAATTAGCCTGGGTCAGCACCTCAGTTATTTCACGGCAACGATCGGTACGAAAATTAAAACAGATCGCAACATCTCCATCTTTTATAGTTGCCAGTGGATTCTGGGCTTCATCTGTAATGACTATCGGCTTAATAAATTCATCGGTGATGTTAGTGAGATAAGAATTGGTTATCGCAGTAATCGGATTAACCGCGTTTTCTCCGAGGCCATTAACCAGACCATCGTATGCAAGTTTCACACGTTCCCACCGTTTATCACGGTCCATTGCATAATACCGCCCTGTTATAGTTGCGATCTTGCCGGTTGATTTATTGATGTGCTCCTGCAAATCGGTAATAAATCCCAACCCGCTTTTCGGATCAGTATCACGGCCATCAGTAAACGCATGTATGAATACATCGCGAAGTCCATGTTGAGCACACAGAGTCAGTATTGTTTTCAGGTGTGTGGTATGAGAATGTACGCCACCATCGCTAACGAGTCCAAGAAGATGTAACGGTTTATTATTTTCTTTCGCAAAATGGATGGATCTGAGAAGCTCCGGATTTTTTGCCAGTTCGCCGTCGCGGATAGCGACATTGATACGTTGTAATTCCTGGTAAACAATACGGCCGGCGCCAAGATTCAGATGACCAACCTCAGAATTACCCATTTGACCATCCGGTAATCCGACCAGTTCGCCGCAGGTAGTCAATGTTGTGTGCGGATAATGTTCATATAATGAGTTCACAAACGGAGTCTGTGCATGACGGATAGCATCGGATTCATAAACCTGTCCAAGACCCCATCCATCCATTATAACCAAAATAACTTTCTTTCCAGACATATTATAAACTTTAGAATTAGAACAATCAGGCCACTTAAACCGGCCGGAAACTCCCGTAATTTGCCCTTAACAACACAAACAGACACTGAATTAACTACAAACTATTGGCAAAAAGGATCGCGAAGAGTTGATTATTAAATGAATATTGCAAAATATTCAATATTTCCTATCCAATATTAAATATCTTAGTTTGGCATGTTTTTAGCAATTTTGAAGTGAAAAATTTACATAATATGAAGATCGTTTCGGGATTTGCGGTATTGGCATTCTCGCTTTTCCTGACATCATTTACACTCATCTATTCGATAGATGATGTAGCTACAGCGATGCGGTCGGGCAATGCAACACAGGTAGCAAAGTATTTCGACAGCCGCGTTGATCTTTCCTTTCCGGATAAGAGTGACAACTACAGCAAAACTCAGGCTGAGATGATCCTGAAAGATTTTTTTGCTACTAACCAGGTCAAAGGTTTCCTGATCAAACATAAAGGGGAAAATAAAGATGGTTCACAATTTTGCATAGGGTTACTTCAGACCAAAACACGCGATTACCGGACCCGGTTTTATCTCAAGAAAAAGGGAGAATCGCAGTTTCTGCAGGAAATAGTATTTCAACTGGCTGAATAATTCTGGTATTAGCTGATTGATTGTGGTGCGTCAACATAGTAACACTGAGGCTTGTTTACCGGATTGCTGAGGCTTGTTTGCCGGATTGCTGAGGTTTGTTTACCGGATTGCTGAGGTTTGTTTACCGGACAGGTCTTTTTTATTTCCGGATTTCATATATAATTTAGCTTTGCTGAAGTTGGTTTGTTGTTGCTCAAATAATAGCATGATATGAATTTTTTTGATGAGCATTTACAATTACTGGTTGAGTCTGCACTGAAGGAGGATGTCGGTGACGGCGACCATTCAACATTAGCGTGTATCCCTGAAAATGCTATAGGAACTGCTATTTTAAAGATCAAGGAAAACGGCATACTGGCAGGAGTGTCAGTCGCTGAAAAAATTTTTAAATTTAAATATCCGGCAACCGGATTTACCGGTTTTAAAACAGACGGTGATACAATGAAGAATGGCGAGAAAGCGTTTGAAGTTGTAGCTCCGGTTGCGGTGATCCTGCAATGTGAAAGATTAGTGCTTAACTGCATGCAAAGAATGAGTGGCATAGCAACGTTGACAAATATCTATGTTAAAAAACTTGAGGGCTATAAAACAAAGATTCTTGATACCCGTAAAACAACTCCCAATTTCCGGTTGCTTGAAAAGGAAGCTGTCAGGATCGGCGGTGGTCTGAATCACCGGATGGGCCTTTACGATATGATCATGCTGAAGGATAATCATGTCGATTATAGCGGCGGTTTGGAGAAGGCTATAACGCTTGCTTACGATTATGTACAAACGAAGAAGCCGGATCTTAAAATAGAAGTGGAAACAAGAAATGTGGAAGAAGTAAAACGGGTGATGGCAGTTGGTAAGGTCAATCGGATTATGTTTGACAATTTCAAGCCGTCTGATATTGTTGAAGCCATTTCGATCATCGATGGCAGATATGAAACCGAAGCAAGCGGAGGTATTAATCTTGATAATATTGTTGAGTATGCTAAAACCGGCGTTGATTTTATAAGTGTCGGTGCATTGATACACCAGGCAAGGAGTTTGGATTTGAGTTTGAAAGCGGTGTAAGCTCCCCTCCTGCGAAGGAGGGGAAGACGTCGAAGACGGCAGGGGTGGTTGTTCTTTGGTCTTCGAAAGTAATTAGAATGCTGTTACCAAAAAACAACCACCCCATGCCTTCGGCATTTCCCCTCCTTCGCAGGAGGGGAGTAAAAGAAAATCTATGAAAAAAAAATCATCAGGCGGTATTATTTTTTCTACAGATCCCAATTTCAAAAGGGAAGAAGAACAACCTGAATCTGTTGAAACACCTGAACCGGCGCAACAGAAGCTTCGTATCAGGCTGGATACAAAACAGCGTGCAGGCAAGGCCGTTACACTGATTCAGGATTTTACCGGCACAGACGACGACCTTCAGGATCTCGGCAAAAAACTGAAGACCTTTTGCGGTACAGGCGGCTCAGTTAAAGACGGCGAAATAATAGTGCAGGGTGATAACCGTGATAAAGTGCTGACCTGGCTTTTAAAAAACGGATTTGCAAAAAGTAAAAAGATCTGATATCACTGACCCTGGGCAAGACTATATGCTTTCTTTGATCCCCATCGGTTCAGCAATTCAGAAGAACAGATCTTGAAATCTCCGCTCAGGCTCACATATAAACCAATCACATCCTGCTGCGTGAGTTTCTCATCATCCAGGCTTTCAAACCGTACATTGTACTGATTAACAAGATTTGTATAGATCGAACCCGTCGGCCATACCTGTGTTCCCCTGTTACTGATGCTGATCAGTTTGAACTTTACCCCTCCATGACGCTGACATTTCTTAGCAATCACATCCGGTTGTTCAATACTTTCAATGAATAAGTCAACGCCGATGATCTCTTCATTTTCCATCTCTTTCGAAACAAGCATCGGATTTTTTTCCAGTTTGAAATTAGTTGGTGTAATCTCTTTATCAGGTGATGTAGGTTTCACGCCTTGCTTCGGTTTCTGACCGAAATTTGCAATTACTGCATCCGCAAAACTGGTTGTATTTACAGAAGCGATTGATTTATCGCCAAAATCTCCTGTGTGAATACCTTGTTCAAGTGTGTACAGCAATGAGTTCTCAATTGTTGCGGCGCTTTCCATAAAACCAAGATGACGTAACATGGCAAGACCGCTCAATAACAATGCGGTAGGATTAGCAATGTTTTTTCCTGCAATATCCGGTGCCGTTCCATGTACTGCTTCGAAAATACAGATATGATCGCCGATGTTAGCAGAAGGAGCAAACCCAAGTCCGCCAACAAGACCTGCACACAAATCAGAAACAATATCTCCCTGGAGATTCGTCATTACTACAACGTCAAACAGGTCTGGTCTTGTTACAAGTTTCATACAAAGATCATCAACGATAACATCATCTGCTTTCAGTTCGGGAAATTCCTTTGCGACCTCGTAAAAACACTCCAAAAATAAACCGTCGGTGATTTTCATGATGTTCGCCTTATGGCCGCAGGTTATTCTTTTTGCCTCTTTTTTACGTGCCATTTCAAAAGCATACCTGATCACCTGTAAACTGCCTGGCCGTGTAATAAAACGCCGGCTTAAAGACACATCATGGGTAAGCATGTGTTCAATACCGCCATAAGTATCTTCAATGTTCTCCCTCACGATGGTTATGTCGATCGGAATACCTGCTTTTGAAAAAACGGTATCCACGCCATGAAGTGTTTGAAATACGCGTTTATTTGCATACGTGTTCCAGGTTTTGCGGGCCGTAACATTAACACTTTTTACACCTTTGCCTTTTGGGGTCTCCATCGGACCTTTGAACAGAATGCCAAAATCTTCAATAGTATGCTGTGCTTCAGGGGTCATACCATTGGAAAAGCCCTTATCAAACACCCATTTCCCCATGTCGACATACTCAAATTCAAGCGGAACTTTGGCTGAATTGAATATTTTTAGCACCGCTTCCATGATTTCCGGGCCTATTCCATCTCCCTTTGCTACCGCAATTTTCATATTACCAGAATTTTATTATAGTTTAACCGTTTATAAATCGATGTGCAAAATTACACGCATTGCTTATAAAACCGCTTAAAATATTGGAAATTACTAGCACCTGCCTGTATTTTTAATTAACTTTATTAATAAAATAGGATTGATGATATCAAAAATATCAGAGGGAATTGAAATAAGTGTTGAAACGTTTTACCAACCGGATTACTCGAACCCGGTTTCGGGTGAGTACATGTTTGCATATAGAATCACCATTGATAATCATAACAACTTTCCTGTAAAACTTCATCGCCGTCACTGGAACATCTTCGACAGCAATGGTACGCATCGTGAAGTGGAGGGTGAAGGCGTTGTCGGTGTACAACCATCCATGCAACCAGGAGAACGTTATCAGTATGTTAGTGGCTGCAATCTCAGAACCGAAATGGGCAAGATGTATGGCACTTACCTGATGGAAAATCTCAATAGTAAAACAACATTCGACGTGAACATTCCCGTGTTCGAAATGATTGTGCCGTTCAAGATGAACTAAGGGTATTGAATTACGACTACAACTTCGAATTACGTCTACAACTTCACATTACTTTTCTTAATCGCGATCCTGTATAACATTACGCTCATGATGGCAAAAAATGCAACGCCCATCAGGAAATACCCTTGTTCGGAAAGGGCATCAATAAGACCGTGCTCCATATTGACTCTATTCAGCAAATTTCCGCCACCAGAAGTGCCGGATAAAAAAGCTATCAATACACCTGCTATCGCTCCGCCGGCAACCAGTCCTGTTGCAAATAGATTTCCTTTGCCGAGTTCTTCTTCTTCCTGTGTTGATGCTGCAATATTTTTTCGCTCTTTTTTGCGATCAACGATACCTTTGATAGCGCCTCCGATAAATATTGGAAGTGTGGTTGAGAATGGCAGATAAGCGCCGACAGCAAAGCTCAAAGATTTGATTCCACAAAGCTCCATAACAATTGCAATGAATACTCCTACAAATACGTATTGCCAGTCAAGATCAGAAAAGATACCCTTGATGAGTGTTGCTATTAATGTGGCTTGTGGCGCAGGATACTTATCACTACCGATACCATGTTCAATCCCCTTCGATAACATGTCAGCAGTGGGGCGGTCAAGGAACTTAATGGTTAGTCCTATTACTATTGAAGAGACGATTGCGCCGATGAACAGTGCAATTTGTTGACTTCTCGGCGTTGCGCCGACAATATAACCGCTCTTGAGATCCTGAGAGGTTCCGCCGGCATTGGAAGCTGCGATACAAATCATACCCCCAACAACAAGCACCATCGGTTCGAAAGCCTGGCCACTCCAGCCAACTCCAATGAATATAAGACTTGTTCCCATAACTGTAGCAATGGTCATTCCGCTTATGGGATTATTAGACGACCCAACCAGCCCCACAATTCGTGAAGATACTGTTACAAACAGGGCGCCGAAAATCACCACGAGCAAACCGATTAGTGCTTTCTGAAAATAGCCATCTCCTGGCATCCCGGGCAGGAACGTAATTAAAAGAACAAGCCCCAGTGTTCCGAAACCAACTACTTTAATATTTAAATCTCTTTCTGTTCTTGGAACAACATCAACATCGGCCTCTTTTAAATCGGGACCTTTTATAGATCGAACACTGGACTTTATAGATTTCGCAATAGTTGGGAAGGTCTTTATCAATGTTATTATACCACCTGCTGCAACGGTGCCTGCAGCTATTTGTCTTATGAAGGCGTAATATATTGCAGCTGAGTAATTGGTAAACGTATGTGTTTGCGGATTCCAGTTTCCCTGTCCGCCCGGTTTCGTTATATCAGCCAGATAACCCAACTTGACTAATTGTGTTGCGATCACATCATTTTGTACCAGTGTGGCGAGTAAAGGGATCAGCACGAGCCAGCTCAATACCCCGCCCGCTACAAGCACACCGGATATTTTTGGCCCTATGATATAACCAACACCGAGGTACTCAGGTGTTATCTCCCCGCTGACCCTTGCCGAAGGAAAATATTTATTTGCTTTTTGTGTTGTCCAGTAAGGTACCTCGGCAACAACATGAAGCATCTTTTGCAATACCGCATATAAAAATGCAACACCCAATCCCCAGAAAGCGGTCTTTGCAAAATCACCGCCTTTCTCACCTGCAATCAACACATCTCCACAGGCGGTTCCTTCCGGATATGGAAGATTTTTATGTTCGTTTACGATAAGTGCCTTTCTCAAGGGAATCATAAGCAGGGTTCCCAATAATCCACCAACAATGGCAAGAATAAGTATCGTGAGATAATTAAAATAATCAGCACTATCTGGTGCCGAGAGAAAAAGAAATGCAGGTAATGTAAAAGCTACTCCACCGGCAATACTCTCACCCGCGCTTCCCGTTGTCTGAATAATATTATTTTCAAGAATTGTGGTTTTAAAAAATTTTCTGCCAAGTGTAATCGCAATAACAGCAATCGGTATAGATGCACTGACTGTAAGACCAGCCTTAAGCGCCAGATAAACAGTTGCCGCGCCAAATATCACACCGAACAAACTGCCAATCAGTATCGCTTTGACAGTTAGCTCCTTCATGTTAACATTGGCAGGAACAAAAGGCTGAAACTTTTTTTCAGGTATCATACAAACAGTTTTATAAACAAAGGTTATTTCACATCACCCATTCTTTTTTCCATCCAGCCAGATAACATAAACAACAACAATGCAGCGATTGTACTGATCACTACAAACACGATAAAAAAATCGTACAGATTGTTGATCTGATATCCAAGAATATTTGTGGAACCTTCACTGGGTAACAGTGCACCTAACTTTCCGGCAAATTTATTCGCAGCAGCATTAGACACAAACCAGACACCCATCAGGATCGAAGTGAACCGCGCCGGTGCAAGTTTGTTTACGAGCGAAAGACCAATCGGAGATACCGACAGTTCTCCAAGCGTATGCAGAAAGTACAGGCCGATCAACCATAACATGCTTGTTTTTCCCGCGACATCTTTGACGCCATAAGCGATCAGCAGATAACCAAGTGCAAGAAATAATAAACCGATAGCCTGTTTTTTTGGAGAGGATGGCTCCAGGTTTTTTCTGCCCAATGCTTCCCAGACCTGTGATAAAACGGGGGCAAGCAGAATGATCCAAAGTCCATTGATACTATTGAACCAGCTGGCCGGTACTTCAGCCAGGTCATACCTGGTGCCTTGTATATAATGATAAATTGCAAAAACTACCGCGCCCAATGCCAGCGTTCCAAATAACATTTTCAACTCCCGCGGTATTTCCATGATGCGATACAGAAAATAATAAAGTACTACCGCCATACCCAGCAGACCTGCTACCATGTTCCCGAGATAAGTATTGATGGCATAAGAGCGGTCAATATTGTCACGCGCAAATAAGGTCAGGGAAGCTCCGGCCTGTTCAAACGCTGCCCAGAAAAAAATCACAAAAAAAGCGGATAAAAATATTACCATCACACGCCCGCGTTCGCCCGGCGAAAGCGATTTATCAAATATGATGAGACCGGAAACCCCGATAGCTATACTAAAAATGAAAGCACCTATCCAGTCGGAATCCAGTACAAACCGGAATATCAGCAACAGGATAACAGTAACCGTGGCCCAGATGGCGGTATTTTTAAAGGAGGCGGCAGTTGTCTCACGGGTGGCAGGTTTAATGTCTGCGTTTTCAGTTTGTCTGTTCGGCACTACTCCAAGTGGCTTTCCGTCGGGCCCGGTAAGGTACTTGTCTTTTAGCCAGATGAAGACAATCGTTCCAAGAGCCATTGCAATTCCGGCAGATAAAAAACCCCATTTAAATGCTTCCTGTACGGCGTTGCCTGAAGCATCGTATTTTTCACCAAGACCTCCGCAGATCAGTGGACCGATAAACGAGCCAAGGTTTATACCCATATAAAAGATGGTATAGGAAGAGTCAAGTCTCTTGTCGCCTTTCGGATATAAGGCACCAACCAGTGACGAGATATTTGGCTTGAAGAAACCCATTCCAAGGATCAATACCGAAAGCGCTATCCACATGAGCGTATGTGCAAGAATTTTATCTTCTGTGTAAGAAGCACTAACGAACATCAGCACCTGACCCAGGGCCATCAGAAAGCCCCCCCGCACGATCGAACGCCGGTTACCCCAAAGTCTGTCAGCGAAATACCCCCCAAGTAATGGAGATAACCAGATCAGCCCGGTAAAACTTCCATAAACATCATCATTTGCATATTTATCACTCCGCATCAGACTGCTTGTAACGTACAGGACAAGTAAAGCCCGCATCCCGTAGTAACTGAACCTCTCCCACATTTCAGCAAAGAATAATACGAATAATCCTTTAGGATGTTTACTTGCGGGAAATGCCTGCATATAACTGATTTGGGTTTAGCGCGTAAAATAAGGTAAAATACTGTTGATGTATTCCCGGGCTAATTAAAATTCTTCAATCCGGTCCGAAATCCGAAATTCGCCGCTTATTCTTATTATAATAAACACAGGTCCTTATTAGATAACCAATAAACCACAACCGGATCCTATTTTATGAATATACTCCTGATTGGCTATGGCGGGCGCGAGCATGCGCTTGCATGGAAAATGGCTCAAAGCGAACTTTGTTCAAAATTATTTATCGCACCGGGTAATGCAGGAACCGCTCAGTGCGGGACAAATGTTGAACTTGGCGTTACTGATTTTGAAAACATCAAACATTTTTGCCTGACCGAAAAGATCGAACTGGTGGTAATCGGGCCGGAAGAACCGCTGGTCAAAGGGATCGTGGACGATTTTAAGAGCGATGTAACCGTTCAGCATATTCCGGTGATCGGACCTTCACAGCAAGGCGCACAGCTTGAAGGCAGCAAAGCGTTTGCAAAACGTTTCATGCATAAATACAATATCCCAACAGCGATTTATAAGGAATTCGATTCAACCAATTACGAAGAAGGCATTCCATATCTGCAGGAACACACGCTTCCGATTGTATTGAAAGCCGATGGGCTTGCCAGTGGTAAAGGAGTGATCATTTGCCAGTCGCATCTTGAAGCGATGAGTGAATATGAACTCATGATTCAGCAAAGTAAGTTTGGTGAAGCGGGCAAAAGAGTAGTAGTGGAAGATTTTCTTACAGGTATCGAGTTAAGTGTGTTTGTACTGACCGACGGTAAAAACTATGTTGTTTTACCGGAAGCCAAAGATTATAAAAAGATCGGCGAGGGCGATAAAGGACCAAATACCGGTGGCATGGGTGCCGTAAGTCCTGTACCTTTTGCCGACGATGTATTCATGAAGAAGGTTGAAGAACAGATTATTAAACCGACGGTGGATGGTTTACACCAGGAAGGAATAGATTACAAAGGGTTTATCTTTATTGGATTAATTAAGGTTGGTTCAGAGCCGTATGTCATAGAATACAATTGCCGTCTGGGCGACCCGGAAACGGAAGTGGTGATACCAAGACTTCGTTCCGATCTGGTTCAGTTGTTAAAAGCAACGGCCGATCAGCAACTCGACCAGGTGACGATTGATATCGATCCGCGTGTAGCCTGCGCTGTTGTGGCTGTTAGTGGAGGATACCCTGGGAATTATGAAAAAGGTCTATTGATTTCGGGCCTGGACAACGAAGTTCCGGAAGAGAGTCTGATATTTCATGCCGGAACGGCTGTATCGGATGGGAATATCGTAACCAGTGGCGGTCGGGTTTTGTGCGTAACATCTTATGGTGATTCGGTCACAGAGGCGGTTTATAATTCTAAAATGGTGCTTGGCGAGATCAATTTTGAAGATATTTATTATAGAAGAGATATAGGGTTTGAGTTTGAGTGATTAAGCTCCCCTCCTGCGAAGGAGGGGAACGAGCGTAGCGAGGGGGTGGTTGTTCTTTGGTCTCCGATCCTGTATTAGATTCGAGCACCAAAGAACAACCACCCCATGCCTTCGGCATTTCCCCTCCTTCGCAGGAGGGGAGTAAATATTTATATGCATTACAGCGATTACCTGCAATTGGACAAAATTCTCAATGCCCAGCTTCGGGAAAGCGAAAAAAAGGGCAGGGTGGCACATGATGAAATGCTGTTCATCATCATTCACCAGACTTATGAACTGTGGTTCAGGCAGCTCATTTTTGAAATAGACTCCGTGCTGGAGATCATGAAAAAACCAGCGCTGAACGACAATTCGCCCGAACTGCAAACCGTTGTTCACCGATGTTCCCGGGTCGTTACGATTCTCAGGTTACTGGTTCACCAGATCGATATCATGGAAACGATGACGCCAATGGATTTTCTTGAATTCCGGGATATGTTGCGGCCCGCCTCGGGCTTTCAAAGCTGGCAATTCAAGTTGCTCGAAGCGAAGCTGGGCCTGACTTTTACACAAAGACACGGTCAGGATTATTATACTTCCCAACTGAATCCGGATGAAGTAAATACGATCAAAAAGGGCGAAAACGAGATATCGCTCATTGAACTGATCAATGACTGGCTTGAAAGAATGCCTTTTTTCCGCGAAACTTCAAACTGGAAAAATTATCAACGTATCGTACCGGTAAACAGGCCCGTTCAAGAGATTTTCTGGCTTGATTACCGCGAGGTGTATGCTTCAGGGTTGGCTTCGGCTGAAACCGCCAATTTATCCGGATTTGACGAGGTTTTCGGAAATGGACAAACGCAGAGCGGTGGTCAGCCTGTAGTCGGGCATGGTGAAAGTCAGCCGGAAGGCGTTCGCAGACTTTCACCGGCAGCCTGCAGATCGGCACTTTTCATTTTCTTATATCGTGGTTATCCAATGCTTCAGACGCCATTCCAGTTATTGAACTCGCTTCTGGAAATAGATGAGCAGCTAAGCACCTGGAGGTACCGGCATATGAGCATGGTTCATCGTACCATCGGTACCCGGATCGGCACAGGAGGAAGCACAGGCAAAGATTATCTGAGAGGTGCACTCGAAAAACATTATATATTCGCCGAAATAGCACGGCTAACGAGCTTTTTAATTGAAAGAAGTAAATTGCCGGTGCTGAGTAAGGAGATGGAAGTTAGATTGGGGTTTGGGTAGGGCCGGCAGCTGCCCTCCTGCGAAGGAGGGCGGCGAGCGTAGCGAGCGGGTGGTTGTTCTTTGGTCTCCGCACACTAAAACAGGATGCGAGTCCAAAAAACAACCACCCCTGTCGTCTTCGACGCCTTCCCCTCCTTCGCAGGAGGGGAGTGAATATTTCACTGCACATAACATTAAACCCTTTTAAACGTTATCACTAAGGATCAGTCTCGGTCTAACACCTACGTGTAACCGAAAACTTGTCCGCAAATCAGGCAAATTCATCAAATGCAGAATTGACGGGATTTTAGGATAAATTATTCTGTGGAAAAAATACTTACAAATCAATAGGTTGACTTTGTTAATTCGAATTATTTCCTTCAATTTTGCAGGCATTAGATTTAAATCCAAAATCTGACCTTTATAAAATGGGCTTATTCAATTTTCTCACTCAGGAAATCGCAATGGATCTGGGCACAGCAAACACCCTAATCATACATAATGACGAAATCGTTGTGAACGAACCGAGTATTGTGGCGTTAGACAGGAACAATCCGAAAACCGTGCTGGCAGTTGGTAAGAGGGCATTGATGATGCACGAAAAAACGCACGAAAGTATCAGAACAGTGCGTCCTTTGAAAGACGGTGTTATCGCAGATTTTAATGCTGCGGAATTAATGATCCGGGAAATGATCAAGATGATCTATCCCAAAAAACCCTTATTTCCGCCAAGCTGGAGAATGATGATCTGTATTCCATCCAGTATTACCGAAGTTGAAAAAAGAGCGGTAAGGGATAGCGCCGAACAGGCCGGAGCTAAGGAAGTCTACTTATTACATGAACCAATGGCAGCTGCACTTGGAATTGGTATCGACGTTGAGGAACCCGTTGGGAACATGATCATCGATATTGGCGGCGGTACAACAGGTATCACCGTAATTGCACTTGCAGGTATTGTTTGTGACCAATCGATCCGTATTGCCGGTGATGAGTTTACCGCAGACATCATGGAAGCACTTCGCCGTTATCATAGTTTGCTGATTGGTGAACGAACTGCCGAGCAGATCAAGATCCAGATTGGGGCAGCCATGAAGGATCTCGAAAATCCACCGGATGACATCCCCGTAAACGGGCGTGACCTTGTTACAGGTATCCCGAAGCAAATCATGGTAAGTTACCAGGAGATAGCCGAAGCACTTGATAAAAGCATCTTTAAAGTGGAAGAAGCAATTCTGAAAGCACTTGAAATGACACCTCCGGAACTGGCTGGTGACATTTACCGGAGAGGGCTTTACCTTACCGGCGGCGGTGCACTTCTTCGTGGCCTTGACAAAAGCCTCAGCCAAAAAATCAAATTGCCCGTACACGTTGCGGACGATCCACTGAAAAGTGTTGTGCGGGGAACAGGGCTCGCTTTGAAAAACTATGATCGCTATCCATTCATCATGCGATAGTAATTTGTCTTTAATTTAGCTATTCTTTCTTTATACGATAGAAATTAGTCTTTAATTTAGTTTGCTGCCACTTAGCAATACGGGCAGCAGGCATCTGACATTTTAAACGAGAAAATTTATCTGTGCGTAATATATTTCTCTTCATCAGAAGATACTTTAACTTCCTCTTCTTCGTGGTGTTGCAGATTGTAGCGCTTTCCTTTCTTTTCAGGTATAACAGGTTTCATGAGGCTGCATTTATGGGAGTAGCAAATGAAACCACCGGGGTGGTAGGCGAACGCTACAACAACGTAGAATATTATTTCAAACTCAAACGTACAAACGATTCACTCGTTAAAGAAAATACGGATCTTCGGAACAGTCTGAAGCAAAATTTCGAGGTTCCTGATACTACACAAAAGATCGTAAGCGACACTATGCCGTATGATACCTTGGGGCATGTGCGCAAATACATGTGGCGCTCTGCCAAAGTTGTCAGCAATACAGCAACGCTTCAGAATAATTATCTTACCATCGAAAGAGGATTGAACCAGGGGGTCAGGAAAGATATGGG